>Ga0137370_10000950_pt1 | contig 11675 bp, 10 predicted proteins | sample SagtaG_11_FD_104920 | JGI IMG/M metagenome (GOLD analysis project Ga0137370, IMG submission 104920) | Vadose zone soil microbial communities from Sagehorn Ranch, Mendocino, California, USA - Sage1_R_20_16 metaG | ecosystem: Environmental > Terrestrial > Soil > Vadose zone | place: USA... | reverse complement strand
CGTTCGGGGGCCAGCCTCTCCTTCTGCAGCCCCTCATCTGAGCCCAATCCTTCCGGCGCGACCGCCAATAGATCTCGATCCGCAGCAGGAGGCAGAATCCTGTGCTTGTTATAAAACGTGTGCAGCAGCCCGGCCAATTGCTGGAGGTAATACGTCATCCGGTGAGGCTCATAGGCCATCGCACTGCCCTGGAGGACCGAGGGATAGGCGGAGAGCTTGCGAATCAGCCCTAATGCATCCGGGTCCGTCAGCACCGTCAAAGCCGCCTCGCTCGGGAGGGGACAATCGATGCCTCGCGTGGTCGCGACGCGCCAGAGGCTGGCGATCCTGGCATGGGCATATTGCACATAGTACACGGGATTATCGGATGACCGCTGCTTGGCCAGTTCCAAATCAAAGTCCAGATGCGAGTCGGAATCGCGCATCAAAAAAAAGAACTTGGCCGCATCGGCCCCGACTTCATCGATGACTTCCCGCATCGTGATGAACTCGCCGGCCCGCTTCGACATTTCAACTTTTCTCCCGCCGCGCAACAAATTCACCATCTGGACCAGTACGACCTGGAGGCGATCTTTCGGATACCCATAGGCCTGTACCACCGCTTGCATGCGAGGAATGTAGCCATGGTGATCCGCGCCCCAGACATCGATGAGCAGGTCATATCCGCGCCGCAGCTTATCCCGGTGGTAGGCGATATCGGAAGCCAGGTACGTGTACTCGCCATCCTGTTTCCTCACGACACGATCCTTTTCGTCCCCGAATGCCGAGGATCGGAACCACCAGGCACCCTCCTGCTCAAACAGGAAATGTTGCAAACTCAATTCATCCAAGTCCCGTTGGAGGGCCCCTGAACTCACGAGAGAGGCCTCGCTGAACCAGGACTCGAACTCGATCCCGAAGGATTTCAGATCTTCGCGAATCAGGCTCAGCAGTTCCTGATAGGCGAACGTTCGACAGCGCTCCTCAACCTCTGCTGCCGCACGTCCGGTCAGCTCGGACCCGAACTGTTGCTTCATTCGCTTGGCCACGGCAGTGATGTAGGACCCGTGATACCCGTCTGAGGGAAACTCTACTGGCCGGTTCGATAACTCCTCATACCGGGCATACACAGAGGCCCCCAACAATTTAATCTGCCGGCCGACGTCGTTGATATAGTACTCACTCACGACGTCATACCCGACCGCCTTGAGCATATTCGCGACAGCCTGCCCGACTGCTGCGCCACGCCCATGCCCCACATGCAACGGACCGGTTGGATTTGCACTTACATATTCCACCAAGACGCGACGTCGCTGCCCCATCTCGGCTCGCCCGTAGGCTGATCCTTGCATCTCGATTTCTCTGAGCACCTCGTGCCAGACCGCGGGTTTGACCGTGAGGTTGAGGAACCCCGGCCTGACAATCTCGACTCGCTCGAAGAGCTGCTCGCGCTGAGCAAGATTGTCGATGATAATTTGGGCAATGTCGTGGGGGGCTCGTTGCTCGGAGGCCGCGAGAGACATGGCGACCGTTGAGGCTAAGTCTCCCCATTCAGGCCGTTTAGGAGGATCTAAATTCAGTTGCGGCCAGGATTCTGTCTTTAGTTGGCCCTTCTTTTTGGCCCCATTGAGCGCTCCGATAAGCGCGTTGGTGACCTTTTCCTGGACGACCCCACTGGACAAGAAAATAACTCCTAAGTCCTTACCAATGAAAGGAAAAATGAACTGGTCACTTTAGCATACGGGATAGTCAGTGACAAGACAGCAGGATGGGATTCCTTGCCGGACCGCTGCCTCCTTGAGGTGTGCGAGACAGAGTGCCACAAGATGGTCCTGCGGCATTTTGAGACAAGGTTTTTCCTCACATCTTCTGACGTCGTCCCATGATTGGCAGAGGCAGGGTACGCCCTGCACCACGGTAATATGGCTGCCACGGGGAGCCCAGCGAGCGGGATCAGTTGGGCCAAATAGAGCAACCGTACGCACCCCCATCAGCCCCGCCATATGTGTGATTCCCGAGTCCTGCCCGACAAAGAGCCCTGCTTGAGCAAGCACTCCGGCGACGGTAAGAACGTCGCGGGCCTTCAGGACAATAGGTAGGGTCACGCATGACTGGATGAGACGCTCGACCGGCTCCTGGTCTGCCGGCCCTTCCAGAACCACCGGAGTCACCCCGGAAATTTGAAGCGCGATAACTACAGACGCGAGTATCTCCGGCTCCACACACTTAAGAGCACTCCCACTCCCAGGATGGATGACGGCAAGAGACTGTCCGATTGAGATGCCTGCCGCGTCAAGACAGGTTCGCCCGAGATGGAGGAGATTTTCTGTCACAGTCAACAGGACAGCTCCTTCATCGTCAGACGGTGCCTCATTGATCGCTTCAAGAAACCGGTCACATTGATGTGTCGCCCGAATCGCAGTCGAGAACGGAGACCTCACGATAACCTCTCGGACACCGACTGCCTTGAGGCTCTCGCTTAGCTTGCCATCAAGATCCTTGGTCCAGGCAATGGCAAGATCACAGTTCTCCAGCCATGCCTGCACCTGACCCGCGGCCGAGTGATCACCTGCGAACAAGTCAGCACAGATTTGCCCCTGCATAGAGGTCCACGCATCAATGATGCGGCAGGCGAGGAGCAGCCTCGCAATCTGCTCCCCTGCACAGAGTACCAGCCGATGGTTGGGGAAGCGGCTACGCAACCGAACCATGGCCGGGACCGCCAAGAGCACATCGCCCAGGCCTCCGGGATGGATCATTATGATCTTCCTTTTCACAGTGGGCATTATGGTTGTCCTGAGGGAGGCACCCGAGCCAGCAGGGACCGCGCCGCCTCAAGATCCTCCTGTGTGTTCACGTTGTGAAAGGAGCGCCCGGATGGATCGATGGTGAGCAGATCCGCCTCGGTGACATATTGCACCCTGAGTGACTCGTGCGACACCAGCTCTTGAATCTTGAGCTGTCGATTCCGAATCATCTGTTCCAAGGCCGGCAGGCACCGTTTGCCATACAACGCATGCATCGGATGTAACAGGGTCCCGAGTCTCGCCATCACAATATCTGCTGTGGCTCTTCTGCTGGTAAACTGAGCAATGACCGCCTGATCCAGAAATGGCATGTCGCATCCGATCAGGAATATGCAGGACGTTGTTGCCCGCGTAAGCCCGGTATACAACCCTCCGAGGCTGCCGCAATCAGGCACCAGGTCTCGCACGACTCTGGCATCGACAACGAGCGGAGGGCTGTCCTGCGCAATGACAACCAGTACCTCTTGAAAGATCGAGTGAAGCACACTCAGTCCCCGTTCAAGAAGGGTCTGCTCCCCCACGACGAGATACCGTTTGTCTTCGCCCATTCTTCGACTTTTACCTCCGGCTAAAAGGACGCCGGTCACCTCGATCTCCATTACGCCCTCACTCCAGGCGGCCAAAAAGAAAGAGGGGGTGGGTCACCCCACCCCCTCTCTTGGTACTTCAGACTCTCTCCATTCAGGCGAACGTTAGAGGGTCTTTCCCTTCCGCTTGTTCGATCGTCTGGTCAGCACCCAACCTTCCAGAAGAACCACACCAAACGCAATCGCAATCGGATAGATATAGGCTTCGCGAGGTGTCGGCGGCTCCAGGAAGGTATAGTAGAAGGCCGAGACGGCCATCTTTCGCCCTGCGTCGCCATTGTGGCCGTCCCAAGCAAAGAACACAGTGGGAATGTATTGTCCCATTTCAAAGAAGGTATCTTCGTCGTAATCCTGATCTTTCTTGTTGCCCAACGGACGCTGAACGATTACCGTCCACCGGCCATTCTTCCACTCCGAATAAAGGAGCTTGATGTTCTCTTCGTAGTTGAACCTCTCTTCAAAGTCCTTATCCCATCCGGTACCCTTGAAGGCTCGGAGCGAACCGTCAGCTTCCCATTTCACAATGTCGACTGGGAATTGCTCGTTGCTGCCGAACAGATACCGAGGCTTAATCGGCGCGGGAAGATCTTTCCATTTCACGGCAGTTTCGATGGCGATCGCATCGTTGTACACCGTATAGTTATTCTGATGTGAGGCAATAGAACCCTCCTCGCCGGTCTTCGGGTCCTGTTCCTTGATTTCGACATTGACAGAGGTCGGAGCCCAAGGCAACTTCCCTTCTGCTACACTCTTCGTCCGATCGTCCCACTGGAACATGAACACGACATACTTGTCGTTGTAGAGCGACTTTACCCAGATATCGTCGATCCGGTTCACGAAGTTTCTGGGCTTGTGGGTGATCTGACCACCCATCGCTACAAACCGCCTGGCCCGCTTCTTCCACAGTTCGTGCTCTGGATCTGCCGGAATCTCTCCTTCGACCACGCCTGAGGACACTACAAAGTTGATCTTCGGCTTGTCCGCCAATGGGTCGATCGAGAGTGGCTTCCCATCTGCCTCACGCTCACACAATGAGTTCACGAAGTTGGCTATGTGCCAACGCTCTTCAACGGTGGTGTTGTCAGCGAACGAAGGCATCGGAGTGCCGTTGACTCCGGTCGAAAACGTCCGGAAGATGTTTTTGACGTTATAGGGATCTTGCCGGCTGCCTCTGAAGTTCCAGCACTTATGCCAGTTTGCTGGCTGTATAGAAAAACCCCAGTCATCTTTCAGATTGAATGCATTGCCGTCACCACGGCCTTCAGCACCGTGGCACTCGACACACTTCTTCTCGACAATCAGCTCGGCTCCCTTTTTCAAACTCTCCTCCGTCGGAGCAATTGGCGTCAGATCACCCAACTGCAATATGGTCTGACTCTCTGACTGCTTATCAGTAAATTTTCGATCTTTCACAAGCTGGGTGGTGACGAATGACAACACTTGGAGCCGTTGCTCTTCCGTCAGAATGCCTTCCCAGGATGGCATGGCGGAACCTGGCAGGCCGTGCGTAACGGTCTCAAACAGATCGTTCTGACCCGGAATCGGTTTCTTGGCATCGAACAACGGCAACTCGCCGCTGGCCGTATGCCGAATCTTGAACGTCCCCTGGTTGAAATTGCGGGGACGAGGCCAGAGACGATCGGCACCTGGTCCATCTCCGCCTCCATCAACCCCGTGGCACCAGACACATTTAGTGAAGTAGACCCGCTTTCCTGCTGCGATCATGTCAGCAGAAGGTTCAGGTGCTAGATCACCCTTCTTGAAGCCCGCAGGCAAAGCATCTGCGGCAAAGGTCAAGCCTCCGACGTTTCCGGAGACCAGGATGATTCCAAAGGCAGTCGTGAGGAGTACCCCCGCCTTCAGACTTAACGAATTCTTCATCACTTCCCTCATGTCGTAAATCCAGGTTGGCTATACACTCGCTTGAACGACTAGTCCCAGGTCCGGGGGTAATACCCCGTGTGCCAATATTCAAACAAAATGACTTTCCAGATTTCGTCCACAGTCAAGTGCTGTTCCCAAGGCGGCATCACAGATGCCCAGGGGAATCCTTCGTTCGGCAGGCCGATTCCACCCTTGGACACACGCCAGAAGATGAACGTTTCCTGTAATTGCGCAATCGTACCGGGATCAGTAAAGTTCGCGGGGATCGGATTGAATGCGAATGCATGGAGGCCGCGACCGTTCAGATTATCGCCATGGCAGAAGTGGCAGTTTTGGTAGAAGATCTCTCCACCTTCACGAACATATTTGAGGTATCCTTGCGCATCCTTATCCCAGGGATTGGCATTCGGCTTCATCAAGCGGCCCATGCCCTGCTCTACAATATTCGCGTTGCTATAGTCCTGGTCGTATTTTCCTTCAGGATTAACACGATAGGGATTCTGCGACGTTTGAAGTGTGTAGGTCTTTCCATGCACCTTGGTGCTGGCTGGTGGCGCAGGATGTACCGTCCGCAACTCAATTGGTTCCTCTGATTTCGGGACCATCGCGTTGTATGAGAACCCGCCGATCAAGATTGGCAGAATAATCAGGTACGCATAACGCAACACCCTGTTCGCTCCGGTCTTGGCATCCAAGATGTTCATGATCGGCTGTTTGAACTTCTTCCAATCTTCTTCGTTCGCAGAAACCCACATGAAAACTGCCACAAGGGAGACCGTCCCATACATGGCACGAACGCTAAACGGAATCGGAGGATACACACGATACTTCAAATAGAGAAGAATGAACGCCCAGAAAAGAATCGCCTGCCAGAACCGCGGGAACGCCCTTCCCATCGACGCCATCAAATAGCTAATCCCGGTAAAGCCCGCCACGAAGGCCGTGAGTTCCAAGATCACTTGGACAGGCATGTAACCTTCGATCAGGCGCACGGTGTTTGTCGGAATGATACCCAGTACCATCCCGGCAAGCAGGAGTATTCCCACCACCCCTATGAGTGCCCCGAGTGACATTAATGCTTTCATCGGTAAACTCCCATTGCTCGACAGATGAGATAGATAGCCGAGTTCATGAAATCTTCGGCGGCGGCGAACCCGCTTTCACCTGCGACAGATAATCAACGATTTTTTTCAGAGCACCTGCGCTCAACTTCTGTCCAAAGACCTTCGGCATCAGATTGTCAGGAAATCCTTTTACAACATAGGTGCTGGGTGATACCACGGACTCCATGATGTACTCTGGAGTGCTGTGCGCGGCCCCCTTGTAGGCTGGATCCTTTATTCTGTTCGGTGCGTTTGTCCCCTCTTCCAGCAGAGGACCTTGTTTGCCAAGAGCACCAGGGATGCCTGGAATCGTATGGCACATGATACATTGGGCCTTGGTAAAAATTTGATCTACCGTCTCGGTCCCATCCGCCAAGAGCGCGCTTGCCGCACCTGCCGGCTTATCTTCCTGCTGTTTAGGCCGGTCAGCTTCGGGAATAAATTTCTCATACGATTTGATAATCTCTTCGTATGACGGAGCGTCACGCCCTTCGCGGACCCACAACCAGGTATCCACGGCTGCCAGTTCAGGAAGACTCAAGGAGATCGGTGGCTTGTGAATGGGAGGCATCGGACTTGATTTATCATTCGTTCCCTTGACGCCGTAACCGACAACGACATAACAGCTCGGGCAGGAGTGGGACTCAGCAATATATTCCTGCGCGGTTTCCGCAGTCCCTGCCCCAGGGAAGGATTCCTTTTGCTCAAACTCTCTAGCCTGCGGCTTGCCCCTACTATATCTTGGATCTTCCAACCGTTCCTTGGCCGCTCGTTCCGGAATGCCAAGCAAGTTGGGAGCGCGTTCACCCAGCATCCCCGCATGGAACGCGTGACAGAGAGGACACTGACCTTTGCCGATCGCGCCCTGTTCTTTGTTTTTTCCAACTCCACCGAAAATGATCTTCTCGCCTTCATCGGCAAGTTGCTGGGCAGACATGGAAGAAAAATCCAATTTTACTTCTGCAGGAGGGAACCCACCTTCGACCTGCGGTAACCAATTCCCATACCCTGACAGGCCGGCGGCAACAAGGAACATGAAGCCACCGATCTTGAGCATTGCTGCTTGATTGGGGAAATAGATCCCCATCATAAAACACAATGCCGTAATGAGCACTAAGGAGGCCGGCAGCGTCCGGTTCGCTTCATAGAAGCTCCCCTTATAGTGAGCAACTGCCACCATCAGCATGCAGGCGGCAATCATGCCGATAAAGAGCTTGAACGTCGCGCGCTTCCTTGCGGCGGGATCCTTAATGGATACCAGTGAATACACGAAGAGCCCGGCGATAAGCGCGAGTAGCGGCCACCCTATGACTAGAGCTTCCTTTATCAGAACGCCCACGGATGTAACCTCCAGAGGTTTGGGTAGGAGGGAGGCACGTGCTTCATGCCCCCACTCCCCCAACCAAGATACTAAAGATGATTAGTGGCCCTCAGCCGGCTGCGGTGCGCCGCCCGGAACCCCCGCCTTTGCCTCGACAGGCGCCTTCTTGACGCCGAGGCTTCCCAGCCAGAAGACGAATAGGATGCTGAACCAGAAGAACAGCACATTGAATGAAATCATGTTCGCTGCAAAACCCACCGTATGCGTATAGGCCCAAGGCGAGTTATCACGCATGATCTCATTCACGTGCCAGAACAATCGGACCGAAGAGCGTATGTACCCCATTAAGCCCATCATCCAGGTAAAGGCAGTTGCGAGCATGATCAACGCATATTGCGATCGAACGGAGATCTTCCCCCACTCAATTGCCCCCATTTGCTTGGCGCCCTTCATCATGAAGCCGTTGAGCGCAAACATGAAGAAGAGGCAGGACAACGTCGTGGCAACCTGAGGCACTGACAGACCCACCCGCACGTTTGCCGGAATGTAATATCCGTAGATCGCCAGCCAGATGATGTTCACATAGGCGCAACCGAAGAAAATACCCATGAAGATATTGCCGAACTTCGACCAGGATACCGTCGAGACCTTATTGCCCCTCATGTACCAGACGAAGCTCAGGATGGTGGTCGTGATGATCACGTTGATTCCACCGTTCTTGGCCGACATAACCCCATAGTTTCCCAACACCGGGTGCTGTTGACCACCCATAGCCTTGAGCTCCGCTGGAGTCATGACGATCGTATGGGGGGTAATGAAGACTAGGAAGCCGATACAGAGAACAAATACGAGATACTTAATATAGCGTTGATATTTTTCAGCACCGCGCATTCGACCAAGCGCCTGCCAGAGATAATAGTTTGTGCTCAAAAAGAGGATGCCGATCATGGTGGCCTGAATAATGAAGAGCCAAGCCAGGAGCCCACCCATGAGCGTAATCCCCATCTGCTGGCGGTAGGCGTAGACCTCGCGCATCAGCCAGTACCCGGCGAACGGCAAGGGAATCAAGAATGCCACGCCGAGCGCCATGGCGATATAGCCCATCCAGTCATAGTGCGCACGATCCTCATCTGTCTTGGAGGCTAAAAACTTGTAGGCCGCGTACGCCGCCACGACACCACCGCCGAACGCCATATTACCCAAAATGCGATGCACGTTGAGCGGATTCCAGAGGGCGGTATGAATGACGTGCCAGATGTTCCCCAGGAACCTGCCCTGCTCATCGACGCCGGCTGGCGACATCATGAAGCCGATCCAGGAATTCGCCAGGAACATGAGCAATGTCCCGATCACGTTCAAGACCACGGACATGCTCAAGTGAATCCACTTGAGGAACCCTTCCTTCATCTTATCCCAGCCGTAGTAATAGATATAAATGGTTCCGCTCTCCGCCACAAACATCAGCGCGTAGATATGCATGACCGGGCGGAAGATACTGGAGAGATAGCCGAAGAAGGCAGGATAGAGCGTCAGGAAGGTGAAGATCAGGATACCGCCCAGAATTGCGGTGATCGAATAGGCAGTCAGACTAATCTTGATGAAGTCATAGGCGAGCTGGTCGTACCGCTTCGCCATCGCCTTATCCTTCGTCACCATCCCCATGAACTCAATAACCATGCAGAAAATCGGAACCGCGAGCACGAAACTTCCGTAATAGAGGTGCTGTTGGTTCGCAAACCAGAGCAACACACGGCTCTCGAAGTTGTACCGCGGATAATCCTTAGGGCCATCGACGGTCTTTGGCGCAGGGGCACCGACGACGATACCCTCCGTCTTATAATAGACGTCCCGCCCCTTCTCGACCTTCGCCTCACCCTCTTTTTTCACCGCATCAGTTTCATCCGCGCCGATAGCCAGTGACGGAAGCGATACTGCGAGGGGGAGCAGGAGAAGGCTAATCATCGCGCAGATGGCCATGATTGAGAGCAGCTTCTTCCCGGCTACAGGACCCATGAAATACCTCCTTGATGCATTCCGAAAAAGATTGATACTTAATTCTACTCAGCAACCCCGGCTCGGAGGAGAACGACTACCAGACTCTACTTCCGGAACAGGTACCAGTAGTCCAGCCCCTGCGACTCCATCAAATAGTGGTCGACTGCCGTAAAATACGCGAGGCAGATAATTAAAGACACCACCACGTATACGATTGTCTTACCCATCGTATTTCCCCCCTCTCAGACCTTGTAGACGTTCAAAGAAATCCCACCGCTGCAGCGGCCCTGTTCAGCAGGGGCACTGAATCCCAGCGAACCAATAAAAAAACCCCAGACCGACCGCACAAGTAATGTAAAAAATCATCTTGCCGATTCTGATCTTTAGCTCGCTATCTGCTGTTGCCGTGGCCATCGCGTCCCCTTCTGCTGATGAAACTAAATACGTGCCGAATCAGAGCAGCGAAATTCTTGACAGTCAGAAATCCGTATGTTATTCAAAAAGTCTTGCCGCACACGAAAAGTCAGGGGAAACTCGATGAAAAAAAAATCAAAAGTGTTCGATATTATAGTTTTGGCCGGCATGGTTGTCAATATACTTTTGGCCGTGTTCCTCATTCTCTACTACTTTGATTTCTTATAAGTTTCATATGGTTTTCCCTCTCAACTCCTCTCTGATTTCGTACCAGATTCCGCACAGCGAAACCCGATCGTTTCATCGCGAAAGTCGGGAACCATCTTGCTCCGGCTGGTGATGCGAATATCGGCTCCCGTGGTCGCATACCCCCCCCCACGAAGCACCCGAAATACGCCGTGATCAGGGCTCGGCGGATTCTGTTCGGGAGCCTCCGCGAAATAGCGTTCCGCATACCAGTCGGCCACCCACTCCATCACATTTCCCGCCCCATCCATGACACCGTACGGGCTCTTATCGGTCGATACCGTACCGACAGATGCGGAGACATCATGCCCATCCTGAACCCTGGCCCAATTCGCTCCGTTGGGCTGCTCCACGTTACCCCAGGGCCATAGACGGCCATCCGGTCCTCGCATGGCCTTCTCCCACTCCGCCTCAGTTGGAAGCCGTTTCCCTTTCCAATGGCAATAGGCCTCCGCATCCTCCCATGACACGTAGACCACAGGCTGATTGATACCTTGCATCTTGGTCATGTTCTTGGCGTAGCGGGAAGGAGGACCCGACTTACGATGTCCGGTCGCATCGACAAATTGCTGGTATTGAAAGTTGGTCACTTCGTACCGATCAATGGCAAACGCATCCAGCACCAATGTGCGCTGCGGCTGTTCATCGAGCCCGCCTTGATCGGTCCCACGGATGAAGGGTCCTGCAGGAATCGAAACCATTTCTTCCTGAACTGGCTCTTCACGAGAAACCTGAGAGGGTTCGGGCGACCCTGATGGGGTTGGATCAGTGGAATCAGCAGGAGACTTTTCAAATGGAGTCAGCGTGGTGCCGCGGAGGATTCCCATGATGGGAATCGCAGCAAATGCAAGGACGGCAAGAAGAAACAAGACCTTGAATTTGGTTTCGAGCATGTCTATTGTGACGCCACGGGGCTGTCGCCAACCTCCATATCACTCGCACAGCGAAACCCGATCGTAATATCCGTCCGCCAATGTTTCGCTGCAAATCGCTTTGATAGCCGAGTATTATGCTCGGTCTCTCGCCACGAACCTCCGCGCACGACTTTCAGATCTCCGGTTTCTGGCCCTTTCGGGTCGCGGTAAGGCGCTTTCTGGTAGTAGTGTTCGTCGTACGAATCCGCGACCCATTCCGCGACGTTCCCAGTCATGTCATAGATTCCGTAGGGGCTTAGCCCGGTCTCGAACGATCCAGGAGGCGCAAGATACCGATACCCGTCCTCGCTCCCATCCACATTGGCATTGGCGCGGCCGTTCATGAAGGTGTCGCCCCACGCGTACTTCCGCTTTCCCTCACCTCGGCCGGCTTTTTCCCATTCCGCTTCCGTGGGAAGGCGCAT
>Ga0137370_10000949_pt1 | contig 11678 bp, 9 predicted proteins | sample SagtaG_11_FD_104920 | JGI IMG/M metagenome (GOLD analysis project Ga0137370, IMG submission 104920) | Vadose zone soil microbial communities from Sagehorn Ranch, Mendocino, California, USA - Sage1_R_20_16 metaG | ecosystem: Environmental > Terrestrial > Soil > Vadose zone | place: USA... | reverse complement strand
GGCAGCGATCGCCTTGATTCTTCCGGCGCGCACCTGCGGTGCAGCTACGACTAGAGTGTCGACCGAAAGCGGGATCTCGCCCGCGACGAGCGCGTTCATCAAAAAGGAGCTGCCCTTGTAGGGAACGTGCATCATCCTCACGCCGAGTATCGAATTGAGCAGTTCACCGGCGAAGTTGGAGATCGAGCCGCTGCCGAAGGAGCCGTAGGCGTACTGCCCGGGCTTCGAGGCAAGGAGCCCAACGAGTTCCTTTAGATTGCTTGCGGGGAACGACGGGTGCGCAAGGAGCAGCATAGGCGTTCTGCACACTATGCCGACCGGCGCGAAGCTCTTCACTGGGTCGTAGGGGAGCTTCGGGAGCAGCACCGGATTCGCTGTGAACGTGCTCGATCCGGCGTAGAAGAGGGTGTAGCCGTCCGGCGCTGATCTCATGACCGCCTCGGCGCCGATAATGGTCGAGGCGCCCGGTTTGTTTTCAACGATGACGGACTGGCCAAAGCGTTCGGCCAACGCTTGCGCGAGGATGCGGCCGGTCACATCGTTGAATCCGCCCGGCGGGTAAGGCGCGATCAGCCTAATCGATTTCGAAGGGAAATTCTGCGCCCAAGCGCTGGCGACGCCAAGCGAGAGAAAAAGCGCGGCGAGGAGCCGTTTTAAAAGACGGGCGCGGTGCTCGAACCGGTCGTTGAAGGACGGCATGGGATCTCCCCATTAGTGATGGATGCGGGACTTGGATCCAAGAAAACCGGGACGCGCTTCGCTTAGGGAAGGCCCATCCTACTCTCACATTCCCGCGAGGCGAAGCCGAGCTATCCGATTGATATTACCTCTCGCCAGAGTCCGCTCTTGGCGAAAGCGGTCATTGCCAACGTCAGATCGCGCGAGTCAGTTGCCGCTCTGGGGCTCAGGCTTCAGAAGCTGATAGCAGCTGATTACGAGGGTCTCGTGACGCGCACCTCGTGGAGCGCCAGCTCCCCCCGCAATGCTGCATGACAGTTGCGGATCACGGCCTCGAACTCATCGAGCAAACCGCTCTTCGCACCGCCGGCGACATGAGGAGTAAGTACCACGTTTTGCAGGGTGGCGAAGCGGTCGCCCGCAGGCCGAGGCTCCACGGCGTGCACATCCAGGCCCGCGCCGGCGATGGTACCTGCTTTCAGCGCCTCGTACAGCGCGTCCTCATCGACCAGCCGGCCACGACTGGTATTGATGAAAAAGGCGCTGCTTCGCATGGCGGCGAAGAGCGAACGATTAGCGAACCCCGCGTTCTCCGGGATGTTGGAGACGTTCAGCGATACGAAGTCGGAGCGGCCCAGCAGGTCGCCAAGCTCGACGAACCTCGCCCCGGTGGCCGCCTCCTGCTCAGGTGTAGCGCGGCTGCGCTTGGTATAGAGGATGGTCATGCCGAAGGCGCGGGCAAGCCGAGCTGTCAGAAGCCCTACTTCTCCCATTCCGATGACGCCAAGCGTCTTGCCGTAGAGGCCACTCGCATCCATCCCCGCCCAGTTATAGACCACGCCACCCAGATCGCGGAGACCCGCGGCGGCAGTAGCGCCTTCGCGCACTGCCCTGTCCGATGCGATCAGGCGCTTGGCCAGTGCCAGCATGAGCAGAATCCCGTGCTCGGCGGTGTAGTGCAACGTTCGTCGCGGCAGACAGGACACGCGGATCCCTCGCTCCGCGGCCGCCTCGAGGTCGATGTCCTGCGAGCGCTCGCCGAGGCGCTGGATCAGCTTGAGATTCGGATGTCGGGCGAGGAGCTCCCGAGTCACTTCGCCGCGTCGGAACAAAATGACCGTGGCGTCTTCGAATTTTCCATCGCTCGCGAGCCAGATCACGGCACCATCGCTGCGCCGCAACCCCTTCGCTGCCCTCACGAGCCGCGACGGGTCCACCTTCTCGGGGGCGAAGTAGTCGCGGATCCACGGGTCGTGCTCTGCATCGCTAAGCACCATCCGCAGCACGCGGATGACCGGATCATCGTCGAGAAACAGGATGCGCGGCGCGATCACGCTGCCCTCCATCTCTTTCATTGGGTGCAGTCTAAGCGTAAATTTGTTCCCATCAGGAGTCTGGAATGGGAAAGTTATTGGCTGCGCTCGCGCTTGCCGCTTCGTTCGCGGCCGCTGCAATTCCCGTCTCAGCGCAGTATCCAACCAAACCGATTCGGATCATCGTGCCATTCGCCGCCGGCGGGACCACCGACCTCTTGTCGCGCGCGGTGGGCGCGAAGCTCGCGGCAGCGCTCGGCCAACCGGTGATCGCCGACAACCGGCCCGGCGCCAGTGGCGTGATCGGTTCAGACATCGTCGCCAAGGCGTCCCCGGACGGCCACACCATCGGCATGCTGATCAGCACCCACGCGGTGAATCCGTTCGTGATGAAGAGCCTGCCCTATGACACGATCAACGACTTCACCCCGATCACGCTCGTCGCCATCGTGCCGGGGATCCTCAGTGTGAACGCGAGCCTGCCAGTGCGCAGCGTCCAGGAGATGGTACAGCTCGTGAGGTCGAAGCCCGGGCGGTACAACTACGGCCTGCCCGGATCGATGACCTCAGGTCACTTGTCAATGGAGCTCCTGAAGGTCATCGCCGGGCTCGACATGGTCGCGGTTCCCTACAAGGGTGGGGCCCCAGCGGCAGCCGACCTCGCCGCCGGACAGGTGCAGTTCATGATCAACAGCCCGCCGACCGTGCTTCCGTTCGTGAAGGCCGGCAAGGTGCGCGCGCTGGCGGTCACCGGCGCACGGCGCTCGCCGGGGCTGCCCGGGCTGCCGACGATCAGGGAGTCGGGCTTCCCCGATTACGAGACCTATGAGTGGTACGGGCTGTTCGCGCCGGCAAGGGCACCGAAGGAGATCGTCGCGCGGCTCTGCCAGGAGATTGCGAAAATCTTCAAGGATACCGAGCTCCGCGAGCTCATGCTGGCGCAGGGCGCGGAGCTCGTCGGCAACTCGCCCGAAGAATTCGGGCACTTCGTGCGCGCTGAGATGGACAAGTGGGGCACGCTCGCGAGGAGAATAAATCTTCGAGTCGACTGAACGCAGATATGAGTCGAGCGAAGCGAGCACTAAGTCCCTTCACTTAAGCCTTGGCGGTGCTTCGACCCATAGCAGATGCTCGGGCATAGGCTGACCGCTTAACCGGTTCTCGGCCCGCCGAACCGATGCTTGCGATCTTTGTGAAGACCTGAGGTGGATATGCAGACCTTGCTATGTATGGTTGCAGCGGTTCTGATCTGCCTTCCAGGCATAGGTGGCGCGCAACTGGGATCAAGGTGGAATAGCCAGAAGCCAGCGCCTGTCCGAGACTGACGCACCGCGTATACAGACGCCTGCTCGCAATAGAATTTGCTATCCGTGATGACGCTGGAGGATCGAAAGATGGGCCAATCTACCTTCGCCGTCCTCGATGCCGACGGCCACGTCACCGAGTCATACCAGCAGATCGCGAAGTACCTTGACGAGCCCTGGCGCCGCCGCCCGCTGACCGTTCCGCTGTACACGGCCGACGGCTGGGACCGGCGGCTCGTCGACAAGTTCCACGACTGGGCGGGCGATGCCGACGAGTGGCTGCGGGCCCTCGACAAGGGCGGTATGGAACTGACAGTGCTCTATCCGACCCTCGGCCTTTTCATGAGCTTCCTGAAAGATCGCGAGTGGGCGGTGAGGCTGTGCCGCGCCTACAACACGCTGATGCACGAGGAGTTCATCAAGCTGAGCCCCAGGCTCCAGGCCGTCGCGCTCTTGCCTGTCCAGGATCCCAAGGCCGCCGCGCTTGAATTGCGGCGCGCCGTCAGCGAGTTGGGCCACGTCGGCGGGATGCTCGCCGCCGACGGCAACCACCTCCTTGGCGACGAGCGCTTCTTGCCCATCTTCGAGGAGGCCGACCGGCTTGGCGTGATGCTGGGCATACACGCGTCGGGCTCGCATCTCGGAGGGGCGGGCGTGGACCTGTTTCCGCGCTTCATCCAGGCCCACACCTGCTCTCACGCTTTCGGCCAGATGCGCCAGCTTACGTCTATCGTTCTCGAGGGCATCTGCGAGCGCTTCCCGCGCCTGCGCTTGGCCTTCCTCGAGGCTGGTTGCGGTTGGGCGCCGTACTGGATGGAGCGCATGGACGAGGAGTATGCCAAACGCGCCGAAGAAGCGCCCGCGCTCCACAAGCGTCCGAGCGAGTACATCCAGAGCGGATCCATCTACTTCTCCTGCGAAGCGGACGAATGGCTGCTGCCGCAGGCCGTGAAGTTCTGCGGCGAGAACCAGATCGTCTACGCGTCCGACTTCCCGCACTGGGACCACAGCTACCCCGGCTCGATCGGCGAGATCAAGGAGCGCGGCGACATCACGGATGCGCAGAAGCGCAAGATTCTCGCTGAAAATACGCGCCGCCTCTACGGCCTCAAGCTCTGAGGTGGACACGTACCCGAAGCCATCGGCGGCGCGATCCGTATGGAAAGCGCTCTTGGCGGGGCCTCAATCTTCAGTTCCGCGCTAACGATCCGCCACCGCGCACTTACCGCTTTTGGCCGAAACCTGACGTTTGCCAATGACCGCTTTCGACCCAAAGCGGTCGTTCGAGCATAGACTTCTCCAGAGACTCGTCCTCAGGGGAACATGACCCCAGTTCCACGCAGGCAGGTTCTGCTTTTCGCAAGCGCACTCCCTATTGCGCGGCTAACCGCGCCGAAGCGTTTTGACTGATTTGGCGCGTTACCTAACTGGTGCAGAAGTTGTAGGCGGGGGATCAAGACCATTGAACAGGGAGCGACGACCAGCGTCTGGTGCGCGACAAGTCTTTCAGCTGCAAGGCAAGGGCGGCGTGTACTGTATGGACTGCAATATCGCGCCGATGCTGTCGGACTTCTGTGTGCGGGGGATGGGCCCAAGTGCTATCGGGCGTACTTCCTTGGGCTAACGATCGCGCCGATGCCGAGCGGCTTTGGGAGCTCAGCGAGCAGATGATCAGCGTAAAGTTAATGAGCTGAGTGCCAGCGAATGCGGCTGCCGCGTTCACTTCGCGCGGTTCTGTGGGACTTCCTCGGTGTGCGCCGAGGAGCCGACGCCGCGCGACTGCTTGTTGTCGCGTTTCTGATTGTCGGCATCGCCGTCGCAGCTCACTTCCTTCTCGGGCCGCGGCGAGTGGATAAGGTCATTGAAGCTGCTCGTATAGCGCCGCCGTTTAAATCGCACGGGCCCGTGCTCGTTCGCGACACGATGGAACAGCGCGTCCAAACCTGCACGGCATGTCATGCCAGCACAACGCAGGCGACGAAGGATGGGTTCTCGCCCCGCATCGCGGGCAAGCCCGCCGGCTACCTGCTCAATCAGCTGGTGAGCTTCCGGGACGGGCGGCGCGTGTATCCGCCGATGGTGTACCTCGTGCAATACATGACGGACGACTACCTGCGCGAGATAGCCGCCTACTTTGCTGGGCTCGCGCTGCCCTACCCGCCGCCTGAATCGATCGCATTGATACCTGCAGAGATCGCGCGTGCCCGGCAGATCGTCGAGCACGGCGATCCGGCGCGGGACGTGCCGGCGTGCGTGGAGTGCCACGGCACGACATTGTCCGGGCTGGATCCCGCGATTCCCGGACTGCTCGGGCTGCCGAGGCAGTATATGAGCGAGCAATTCGGCGCTTGGCGAAATGGGAGACTGCGTTCGGTAGCGCCGGACTGTATGGCCGAAGTCGCTCGGCGATTGGCCGCAGAGGACGTGCATTTGCTTGCCGCGTGGCTCGCTGCGCAGCCGGTTCCTGCCGGAACAAAACCCGCGAGCGCGCCCCGCAAGTTACCGCTCGAGTGCGGGAGCGTGGAGGCCGCGCTCGATAAGGAATCGCCCGTGTTAGCGCCCTCCGGCTCATCCATCGACGCGGGGCGCGGCCGATATCTTGTGGCCGCCGGCGATTGCATCGCATGCCATACGGCGATCGGCGGCGCTCCGTTTGCGGGCGGCCGTGCCATCGAAACGCCTTTCGGCATGGTGCATTCGAGCAACATCACGCCCGATGTCGCTAGCGGCATCGGCGGCTGGTCGCGCGACGATTTCTGGCGTGCGCTTCACAACGGTCGCTCGCGAGATGGGCGATTGCTTTACCCGGCGTTCCCGTATCCGAACTTCACCCAGGTCACGCGCGAGGATGCGGATGCCATGTTCGACTATCTGCGCACTCTGCCCCCGGCCTCGCAGGCGAATAAGCCGCACGCGCTTCGATTCCCGTACAACACCCAGGCTGCGCTGGCCGCATGGCGCGCGCTGTTCTTCCACCCAGGAGAGTTCGAGCCCGACCAAACCCGCAGCGCTGATTGGAACCGCGGCGCGTATCTCGTCCGGGGGCTCGGCCACTGCGACGCCTGCCACGCGAGCCGCAACATCTTCGGCGCGGTGAGCCACAGCCTCGATCTCGGCGGCGGGCTCATTCCGATGCAAAAATGGTATGCGCCGCCGCTGGTCTCCAGCTGGGAGCCGAATCATATCGTCGCGCTGCTCGGGGCCGGCGTTTCGCCACGCGGCATGGCGATGGGCCCAATGGCCGAGGTGGTGTACCGGAGCACGCAATACCTCTCGCCTGAGGACGTGCGCGCGATCGCCGCTTATCTGCAGTCACTCACCACGAATGTGCAACTGGAAAGCCAGGCAGCCCCTGCAGTCGGGACGATGGCTCGCGGCGCAACCGTTTACGCGGATTATTGTGCCGAATGCCATGGCGACAATGGCGAAGGCGCATTCCCCGCGTACCCGCCGCTCGCCCGCAACCCCAGCGTCAGCGCGGAGTTGGCCGCCAATGCAATAAAGGCCGTTCTCAATGGCGGCTATCCGCCCGTCACGTCAGCCAACCGGCGCCCGTACGGCATGCCGCCGTTCTTCGGGAAGCTAAGCGATAGAGATGTTGCGGCAGTATTGACATATTTGCGGGCATCGTGGGGCAACGGCGGCGCGCCCGTATCCACGGTCGATGTTGAGAGATATCGGTAAGAGGGCCTGTAGCGTGCAAACCCTTGGCGAACAAGGTCATCGAATGACCGCTCTTGGCCCCGCAAGCTGACGTTCACCAATGGCCGCTTTCGACCAAATGCGGTCATTCGCACTGACTGCTAATCCAGATCGTTATTTCGAAGCACCCATGAATCAAGTGCCGAACGACGATATCTCACAGCGAAAGCGTAGCCCTGCCTTGGGATCTGCATTCCGCAACGATATGTTGAGTCCATATTTATCCGCGATGCTCTTGACGATCGAGAGCCCAAGCCCGCTACCGCTGCCGCCAGATTCAGGAACGCGGTAGAAGGGTTCGAAAACCTGCTCGAGTTCCTTTTCAGGGATGCCCGGGCCGGTATCCTCGACTTCTACTACGGCATGGCCGCCTTCCATGAAGACGCGGAGGTCCACGCGGCCGCCGGCCGGCGTGTATTGCACCGCGTTGTCGACGACATTGCACGTGCCCTTGCGTTTGGCGCGGGTGAAATAGTTGTTTGGGTCCTGGTGGTGGCAGTCGTAGTCGCTGGCTTCCTGCTCTCTGTTTGGGCATTGCTCGCACTTTTGACTGTCGCGCTGCTCCTTGTCATTCCGAGCGTATATTGGCGTGTCATTGCTCGGGGCAGGTTCTATTGTGCGAGATGCGATATCGTGTTGCCGCGTGAACGGCTCTTTCCGCGTGAGTCTGCTGCCCCGAGCGGTGACGCTGCCAGCTAACCGCGCGTTCGAGAGCGGACGCGCCAAAGAGCGGCGCGCCGCTCAACGCGAACGTTGGTCGCCAACAACCAAGGGAGCAGCATGAGCACGAATTTCTCTGAACTGCCGAAGGATTTGCCGCGTCCCGTCGATGACGGCGCGGCATCTCATCTAGAGGGTATGAGGCTGCCGAAGGTATCGCTTCCTGCAACGAACGGCGTGAATGTGGACCTCGCAGCGCTTCTGGGGCGCGTTGTTTTCTACGTCTATCCGATGACCGGGCGCCCAGGAGTTCCACTACCGGATGGCTGGGACGGCATCCCGGGCGCGCGTGGTTGCACGCCCCAGTCCTGTAGCTTCCGCGATCACCACTCGGAGCTGAAAGCACTGAATACTTCGGTGTTTGGACTGAGCACCCAGACCACGGAGTACCAAAGGGAGGCGCATGATCGTTTGCACCTTCCCTTTGAGTTGCTAAGCGATAACGGGCACCGCTTAAAGCAATTGCTCCGTTTGCCTACTTTTGCCGTCGCGGACATGGAGCTGTACAAGCGCTTGGCACTCATTGTCGAGAATGGGTTAATCCGAAAGGTGTTCTATCCGGTGTTCCCGCCCGATCAGAACGCAAACGATGTTCTTGCGTGGTTACGGCAGAACGCCCAACAGAGCGCTGCAGGGGACGCGCCAAAAGCGGCGCGTCCCTGAGCTTGACGTTAGACAGCGCCATGCCCATAGAACCGAGTGAACGCCGCATCGATGCGTTTTTCTATGGTCTGTTCATGGACGAATCGACTCTTCGCCAAAGTGGTGTCACGCCAGTCAATCCGCGTCGAGCGTACGTCGACGACTTCGCTCTACGAATCGGCCAACGCGCTACCCTCGTGCCGCACACGGGCGCTCGGGCGTTTGGAATGCTTCTGGCACTTACCCACGCCGGTCTTCAAAGCCTTTACAGCGCACCTGGTCTCGAGCACTACCGACCAGAGGCCGTTCTGGCACAACAGCTGGAGGGCCCCAGCGTACCGGCGCTCTGCTACAACCTGGGCGAAGCGCCGCACCCGGAAGAGCGAAATCCAGACTACGCCCGTCGTCTTCAAGGTGTTCTCAGGAATCTCGGCTTCCCGCGCGAGTACGTTGAGTCCATCTCATGAACGCGCTGCCTAACAGGTTGTTGAAAAACGCTTCCAGACAATAGGAAATGACCAAAAACGATGATCATGAAATTCGCAACGCTTTGAATTCATTCGTTGCTGATTTTCTGGGCTCGCGCTTTCATGTGCTCGAAGATCGAATTTCAACAGCCTGCTAACCCTTCGCTCAACCCAGGCTGCCTGCGGCAGCTGGGTTAGCTCAAACGTTAGGTCGCGTGATCCCCGCCACCGCGAGCTTTGGCGTAGAGCCCTTCGGACGGCGGGCCCTGCATTGCCAAATGGACTTTTTCGTCCGAACCGGCGATTGCGCCGAGTTTTCTCCCCATCAAGACGGGTGCCCGTCCAATCCTGTGAACATTGCGTGCGAACGCGGGCGACCTTTCTTGCATCTTCCGGTGCTCGAGTTTGCAGCCTTGCGGCGGCGCGATGCTTTATACAACCTTGTATTGGAGAACCACGTGGAACCCAAGCTTCTGCTGGTGCGTTTTATGCCTGCCTGTTTAGCTGTTACCGCTCTTTTCGCTAGCGCTAGTGCCGTGGGGCAGCCCGCGCCGATTCGTGAGACGAAAGGGGTCGAGATCTCCCATGTCGAGTCCCTGGATCTGACTCCTTGGGCGCACGACGCCAAAGGTCGGCAGCTACGGATCAGGAAGCTCGTATTTCAGCCGGGTGGGGTCGTCGGCCTCCATAGTCACGACGACCGCCCGGACGCCTCGTACTTGGTGCAGGGCGAGCTCACCGAATATAGAGAAGGCGGGTACGTGAAGCGCCGCCCCGGCGACACGGTGCACACCGCGGGGAAGAACGTGATTCACTGGGTGGCGAACGAAGGGAACGTACCCGCGGTGCTGGTCGTGGTGGACGTTTTCAAACCGTAGCAACGCGGTGGAGCATACGGTTCGCGACCTAACAGTGGCTTCCAACGGGCCGCAAGCGTCGCTGCGCTCCTTTGCTCGCGCCGTTCAACGCGAACGTTAGCAAGCATGGACGCACATCAAGTGATTACGCGCATGACCAGGCTCACCGTGTTCGGTCAGGTCGTTCTTGGCGCGTGGATCGTGCCTGCGTTTCTCGCTAGCTGGTCGCTCCAAGGCACACTCGGCCATGTCTCTGGCGCCGTTCTCATCCCGCTGGCGTGGCAAACCCTCGTAGGCATGCTCATGCACGCCGTACTGGTGCTTACCGCCAGTCCGAAGGCCATAACCTCATATGGCATCTCTTTGGGTATCGCTCTTATGGCGACCGCAATTGTGGTCACTGTCGCAAGCATCCGGGCGCAGATGCCTTTGCAATCACTTCTGTCTGAGCTCGGGCGCATCGGCATTGTCTTGCTGGTCATTGCCACGGTAAGTACAGTGCTGGGTTGCTTCTTAGCGCGCCGCGAAATCAAGAATCCTTCCCTGGGTTAGAGCACATGCTTGCTAACAGCGCAATCGACAGCGACACTTATTCAACGCCGCTTGAACGCGCGCCGAGCAGTGCGCGTCATTGCGAACGTTGGGCGGCATATTGCTAACTTCCGGATGACCCAAAAGGTAGATTGTTTAGCCATTTCTTTCATGGGAGGCGAGATAAAATCACTGCTTAGGTGGGTCAACTGGCGACGCATTGGGCCGTCAAGTAGCATCGGCGCCCGCATCACTGGCAGCTTGTGCCTCGTTCTTCTCGGAGCGTTGAGTGCCGTGACCGCTATGGCTCAAGTCGTCTCACCCGTGCGACTCATAGTGCCTTTTGCGACGGGCGGCGCCACTGATATCGGCGCGCGTGTGATCGCGCCCTATCTTACCGAGCTCACAAAGCGCACGGTGATAGTGGAAAACAAACCGGGCGCTACCGGTGTCATCGGAACGGAGTTGGTTTCTCGCGCAGCGCCAGACGGCGCGACGATCCTGGTTGGCACAAGCAGTTCGATGGGCTCAAGCCCTGCCATCTTGCCCAATCTTCCCTACGACGTGATCAAGGATTTCATCGCTGTAGGGGTCGTTGCAACCGACGACTATGTGCTGGTGGTACATCCCTCAGTTCCGGCCGGCAGTGTCCGCGAATTTATCGCCTACGCGAAAGCCAATCCGCGCAAGATTGCCTACGGCTCCTCGGGTATTGGCAGCACCTACCATCTGGGCTCAGAACTCTTTGCCTCGCAAACCGGTACTGTCCTTACGCATGTCCCGTACAAAGGCGCAGGGCCCGTGACCCAGGACCTGGTCGCCGGCCACATCCAGATGATGATGGGTGCGCTGAACTCTGCCGCCCCCAACGTCAAAGCAGGCAAGGTGCGAGCGCTTGGCATTGCCAGCCTGAAGCGGAATCCTGAGTTGCCTGACGTGCCCACACTGGCGGAGCAAGGCGTTACCGGATGCGAGTTCTCTGGGTGGATTGCGCTTTTCCTGCCAGCGAAAACACCAAGGGCAGTCGTGGACAAACTCAATGCAGATCTGAACAGGGTACTCGCGAATCCGGAAGTGAAAGACAAGTTCACCAAACTTGGCATGCAGGCCTCGCCCGGAAGACCGGAGGACCTTGCCGCCATGCTTCGCGCCGACCTTACGCGATGGACAAAGGTTGCACGGGACGCGAACATCAAACCCGAATAGGGCCTTGTAACGATCGGACACTTGTATGCCAATACCGCCCAACCATCCGTTCAACACCGGCGCGCCGCAAGCGGCGCGCGGGTTAACGAAACGTTGAGTCTGTAGGAAAAGTCCCGCTTCAATAATCGGCACGCCACAACGCGATATGAACGATTCTTCGGTAAGATTGGATGTCGACGGTCAACTGCGCCGCGATCTCCTCGTGGCGCACCTCCTCAGGCCCGACAGCGGCAATACTCGAAGCGATCAACAAAAACG
>Ga0137370_10000948_pt1 | contig 11682 bp, 9 predicted proteins | sample SagtaG_11_FD_104920 | JGI IMG/M metagenome (GOLD analysis project Ga0137370, IMG submission 104920) | Vadose zone soil microbial communities from Sagehorn Ranch, Mendocino, California, USA - Sage1_R_20_16 metaG | ecosystem: Environmental > Terrestrial > Soil > Vadose zone | place: USA... | reverse complement strand
GGCGCGCTGCGCGCGCTCGGTGCTCGAGATCACGTCATAAGGGGGCGCGACCAGGACGCTGAGATGGTCCGCGTCGGCGTACCGCTCGCCTCGGAAGGAAACGACGAGGAGTGGTTGATCGGCGCTCACTGTGAAGGAGACTCCTCTTGTCCTTGCGCGACGCGCAGCAAACGGTGGATCGCTGGATCGGCCAATATAAGGAGGGCTATTTCTCTCCGCTCACCAACCTCGCACGGCTCACCGAGGAAGTGGGCGAGCTGGCACGCGAGATCAACCACCGGTTCGGCGAGAAGACCAAGAAGAAGGAAGAGGCCGAGGGGTCGCTCGCCCTCGAGCTCGCGGACGTCCTGTTCGTCGTGATCTGCATCGCGAACTCCCAGGAGATCGATCTCGACGATGCATTCCAGGCGATGATGGCGAAGGTCACCGCTCGCGACGCCGGGCGGTGGACCAGGAAGGAACACTGATCTCCTCGTACAACCGCTGGTAGGACACCAGCCGGTCGGGGTCGAAGGCCCCTTGCTCCGCGGCTTGCCGTACGGCGCAGTGCGGCTCCACGAGGTGCCGGCAGTTGTCGAAGCGGCAGCGGTCGAGGAAGGGCCGGAACTCGGGGAAGCAGACGCCGAGCGCGTCGGGCTCGACGCCCCACGTCCCCACTTCCCTCAGCCCCGGCGTGTCCACGACGTATCCCCGCCCCAGGCTCGCGAGCCGCACGAGGACCGCAGCGCGGGTCGTGTGCTTGCCGGTACGCCATTTCTCGCTGACCTCGCCGATCCGGAGCTTCAGCCCCGGCTGCAGCGCGTTCACCAGGCTCGACTTCCCCACTCCCGACGCGCCCGTGAGCACCGAGGCGCGGTCGCGCAGCAGGTCGCGCAGCGCAGGCAGGTTCTCCTGCGCCTTCACGGACGTGCCGAGCACCTGGTACCCTGCCGGGCCGAACCGCCGCCCCAGGCGCTCGAGCGCGCCGCGGTCGAGCTCGATCTTGTTGAGGATCACCACCGCGGGTAATCCGTTGGCCGCCGCAATCACGAGTAGGCGGTCGACGTGGCGCGGGTTCGGTTCCGGGTCGCGGGCCGCGACGACGACGACGACCTGGTCCACATTGGCGGCGATCGGTTGCGCGCGTCGTCCCGTGCGCCCCCCCGCCGCCACCCGCCGTGCGAGCACCGACTTACGGGGCCGAATCGTGGTGATCACGAAGGCGCCGTCGCCGGCCGGTTCGAGGTCCACCACATCCCCCGCTACGACGCGGTCGTCGTCGCGGTGCTTGAGCTTGCCGCGGAGCACCGCAGTGACCTCGCCCGCGTCGGTGTCCACCCGGTAGGTCGATCCCTCACGAGCCAGCACGACCCCCGTCGTCACACGCCTCCTCCGTCCCTCGTCCCTCGTCCCGCTCGTTCGATACATCCGTCGAGATACGCCTTCACGTCGCGCAGGGTGAGCCGGAGGAGAGGCTCGAGCGCGTCCGCCGCGGTACGGCCGAACGCCAGGTACTCGGTCTCGAGATGCCCGACAGGCCGGTCCCCCGCCTCGGACCAGCGGACGAAGAGCAGGGCCGCCCCGAACTGGCCGTGCGCGTCGGGGGTGTCGTCTACAAACGTGGCGGCGGAGTACGCCTGGCCGTCCGCACCGCCGAAGGCGGGCGCCCGCTCGTGCGCCCGCTGGTATCCCCCGAGCGTGTCGTCCGTCAGCTCCGCCGTAGGGACTCCTTCACGACGCTGCCGAGCAGGAACGCGAGGTTGGCGGGGCGCTCGGCGAGACGGCGCATGAGATAGGGGTACCATTGATCGCCGAACGGGACGTACACGCGCAGGTTGTAGCCTTCGCGGCGCAGCGCGCGCTGCAGGTCGCGTCGCACGCCGTACAACATTTGAAACTCGAAGCGCGACGGGGGAATGCCCAGCCGGCGCGTGAACGTCTTGGCATGATCGAGCAGCTTCGAGTCGTGAGTCGCGATGGCGGGATAGTTGCCCCGCTCGAGCAGCCGCTCCATGCACGCCGCGTAGCTCGCGTCTACGTCACGCTTGCGGGGAAACGCGATCTCCGGAGGCTCGTTGTACGCGCCCTTGCACAGCCGGATGCGCGCGCCAAGCGCGAGCAGGGCCGTCAGGTCCCGCTCGGTGCGCCGCAGGTAGGATTGGAGCACCACACCGACCGAGTCGCCGAATGCGGGGTGAAACCGCCGCTTGAACAGCTCGAGCGTGCGCTCGGTGTACGCCGACCCTTCCATGTCGATCCGCACGAACGAGCCGTGCTCCCGAGCCCGGGCCACGACTGCCTGGATGTTGGCGACGCACACGGCCTCATCGATGTCGAGACCCATCTGCGTCAGCTTAAGGGACACATGGCTCTCCGCCCGCGCCTGGCGGATCCGATCCAGGGTCTCGACGTACACGTCACGCGCCCCGCGCGCCGCGGCGGCGTCGCGCACCGATTCACCCAGGAGGTCGAGCGTCGCCGTGATTCCGCCGACGTTCAACTCCTTCAGAACAGCCACGGCCGAGTCCGCGGTCTCGCCCGCGACGAAGCGCGACGCGAGCTTCTTGGCGAAGCGGTTGGCGCGCACGAAGCGGAAGACACGCGGCTGCCCGCTAAGCCAGAGGAGGCCGGCTCGAAGCACGAACCGATATCAGGGATAGAACTTGGAGCCGCGGCGCGCCTGCTCTTGCAGGACCTCGCAGGGGTCGAAGCGAGCACCGTGCCGCTCGGCGAGACGCTCGAGCTCCCCGATCACCCGGCCCGCGCCGAGGTCGTCGGCATGCCGCAAGGGGCCGCCGCGAAACGGCGGAAACCCGAACCCGAAGATCGCCGCCACGTCGCCGTCGCGCGGCGCGCGCACTACGCCCTCCCCGACGGCGCGGGCCGCCTCGTTCAGCATGACGAGCACGAGTCGTTGGATGATCTCGGCCGCGTGCGGCCCCCCGTTTGGATGGATGCCGAGCAGCTCGGACACGGCGGGATCGACGCCGCGCTTCTTGCCGCCGGCGTAGCGGTAGAACCCGCGCCGCGCCTTCCGTCCCAGGCGGCCGTCCTTCACGAGCTTGGCGAACGCAGGGGCCGCCGCGAGGCGGTCGCCGAAGGCGGCGTGCAGCACGCCCGACGCCTTCTCTGCCACGTCGAGCCCAACCTCGTCGAGCAAGGTGATGGGGCCGACAGGAAAGCCCCACGACACCATCAGCCGGTCCAGCTCCTCGATGGCCGCTCCCTCCAGCAGCAGGTGACCGGCCTCGTTCATGTAGGGCGCGAGAATGCGGTTCACCCAGAAACCGGGACGATCGCGCACGACGACCGCGGTCTTGCCGAGGCGGCGACCGAACGCCACGGCCGTGCTCGTGACTTCGGGAGCCGTGTGATCCGACGGGATCACCTCGAGCAGCGGCATGCGCGCAACGGGCGAAAAGAAATGCATCCCGATCACGCGTTCCGGCCGGCCGGCGGCCTCGGCGATGCGTGCGATCGGGATCGTCGAGGTGTTGGAGGCGAACACTGCGCCGTCCGGCGCCACGGCCTCCACTTCGCGCAGCACCTGCTGTTTCACGGCCAGGTCCTCGAACACCGCTTCCACGATGAGGTCCGCGCGCCCGAACCCGGTGTACGCCGCGTCCCCCGACAGGAGCGCCACGAGCCGCGCGTGCTCGTAGCGCGTGATCCGGCGCCGCTTGAGCCGCTCGTCCAGGATCTCCCGCGCCGCCACGAGTCCCTGCGCCACGCGCGGCAGGTCCGCGTCCTTCATGCGGACGTCCACGCCCGCCTGGAGGACCGCGGTGCCCGCGATCCCGGCCCCCATGAACCCCGCGCCCACGACCCCGAGGCGTCGCACCTCGGCCGGCTTGGGGGGGTTCTCGATCCCGAAGTCCTTCTTGAGCCGGGTCGTGGCGAAGAAAATCTGGACGAGCTTGCGGGAGACGTCGGTCACGGCGAGCTGGCCGAAGAGCTGCGCCTCGCGCTTCAGTCCCTCGGCCATCCCGTGCCGCAGCCCGTACTCCACCGCTTCGAGCGCAGCGAGCGGGGCCGGGTAGTTGCCCCGCGTCGTGGCGAGCACCTGGCGCCGGGCGGTGCGGAACACCAGACGCCGGCCGAGCGGATTGCCGTCGAGCAGCCACCCGGCGACGCCTCCGGACCGGCGACGTCGGGGCCGCCATCCGCCGGCCATCCTGCGCGCCGCCGCGAGCGTGATGTCGCGCAGGATCGGCGGCGGCACCAGCTCGTCAACGATCCCCAGGCGGAACGCCCGGGCTGCTGGCTCGGTCTTGCCGGCGAGGATGATGTCGAGCGCCGCGCGCGCGCCGATCAACCGCGGCAGCCGCTGGCAGCCCCCCGCCCCGGGGAGGATGCCCAGCTGGACCTCCGGCAACCCCAGCTGGGTCCTCGCGTGGTCCGTGGCAACGCGATAGTGGCAGGCGAGCGCGAACTCGAGGCCGCCGCCCAGGCAAGCCCCATGGATCCCTACGGCGACGGGCTTCGCAAATCGGGCCACCCGCTCGAGCATGTCCTGGCCACCGGCGGACAGACGCTCCGCGTCGGAGGCCGTCGTGATCGCGCCGAACTCCTCGATGTCCGCGCCCGCGATGAAGGCGTCCCGTTTCCCCGAGAAAACCGCCACCGCTTTGACCGCGGCGTCCCGGCCCAGTGCCTCGAAGGTGGCGATGAATTCTTCCTTGACGGCCTGAGTGATCTTATTCACGGGCTCGCCCGGGAGATCGAAGCTGACGACCGCGATCCCGTCGACAACCTCCCAGCTGAGCGCCGCAGCGGCCACTAGCGGCGCTCCAGCACCATGGCGAACCCCATCCCGCCCTGCGCGCAGATGGAGACGAGGCCGAACTGCACGTCGCGCCGCTTCATTTCGTTGGCGAGGGTCGTCACGACGCGGCCCCCGGTCGCCCCGAACGGATGACCGATCGCGATCGAGCCGCCCATCACGTTGATGATCTCCTCGTTGATCTCCCATCCCTTCGCGGCGAATCCCTGGAGGTTCGACAGGACCTGGGCCGCGAACGCCTCGTGGATCTCGATCAGGCCGAGGTCCTTCCATTCGATTCCGGCCCGCTCGAGCGCCTTGGGCACCGCCCACACGGGAGCCTGGAGCAGCTGCCAGCCGGGATCGACGGCGGCGACCGCATAGGATCGGATGAAGGCCACAGGCTCGTAGCCCAGCGACTGGGCGGCGTCCTCGCCCATGAGCAGCACCGCCGACGCCCCGTCAGTGAGCGGGGAAGAGTTCGCGGCAGTCACCGAGCCATAGCGCCGGTCGAACACGGGCTTCAGCTTCGCCATCTGCGCGAGCGAGGTGTCCCGGCGGATGCCGTTGTCTTCCGTGACGAGCGTCGCAAGCCACGGGACGAGCTCGGCCTTGAGCCGGCCATCCTCGGCGCCCCGTGCGGCGAGCTCGTGACTGCGCAGCGCCCAGCGGTCCTGCGCCTCGCGGGTGATGTGGTTCTCCTTGGCCATCTTCTCCGCCGATTGCCCCATCGTCTCGCCGGTGGACGGCTCGGCGATGGCGGGCGAGACGGGCACCAGGTCCCGCGGCCGGATCTTGCTGAAGGCACCCACCCTCCGCCCCAGGGTCTTCGCTTTACCCGCCTCCACCAGGATGTCGGCGAGGCGACGCGACGCCAGGATCGGGATGTCGGAGAGCGATTCCACGCCCCCCGCGATGACGATGTCGGCGTGCCCGAGAGCGATCTGGTCGTGGGCGGCAGAGATGGCCTGGGCGGCGGAGGCGCAGGCGCGGTTGAGCGAGTAGGCGGGGATCTCTTTCGGGAATTGCGGCAGGAGGCTGACTTCGCGCGCGACGTTCGGGACGAGCGGCGAGGGAACGACCTGTCCGAAGACGATCTCGTCCACCTTCCGCCCGTCGAGGTCGGTCCGCTCGAGCAGCTCACGCGCCGCATGGCGCGCGAGGTCCACCGCCCGTGCGTCTTTGAGGTCGGTCCCCGCCTTGCTGAACGGCGTGCGGTATCCCGCGATCACCGCAACGCGACGCCGTCCGTTCACCCCTGGCATTACATTCTCCCTCCCGGAGGACGCGCCCTGCAGGACGCGCCCGGCTCCGGGCGAAACCTACCATCGGGCCCAGCGCCGGGCCAAGACGAGGATTGTTGGGGACGGACGCCCCGTTTTCACAGCGCACGCGCGCCACCGCCCTCGCCGCGATGGCGGCGGAGCCCGTGGACCTGCTCGTCATCGGCGGCGGGATCACGGGCGCCGGCATCGCGCGCGACGCGGCGCTGCGCGGCATCCGCACGGCCCTCGTGGACAAGGGGGACTTCGGCGGCGCCACATCCTCCCGCTCGTCGCGTCTCATTCACGGCGGCCTGCGCTACCTCGAGCAGGGCGATCTCCACCTGGTCCGCGAAGCGAGCCGCGAGCGGCACGTGCTGCTCAACATCGCCCCGCACCTCGTCCGCCCCCTGCCGTTCCTGTTTCCGGTCTACCGCGGCGCGCGCGTGCCCGCATGGAAGCTGCGGGTGGGGATGTGGCTGTACGACGCGCTCGCCGGCTTCCTCAACACGCACCGGCACCGCTGGCTCGGCCGCAAGGGCGTCGCGCGGCTCGAGCCGAGGCTGCGGACCAAGGGACTCCAGGGCGCCGCGCTGTACTACGACGCGCAGGCGGACGACGCGCGGCTCGTACTCGCGACCGTGCGCAGCGCCGCGCAGGCCGGCGCGCTCGTCGCCAACTACGCCACGGCGACCAGCCTGCTCAAGTCGGACGGCGTGGTACGCGGCGCCGCGGTGCGCGACGGGCTCGACGGCCGGCCGTACACGGTGCGCGCGCTCGTGGTGGTGAATGCGACGGGTCCCTGGGTCGACGCGATCCGCGCGAGCGACGACCCCGGTGCCGGGCCGTTGCTGCGTCTCACCAAGGGCGCCCACGTGGCCGTGCCGCGCGCCCGCATCGGGCACACGCACGCCGTGACGCTCACCTCCCCCCTCGACGGCCGCGTGATGTTCGTCCTGCCGTGGGGCGACCTGAGCTACATCGGCACGACGGACACGGACGAGGCTGGCCCGCCCGACGACGTTCGCGCCACGGGCGCAGACGCCGTCTATCTGCTGCGCTCGGTCAACGCCTTGTTCCCGGATGCGCGGCTCGCCCCGCGCGACGTCGTCGCCACCTGGGCGGGGTTGCGACCGCTGCTGGCGCCGGAGCGGGAGGTCTCGGCCTCGCAGGTCTCGCGCGAACATCGCGTGGTCGAGGCGTCGAGCGGCCTCATCACCATCGCGGGCGGCAAGCTCACCACGTACCGCGTGATGGGACGCGATGTCGCGGACCGCGTGTCGCGGCGACTGCACGCCCTCGACGGCCGCCCCCTGCCCCGCCGACCGGCGACCGACCGCCTCCCGCTTCCCGGCGGCGAGACCGCCGACCTCGACGTCTTGATCGAAGCGCTGCGGGCGCGCGAGGTGTCCGCAACGCTCGCCGGGCACCTCGTGCGTCAGTACGGGAGCGAAGCGGCCGCGGTCGTCAACCTCGTGGACCGCGACCGCGGGCTCGGCAAGGCGATCGTCGCCGGACGTCCGGAGCTGTGGGCGGAAGTGGTGCACACCGTCGAGCGGGAGATGGCGGTGCGCCTGGGCGACGTTCTCATCCGACGCCTGCATCTCTTCTACGAGGATGCGTCGCACGGGAGCGCTGTGGCGGCGCCGGTGGCCACGCGCATGGCCGGGTTGCTGGATTGGGATGAGGCGCGGCGGGATGCGGAGGTGGCGAGCTACGCGGCCGAGGTGAAGCGGGCGCGCGAGTTCCTCAAGGAGGTCCCCAGGGCCAGCCAGGAGGTGTCGTAGCCGTCAGGCGGACCCGCGCAGCGAGCGCAGGTAGTCGCGCAGCACCAGGAACTTCTCGAACAGGGACACGCCCTTCCGCTTCCGTCCGAATTCCGCGAACAGCTCGCGCAGCCTGCCGCGGCGCGCGAGGTACACGCGGAACGTCTCGGCGAAGTCCTCCTGCGGATGAGTCGCGGCGTACGCCGTCACGTAGTTGGGAAGCGTGGTCGTGACCGCACGGCGCTCAACGTCCACCCATTTAGAGTCGGCCACGCGGTACGCCTTGCGCACTTCGCCGAAAGCGCGCCGGAACCGGCCGGTGCGCGTCAGCGACCAGTGGTGATACAGGAACGAGTGGCCCAGCTCGTGGAGGATCAGGCCCGTGAGCATGTTCCACGAGATCTCGTCGCGCGACCGCTTTCCGGTGACGTAGCGCCGCTCGATCTCGATGACCTTGGGCGTTCGGTGCGTCACGCCGGACACGCCCGGACGCAGCAGCACGCGGTAGTGCCAGTCCCTTATGCGCGAAACGATCAGGAGCTGGCGGACGCGGCGTAGCGCCTGCCCGATCAGGTCGCGCCCCGTCGCGTCCTCCCCGCACCAGGGGCACGCGTCCATCCAGTCGTCCACACCCCTGTTGCAGTGCGGGCACACGTTCTGGAACCGGTCGTCGCGCCAGCGCTGCCGGCGGCCGCACCACGGGCAATGGCGCATCGGGTACATGACGCCCCCGCCGCAGCCCCACTGGCAGCGCCGGTCGAAGCGGAACCCCTTGGGCGCCTTGAGCGGCTGGGGGCTCGAGTCCGCGTCGGCGATGTGCCGGCCGCACCAGGGACAGTACGAAAAGCTGTCCGACACCACCCAGCGGCAGTAGTAGCACTCGGCGCCGGTCAGCCGGGCCAGGTCGCGCCACTCGAGGCGCCGCCCGCAGTCGGGGCAGTAGGCCCAGTAGCGTTCGAGCTCGGCGCGGCAGCTCGGACAGCGCAGCTCGGGGGTCGGGACCTCGCGCCTACGCCGTGCCATGGTCCCGCTGCGACGCTTCATCGACGATGCGCTGCACGAATTCGGTGTAGCTCATCCCCGCCTTCTCGGCGGCGTTCGCCATCTCGTGCTCGTGGGCAATGAACGGATTGGGGTTCACCTCCAGGACGTACACCTGGTCGTCATGGGTCAACCGCAGGTCAATGCGCCCGTAGTCCTGGAGCCAGACGGCGTGAAACGCAGTCGTGCAGATTTCCGTGATCTTCGCGGTGACCGCGTCGGACAGCCCTTTCGCGAAGACGTTGCGGATGCGTTTACGCTTGCGATACTCCTCGTCCCACTTCGCCTTGTACGTCGCGATGCGGTGCTCCCCGGTCTCCGCCTCCCCGAACGTCATCTCGACGACTGGCAGCACCTCCACGGTGGCGTTGCCGAGCAAACCCACGTAGAGCTCCCGGCCTTCGATCATCTCCTCCACGATCGCCGCCTGGGTGAACTTCTCGTGGATGAACTTCACCCGCTCCGAGAGGCTCTCGTCGTCCTCCACGACCGACGCCTGCGCGATGCCTACCGAGGCGTCTTCCAGCAGCGGCTTGACGATCAACGGGAAGCGCAGCTCGGACGGGCGGACCGGCTTCTCGCCGGGGTCGAACTCTGCAAATGCGGGCACCCGGATGTCGTGATACGCGAGGATCTTCTTCGTGAGCGACTTGTTGCGGGCCACGAGCAGCGCCGTGGGGGACGAACCCGTGTAGCGGTAGCCGTGCATGTCGAGGACCCCGGCGACGGCATACTCGTGCCGCGCGTGGCCGCGGAACCCCTCGCACCCGTTGAAGACGAGCTTCGGCTGGAACTCCGCCAGCCGGTCCAGCATCGGCGCGAGCTGCTCCTGTACGCCAATCAGACGCACCTCGTGGCCGTTGGCCAGCAGCGCCCGGGCGACATCGTATTCCGCCTCCTGGACCTTCGCCTCCACCTCCTTGCGGTAGTCGGCGTCTTCCCAGTCGGGGTGCAGCGTGTCGAACACGACGGCGATCTTCACGCGCGCACCCTCGCCATATCCTTCCCCACCGTGGTCAGGGCGATCAAGATCAGGAGGCCGCCCAACGCGCCCGCCGTGGGCAGCAGCAGCATCGCGGGGCGCAACCCGACGCGGTCGGAGAGGTACCCGATGAGCGGCGGAGCGATGGCGTCACCGGCGAGGTGCGAAAACAGCAGGTAGGCGCCGAGCACGGAGGCGCGCACCGCCGCGGGGACGACGTCCAGGATCACGGCCGAGAGCGGCCCGTTGTACCAGGTGTAGAGGAAAAAGGTGATGAACAGCAGGGGCACGAAGATACGCAGCTCGTCCACGAGCAGCAGGCCCACGCACACCGGGCCGCCCAGGACGAAGCCCGCGCCCGACACGAGCACGCGGCCACCGCTCCAGCGCTCGAGCAGCCGGTCGCCGCCCTTGCCGCCGAACAGCGCGCAGAGCGCGCCGCACGCGAGCCCCCAGCCCCCACACGCCCGGCCCCCCGCGGCGACGGACAGTCCGTGCGTGCGCTCCATGAAGCTCGGCGCCCAGGCGATGAGCCCGTTGACGGCGAACGTGACGAGCGCGCCGCCCAGGAAGAGCCAGACCAGGGTCGGCGTGCGCAGCACGGTAGCCGCGGCGTGGACGAAGTCCTCGAACACGGTCGTGGCAACGTCGGACGCCTCGGAGGTGCGGCGCACGGCGATGGGCACGAGACGGATCACCGTCCACACGATCCCCACACTCACCGCCACCGCGAACACAGCGGTGTCGAGGTTGGGCGGCAGATCCTGGAACAAATCGAGGGTGCTGCTCGCGAGCGCTCCCGCGAGCGTCAGCACCACGAGCGGCGCGACGAGCCGAACCGCGCGGCGCACGCCGCGCCCGAGCCAGCCGCGGACGGTCGCGAGGAGCGGCGCGGGCGGACGCCGGGCGGGGTCCCGGAGCCGTGACGCGAGCGCCGCGAGGACGACGCCGGGCACGCCCATTGCCACGAACGCGGCGCGCCACCCGTAGCGGGCGGCGAGCACGCCGCCGAACGCCATGCCCACGGAGTACACGCCGATGGCGAAAGCGCGCCGCTTGCCGCGGTAGTACTCGGCGATCAGCGCCTGCGCGGCGGGCCCGTACCCCGCCTCGCCCACCCCCACGAGTGAGCGGATGACGAGCAGCTGCCAGAAGGAGCGGACCGTGGCGCCGAGCGCCGTGCACACGCTCCACAGCCCCACCCCGAACGCGATGACCGCCCTGCGCGACTTCAGGTCGCCTAACACGCCGAGCGGCAGGGCGGCAAGCGACAACACGATGACGTACGCGGACCCGACCCAGCCGAGCTGCTGGTCAGAGAGGATCAGCTCGCGCTTGATCGGCTCGAACAGCGCGAAGACGACGTTGCGATCGGTGTAGTTGAGCAGATTGATCAGCGTGAGCAGCGCGAGTGCGTAGGCCGCGTACGCACGCCCGCTGATCTCGCTCGCGGGGACGGCGGCTCTAGGCGGAGCGTCCGCCAGTCGCCGTCTCCGCGCGGGCGTCGCGGCCTGCCTTGGCCGCGTGATACTCCTGCGTGAGCCTGCGCATCATCTCGTCCCGCCGGTGGTACAACCGCCGCAAGCGGCGCGGCTTGCGACGCGCCAGCGCGTACGCCGTGACGAGCGGCAACGCGACCGTGTTGTCGAGGTAGCAGACGACGGTCCCGGGAAGCTGATCGGGATCGACTTTTCCCCAGCTCACCGCTTCCGCCGGTGTGGCGCCCGAGAGTCCACCCGTATCGGGCCGGGCGTCGGTGATCTGGAGGTAATAATCGTGCCCTTTCTCGCTGATGCCGAGCACCTCCTGGATCTGCGGCTCGGTCTGGAGCACGAAATTCTTGGGACTGCCGCCGCCGACGATCAGCACCCCGCTCTTGCCGCCCTCGGC
>Ga0137370_10000946_pt1 | contig 11689 bp, 7 predicted proteins | sample SagtaG_11_FD_104920 | JGI IMG/M metagenome (GOLD analysis project Ga0137370, IMG submission 104920) | Vadose zone soil microbial communities from Sagehorn Ranch, Mendocino, California, USA - Sage1_R_20_16 metaG | ecosystem: Environmental > Terrestrial > Soil > Vadose zone | place: USA... | reverse complement strand
CGCGATTGACCACCCGTGTCTTGCGTCGAGATCTCGGTCATCGCGCCGATGCACAACGAAGAAGGAAACGTTTTGCCGCTCTATCAGGATGTCAGCAGGGTTATGGCGCGGCTCGGACAGCCCTACGAGATTCTCTTCGTTAACGATGTCAGCACAGATTGCACGCTGGATAGGATGAAAGACATCCAACTCCGTGATCCGCGCTTTCATTTCGTCGACCTCGCTACGAACGTCGGCGAAAATTGGGCGCTGCTGGCGGGAGTTTCGAAAGCTCGAGGTCATGTGTTGGTGACGATCGACGGCGACTATCAAAACGATCCCGCTTACATCCCAGCGCTCCTCCAAGAGTTGGAAAAGGGCTATCGCGTCGTTTCGGGCCGCCGACGCCAACGCGTCGAAAAGCTTTGGAGCCGGCTGCTGCCCTCGCAGATCGCCAATGCTCTGATCCGAATTGTCAGTGGAGTCCCGGTGCACGATTGTGGCTGCGGCCTGAAAGCCTACCGCCGCGAGGTGCTGGAAGACAAATATGTGCCTGAGGGATTCATGAATCGTTTCTCACCCGCCGCGCTCGACGTCCGACCCAACGAATTTTCCGAAGTCGACGTCGTCGACCGGCCACGGATCTCGGGACAGTCTCACTACGGACTCAACCGAGTGTTCTTCGTCCTCAGAGATCTAGCCGCGCTTCCCTTTGCCGTCCGAGGGCCGGCACGCTGGAAACGGTTCTTCCGCTGGCTTCAATGGATTTTCCTGACTGTCACGACGATTCTGGCGATTAACCGCTCGTGGATTCCGGCCGCGGCGACGATGTTGTTTGCGCTCGTAGCGTTTTCCAATGTTTGGAATCTCGGGCGTTTCATTAAAGCGCAAATCTACCCCCAATTCCGCATCAAAGAGTACCGGTGAAATCATGGGCAAAGTTTCCATCGGGCTCGTCGGCGCCGGCTATTGGGGGAAAAAGCTGTTACCAAAGTTTGTTGAGAGCGCTGAAGGCTTGATCAAAGCCGTCTGCGACATCCATCCGGACCATCGCGCCGAAATCAATCAAAGCTATCCGGACATTCCGACAACCGACTCGTACGAAAAAATTCTCTCCGATCCCAACATCGCGGCGGTCATCCTGGCGACGCCGCCGGCAACGCATTTTTCATTGGCGCGGCAAGCCCTTGAGGCGGGCAAGCAGGTGTGGATCGAAAAGCCCCTGGCGCTCCGCGCGGACGAGGGACGAGAGCTCGTCGGCCTGAGCCGAGCCAAAGGAACGGTTTTGTTCGTCGATCACACCTTTCTCTATGATCCCGCGGTGCGCAAGATTCGCGAGCTCATCGCACAGGGCGAGCTTGGCAAAGTGCACCATATTTTTTCGCAGCGGCTTAATTTAGGACGGATCAAACGTGATTCGAGCGTGTGGTGGAACTCTGCCCCGCACGATATCTCCATCCTGTTATTTCTCCTGGAGAGCGCTCCTATAACGATCAGTTTGCATGGCTATCGCTATTTGCAGCCCAAGTTGGAGGATCTGAACATGGCCGTCGTGGAAATGGCGGACGGCGCTTCGGCTTTCATCTATCACAACTGGCTTTTCCCCGAGAACACCGCCAAGCTCACGGTCGTCGGCAGCAAAAAGATGCTGGTCTATGAGGGGAAATTCGAAAAGCGTGCGGTAACACTATACGATTACCGCATCGATCAAAACGCCGCTAACACGGAATCACTCGAGGACCGTCCGACTACAATTCCTGCCAAGATCGTTGCCGAACACACCTTGCCGGGAATGACGAACGCGGAGCCACTGGCGCTTGCCGTGGGCGATTTCTTGGCGAGCATACGGTGCCAGCGCGCTCCGCTCTCAGACGGGCCGTTCTCGTTAAGGGTCCTCGAAGTTCTGGAAGCGGGCGAGCAATCGCTTCAAGCCAATGGCAAAAAAATTGAGATTTGAGTTAGCCGCATCCATGGTTGCTGGTTGCAATGAACTCAACGATTGATAATTCCATCGACGCGCTGGAGGCTCGTTCCACTTTTCGCGTAAGGAACGGCGTCGGCCTCGCCGCCCTGATACTTCTCTGCGCCGTCGTTCTGTTCGTCGACCTCGGCGGGCCCGCGCTATTTGATCCCGACGAAGGACGCAATGCCGAGAAAGCCCGCGAAATCTTGCTGCTGCATGATTGGGTTACGCCGCATGAGAATTTTCTCGCCGTTTTAGATAAGCCGATTTTCTACTACTGGCTGGTGGCCGCCTCCTACAAAAGTTTTGGCATCTCCGAATGGTCCGCTCGACTTCCTTCGGCGCTGGCCGGAGCAGGTTGCGTGGCTTTGGTATTTTTGTTCGCGCGGCGATTCTTCGGATATTGGGAAGCGCTGTGGAGCGGTCTCATTCTCGTGACAAGTATCGAGTTTTTTTTGCTCTCGCGCATTGTCATCTTCGACATGACATTGACGTTTTTCATCACGTTCTCGCTATTTTCTTTTTTTTGGGCTTTGCACGAAGAGAATAGCCGGAGTCGAAGACTGTTCCTTATTTTAATGTACGTTTCGTTGAGCGGAGCCACTCTCGTAAAAGGACCCATCGGGATCGCTCTGCCGGCCATGGTGGCGCTCGTCTACTTGACTATTTCAAGGAAATTATCTTTGGTGCGAAAACTCGAATTGCCTTGGGGAATCTTGCTTTTTCTCGCGATCGTGGCGCCGTGGTACTCCCAAGTGGAGCTGCGCAATCCTGGATATTTGCGCTATTTTCTATGGGAAGAAAATTTCATTCGCTATCTGACCCCGCATTTCAACCGAAGTCAGGGCTGGTATTATTTTCTTACGGTCTTAGCGATCGGTTTCATTCCGTGGACTCTTTGCATCCCGGAAGTCATCAAACAAGCGTGGCGGCAGCGGCGAGAGGATAATATACTCTTTTTGTCCCTCTGGGCCGCGTTACCGTTTATTTTTTTTTCGTTCTCCAGCGCGAAGTTACCGCATTATATTCTACCGATTTATCCGCCGCTGGCCTTGCTCACCGGAATAACCATAGAACGCAAATTGACCACCGCCGGATCCCGGCACGTTTGGCCGTTGTTGCTTTCATGCCTCTGCTTATTCGCGCTGACCGCGTGTTTCATTGTGGGCGCCTGGGCACCGCGTCTTTTTCCCGGTGCGGCGCGATTTGTGCTGGCTGGGATGTCTCCTTTACTTCGCGCAACTGCTCTGATAAACACGCTCGGTTTGGCCACCTTCGCCATATTCATTTGGCGCGGCCGATGGAAGACCCACGCTACGCCTTTTTTCGGACTTTGTATTGGGCTCATTTTATACATTAGCCTAGTCGCACACGCGCTCACGAGAAGCTCGATTCGTCGCTCCACGCGAGAGCTCGTCGAAAAGGTGTCGCCTTTAATCGACTCGACGGCGCAGATCATCATCTACAATACTTCTTTCGAGAGTCTTCCCTTCTATTTGAAAATCAGCCAGCCAATATGGATCGTGTGGTCGGGCGAAAAATCCAGCGTCATGGGAAGTTTTTACCTGGTCGAACGAGGCGCACGGTCGGCACCCGGTTTTGGCAATGCCTTGCTGACCTTCGAGGAATTCAATGACCAGTGGGCAAAGTCGCCGAAAAAACATTTTGCCGTGTTCATGAAACAAAAAAATCTGTCGCAGCTGGAGGACGAAATACCAAACGCCGCGAAACACGTCGTTGAATATAGCGACCGTGCTTTCGTAACGACGAATTGACCCCCAAGAAAGTTGAAGATCAGCCTATGCACGAAATGATCACGCTCGGGTTTCGCAACCAATCGCCGCAACGCGCCCTGATGCCGCGGACTCAAGTCGCGGACGCCAAGCGAAGCGATGAGCGAAATTGGGGTATCCTCAATCGTCGCTGGGTGTAGAGTACAGCAAAAAACCTCCGGCTCCAGTCAGTCGTCTTAATCCACATGTGCGGCATTTACGGATACGTTACCGATCGGAGAAATATTGATCCCGAAATAATGCGCCGCATGGGTCGCGCCCTCGCCCATCGCGGCCCGGACGACGCCGGCGAAATGATCGAAAGCTCCAGCACTTTATGCGCCGGCCTCGGCCATACACGTCTCAGGATCATCGATCTTTCCGCGGCAGGAAAACAGCCGATCGCGAACGAGGACGAGACCGTTTGGGTCGCCCTGAACGGTGAGATTTATAATTACCGAGAGCTTAGAAAGGAACTCGAAAACAAAGGCCATCGATTTAGATCCCATTCGGACACCGAAGTCATCGTGCATCTGTATGAAGAGACGGGGACCAAGTGTTTGGACGCACTCAACGGCATGTTTGCCTTTGCGCTGTGGGATCGCAAAAAGAAATCATTGCTTCTCGCCAGGGATCGCATCGGCAAGAAGCCACTGCATTACTGCGTCACTGAAGGTCAAATAATCTTTGCTTCTGAAATCAAGGCGCTGTTGCAACATCCTGCGGTCCGCCGCGACCTTGACCTGCACGCTCTCAGCAAATATCTCACCTACGAATATGTTCCGGCCCCCGACACGATCTTTCGGGCGATAAGGAAGCTAGAATCCGGCCACTATCTGGTATTTGCCAACGGTGAAAGTCGAGATTTCCGCTACTGGGATATATCCATGAACGACGGTCTAGTCGGAGACCGAAGCGAAGACCAATGCGCCGAAACACTGAAAGAGTTGTTGGGCCGTTCCGTAGAGCGAAGGCTTGTCGCCGACGTGCCGGTGGGGCTCTTTGTCAGCGGCGGGCTCGATTCTGGAATCGTCGCCGCCTTTGCTGCCAAAGCTAAAGATCAACTGCAATGCTTTTCGATCGGGTTCGAGGAGCCGAGCTTTGACGAGAGCAAATACGCCAAGCAGGTCGCCACAAGCCTCGGCATTCAGCATCATTTGAGAATTTTCAATGCGCAAGAGATGTTGCGGCTGGTGCCCAAGTTGGCGCAGATCCTCGACGAACCCTTGGCGGACCCATCCATTCTTCCGCTCTATGCATTGTCGCGCTTCGCCTCCGAACGGATCAAGGTGGTGCTCAGCGGCGATGGCGGAGACGAGCTGTTTGCCGGCTATCAGACTTTCCAGGCGCACAAGCTGATGAGCTATTACGAGGCGCTGCCGATCTTCGCCAAGGACATCGTCAAGCAGATCGCTTCGCATCTTCCGGTGTCGCATGGCTATTTGAGCGCCGACTACAAGATCAAGCAGTTCTTAAAGGGAGACGGCGTTTCGCCGGAAACTCGTTTCTTTGTGTGGCGCGGCGCCTTCAATCCCGCTGAGAAAAACGAGCTCCTGCATCCGGACATTCGCCGCGAGCTCGGCCAATACAACTGCTACGAGGATATCGACCGTTACATTCAGGCAAGCGGGCTGACCATAGAACTCGAACGGCTCCTTTATCTTTCCATGAAGCTCTATCTTCAAGACAACAACCTGGTCACCGTCGATCGGGCCAGCATGGCCAATGGCCTCGAAGTGCGATGCCCCCTCTTGGATAAGGACCTCGTGGAATTTGTCTGTGGTCTTCCGGTGAAATACAAGCTCAACGGTTTTAAGACGAAGCATCTGCTCAAGCGAGCGGCCGCAGGCCTGCTTCCCCGTAAGATTATCTACCGGCAGAAAAAGGGGTTCGGCATCCCGCTCGCTCAATGGCTCACCACGGATCTCAAGGAGTTTATGCTGGATTATCTGAGCGAGGACAGGATACGCACGCAAGGAATCTTTCATTATCCTTACGTAAAACAGCTGATCGACCAGCAGCTCGCCAGAACGAATGACCATCGCGAGGCGCTGTGGACGCTTTTAGTCTTTCAGCTCTGGCATGAAACCTATGTTGATACTATGCCGCGAGCATAAGCGAGACTCTGTGACTGAAATCCCATCGCCAAAACCATCAAGATTTCTTAACCTCGCGATGAATTCGGGCCTCTGCCTCCTGTTTTTGTTTTGGGGTCTAGGCAAGCTGCCGTTTTTTAGCCGCGGCGAGCCGCGCGAAGGACTGGTGGTTTGGGAGATGCATGCTTCCGGCAACTGGATTCTCCCGGCTGTAAACGGCGAATACATTCCCTTCAAGCCTCCTTTGTTCCACTGGTTCGCGGCTATGGCCGGACATATTTTCGGCCGCATCGACGAGTTTACTCTCCGTCTTCCGTCCGCCGTCTTCGCCGCCTTGGGCGTGCTGATGACTTACTTTGCCGCGGCGCGGCTATGGGGTGAAAGAGCAGGTCTCATTGCCGGCATTGTTCTGGTGACCAACGCTGAATGGTGGCAAGCCGGCACCGACACTCAAGTCGACATGACGCTGGCCTTTTTTATCACCGCTGCTTGTTTATATTTTTATTTTCTCTATGAGCAGCGCAACTTCGGCTTAGTCAAATGCCTGGGGTTGCCGTTCCTTTTGGGCCTCGCCACGTTATCGAAAGGCCCCATCGGATTCGCAGTTCCATGCCTGGTCTTTCTGATCTTTCTCGGGTTGCGCCACGACTTTGCCTTTGTCAGAAAACTGCACCCGTTTGCCAGCGCCGCGGTTTTTCTGCTGGTCGCGGGATCTTGGTACGGTTTGGCGCTCTGGCAAGGCGGTCCGGCATTTTTTTTCAGGCAAATTGTCGACGAGAACTTCCGCACGGCCGCCGGCACCTACGGCCACTACCAGCCCATTTATTATTACCTGCCGATTTTTTTGGAGAACACGCTGCCGTGGAGTTTTTTCTTTCCTGCGGTGGCGCTTTTTATTTATCAGCGACGCGACCAACTGTCCGATGAGAAACTCTTATTTCCTGTGGTTTGGTTCGTTGCCGTGTTGGTTTTCTTCACCGTCTCGTTGGGCAAGCGTGGCGTCTACATTCTCCCGCTTTACCCGGCCATCGCTCTGCTCTTTGGCGCCTGGTGGCAGCGACTCGAAGAGCACCGAGCGCCGCCCCATGGGCTGGCGCGCGCGATCGGCTTTTTCGTCGCCGCTTTCTGTTTGATCGCTTTGATCGCGCTGTTTTCCTATTTTGCCGCAGCCAACGGCTTAGTTGGCCGACGTCTCGTTTCTTTCATAACAAGACTCAAAGGTCTCGCCGCCATCCTGCATACGCTTACGCCGCCGTCGCCTCTTGTTCTAGCGTGCCTGGCACTCTACGCGGGCGCTCTTTCCTGGCTCACCGGGGCTCTTGTCAAGCACAATTGGCGGCGCGCTTTCACTTCACTCTGCTTGATCACCCTGGCGTTCACGATCATCATGAAAAGCGCTGTCTTTCCGCCGATTGTTTTCGAGCGCACCCTGAAGCCTTTTATGCTTCGAGTGAACGAAAAAATTGACGCCAAACTACCGCTCCTTTTTTATCGTGCCTTTGACTTCGGTGCCGTGTTCTATGCCCACCGCCATATTCCCTCTTATGCGGCCAACGCGGATGAATTGAAACCGCCTTTTTTTCTCTTGATGTGGGAAGAAGATTGGCAACGCTTGGCCGGACGCGACGAACTCAAAATGTTGGATATCAGCGAGGGACGCGGTCCGGCGGGAAGACATCGGCTGGTGCTGGCGGAGTATCAGTCGCTCTCAACATCAGCGTCAAAGCCACTGCCAGTCGATCACCTTGGAAACTCGGTTGACAATTACAGCGATTGAACCGCCTCGATGAATTTCGCCTGCGTTGGCCGTGTGCCGTAGCGTCTAATTGCCGGCTAATGCCCGATCAAACCATCGATCGACAGCGCTCCGGCGCCGCCGACCAGGACCGCGAGTGTCATAAGCAACAGCGCCAGCGTGTATTCGATGCCGCTTCCCGTGCTGTCTTTTTGCGTGAGAAAAAAACCGTAGCTCCAGTGGCTGAGAAACAGGGCGAAGGCGATAAAAACCGCCAAGCAAAACGCCACTGGCCTGAACAAGAAACCGAGCGTCATGGAGATCACGGTGGAGAGCTCGATCACCAGAGCAAAAATTCCCACCGGGATGGGGACGTGGTATTTATCGCGCCAGTTGGTCACCTGCGCCTTGGGTCCTTTGCCGCCGTGCCAACCCAAGGCATGCTGCGTGCCGTGCATGAAAAACGTCAGCGCTAAACCGAAGCGCAAAAAAACATATGACAAAGAATGTTCCGTCTGAAATAGCCAGTCCACTTTGCCTCCGCGTTGTATATTGGATAGGTAACTCCAAAGGTCCGCGCTCTGATCCCATCCGCGCCGACCATAGCAGAAGTCCGTTGATGGACGCAAAATGGTGCAACGAGCTTGAATCGCGCGCAGGAAAATTTTGTTGCAGCGGAATTGGACGGAGAACTTAAGCCGTCATGTTCGCCTCGTGCGGCTCCAAAACCCCGACACCGATGCTGTCCTTTTTCGCTGACCGCGACTAAAAACCGTCGGACATAGTCTGAAAACCCGCTGCTTGCGCAACTTAAAGCCGAAGTGGAATAATAGCGATTGTTTGGGCGCCAGATCCAAAGCAGGAGCTATCGAATGAGACTAGACACTGTACACCGAGGGTTTCTTTGCAATCTCGTATTTCTCTCCTTTACGGCGGTAGCCGCTCAGGCGTCTTCTTCAATTGAAGCGATTCAAAAAAGATTGGCGCCGGCTCTCGCACAGGTGGTGTTTCTTGACGCCACCGGCAAGGTTTTTATCACGACAGTAGGATTTTTCGTCGCAGAAACTGGCGATGTCATCACTTTTCATCGTCCGCTTCTGAGAGCGAGCCGAGTCGAGATTAGGACCGCGGGTGGCAAGACCGGCTCGGTAGTCGGCGTCGTGTCGGAGGATCCCGAAGCGGATCTAGCTCGCCTTTCCACGACACTTACAAATAGACCGACAGTCTTGTCCAATATGGCAAAATCACTGCCGCACGAAAACGAAAAAGTAATCGTCTTGGGACTAAAAAGAGCCATTGAGGTGAGAGCGTTAGAGGTCGGGGAAATGCCGTTATTTGGCAATGTTTTCACAGCCCGACTTTCGCCCTTAGCCGAGTTTGTCGGAGCGCCGATTCTGAATGTTAACGGGGAATTGCTTGGACTCGTTACATCGATCCAACGGAAATCGAATGCGGTAGCTTTATCAAACGACTCTCTCCGAAAACTCCAACCGACCTCCCCCAAAGGGTTCGCGCAATGGAAAACGGACTTGAACCCCAATTGGGCACACAGTGAAGAAGGACTCTATGCCAGCGGAATCCGGCATTCTTTGGCCGGCGATCATGAAAAGGCACTTTCATGGTTCGAAAAAACGGTAGAAGCAAATCGAAATAGCTACAAGGCAGCATTTAGGCTAGCACGCACTGAAAGAGGACTACGCAAATACAAGCAGGCGATCGATCACTATCAATTAGCTGTTAAACTTAAACCCGACTTCTCCGAGGCTTACGGGGGAATTGGACTGAGCTACGAAGGTCTAGGCCAGAACGACAAAGCGATTGACGCGTTCAAGAAAGCAATAGAGTTGGACCCGCGTTATGAAATTCCTTATTTACACGTCGTGAATCTGTACGCGAACAAGGGCCAAGAAAAAGACGCCATAGCTATCATGCTGAGCCTCACCAACATCAAACCTGACTATTCCGCCGGTCACGTTTGGTTGGGCTGGCTTTATGCTAGATCAAACCAGCCGGAGCTATCTAAGAAATCTTACTTAAAAGCGGTAGAAACAAATCCTGATTCAGAAAGGGCTTACCTTGGTCTCGGAGGCTATTATCTTGGTCGCAGGGATCCCAAGACCGCGTTGGTGCATCTCAACAAGGCGTCAGAGCTACGCCCGGATTCGGTCGAGGTTTTGCACGCGATGGGATGGGCATTCCAGGACTCCGGTCGCGACGATGAAGCAGCGAAAGCTTACAAACGGGCAGCACAGTTCGAAACCGACGGTGTGAAAAAGCAATATTTGCTCGCTTGGGTTGCAAGTCAGGAACGAGATCACAAACGCTCCGTGGAAGCGTACAAGCAAGCGTTGGCACTGAAACCCGCGGAGCCATTCACCCACTTCAGACTCGGTTGGGAATACTATTATCTGCGTCAGTATCAAGACGCCGTCACCAGCTTTAAAGAAGCGATTCGGTTGGACCCAAAGAATCATGAGGCGTACCTCGGGTTAGGTTGCGCGTATAAGGGTCTTAAACAGAACGACGAGGCTTTGAAGTCGTACCAAACGGCTGTTGAAAAGAAGCCTGACTTTGCCAGAGGCTACGTCGCCTTGGGTTGGGAATACCAGATTCAAGATCGGAACGACGAAGCGATCAAAGCATTCAAGGAAGCGATCCGTCTCACCCCGAAGTGGGAAGAAGGCTACATGGGGCTCGGCTGCGTATATTGGAAACAGGAGAATTACCAGGAAGCGTTGAATGTCTACAAGCAACTCGTCGAGCAGATTCCGAATTCCTTTCACGGATTCCGCGCGATTGGGATGGCTGAAGAAAAGTTAAGTCATCGCCAGGCGGCAGTTACGGCATATCAAAAGGCACTAGGAATAAAACCCGATGACGTCGATACTCAGATCGAACTGGCGTACGCTCATCACTACGCAGGTAAGACCAACGAAGCAGTCCGCGTATTAAAGAAAGCGCTCACAGGTGATTCGAAAAACGCTCGTATCCATTACGGTTTTGGCTGGCTCCATGGTGAAGCCGGTCGTTACAACGAATCCGCTGAGGCCTACAAGCGAGCGGTGCAGCTAACGCCGAAAGACGCTCACAATCGTTACGCTTTAGGCTGGACGTACAGTAAACTTGGCAGGTACGCAGAAAGCGCACGAGAGTATACGGAAGCGCTGCGACTCAAACCGGATTATGAAGACGCGCGCGAAAGTCTAGAGTGGGTATCCTTCAGGCTGAAAGCACAAGAACCGAAGAAAACCGTCAAGGAAAATCCGGTCAAAAGAGACTCGAACGTCGGTGTGGTAACTACTCCCTACCAACCAACAAGTAGGAACGAACCAAGAATGAACCAAATTAATTAAAGACGATTCTGCAGCCGCGAGCGCAAGAGGTATTGAAGTTTCCTCGCGGTCCGCGATCGTGCCGCGCGCTTGGAAACAGCCCGACCACCGAGCTCGGATAACGGATTAAGGATAAAAAGCATGCAAATTATCGACGCCGACGGACATATCAACGATCATGCCTGTGGCGAGGAAATCGCCAAGTACATGCCGAGAGGAAATCAGATGGCGAATCTCTTTCCGGAGTTCGATCATCTGCACTTCCGCTATTTGAAACAAAAACGGCGCGCCACCGGCAATCCTTCTCCGGCAGACTGGAATGAGTTTCTCGACAAAACCGAAATCAGCTGGACGGTGCTCTACCCCACCGCCGGCCTCGCGGTTGGTAGAATCATGGCACCGGATTGGGCGGTTCTTGCCTGTAAAGCTTATAACAGTTGGCTTTACGAGAAGTTTTTGAGCAAGAACGCCCGCCTCAAAGGCATCGCTCTAATTCCATTTCAAGACGTCGATGCAGCGATTTTAGAATTGCGTCGCGCCGTGAAAGATCTGGGTATGCTCGGCGGCATGTTGCCGTCGAATGGAGAAGCAATTCAGGGGCACTGGGGCAACAAAATCTACTGGCCACTTTACGAAGAAGCGGAACAGCTCGGCTGTTCTCTCGCGGTGCATGTCGGCTGTCTCCACAATATGGGCCTTGATTCCTTCGCGACTTATTATCCGGCGCACGCCCTCGGCCATCCGTTCAGCTTGATGATTCAGGCCTCCGCCATGCTCGCGCACGGCATCTTCGATCATTTTCCAAAATTGCG
>Ga0137370_10000944_pt1 | contig 11697 bp, 7 predicted proteins | sample SagtaG_11_FD_104920 | JGI IMG/M metagenome (GOLD analysis project Ga0137370, IMG submission 104920) | Vadose zone soil microbial communities from Sagehorn Ranch, Mendocino, California, USA - Sage1_R_20_16 metaG | ecosystem: Environmental > Terrestrial > Soil > Vadose zone | place: USA... | reverse complement strand
GGACTCAGCTTCTGCCGGCGTCTGCCGGTTCTCGACTGCCGAGCCACTTTCCGACCGCCACCACCAGGACCGCGCCGACCAGCCCCGCCACCGACAGCTCGAACTTGCGACCGAAGAGCGAAAAGACCTCGAAGTCGATCATCCAGTGGGCGTTGACCCTGAACCACTCGACCACGACCGGGTCGGTCACCAGCATTTCGCCCGACACATAGCCGATCAGCGCCGCCCCGACCGTGATGATCACCGGATAGCTCTCCATGAGCCTCATCAACATGGTCGCACCGAAAACCACCAGCGGGATGCTGATCAGCAGGCCCAGCACGAGCAGCACGATACTTCCCTTTGCCACCGCCGCCACCGCGATGACGTTGTCAAGGCTCATCACGAGGTCCGCGATCAGGATCGTTTTGATCGCCGCCAGCAAGTTGGAGCTCGATTTGATCCCGTCGCCGCCATCGTCCTCGGGGACCAGCAACTTCACCGCGATCCAGAGCAGCAGCACGCCTCCGAGGAGCTTGAGGTAGGGAAGCTTAAGCAACTCGACCGCGACGATGGTGAGAACGATGCGCAGCACCACCGCCGCAGCTGCTCCCCAGATGACCGCCAGCCTCTGCTGGTGCACGGGCAAGGAGCGCGCCGCGAGCGCGATCACCACGGCGTTGTCGCCCGACAGGATGATGTTGACCCAGATGATCGCCCCGAGCCCGAGCCAGAACTGCGACGTCAGAAGCTCTTCCATTGTCCTCCCGTTGGCCTCGCCACCCGGCGTTTCAGAATAGTCCGACGACCTTCCCGTCGACGAGGTCGATCTTGACCGCCGAAGGCACCTTGGGAAGCCCGGGCATCGTCATGATATCCCCGCAGATCATCACGACGAACTCGGCCCCCGCTGCGAGGCGCACTTCGCGCACGTTGACGACGTGGTTCGCGGGCGCCGCCCGCAGCTGCGCATCGGTCGAGAAGGAATACTGGGTCTTCGCCACGCAGACGGGATAGCGCCCGTAGCCGTCGTCCTGGAGCTTCTTGATCTGGGCCCGCACCTTCCCGTCGGCGGTCACCTCGCTCGCGCGATAGATCTTCTTCGCGATCTTGTTGATCTTGTCCCAGAGCGTGTCCTGTTCCTCGTACACGAATTGGAAGTTGCTCTTGCTCTCGCAGAGCGAGACCACGATGCGCGCGAGCTCCGCTGCGCCCTTGCCGCCGTCGCCCCAATGCGTCGCGAGCACGACCTTGGCGCCGAGTTTGTCGATCCGCGATTTGAGCAGATCCAGCTCCTTCTGTGTGTCCTGGTTGAAACGGTTGATCGAGACGACGCAGGGAACGCCGTAGTTCTTCTGCACGTTCTCGACGTGGCGCTCGAGGTTGGTCACGCCTTTTTCCAGCCCTTGCAGGTTCTCCTGCGTGATCGTCTTGAGGTCGGCGCCGCCGTGATACTTCACCGCGCGAACCGTCGCGACGATCACGGCGGCAGAGGGCCGTAGGCCCGACTTGCGGCACTTGATGTCGATGAATTTCTCAGCGCCGAGGTCCGCGCCGAAGCCGGCTTCGGTGACCACGTAATCGGCGAGCTTCATCGCCGAGCTCGTCGCGATCACGGAGTTGCAGCCGTGGGCGATGTTGGCGAACGGGCCGCCGTGGATGAAGGCGGGATTGTTTTCGAGCGTCTGCACCAGGTTCGGCTTGATCGCGTCCTTCAGGAGCACGGTCATCGCACCGTGAGCCTGGAGGTCGCGGGCGAGCACCGGCTTCTGGTCGCGCGTGTAGCCGACCACGATCCTGCCGAGGCGCTCCTTGAGATCGTCGAGCGAAGTGGACAGGCAGAAGATCGCCATGACCTCGGAGGAGACCACGATGTCGAATCCGTCCTGGCGCGGATAGCCGTTGCCCGGGCCGCCCAGGCTCACCGTGATATCGCGCAGCGCGCGGTCGTTCATGTCCACAACTCGCCTCCACGCGATGCGCCGGACGTCGATTCCCAATTCGTTCCCGTGATGGATGTGGTTGTCGAGCATCGCCGCGAGCAGGTTGTTCGCGAGCGCGATGGCGTTGAAGTCTCCGGTGAAGTGCAGGTTGATGTCCTCCATCGGTACGACCTGAGCGTAGCCGCCGCCGGCGGCGCCGCCCTTCATGCCGAACACCGGCCCGAGAGAGGGCTCGCGCAGGCAGATCATCGCTTTCTTGCCGATGTGATTGAGCGCATCGCCCAGCCCCACCGTGGTGGTCGTCTTGCCCTCGCCCGCGGGCGTGGGCGTCATCGCCGTCACCAGGACGAGCTTCGCGTTCGGACGCGCCTTGAGACCGTCCAGGTATTCGAGCGACACCTTCGCCTTGAAATGCCCGTAGGGCTCGAGGTGCTCTTCGGGAATGCCGAGCTTCGCAAGAGCGATCTTGGAAATGCGCTCGAGCCGGGCTTTCTGTGCGATTTCGATGTCGGAGGCCATCTACCGGTCCTTGTGCTGCGGGACAGCATCGTGTTTGATTTTATGCGCGAGACACTATAAGCGTTGCGCGATTGCGCGAACATTGACGGAAATCAAGATACAGGCCGCGCGGACCCGCGGAGAGGCACCGGGTGGAACAATGTCCAGTGCATTGGTGTTCGCTACTGTCAGGTATGATGAAATCCGGGCCCTTCAAGAACAATCATCCGGCTTACAAGAGGAGGTTTCAGATGATAAGGAAGATTCTTGTTCTCCTCGGTCTCTCGCTGTCGACTTGGCCGCTCGCTTGGGCCGACGACGAGCACCATGCGCGCTTTCCGCAAGATGCGACCTTCACGACGCTGATCACGACGCCGCTGGCGATCGAAGGCCTGACCGGCGACGACCAGGGGAATCTCTACACTACCGGCCGCGGTGCTGATCCCTGCCCGGTGTGGCGCATATCGCTGGCGAACCCCGCGCGGGTGACCGTGGGTAACGTCCCCGCACCGTGCGCCCCCTCGGGTATCACCTTCGGTTCGGATGGCGACCTTTTCATATCCAACAACGATACGATCTTCAGGTTGACGCCGAACGCCGCAAACCCGCCCACGGCCTCGCCCTACGCGACCGGCGTGCCCGGTACGAACGGCTTGGCGTTCGACCGCGACGGAAATCTCTGGACCGGTGACGGCACGACCGGGCAGGGGCGCGTCTGGAAGATCCCGCCCCATAACGGCTCGATCGCGGGAATCGAGATCTTCCGCGTTCAGCCCATGGCGAACGAAGTGAACCTGGTCGGCGGAGTCGGCGGCGTGGGTCGCGACGTTCGCTCACTCCCGCCCGGGACAATCACGGTGACGCCGACGACCCGCAATGCGCTGAACAACGCAGGTTCTCAACCGCTGGTGGCGAACGGGATCGCCTTCAACCACGAAGGGGACATGCTGATCGCCGATACGGCGCGCGGAGCGATCTGGAAAGTCGAGATAAACCGCGACGGCAGTATACGAAGCAAGACCGGTTGCGACACGACTTTCACCGCGAACACCTTGTGTCTCGACAATATCTTCGTCGCGCACCCGATCCTCGAAGGCGCAGACGGCATCGCGCTCGACGCCGCCGGCAACATCTGGGCCGACCCGAACGAGCGCAATGCGATCGCCGTGGTCACCAGAAAGGGCGAGGTCATCGAGGTGTTCCGCAATTCGCCGGATGCGACGACCAGGCTGCGCAATACCGGGCCTCTGGAAACGCCGACGAGTCCTTTCTTGCTGGGGGACAAGTTCTGCACCGCCAATTCCGACGGCAACCGCCGCGACAATTCGCCGAACGCGCCGGGCGAGATCCCGGCCCTGGGTGCCGGCAAGATCTCCTGCATGGATCAACCCCTGAAGATCCCCGGCATGCGCCTCCCGATATAGGTGGACCTGCGCGCAAACAAAAGCCCCGGTTCTCGGGGCTTTTTTTTCACCTGATCGAGATCAGGAAGCTTTTTCGGCGAGCAGCGTGCCGCCGCCGAAGCTCGAGTGCACCGGCGTCGGCCCGCCTTTGGTGACTTTCACCGCGCAGTACTTGAACTCCGGGATCTTGCCGACCGGGTCGAGCACCGGGTTCGTAAGTAGATTCGCTGCCGCTTCGTAGTAACAAAACGGGATAAACACCGCGCCGGCCGGCGTGCCGTCGTCGGCCCGAGCGTACAGCGAAATTTTGCCGCGGCGCGATTCCACGGTGACGATCTCGCCTGCCTTCACCCCGGACCGGTCGAGGTCGGCCGGATGGAACGACGCGACCGGCTCGGGCTCGATGTGGTCGAGCACGCTCGCGCGGCGCGTCATCGCGCCGGTGTGCCAGTGTTCAAGTTGCCTGCCCGTGATAAGCACCATCGGGTACCGGTCGTCGGGGCGTTCGTCGGCCGAAATCAGATCCGCGGGAACGAACTTGCCGCGGCCCGTGGTCGTGGGGAAATGCGTGACGAACACGACGGGTTCACCCGGATCGCCTTCCTTCTCGCACGGATAGGTCACCGACGAGTCGCGCTCGAGACGCTCCCAGGTGATGCCTGCGATCGAGTCCATGCACTGGCGCATTTCCTCGAACACTTCGCGCGGGTGCGTGTAGTTCCAGGGAAGCCCCATGCGCTTGGCGAGCTCGTTGATGAGCCAGAGGTCTTCTTTCGCCTCGCCGGGCGGCTCGATCGCCTTTCTTCCGAGCTGAACCATGCGGTCGGTGTTGGTGACGGTGCCGACCTTCTCCGGCCACGCGGTTGCAGGCAGCACCACGTCGGCGAGATAAGCCGTTTCGGTGAGAAAGATGTCCTGAACCACCATGTGGTCGAGCGAAGCGAGCGCCTCGCGCGCGTGATCGACGTCGGGGTCGGACATCGCCGGGTTCTCGCCCAAGATGTACATGCCGCGGATTTCCCCTTTCTTCGCCGCGTGCATGATCTCGACCACCGTCAGCCCGGGTTTCGGATCGAGCTCCATGCCCCAGAGCTTCTCGAAGCGCGCCTTCGCTTCGGGCGTGGCGACGCGCTGGTAGTCGGGATAGAACATCGGGATCAGCCCCGAGTCCGAGGCGCCCTGCACGTTGTTCTGGCCGCGCAGGGGATGCAGGCCGGAGCCCGGCTTTCCGATCTGCCCCGTGGAAAGGGCGAGAGCGATAAGGCACCTGGCGTTGTCGGTGCCGTGCACGTGCTGCGAGATGCCCATGCCCCACATGATGATCGAGGCTTTCGAGGTCGCGTACAGGCGCGCGACTTCGCGGATCGTCTTTGCGTCGATGCCGCAGATGGGCGCCATCGCCTCGGGAGAAAACTTCTTCACGTTCTGGCGAAGAGCCTCGTACCCCGAAGTGCGGTCGCGGACGAAGGCCTCGTTGACCAGGCCCTCTTCGACGATCGTATGCAGCATCGCGTTCAGCAGAGCGACGTCGGTGTCGGCCTTGAACTGCAGGTTGTAGGTTGCGTGGCGGGCGAGATCGCCGCGGCGCGGGTCGGCGACGATCAGTTTTACTCCCGCTTTCGCCGCGTTCTTCATCCAGGTGGCTGCAACGGGGTGATTGACCGTGGGATTCGCGCCGATAAGGAAGATCACTTCGGCCTTCATCACGTCGCGCACCTGGTTCGACACCGCGCCCGAGTTGATGCCTTCCATAAGCGCGGCGACACTGGAGGCATGGCACAACCGGGTGCAGTGGTCGACGTTGTTCGATCCGAAGCCGGTGCGCACCAGCTTCTGGAAGAGGTAGGCCTCCTCGTTCGTGCCTTTCGCCGAGCCGAAGCCGGCGAGAGCCTTCTTGCCGTACCGGTCGCGGATGTCGCGCAGGCCTTTTGCCGCGAAATCCAGCGCCTCTTCCCAGCTCGCCTCGCGGAACACCCGCGACCAGTCGTCCGGATCGACGGTGAAGTCCTTGTGCTTCTTCACGCCCGGCTTGCGGATGAGCGGCTTCGTCAGGCGATGTTTGTGCTGCACATAGTCGAAGCCGTAGCGTCCCTTCACGCACAGGCGATTGCTGTTGGCGGGGCCTTCGCGGCCCTGCACCCATAGGATCTTGTTGCCTTTGACGTTGTAGGTGAGGAGACAGCCGACGCCGCAATAGGGGCAGACCGAATCCACGGTCTTGTCCGCCTGGATCTTGCCGACCTCGCGCGCGGGCATCAAAGCGCCCGTCGGGCAGGCCTGCACGCATTCGCCGCAGGCGACGCAGGTGGAATTGCCCATGGGATCGTCGAGATCGAACACGATCTTCGAATGCTCGCCGCGGTGCGCGTAGCCGATGACGTCGTTCACCTGTTCCTCGCGGCAGGCGCGCAGGCAGCGGGTGCACTGGATGCAGGCATCCAGGTTCACCGCGATCGCGGCGTGGGAGAGATCGGCTTTCGGCTGGTGCCGCGACTCGAAGCGCGGCTTGCCGATTTTCAGTTCCTTCGCCCAGTGATCGAGCTCGGAATCGAGCGTGTAGGATTTCTCCGGAATGTCCGAGAGCAGGAGCTCGAGCACCATCTTCTGGCTCGCCACCGCGCGCGCGCTGTCGGTGGTGACCTCCATGCCGTCCTTGGGGTAGCGGCAGCAGGAAGGCGCGAGCACGCGCTCGCCCTTGACTTCGACCACGCAGGCGCGGCAGTTGCCGTCCGGGCGCATGCGTTCCTGGTAGCAGAGGTGCGGGATGTCGATGCCGTAATGCTTGGCCGTCTCGATGAGGGTCTCGTCCGACCGGCCGACGACGGTCTTGCCGTTCAACTTGAACTCGACCGGCATTGTCGCCGCTTGCGCGGTGCTTAGGCGGTCCATCGGGCACCTCTCGCTAAAATCGGGGACAGACCACCATTTTCCAGCTCATTCATGTTCCCATGCTCCCCAAGCGGGGAAAATAGTGGTCTGTCCCCGGTTCTCATTGGATCTCCTGCGGGAAGTATTTCATCACAGAAAGCACCGGGTTGGGCGCGGCCTGCCCCAGCCCGCATATGGATGCGTCCATCATCGCCTGGGAAAGTTCCTTCAGCAGCGGCTGATCCCATTTGGATTTTTCGATCAGCTTCAGCGTTTTTGCCGTGCCCACGCGGCAGGGCGTGCACTGTCCGCAGGACTCCTCGGAGAAGAACTTGGTCAGGTTGCGCGCGGCGGCAGTCGCCCGGTCCTTGTCCGAGAGAATCACCACCGCCGCCGAGCCGATGAAACAACCGTACTGGTTCAGCGTGTCGAAGTCGAGGGGGATATCGGCCATCGATGCCGGCAATATCCCGCCCGAAGCGCCGCCCGGGAGATAGCCGTAAAACCGATGGCCCTCCCTCATCCCGCCGCAGTATTCCGCGATCAGCTCCTTCACTGTGATGCCCGCCGGCGCAAGGTGCATCCCGGGCTTCTTCACGCGGCCGCTCACCGAAAAAGAGCGCAGGCCCTTGCGGCCGTTGCGCCCGTGCGAGGCGAACCAGTCGGCGCCGCGCTCGAGTATCTCGCGCACCCAGTGCAGCGTCTCCATGTTGTGCTCCAGGGTCGGCCGACCGAAGAGGCCCACCTGCGCGACGTAAGGCGGGCGCAGCCGCGGCATGCCGCGCTTGCCCTCGATCGACTCGATCATCGCCGATTCCTCGCCGCAGATGTAGGCGCCCGCGCCGCGGCGGAGATGAATCGGCGGCTGCTTGCACGGCGGATCTTTCTGCAGCGCGGCGATTTCCTTTTCAAGGATCGCGCGGCAGCCATGGTACTCGTCACGAAGATAGACATAGATCTCGTCGATGCCGACCGCCCAGGCCGCGACGAGCGCGCCCTCGATGAAGCGGTGCGGATCGCGCTCGAGATACCAGCGGTCCTTGAAGGTGCCGGGCTCGCCCTCGTCGATGTTGATCGCCATCAAGCGCGGCGCCGGCTCCGCGGCGACCGATTTCCACTTGCGCCCCGCCGGGAAGCCCGCACCGCCGAGTCCCCGCAGGCCCGAATTTTCCATGACGGCGACGACGTCCTCGCGCTTTCTCGCGCCCTCGACGCACGACTTGGCGAGCTCATAGCCGCCCCCGGCTCGATAGGCGGCGTAGTCGACGCAAGGCGGACTCACGATATCGCCGTGCGGGTGCGATTCACGCGAGCCCGGCGCCGGGTGCTTCACCGCTTTGGCTTTCACCAGGGCGGCGATCTTTTCCACGCTCGCGTGAGGCAGCGGGTTCTGCCCGACGACGGCGGCAGGAGCGGTCTCGCAGCGCCCGATGCAGGGCGCGTGCAGCACGCGCACGTCCTTGCCGAGAATCCCGGGCAGCCTCGCGAGCAGCTCGCGCGAGCCTGCGATGTCGCAGGCGATCGAGTCGCACACGCGCACGGTGATCGCGGGCGGTGGCGTATCACCTTCCTTGACCACGTCGAAATGGTGGTAGAAGGTCGCGACCTCGTAGACTTCCGTCATCGAAAGCTTCATCGCGTCGGCGAGCGCGACCAGGTGCGCGGCCGAGAGATGCCCGTAGCGGTCCTGGATGCGGTGCAGATGTTCGATCAGCAGGTCGCGCCGGGGCGGAGTGTCGCCGAGCAAGGTGAGCACTTCCTCCCGCGCCTTGGGGTCGACTGCGCGCCCCTTGGGCGTGCCGCGCACCCGAGCGCGCTTGCCGGGCTGCTCGGTCGGTGAGCCGGGAGGGGCGGCACGCTCATTCATCGTCTTATTCTACTGGCGAGGCCTCCGGTGGATGCTTGACAGGCATCAATTTTCCGGATCGCTGAAACGGCGTCACTGCGCCCTCGCGCACCATGCCCGCCACATGCCGCGGTACGCGCCTTCCATGTCGCGCGCGAATTGCGCCTCGTCCATCAGCTCCGAAGAGCGCATCCGGGCGCGCAGCGAACCGCGCAACTCTCTCAAGCGCGCGGCATTCGAGGCCGCAGCGACCGCTCGCCGGACGTAGTCCTCCGGCGTGGATGCGATCCATTCGTGAAGGCCGACCGTGGTGAGGATGCTGCCAGCGCTGCGCGACACCGGTCTCGTTCCGGGAAGGGTCAACACCGGAACGCCCATCCAGAGCGCGTCGCAGGTGGTCGTGCCGCCGCTGTACGGCATGGTGTCAAGCGCAAGATCGACGCCGTCGATCCAGCGAAAATAATCGTCACGCGGTATGCGCGGCTCGACCGTCACCCTGCCCGGCTCGACGCCGTCCGCGGTGAAATCGCGCAGGACGAGGTCTCGCGCGGCGCCGGGCGGAGTGCCGAGCAAGGCCAGGCGCGATCCGGGCAGCTGCCTCAGGATCTCGGCCCAGAGCTTGCGCACCGAGCGGGAGAGCTTCGCCGTCTGGTTGAACGAGCCGAACGTGAAGAAGCCGTGGCGCTCGCACGGCGGCGCGCCGGACGGCTCGATCGAGACGAACGGCCGGTAGCACCACTGTACGTGCGGCAGCCGCACCAGGACCTCGGTGTGCAGCCGATCCGCCGTGCCGGGCGGATCGCAGTACGCGTCCGTGATGCGGTAGTCGATGCGGGTGAGGCCCGTGGTGCACAGGTAACCGAGCCAGCTCGCCTGCACGGGCGCCGGACGATAGGCGAAGAGATCGAACGCCGGGATACCGGAATGCCCGGAAAGGTCAACGAGAACGTCGACCGCGTCGCGGTGGATCAGCTCGGCGAGCTCCGCGCGCGGGGTGTAGGGTACGCTGCGCCATACGTCCGTCCGCTCGACGATCTCCTGCGTCACCCGGTCGGCCGAGTCGCTGAGCGAATAGCAAAGGATCTCGCACGCCGAGCGGTCGTGGCGCTCGAGCAGGGGGATCATGAACAGCGCCACCGGATGGTTGTCGAAATCGCCCGAAACGTAGCCGATGCGCAGCCGTCTCTCGGGATCGCGGCCGTTGGCGAAGCGGGCGACGACGGGCGCGAGCATCTTCTCGACCTCCTCGCCGAATTCCTTGTGCCTCGCGAACAGCGCCTCGGTGGAGATTGCGTCGGACAAATTCAATGCGAACAGCTCCGACGCCCGCACGTAGCCTTGCGGATCGTACGCCCGGCCCGCCTTGTATACTTCCAGGCCTTCTTCGATGCGCAACTGGTTGACGAGGACGCTTGCAAGTATGCGATACGCCTCGGACAAGCCCGGGCTCAGCGCGATGGCGCGACGCAACGCGGCCTCGGCCTCGGGCACGCGCTGCAGCTTGTTGAGGACGACGCCGCGATAGAGCCAGAGGTCGCCCCGGTTCGGCTGCAGCTCCAGCGCGCGCTCCAGCTCGACCAGCGCGAGCTCGGAGCGACCGCGCGACCTGTGGACATTGTAGAGCGCCAGGTGCGCATCCAGGGAGCCCGGGTCCTCCCCTACGGCCGCGCGCAACAGCGGCTCGGCCTCGTCGATCTCGCCTCGTGCGTAGAGCAGAGCCCCGAGCCGATGGCGTGCCTGCGGATAGGCGGGATCGAGCGCGAGCGTCCGGCGGAAGGCCGATTCGGCTTCGGCCCGGCGTGCGAGCTTCGTGAGGACCAGCGCATAGTTGTACAGCGCCCCGGGATAGTCGGAGCGCTGCACAAGGGCCCGCTCCAGCTCGGCCGCGGCGCCAGCGTCGTCGCCCCGGGCCTCGAGGACATCGGCGAGAACGACGTGCGCGTCAGGAAAATCCGGCTTGCGCTCGAGCGCGGCCCGCAGGTGTCGTTCCGCGTCCGCCGTGTTGCCGCGGGTATGCAGGAGCTTGCCGAGGTTGTAGCTCGCGAAAGGGTTCCCCGAGTCGCACGCGAGCGCGGTCTCGTAGGACCGGATCGCGCTCTCGGCGTCTCCGAGCGCTTCCAAGACGATGCCCAAGTTGAGGTGCGCGGCGGCGTATCCGGGCGCGGCGGCCAGCGCCTGGCGATACAGGCGACGGGCGTCTTCGAGCCGGCCGTCGTTCTCTGCGCGATTCCCCTCCGCGATCAGCCGATCGGCCGCCTCGCTATTGGCCGGCCCGGAGGCATGTCGACGAGCCAGCCGGCTCAGCCATCTTTGCAGCATCCACTACCTCGAATAGGCCGCGCGCCTCACTTGCGCTTCGCGGGCGGCCTGTCGCTCGGGCTGAACTGTTCCACGCCGTGCTTGGCGTCGGTCTTCGCCTCGCGCGCTCCCTGCACCATCTTCACCAGAGTCTCCAGATCGTAGCTCGCGAGCAGATGCGGCCGTTCGCGCTCGATGTACATGCGGATCGCCTCGGCCTCGCTCTTCGCGCCGGCGATGATCTCTGCGAGCGGCTGCCTCGCGCCGTAGAGCATTCCCAGCGCCCGCAGCGCGCCCGCGAGCGCCTCGGCATTCACCGCCGGCTTGTCGGTTGGATTGTTCGACATGTGCAGCCGCCGCGATTGGATACGCCCCGCGTTACGCAACGTATCAGATGCTAGGCGCTGCAGGCCCAAAGTCAAGCGGCGGCAGCGCGGGGACCACAACCGCCATCCGGGCGGGTTTCAGCTCCTCACCGGATTCTGTTCGGGCTGCTCTCCACCGCGCTGCGCTGCGCAGCAGGCAGCGCGTCGAGCATCTCCTGAACGTACTCGACGCGGTGCTTTCCGACCTGCAGCGCGAGCGCCGAAGGCCGGCGCTCGAAGCACCAGTCGCAGCGGCCGATGGCGCCGGTGGCGATGAAGCGCTTGCAGTCGAAGCAGCGGTCCCGCTCGAGATGGGCGCGGCGCTCCGCATTGCGCCGGTAGACCATCAGCGTGTCGCGCAGCCGCGGCCAGCGCGGGAGATCGACGGCCTCGCCCAGAGTCCAGTTGAGCCGCAGCTCGCGATGAAAGCGCACCGAGCCGGTCGCGCCCTCGTCGGGCTCGCCGATGTAGATGAGCGTGTCGCCGCGGTAGGCCCG
>Ga0137370_10000940_pt1 | contig 11729 bp, 10 predicted proteins | sample SagtaG_11_FD_104920 | JGI IMG/M metagenome (GOLD analysis project Ga0137370, IMG submission 104920) | Vadose zone soil microbial communities from Sagehorn Ranch, Mendocino, California, USA - Sage1_R_20_16 metaG | ecosystem: Environmental > Terrestrial > Soil > Vadose zone | place: USA... | reverse complement strand
TATTCCCTCCACCGTCAGCGGCCCCAATCCAATCCGCTTCAACTTTTCCAGCGGATGCTTTTCCTTGAACAACACCCGCCGCAGCTCTTCCTTCTTCGAATCCCGCATCCGCACTTCGTACCAGAAATTCGCCGCGCGGCCACGCGTGGCGTCCGGTTGCCGCACCGTTTTCATCTTCGCGCCAATCTCTTTTCCCAGCCGCTCCAGGTCCGCCAGCGTCAGCATTCCTTTCACCTTCACGTGATAAATCTGCTCCAGGTGGGCCCAGTTCTTCAGCATCTCCGCCGCCAGGTCCCCGTCATTCGTCAAAAACACCAGCCCCGATGCCGCATACTCCAGATTCCCCACCGGAAACACTCTCTCGGGCAATCCCCGCAAACAGTTTCGCAGCGTCTTCCTTCCTTCCGGGTCCGCCATCGCCGACACCACTTCCGGCGGTTTGTTCAGCAAAATGTAGACGCGCCGCCCCTCCTTCGCCTCGACAACTCTCCCCGCCGCCTCAATCCGGTCCTTAGCCGCGTCGGCCTTAGTCCCCAATTCCTTTACCACGTGCCCATTCACGCGCACCTGTCCGCTCCGGATGAGCAGCTCCGCATGCCGCCGCGAAGCAATCCCCGCCCGGGCAATTATCTTCTGCAATCTCTCTTGCATTTTCTCCCTTGTCTTTTCTCTGTACGAGGGGGGCCGCCCGTCTTCCTGAAGCCCCGTGTTCCAATTGGCAGCCTCTCCCTCACGTTTTTTCCGCATAGCAACGTAAGCCGACCCGATGACTGCCTATAGTGCTGCGTTTAGGAGCGCTACAACCATCCAGACGACATAAAAACCGCCAGTACCGATCTCAACGTCAATGAGAGGAATTGTTAGGAGGACAGGAGGACAAAGAATCATGAATAGCGCAGAAAGAAGATTGTTCAGAAGTGACCACGGCGAAGGATCTGTTAGCATCTGATAGACGACCCAAACGATGGCGATTCCCAAGCCCACTGCCGCAAATCGGAAGACCATCCGCCGATCCTTGTTCATGAACTTACAACTCCGCAGCGAATCTCCGCGCCCTGGAGCGTCTCTGCGTTATCTTTGCTCTTTCCTTGGCCCTACTCTCACTCCCCCGCTGCCGCCGTTTTCCGCGTTTCACCGCCCCCCGCCTCCGGCATCCCCTCATTGTTCGCCGCCGTTTCTTCCAGCAACTCTTCCCGCGCTTCCATCTCCGCACTCGCCGAATTCCCTATCGCGGGCACCCCGATGCTCGCCTCGTTCGTCGATCCATTCTCCGCCGGCGCGAATCCCTCATCACTCCCCAGCGCTTCCCGCGCCAGCGCCTCGAACTCCTTCAGGCTCGGCAATTCCTCCAGATCGCTCAATCCAAAGCGCATCAAAAATTCCTTCGAGGTCTTATACAAAATCGGCCGCCCTATCACTTCCTTCCGCCCCGCCGTCGTAATCAGGTGCTTGTCCAGCAGCGTGCTGATCACCCCCGAAGTATTCACCCCGCGAATCTCCGAAATTTCCGGCGAAGTCACCGGCTGCTTATACGCAATCACCGCCAAAGTCTCCAGCGCCGGCATCGACAGCCGCAAGGGAGGCCGCAAGCTCTTGATAAACCGCCGCACCACGTCATGCTGCTGCGGCTTCGTATACAGCTTGTACCCGCCCGCCACCGCGCGCACCTCGGTCCCACGCTCTTCCGCCGCATAGCTAGCAACCAATTCGTCCAGCGAAGCCTGCACCATCAGCTTTTCCTCGCCCAACGCCTTAGCCAGTTGCTCGATCGTAGCCGGCTCATCCGCCGCATAAATAATCGCTTCCAACGCCGCTTTTCTCTCTTCGTTCGTCATATGGTTTTTCTTGTAGCGCCGGCATCCCTGCCGGCTCCTTCTTTTTGTAGTGGCCGGTCTTAGACCGGTTCTTTTCCAGTTCTTTTCCTCTTCTTCTCTGTGTCCTCGGCGCTCTCGGTGATCTCCGCTTTAAATCTTTTTCCTGCTTTTAACTTCTTTATTTGTACTCCTCATCAATCTGCTTGAACCCTCCGCTCTCATCAAACACCAAATCAAACATCTTGTGCTTCCGCACCAAAATATCCCCAAACTGTTTCTCCTGCACCAGCGCCACCGCCTGCAGCTTCACCATCTCCAAGACCGCCAGGAACGCCACGATCATCGCGTGCCGCGACGGGCACGCCTCAAAAAACTGGATCAGGTTCACCGAATTGTCCGCGCTCGCCAGAATCTGCGCCCGCAGCGCCGCAATCATCTGCGCCACGGTAAACTCTTCGTGCCGCAACTCGATCCGCGACACTTCCTTCCGCCGCTCCAGCACCTGCTGGAACACTTTCACCAAATCCACCAGCGAAACCACCAGCTCGCCCGCGGTCTCTTCGTCGTTGTAGAGCGACTTGTCCGGCTTCGACCACACGTTCTCTTCAATCTGCTGTTTCTGATACAAAAGCTGCGCCGCATTCTTGAACTTCTCGTGCTCCACCAAGCGTTGCACCAACTCCGCGCGCGGATCACCCGCCGCGTCTTCCGTCTCCCCCAACGGATCGGGAGGCAAAAGCATCTTCGATTTGATGTAAATCAGCGTAGCCGCCATATAAATAAATTCCGCCGAAACATCCACATCCAGCTCTTCCAGCTTGTGCAGGTACTCCAGGTATTGCGCCGTAATCTTCGAGATCTGTATATCGTGAATATTCATCTTCTGCTGCTTGATCAAATCCAGCAGCAGGTCCAGCGGCCCCTCATACATCGGTATATTTATTTTGTACGGCGTCGCCATTCGTTCCTTCTTCTCTCTCTTCTCCGGGCCCTCGGTGTTCTCCGCGACCTCGGTGTTAATTCTTATTCTTTGACTTTATTTCTTATCTTTACGCCTTGGCCGCCGTTCCGCCAATCTCATTCCGCTTCTTTTCCCACCCAAACACCGCTTCCCGCACCCGTTCCATCGTCCCCTGCGCTACTTTCCTCGCCTTCTGCGACCCTTCGTCCAAAATCTCCAATACGCGCTTCGGGTGCTGCTCGTAATTCACTCTCCGCTCCCGCACTGGCGCAATCCACTTGATCAAATTCGTCGCCATCGCGTCCTTGCATTCGATGCACCCAATCCCCGCCGTCGTGCACCCTAGCCGCACCCACTCCAGCCGCCCCGGCTCTTCCGTCGAGAACAGTTTATGCCAGTCATACACCGGACACACGTCCGGATTTCCCGGATCCGTCCGCCTCTTGCGGGCCGGGTCCGTCACCATCACCTTCGTCTTCTTGCGAATCTCCTCGTCGGTCTCGCTCAAGGTAATCGTATTGCCATAACTCTTCGACATCTTCCGCCCATCCAGCCCCGGTATCCTGGGCGTCTTCGTCAGCATTACTAGTGGCTCAGTCAAGACATCAGCAAAACGCACCAGACGCCTGAATAGATCGTGCAGTGCGTGAACCCGCGTAGCTACATCTCCAAAGAACTCCTCATCGTCGAATTCGCGAAACTTATTCTCCAGATTTACTAAGCCACTCGAGCTGGCAAACCGGCGAACCCGCACCTCCAATTCCGCAATGTCAATAAGTTCGGTACCTGCCTTGGCTTCTCGCTGCAGCCCTTCTGCTCGGTCCAATGCCATTTTGAAAGATACAATCGACTGCGCATCCTTAGCCGCCTTCGCCTCGACAAGCTTCAGGTGCAATCCATAGTGCAAATTAAACCGCCGCACAATTTCCCGGCTAGTCTCCACATGCGAAACCTGATCTTCTCCAACAGGCACAACCAGCGGTGCCCCTGGAGTGCTATAAATCACAATGTCCGCCGTCTGCAGCACCGGGTACCCCAGGAACCCGTAATTGTGCAGGTCCTTGTCCTTCACGTTTTCCAGCGCCTCTTTGTAAGTCGGCACCCGCTCTAGCCACCCCAGCGGTGTCACCATGGATAGCAGCAAATGCAACTCCGCATGCTCCGCAATCACTGACTGCTGAAAAATCACGCTCTTCGCCGGATCGAGCCCCGCCGCCAGATAATCAATCATGATCTGCAGCGTATTCTCTGCAATCGCCGAAGTATCCGCGTAATCGCTAGTCAGCGCATGCCAATCCGCAATGAAGTAAAAGCAGTCATAGTTTGGGTCGTTTTGCAATCGCACCCAATTCTGCAATGCGCCAAAATAATGCCCAATGTGCAGCCGCCCTGTCGGCCGCATCCCGCTCAAAACCCTGCTCTTCTTCCCCTCAGCCCCTGTCGCCAATCTCCGCTCCTCTTCTCTCTCTGAACTCTGCGCTCTCCGTGTCCTCTGCGTTAAATTCTTTCTTTTCTTCGTGGCACAGCCATTTCTGGCTGTTCGCCTGATGGCGTTCTAATTGGTCGATTGCCTCATTTCCATCCAAGCCCCAAGGCGGTCGGATGCTTCGGCTGATACAGGCCAATCTCCCCTCCACCGGGCAGTCTCATCTTCGTGATAGAACCCCACCGCGCTTCCTCAACCTCTGAGCAGTTCACACCCTTCTTAGCGAGTGAAGCCATCTCCGATTTCAAGCTGTCGCACATGAAATAGAGTTCCTGCGGGCCATTCTCAGTGGACGGGTGGAATGCGGCTTCCCCCGGTGGCAGCGCGAAGATTAGCCAACCATGGCCCGCATCCACAGACTTGAAACCCAGCTCGTCGCGGAAGAAGGCGCGGTCCGCTTCCGCTTCTTTACTGTAAACAATGAAGTGAGCGCCAGAGATCATCTGCCCCTCCCTGAACCCCAGTGACTCTGCTCGTTGAACTTTTCCCCCTCAACTCGCCCTGCCCAACAGCTCGCGCGCGATGATCATCCTTTGTACCTCGCTGGTCCCCTCATAAATGGTGATCACCCGCGCATCCCGGTACATCCGTTCCACATCCGCCTCCCGCGAATACCCCACGCTTCCATGCACCTGCACCGCCTTGTAGACCACGCGATTCGCCATCTCGCTCGCGTAAAGCTTGGCCTTGGAAGAAGTTGCGCCCACTTTCGTCGGATGCGCATCCTTCAACCACGCCGCGTAATACAACAGCCCGCGCGCCGCCTCAATCTCCGTCTGCATGTCCGCGATCATCCACTGAATCGCCTGAAACTCGCTGATATTTTTCCCGAATGCCCTGCGCTGCTTCGCGTACTTCACCGTTTCGTCCAGCGCCCCCTGCGCCAGCCCGACCGCCTGTGCCGCAATCCCAATCCGCCCGCCATCCAGCGCGCTCAACGCAATCTTCAAACCCTGCCCCTCCTCACCGAGGCGGTTCTCCACGGGCACGACGCAATCATTCAGCAAAATCTCCACCGACGGCGACGAGCGCTGCCCCATCTTGTCCTCATGCCGCCCCACGCGGAATCCAGAAAAATCCGGCTCGACCAAAAATGCGGAAATCCCCTTCCCGCCCGCCGCCGCATCGGTCTTCGCAAACACCAGCAGCACGCCCGAGGCGCTCCCGTTTGTCACCCAGGTCTTGGTTCCGTTGAGCTTGTAGCAATCGTCAACGAGCACGGCGCGCGCTTGGATTCCTGCGGCATCGGACCCCGCGGCCGGCTCCGTCAGGCAAAACGCGCCGAGCGTTTCTCCCGTCGCCATGCGGCGTAAATATTTTCTCTTCTGCGCGTCCGTTCCAAACAGCATCAGCGGCGCCTGCACCGCCGAATTCGTCACGCCGATCGCCGTAGACATCGCCGTAAACACGCGCGCCACTTCCTCCAGCATCAGCGCATACGAAACGGTATCCAGTCCCGGCCCGCCCCATTCCTCCGGCACCAGCATCCCGCAACAGCCCATTTCCCCAAGTTTCTTGATGGCCTCCGCCGGAAATTTTCCTTCTTTCTCCATCTCCTTGACGATCGGGCGCACCTCCGCCTCCATGAATTGGCGAACCGTATCCCGTATCAGTTTTTGGTGGTCGTTAAGTGAAAAATCCATCGTGTCGTCGGCCGCTTCGTGGCCGCACTTAAGACAGCATGCGAGGTACATGCGATGCTAGCACAGCCAGCCGAGGAGCAGAAGGCAAGCGGATACTGCACTTGGTAGTGCATCAGTTTCCGAGCCGTCGACACTACATTCGGTACAAGCGCGAAGTTATGCGTTCATAGCGCCCACGTGAGCGGCCCAGCTTCCTCATCGCTCCTGGGGCGGCCCGCCATCTTGAGGGCTAGCTTTATCTGAACGTGATGGTAGCCTTCGTGCCAGACCATGTGCTGGAGCAAGAGGATCGGGTGGTCGTAGTGAAGGTTCGTGTCCCGGACTGCCTCCACCCTGCTTTTTACCGCGTCCCACACCGCGTTGGCGCTGTCTTTCAGCATCTGCGCCATGCGGCAGGATGGTGTTGTTGCGGTCCCAGGAGTCCAGCAGAGCCTCAAGCAAGCCTTGGTCTTGTGCGTCCAGCATATCTAGTTTCAATTTCCAGAGTGGGTCTTTCTCTTGTCCCTTTTCTAATCTCTATTTTCAATCCCGAGCCCAAGATGCCAATGCACAGCTCTACCTCGGCTTGGGCTTCTCTTTTGCTGCTCAGCGGCCCACCATTTTTTGCAACTCTTCGGGGTACCGAGCACCTTGCACCACGATCTTTGAGGCTGCGGTCACCAGTTCGCGGAGATCTTCGGGCGAAAGTTCGACGTTTTCAGCACCGATGTTTTCTTCGAGGCGGGCTAGCTTAGTTGTGCCTGGGATGGGAACAATCCACGGCTTCTGGGCAAGCAGCCAAGCGAGCGCGATCTGAGCAGGTGTCGCTTTCTTCTGTTGCGCAAATCTGCCAAGCAGATCCACCAAAGCCTGATTCGCTTTCCGAGCCTCCGGCGTAAAGCGAGGGACGATGTTGCGGAAATCGCTTTTGTCGAACTTCGTATCTTCGCTGATCTTTCCGGTAAGGAAGCCCTTACCAAGAGGACTGAATGGAACGAATCCGATCCCGAGTTCCTCCAGTGTCGGGATTACCTCCGCTTCAGGCTCTTTCCACCACAGCGAGTATTCGCTTTGGAGTGCCGTGACGGGCTGAACCGCATGTGCGCGACGGATCGTCTGCACCCCTGCTTCAGAAAGTCCGAAGTGCTTCACCTTGCCCTGCTGAATCAGCCCTTTCACCGCTCCCGCAACGTCTTCGATCGGCACGTTGGGGTCAACGCGGTGCTGATAGAACAAATCGATGACATCGGTCTTGAGGCGCTTCAGCGAGGCCTCAGCGACTTCCTTGATATGCTCTGGCCGACTATCCAGGCCGGCCTGTTTGCCAGTGTTCGGATCAAGTTTGAACCCGAACTTGGTGGCCATCACGACTTTCCCACGGAACGGAGCGAGAGCTTCGCCCACGAGTTCTTCGTTCGTGAACGGGCCGTAAACTTCGGCGGTGTCGAAGAATGTGACGCCGCGTTCCACGGCCGCCCGGATGACCGAGATCATCTCCTGCTTTTCTCCGGCCGGACCGTAGCCAAAGCTCATTCCCATGCAGCCGAGCCCGATAGCCGAGACTTCCAAATTGCTTTTTCCAAGTTTGCGCTTCTGCATTGTTCCTCCTTCGAGCAATCACCAGTAGCCCACGTACCTCGTGCGCGGCCGCTCCGAATGTCGGCGCGGCCGGTGAGGCTGCAAAACTCCGCCAGCCTCAAGGTAAAACAGTATAGTCCGCTACGGGTCTGCGGGATGAAGTGGCGGGCGGCCTTTGCGGAGGAGCGGATTGGCGGTGGTGGCGAGAGGAGGCGGGAGCTTGCCGGAGGCCACGGCGGTCAAGCGGCGCTTGCGGGCGCTTGCGGTAGAGCCAGCGGAGGAAATCCGCGGCGGGGCTGTGCCCCTTTTTCGAGTTGCATTCCAGACAGCAGGAGACGAGGTTGGGGTAGGAATTGCGCCCCAACTCGACGCGCGGCACGACATGGTCGAGGGTGCGCACGAGGGCGGTAAGGTGGCGCAGACAGTAAAAGCAGAGGCCCACACTCGCGCGAGTGGATGGCCGGCGGAGAGCCTTGGTTTTCATGAAATCCGTCTCCTCGAGGCTGGCAGCGAGGGGCAGAGGGGCCGGGGCGCGCTGCCCGAACCTCGTCGGGCAAGCGCACCTCGACCACGTGACCGGCTTTGGTGCGATCGACCAAGCGCAGAGCGTCGTGGTCGACGAGGCGGCGTACAGCGTTGCGCGCGGGGTTGTTTGAGAGGCGAGCACCACGGGCGAGCCAGGCAATCGAAAAGCGCAGGCGGAGCTTCCCTTCCATTCGACTGTGGCGCAGAAGACGGGAATACACGGCGCGGTCGATAACGGAGAGGCGCAGCCGCGGGACGAGAAGATCCTCGAATTGTTTCCAGATGAGCTCGGCGTTGCGCTTTTTGATTTTCATGGTTCAGGTCCAGAGCACGCAGGCGCGGGTGCGCGCGGCGAAGGGAGATTTGGGACGCCGGGGTAAAAAGAGAAAGTCGACAATCCCGACAGGGTCGGGATCTTCGATCGACAGTTAACAAGCAAAAGAAGAGACAAAGACTTAAAGCAGAGAGCACAGAGTCCGGAGTACAGCTGTCACAGAGAAAAAAGTAGATCCCTCGCTGCGCCCGGGATGCCAATTTCGCGCTGAGCGCAGGAGTCGGCGACGCTCGAAGGGCCGGTACAGACTAACGTTGAGTTTTTCAGCAGGCTGAAAGCCAGAGCGATCCGGGGCAGACTACCGGCAAAAAGGAAACGGGCGAGTTATGTAAGCCATGGCTTGCCCTAGAAATGTCATACCAGATTGGAGAATTGTTGCAAGTAGAGGTATTTTTGTCTTTGCGACACAGTCCTCAGACGACGGGACGCATACCATCACGGCGTCAGGGCGAGTGGAATTGTCAGAAATCTGAGCGGGCGCACCTCCGCCTCCATGAATTGGCGGACCGTATCCCGTATCAGTTTTAGGTGATCGTTAAGCGAAAAATCCATCGTGTCCGTCGACCGCTAGGCAGTCACATTGAAAAAAGTACGCGGGGCGTACGAGAAATGCTAACACACGACGCGCTTTCCGGGTAGGCATGGGAGGAAACACCACTCCTCCAAACCCAACTGCGCCAGAAGCGAGTAAGGCTCTTCGATTGCTGCGGAAGCGCACTTCCGAAGATGTGTCGCAAACAGATATGCCGAACTGAACACAGGCCCGCGAGCCACAACAAAGATGATGCAGAATTAAAGAAAGCCTCGGTCTTGGCTATCTTTTTGCAGACGGCGCGCAAAAATGGCATTCCGCAGCGATCATCGTCAATCGACCCTGGGCCGAAAACTCTTTGTTGTAGTTTCTCTCTTTGTCTCGATCGTCTTATTTGTTTTTCTCCTCGGCGCCTTCCGTTCCGTGATTCTGTCTTCGGTTCGTGCCTACATCCAGAGTGGAGATTATTGGTCTAAAGGACAAAAAGAAGCGGTTATCAGTCTGATGCAGTACGCCGGCTCGAGTTCCCAAGCGGACTTCCAAGCTTACCTGAATGCCATCCGGGCGCCCCTTGGCGATAAATTTGCCCGTATCGAGCTTGAAAAACACACTCCCGATATGACCATCGTGTATCAGGGGTTTACAAGGGGCCAGGTCAATCCTGATGATATCCCCGGCATGGTCCGCATGTTTCGCTGGTTTCACGATTTCAGCTTCATGCGAGTGGCCATCGCTGATTGGACCGCAGCGGATCAAGAGATCGACAATCTCACGGAGCTTGCGGATCGGCTCCATGCGGAGACATTTTCAGACACCCCAAATCCGTTAACGGTGCGGCGCGTCCTCGAGGAAATCGAAGCGTGCGACTCGCGTCTCACTCTTACGGAAAATCACTTCTCTTCGACGCTGGCAGAAGGTGATCGTTGGATCCGTAATTTGCTCAACTTGCTCACCGTGGGAACCAGTGCCCTGCTCCTGGTCTTGGGCATAGGGACTTCCCGGCACCTGCTCAGCAACGTCCGCCGCTCCGAGGAGAAATATCGCCGCCTTTTCGATTCCGCCAGTGACGCCATCCTGATTATAGATTACGAGACCGGTATCGTTCTGGAGGCGAATGCGCGGGGCGCCGATCTCTTTGGAATTCCGTCCGAGCGCCTGGCATTCGTCCCGGAATCTTCTCTGTTTCCCATTGGTGAAGATCAGGATTACGCCAGAATCTTTCGGGCGGGGCTTTCGGGCGGCGCATCGCACAGCGTTCAACTCAAAATCCGGCGGGCCGACGGGCGTTCCGTTGAAGTGGATGCCAGTGTTCGCCGCATCGAGCTCGATAGTCCGCGTCGCCTTGTCATTCTCGCCATCTTTCGCGATACCAGTGAACTCAAGCGCCTTAACCGGGCGCTTCTCGCACTCAGCCGCTGCAACCAGGAGCTCGTCCGCGCAGCGAACGAATCGGAACTCCTCGAACGCGTTTGCCAGATCATCGTCAATACGGGCGGCTATCGCATGACCTGGGTCGGATTCCCCGAACAGGACCAAACCAACTCTGTTCGTGTTGCCACGCAGTTCGGCGATACCGGTGGCTATCTTGCTTCCATGCGCGTGTCTTGGGCGGACACACCGGAAGGCCGCGGCCCCGTCGGCGTCGCTATCAGGACCGGCGAGATTTGCATCATTCACAACACTCTGAAGGACTCGCGCTTCGCATCCTGGGCCGGACGAGCTGCGGAGGAAAAGTTTTTATCCGTAATTGCACTTCCTCTTTCAGGAGAACCGGGCGTGATCGGCTGCTTGGCAATTTATTCAGAGGAAGAAGATGTCTTTGACGCTGAAGAAGTGACTCTGCTCCGGGAACTTGCCACGAATCTTGCCTACGGCATTTCGACCCTGCGCATCCGTTCCGAACACGAACGCTCCGAAGCGGAAGTCTCCTCGCTCGAAGAGCAGCTCCGTCAGGCGCAAAAAATGGAGTCGCTCGGCCGGCTTGCCGGTGGTGTCGCGCACGATTTCAACAATCTTTTGACCGTCATCCGCGGCTATGCGGAGTTGGCCCTTCCAACCAAGTCCGGTGATGACGGTCTCCGCCGCAAAATAACGGAAATCATGAAGGGCTCGGACCGCGCGCAGGCCCTCGTGAGCCAATTGCTGGCTTTCAGCCGCAAGCAGATCCTCAAGCCTTCGGTCCTCGACCTTAACCACGCCGTTATGGAAATATCCAATCTTCTTCCCCGCCTCATCGGTGAGGACATTCATATTGACGTTCGGCCCGGTCGAAATCTCCGCAAGATCATGGCGGACCCCAATCAAATGCAACAGATTTTGCTGAATCTGGCGGTGAATGCGCGCGACGCGATGCCCGCGGGGGGAACGCTCCGATTCCGGACGGAAAATGAAACCCTGCCGGTTACCTCGAAATTTGAAAAAATCACCGAAGGTGTTCTCTTGACTGTCAGCGATACGGGAAGCGGCATCCCTCCGGAACTCCTTACGCGGATTTTTGAGCCCTTCTTCACAACCAAGGAACGCGGCAAAGGGACCGGGCTTGGACTCGCCATGGTCTATGGAACGGTTTCACAGAGCGGCGGACGAATCGAAGTCGATTCAGGGCCGGGCAAAGGCACGACGTTCAAGATTTACTTTCCGGCGACTGACGAACTCGTGTGTGCTTCCCCGATCGAGAACCGGGTTCTGCCGCTAAAGCCGGCGCACGGCACCGTTCTATTGGTCGAAGACGAGCCCAGTCTGCGGGAACTCATCTCCGATTATCTCGGCATCGCCGGCTTCACCATTCTCACGGCCGCGAATGGCGCCGAGGGCCTGGCGAAAGCCAAGTCTCATAAGGGCCCGATTCATCTCGTGATTAGCGATGTCATTATGCCG
>Ga0137370_10000937_pt1 | contig 11732 bp, 7 predicted proteins | sample SagtaG_11_FD_104920 | JGI IMG/M metagenome (GOLD analysis project Ga0137370, IMG submission 104920) | Vadose zone soil microbial communities from Sagehorn Ranch, Mendocino, California, USA - Sage1_R_20_16 metaG | ecosystem: Environmental > Terrestrial > Soil > Vadose zone | place: USA... | reverse complement strand
TGCTTGGTCCCGCCGTGAATGGAACCAACAGTGACGACAATGGGATCGAGCGGATTGTTCTCGCGACTCGCGATCGTTTGCCATTGGTTGATCATTTCCGCAGCCAGCACGATCGGGTCTTTGGTTCGGTAGACATACGCGCCGTGACCGCCAAGGCCGTGCACGGTTACATCAACCGAATCGACATTCGCGGACGTGTAACCCTCGGTAACGCCGATGTGGCCGATCTCCAGGTCCGCTTTGTCGTGAAAACCGAGCGCGTAATTCGGTTTCGGCCAACGTGTGTAAAGCCCGTCGCGCAGCATGGCGCGCGCACCAGTGCCAAGTTCTTCCGCCGGTTGCCCGACGAACACGATCGTGCCACGCCATTGATCTTTCAATTTTGCCAATGAACGCGCCACGCCGATAAGGATCGAGACGTGCGCGTCATGTCCGCAGGCGTGCATTACGTGCACTTCATCGCCCTTTTCATTTTTGGTTGTGACCTTGCTGGCATAGGGCAATCCGGTTTCTTCCTGAACGGGCAACGCGTCAAGATCAGTCCGCACGAGTACGACTGGTCCGTCCCCATTTTTCAGCAGGCCGACAACGCCATAACATTTCTGATCGGCGTTTTCGTACTTGCCCACGTTCTCGGTCACATCGCAGCCGGCCGCTTTCAACTCTTTCGCGAGCAATGCCGCTGTCCGCTGCTCCTGGGTCGACAGTTCCGGATTGGTGTGAATGTCCTTGTAGATGGTGAGCAACGAAGGCAGTTCCGAGTCCGCCAATTGTTGCGGAGTTTGTTGTGCGGATGTCGGGAGTGCCGCAGCGAACAGTAGGGCGAGAAAAAGGCAAACGTTCATTTCGTACTGATACTGTCCACGTTGAGCGAAGTCGAAGCATCTCTTGCTGATTCTGCCTGCGGAAAGGTGTGAGCGTGACTTTGCCTTAGAATACGAACCCAATCGCCGCACCGACCATCAATGATGCCGTAAGACCGACAACCGAGCGACAAAGGCGCGAGCTACCGTGGTCATTCATGATCATGCGGTCACCGGCAATCATTAAAATTCCCACCAGAAGAAAAGGCGCGAGCAACCCATTGAACAACGCCGCCCAGAAAAGCGCTTTCACGGGGTTAACGTCCGCGAAATCGAGAATAATCCCAATGAGGGTGGAGAGAATGATCACGAAATAGAAGGGGCGCGCGACCGCGAATCTTTGATTCAGCCCATGGTTCCAGTCAAACGTTTCCGCCAGGGCATAGGCCGCGGAGCAGGTCAGGGTGGGGATAGCGAGCAGACCGGCGCCGATAATCCCGAGGGCGAAGAGTGTTTGGGCGAATTTTCCAGCCAGCGGACCAAGCGCGCCGGCAGCTTGCGCGGAGGTCTCGATGTCAGTGACGCCGTGAAGATGAAGGCTAAGGGCGGCAGTTAAGATAACGAAGTACATGACGAGGTTGGAAAAGAACGTACCACCGCCGATTGTAAGGGCCCGCGTTCCCATCTCTCTTCTCATCTCCGCGCGTGTCCAAACGCGGCGAAGTCGCTCCGTTCCCTGTCTCAATTCCACTTCGTGCGAAGCCTGCCAGAAAAAAATATAAGGGCTGATGGTCGTCCCGAGGACAGCAACCAATGTCGCCCACGCTTCACGGCCGTGCGGCCAGCCTGGGATAAAGGTGGCGCGCAGGATTGCGATCCAGTCGGGTCGCAGGACGATGGCGCTAATTACGTAAGCCAGGAGCGCAACCGTGAGCCATTTCAGGATATCCACGATTTCATGATAGCGGAAGTGTATCGTGGCCACGGCAGTGCCGATCCCAAAGAGAATGATGAAATAATGAGAGTTGATCGCGGAGACCATCTCGGCGACATCCGCCATCGCCGAGAGGTCCGCGCCGATGGTAGCGATGTTCGCTAAGAGCAGGGCACTGGAGAGAAGAACAACCAACGACTTTGGGTATCTTTCTCGGAATATTCCGGCCAGTCCTTTGCCGGTAACGAATCCAATTCGGGCGCACATCATTTGCACCGCCGCCATCAACGGCCAGGTAATGAGCGAAGTCCACAAAAGGGCAATGCCGAGTTGGGCCCCGGCGATGGAATAGGTGGCAATGGCGGATGGATCGTCGTCGGCCGCGCCGGTGATCAGACCATGCCCCAGAAGAAAGAAAAAACGGACAAGAGGACTCGACTTGGTCGCGTCAGGACAGAGTTTGTTTTTTTCTTTAGTCGACCGCTCCTTTCTTCCCCCTTCGCCTGTTCGGGGCAGGCACACCTCTTGTGCGATGTGATGATCCATGACCGCGCATGTGTCAGTATGCGGATGGAGGCAGATGACTCTCGTCCGATTTTTCGGCGGCCTGGTTTCTGGAGGGTGACGAATTCTTTTCCCAGCCTTCATCATCGGGGAGGAAAAAATCTGCTTCCACGATAGTCTGCCTGGCGCTCTGTTTTGCGGGGGGATCGAACTCAGAAGCCGGCGTCAAATCCGGCGACATTGGATCACAAGTCGCAGGTTTACTCGAAGGCGCAGCGGATCGCTTCATCCCCTCGAGGAAAAATTGGCGCTCATTCTCGCTACAACCGGTCCAGGCTTTGAGCAGCAAGTCGAGTGGCTCCTTCCGGGACCGAGGAGTTTCGCTCGTGGGCGGTTGATTGTGCAGTCGGCGCCTGGTTTTGGCCGGATCAATTACCTGACCAAACACTTCGCCATCGACTTTTTTCGGTGCCGGGCAATACGAAAGGTTGGGATTGCGTCCACTTGTGCGCGCCAATCGCTCTTGCGCTGACTCGCGGATCAGATCTTCCATTTTCTGCAAGAGGAAGGGAAGGTCGAGGGGCTTTTCTATGAGAGCGCCAACCCCGGCGGCGACGGCGGTGGCATACTGGTCAGGACGCGCGGTGATCACGATAACCGACATGAAAGGATCGATCGCAGTAATCTGCTCGAAAGCGTCCCAGCCGCTTTTCTTCGGCATGTTCAAATCGAGGAGAACGATGTCGAAGGACCGGTCCTCCCGAAATTTCTCGATGGCCTCATCCGCATCCGCGGCGTGAACCACGCTGTAACCTTCCGAGACGAGCACGCCAGCCAATCCTGCCAGAACAGCGAAGTCATCATCCACCAGTAACACTCTTTTTTTCATTCCCGTGCGCATAGCTTTGGGTGTGCCAACTGACGGGCGATATCTGCTAGGCGTTCACCGGCTGGGACTTAGTCGGTTGAACGAAATCAGGTGACGGTTTGTCATGTGATCGCTGGGTTACCACTGGTGGCAAGAAGCTTTCCGCATCCATGAATCTTTCATCGAGATCGCGCGTCATCGCCTTAATCGGAACGATGATGCTCCTCGCCTTCTTGGTCGTTTTGGCAGCGACCACCAGCTGGATAAAATCGCGTGACGTCCGCGGGCACTTCGAACGCATTGGGTCCGAAAGCTTACAGTATGATACGGAACGTCTCCGCGCCCTGATTCTCAATACGAGTGCGACGCTTTTGACCTTCGAGGTCACGGATCGAAGAGAGGATCGGCAAAAATTGGATGAGTGTCACCGAGAACTAAGTGCTTGGATGGAGTCGACGAAAGCGGCCCTCGTGACTGACGATGAAAAGGCTACCTTCGGAAAAATTTATGCGGCTTATAACCGTTATGTTGCCGAGTCCAGCGCTCTGGCGGATGCGAACCCGATCGACGAGCCCAAGGTGATAATGGTCGATCGCTTTGGACAGATCCAACACGCTTCCGAGCAATTGCTGACCCTTACCAACAAGCTGGCCAACATCCGCCGCGAGACGTTAAGCCAGTCAATCCGCAAATCCGAGAGATCTGTTCTGATTCTTCAGCAGGTGATTTTTGGTTCCCTGGTAGCCCTCATCTTTCTGACGGGGTGGGGTGCGCGTGTCATTTATCGCGACACCATCGCTCCGCTAAGACTCAAGTTGATCGAAAGCCGCGAAATAGCCGAGCGACGGGAAAAGCTTGCTTCCCTTGGCGTCCTTGCCGCCGGCGTCGCGCACGAAATTCGTAATCCACTGACCGCGATCAAGGCCCGCCTCTTCACTCAAAAAAAAGCGCTCGCTCGCGGGACGCCTGCCTACACTGACGGCGAATTCATTGCCCAGGAGATCAGTCGCCTGGAACGAATCGTTCGGGATTTCCTCTCCTTTGCTCGCCCCGCCCCGTTGCAGCGAGAAACCATTTCTTCTTCTGAACTTTTCGGCCAGGTCCGCGAGTTGCTCGAGCCACAGTTAAAGGAAAACGCGATCGACCTTACGGTCGAACCCGGCGCCGAGATGCCAATCGAGGTGGACTCGCAGCAAGTGCGCCAGGTTCTGATTAACCTTGTCCAAAATGCCGCCGACAGTATTGGCGAAAACGGTCACATCAAACTTCGCAGCCGCTCGGAAAAAATTGCCCTGAGCGAGCGTGTTCGCCAGGCGGTAGTTCTGGAGGTCGAGGATGACGGCAAAGGAATTCCAGCTGACGTTCAACAACGCTTGTTCGATCCATTTTATTCCACCAAGGCCAATGGGACGGGCCTCGGTCTTTCTATTGCCGCGCGTATCGCTGAGCAACATGGCGGCGTGCTGCAATACCAAACCCAGTTAAATCGCGGCACCACTTTCGGTATCATTCTTCCCGCCAAATCCGAATCATGAAAGCACGTCCGAAAATCCTGTTGGTCGAAGACGACCGGCAAATCGTTACCGCGCTGACCCGTGTCCTGAGCGACGAAGGTTACGATGTCACCCACGCGCAGGACGGGACGAAAGGACTCTCGCTTGCCACAGCGGAGCCGTGCGACCTGGTCATTACCGATTTCAAATTACCTGGCGTCACTGGAATGGAGTTGGTTCAGAACCTGCACGATGCGCGACCACGATTGCCGGTGATCTTGATGACGGCGCACGGGACAACCGATACCGCAATCGAAGCAACCAAACTGGGCGCTTACGATTACCTGCTCAAGCCTTTCGAGATGCCGGATCTTCTCGCCCTGGTGGAAAAAGCGGTCACACACAACCGCGTCATGCTCGAACCGATCGATATCAGCGAGGTTTCGCCCGGCCATAGCGCCATCGTCGGCAAGAGCCGCGCGATGCAGGAGATTTACAAGGAAATCGGGCGCGTCGCCGGGAAACCGACCACGGTCTTGATTCGCGGCGAGACCGGCACGGGCAAAGAACTCGTCGCTCGCGCAATTTACCAGCACAGCGATCGGGCCAACAAACCTTTCATCACCGTGAACTGCGCTGCCATTCCGGAAACGTTGCTCGAAAGCGAACTCTTCGGACATGAAAAAGGTGCCTTCACCGGCGCTGACATACGGCGTATCGGCCGCTTTGAACAGGCTCATCAGGGTACCATTTTTCTCGATGAAATCGGTGATATGTCGATGAACACTCAAGCGAAGCTGCTGCGTGTTCTTCAGGAAAAGTCAATCCAGCGTGTCGGCGGCAGGGAAGTCATCCCGACTGATGTCCGGGTGATTACTGCGACTCACCGCGACCTGGATCGCGCCATAAGCGCGAAGGAGTTTCGCGAGGACTTGTATTACCGGTTAAACGTCGTCGCCATCAATATCCCGCCCCTTCGGCAACGCAGCGATGATATTCCGGACCTCGCGCGATATTTTCTGATGCGTTACGCGATTGAATTCAACCTCGAAATACCGGCGATCCATCCGGATGCGATCCAGTTTCTTACCGAACAAATGTGGCCGGGCAATGTCAGAGAGCTGGAGAACGCCATTCGGAAAGCGCTGGCCCTGGCGCGGGGTTATGGCATTGGCCTGGAGGAAGTGCGTCAGGCGGTCAATCTTTCGCGCAAGCCGGCGGAGGATGCCTCGGCCCTTTCCGGCTTCATTGCCGAGCTGATCACCGCTGCCAGTCGTGGGGAAATTCGGAATGCACATGCGGCTGTGATTGAAGAGGCGGAGCGCGAGTTGTTCTCGCAAGCGATCATGCTCGCTCAGGGCAATCAAGCGAAAGCAGCACGTTGGCTGGGCGTCTCTCGTGCCACCATGCGCGAAAAGCTCATTCAATTTGAGGCGCATCCCTCGTTGTAACGGCGGGCAGAGCGTGATTTTGTCATACTGAGCGAAGTCGACGCCGCTAATGGAGTAATGGACGAGATTTGTACGCGTGCCGTTTTGCACACGTGAAAAGCTGTACAAAAGAGCTGAGTTTTTTGCCCAAGAAGCACACGAATTGACGCGAAGTGGGTAAGGACCCAAAAAGCTGAACCTTCTGGTCGTGAGCGCAAGCCCTAAAGCTTCAGCGCACAGGTAAGAGGAAGTAGCTGGAGGGCGGAGCTCTGCGAAGCTGCGATCCCGGCAAGTCGTCTCGTTCCCACACTTCCTCGGGCTCGCAGAGCTCGCCCTTTCATTCAAGCGCACCGCTCGAAAAGGTTCCCCGCTGCAGAGTCTCTTCCTATTTTTAGCGTCATTGGTGTGATTCGTGGGGAAACCCGCTAGTCGGTTTCCTATCGAAGACTTCGTTAAACTAGCTTCCTCGACTTCGCCCGCGACGATTCCATAACGATGCGTTACTGTGAGCGCTGATTATGACGAGCTTGCCCGATGGAATCGAAGTTCGCGGCGAAATTGCTTCGGGATTCGATCAAATCCTGACCCGCGATGCGCTTGCGTTGGTGGCGAAATTGCAGCGCGAACTAGGGAAACGCCGGGTGGAATGTTTAAAGCGGCGGCAGGAGCGTCAGGCTTGGCTGGATGCGGGCGAGTCGCTCGATTTTCTCAGCGAAACGAAACACATTCGCGATGGCGATTGGACGTGCGCATCGATTCGGGCCGGTTTGCGCGACCGCCGCGTCGAGATCACCGGGCCGACCGATCGCAAGATGGTGATCAATGCCCTCAATTCCGGTGCGAAAATGTTTATGGCGGATTTCGAGGATGCGAATTCGCCGACGTGGCGCAACATGATTGAGGGTCAGATCAATCTACGCGATGCCATTCGGCGCGTCATTAGCTTCAGCAGTCCGGAAGGGAAACAATACAAGCTGGGCGAGCAGGTCGCTACCTTGCTCGTCAGGCCACGCGGCTGGCATTTGATCGAAAAGCACATGCTCGTGGACGGTCAGCCTGTTGCCGGCGGCTTGTTCGATTTCGGTCTCTACTTCTTCCACAACGCGCGAGAGCTACTCGATCGTGGCAGCGGGCCGTACTTTTATCTTCCGAAGATGGAGAGCCATCTGGAGGCGCGGATTTGGAACGACGCGTTCAATCTCGCGCAGGACGAGCTGGGGATTCCGCGCGGCAGCGTTCGCGCCACCGTGCTCATCGAAACCATTCCGGCCGCCTTTGAGATGGCCGAAATCCTTTACGAACTGCGCGACCATTCCGCCGGGCTGAATTGCGGACGCTGGGATTACATTTTTTCCTGCATCAAAAAGTTTCGGAACAGGCCGGACTTCGTGCTGGCTGATCGCGCGCTGATCACGATGACGACGCATTTCATGCATTCCTATTCGCTGCTTTGCATTAAGACGTGCCACCGGCGGAACACGTTCGCGATGGGCGGAATGGCCGCTTTCATTCCGGTGAAAGATGATCCGGCGAAAAACGAGCAGGCATTCGCGAATGTGCGCGCGGACAAGGAACGCGAAGCCAACGATGGCCATGACGGCACCTGGGTGGCGCATCCGGGAATGGTGCAACTGGCGACCGAAGCATTTGATGCCGTGATGCCGCAGCCGAACCAGATCGCTCGCAAACGCGACGACGTGAAGGTGACGGCGCGCGATCTGCTTGATTTTCAACCGAATGAACCGATCACCGAAGCCGGCTTGCGCCAAAACGTCAGTGTGGGCGTGCAATATCTCGAGGCATGGCTGCGCGGACGCGGCGCCGTGCCGCTCTTTAATTTGATGGAAGACGCCGCCACCGCCGAAATCTCACGTGCGCAGGTGTGGCAGTGGATTCGAAATTCCCGCGGCGTGCTGAGTGATGGACGGAAGGTGACGAAGGAATTGTTCGGCAGTATGCTCGAGGAAGAGCTGGCGAAGGTGAAAGCGCCGGCCAACAACAGGTTTAACACAGCGCGCGAACTTTTTGCTAGAATCACGACGGATGATCAGTTTGCCGAATTTCTCACCTTGCCGGCCTATGATGCACTCGGCTGATAAGTCTGCTAGCGCGCGTGAATAGGGGAAGCACACCAAATTGGTCGAACGATCCGCGCTGGCGCGGGATCGAGCGCATCTATTCGCCGGACGATGTTCGCCGGCTTCAAGGTAGCCTTGTCATCGAGCACACTTGGGCGCGACGCGGTGCCGAAAAGCTCTGGGAGTTACTCCAGACCGAGCCATACGTCGCGGCTCTCGGCGCGCTTACCGGCAATCAAGCGGTACAGCAGGTCCGCGCTGGATTACAGGCGATCTATCTCAGCGGCTGGCAGGTGGCAGCGGACGCAAATCTCGCCGGCCAGATGTTTCCCGACCAAAGTTTGTATCCCGCGAACAGTGTTCCCGCCGTGGTCAGGCGCGTTAATCAAGCGTTACAACGCGCCGACCAGATCGAGCACGCGGAAGGGAAAAACGACATCGATTGGTTTGTGCCGATCGTGGCCGATGCGGAAGCCGGTTTCGGCGGAGCACTCAACGTTTTCGAATTAATCAAAGCGATGATCGAAGCCGGCGCCGCCGGAGTTCACGTCGAAGATCAGCTCGCGAGCGAAAAGAAATGCGGTCACATGGGCGGCAAAGTTCTAGTGCCCACTGCCACCGCGATCCGTAATCTAACGGCTGCGCGCCTAGCCGCGGATGTCTCCGATGTGCCGACCATCCTCATTGCGCGCACCGATGCCGGCAGCGCAGCGCTCCTCACCAGCGATGTGGATGAACGCGATCACGAATTCCTCAGCGGCGAACGCACCAGCGAAGGGTTCTACCGGGTGCGCGCGGGAATTGACCAGGCGATCGCGCGTGCCCTGAGCTATGCGCCTTACACCGACATGCTGTGGTTTGAAACATCGACGCCGGATATCGATGAAGCCAGGAAGTTTGCGGAAAGTATTGACGCAAAATTTCCAGGCAAGCTATTCGCCTATAACTGCTCGCCCTCGTTCAATTGGAAAGCGAAACTCGACTCCGCCACGATCGCGCGGTTTCAGCGCGAGCTTGGTGCGATGGGCTACAAGTTTCAGTTCGTAACCCTGGCCGGTTTTCATACGCTCAACTACAGCATGTTCAAACTCGCCCGCGGCTATCGCGATCGCGGCATGGCCGCCTACTCGGAATTGCAGGAATCAGAGTTCGCCGCCGAAGCCGACGGATATAGCGCGACGAAACATCAACACGAGGTCGGCACTGGTTACTTCGACGAAGTGGCAAAGGTGATCGCAGGTGGTCAAACCTCGACCGCGGCGTTCGCCGGCTCGACCGAAGAAGAGCAATTTCGGTAGCCTCGGGCGTTCGGCTTGTTCTGCGGGATGCTAAATCGACCCCGGAGGGGGTTCTGGAGATTAGCCGGTGGTGCAAACCACCGGATGAAAATCAATAACATTATCCAGCCTCAACGGGCCGACGGAATCAGAGATAGCGTACGTCGAATTCGATTTTGTGACGCCGCAACAATTCCAAGTACTCCTCGCGAAAAGTACGGGTGCGATGGTGCTCTTCTTGTTGCTCAACGTAACGACGCACCGTCTCGCACTGAGACGCGCCTACCGTAAAACCACCGCAGCCTTCCTTGCCACGCAAAATTACCGAAAGCGATCTCATCGCGGATCCAGCCGGATGAAACCGATTTCAACTCGCGTAGCACGTCAGCCAAACAGTGGGTCGCACGAAGACCGATAAGCAAATGCACGTGATCGGAGACGCCGCCCACGCTCTCGGCAATTCCATTCGTCGTGCGGATTATTCCGCCGAGATAGGCGTGCAATTTCCCGCGCTATGACGGCTGGATAATGGGCTCGTGATTTTTGGTTCCGAAAACGATGTGATAGTGCAAACTGAGATGAGTGGATGGCATATTTGCGCGATTCTCCTGCGCCCCTGCCGGGGCTTGGAACTTGTTATACTGTACTACCCGGTGGTTGGCACCACCGGCTAATTTCCTGTCATCCCTTCGGGATTAAACACAACCTTCCCGATTTGGAATGGAACGCAGCTCCCTGACCGATAGCCGGCTCGCAGCGCTTTGCGCGGAAGCAGCGCGTGATGCAGTTGTCGAATACGAGCGGCATTTCGATGAGATCACGCGGCGCGCGCGCGACCGTTTTTTTGCCCGCGACTGGCGCGGCAGTTTCGATGATTCGCGCGAACGGCTCCGGCTTTATTCTCTCATCCTCGACAGTCTGACAAATCGAACGCGGGAGCTCATGGCCGATCGGCTTGATCATCGCTCGATCTGGAGCGCGACCAAGGCGGCCTATTCCGCACTGATCGCGAAATCTGACCGTTGGGAAATTGCCGAAAGCTTCTTCAATTCGCTGACCCGCCGCATCTTCGCGACCGAGGGCGTGAACCAAGCCATCGAATTCGTCGATACGGATTTCGACGCGTCCGCCGGTGAACAGCATAAAATCGCGCGCATTTACTCAGGCGGAACGGTGACAAAGTTGATGACCGAGTTGCTGACCGATGAAGGCGTAGGCGGATTCACGCCGGAACATTGGAGTAATCTTCGTGAGTCGGTGGAATTGGCGGCGAAACGTCTCGAGGCAGCGCTGCCAGATGCCGCCACCATTGAAATTGTCAGTGCCGTTTTTTATCGGGGCCGCGGCGCCTACATCGTCGGCCGCGCCCTTGGCGGCGATACTTCAGTTCCGATCGCTTTCGCTCTATCTCACCCGGATGAAAGTGGCATCGTTCTTGACGCACTGCTCAGCGGTGAAGCCGATCTCGCCATTCTTTTCTCTTTTACTCGCGCTTACTTTCGCGTCGATGCGCCGTGCCCATTCGCATTCGTGCGTTGGCTGCGTGATTTGATGCCGGGCAAACGACTGGCTGATCTGTATAACGCCATCGGTTACAACCGCCACGCCAAAACCGAGTTCTACCGCGATTTCGTTCGGCAGCTCCAGAATTCCCGCGATCATTTTGTTCAGGCCGAAGGCACACGCGGCATGGTCATGATCGTCTTCACCCTGCCGAGTTATGACGTTGTCTTTAAACTCATCCGCGACCACTTCGACCAACCCAAGGACAGCGATCGCAACGATGTCATGCGGCGCTACAAACTCGTCTTCGAGCACGATCGCGCCGGAAGATTGATCGAGGCGCATGAATTCGAGCACCTGCGCATTCCGCGGAATCGATTTGATTCCTCAGTGCTGGAGGAATTGCTGCGTGATACAGCCAGCATCGTGCGAATCGAGGATGACGATGTCATCATCGGTCATGCCTACGTCGAGCGACGGGTGCGGCCGTTGAATCTCTTCTTCGCCCAGGCCGACAATGCCGCCGCCGTCAGCGCGGCCTGCGATTACGCAAAGGCGATTAAAGACCTGGCGGCTTCAAACATTTTCCCGGGCGATCTTCTGACAAAAAACTTTGGCCTTACCCGGCGCGATCGCGTCGTGTTTTACGATTACGACGAGCTTTGTTTTCTCACGGACTGCAATTTCCGCGAGCTACCGCAATCACGGACCTACGAAGAGGAGATTGCGGCAGAACCCTGGTTTTCCGTGCGCGTGAACGACATTTTTCCGGAAGAGTTCTCGCGTTTTCTCTTTTTTCCGCGCCTCGCAGGCGACGAGCTGATGAAGCAGCACGGCGATTT
>Ga0137370_10000932_pt1 | contig 11747 bp, 10 predicted proteins | sample SagtaG_11_FD_104920 | JGI IMG/M metagenome (GOLD analysis project Ga0137370, IMG submission 104920) | Vadose zone soil microbial communities from Sagehorn Ranch, Mendocino, California, USA - Sage1_R_20_16 metaG | ecosystem: Environmental > Terrestrial > Soil > Vadose zone | place: USA... | reverse complement strand
CCTACAGGTGCTCAACAGCGACAAGGCCCCTACCGCCGATCACTGGATGTGGGTGCGGGCCAGCGGTCCACCGCGGCGGCGGATCGTGCTCTTCGACTACGACGCCTCCCGGGGAGGCACGGTTCCGAAGCGGCTGCTGCAGGGGTACCAGGGGATTTTGCTCACCGACGGTTATGAGCCCTATGCCATCGTCGCCGCGCAACTGAAGCTCGTGCACGCCGGCTGCATGGCGCACGCGCGGCGCAAGTTTGACGAGGCGCGCAAGGCGACCCCCGGTGACAGCAGCCACGCGAAGAGCGCGCTGGATTTCATCCGCGAGCTCTACCTGATCGAGCGCACGCTGTGGGATCGGGAACATCCGATGAGGCCCGAACAGCGGCTCGAGGTTCGAACCGCGCACTCGGCGCCGCTCATGGAGCGCTTCTACGCCTGGCTCGAGGCACTGAGCTCCCAGGTGTTGCCCGAGAGCCGCCTCGGGAAAGCCGTTCACTACACGCTCGGTCAATGGCCGAAGCTGACCACCTTCCTGTCTCACGGCGAAGTGCCCATCGACAACAACCGCTGCGAGAACGCCATTCGCCCCTTCGTGCTCGGTCGCAAAGGCTGGCTCTTCAGTGACACTGTCCACGGCGCCGTGGCGAGCGCCAACCTGTATTCCCTGGTCGAGACCGCCAAGGCCAACGGCGTCGAACCGCACGCCTATCTGTCGCACCTGTTCGAGCGGCTCCCGCACCTGACGACCGTCGAAGACTTCGAGGCCATGCTGCCCTGGAACCTCAAACCGTCATCGACATCTTTCGCACACCACGCGGACGTCCGCCAGAACGCGGTTACCTGAGCGCTTACTCTCCTTGTGTTGCTCGCGACAGCCCCGGCGGTCGTCGCGGCTGCACGTGTGACAACTTGCCGAGCCTCGTTGATCTACTGAAGCCTTGTCTCAAGACGCGGGCGGGCCAACTTCGATGCGCGCACAAAAGAACCTTTCGCGCGGCATTGTGATATTCAGCCGCTTGGCCGCAGCCGACGCGCCTTCATCGTAGGCGGCTTGAGCGTTCGGGCGCGCAGCTTCGCACTCCTGCATGGTCGCATATATCGCCCCTCGATCAGCGTTACAGTGCACCTTTCCGTCGGTGACGCTGCAAAGGAGCCAAAGGACGGCGGTTACGGTACTCACGCGGTCTTAGCCTACTCCAAGTGGTCCATCGGATGTTGGATTGTGATTTGGATGTTTTCGGGGCCGCGCGCTCACGGTGAGCCAGACGCTCGTGACGCGACGATCCGCGCGAGCTGCATCGAGCGTGAGCGCGTGAGTACGACTGTCACAGGAGCCGGCAGGGCCGCTCCCCTGCCTCGCGGGGATGCGGACCACTCGCATTTCAAGCTGGCGCCGACGATGGCTAAAACGGAATCCCAGGAATGCTCTTGTGGACCTCGGCGACGATCGCCACCTCCCAGGCGTCGGTCTCAAAACTCGCTTCACCAGACGGACAGCGCCCTACTGCTCACCGTGAACTTCGACCTTTCAGTGCCCCCGGTCGTCGTCTCCCACGCACATGAATACCAATTGGTCCTGGCGCGGCGAGAAGCCATACACGCCGGACTCCGCTGAGTGCTGCAAAACCATGTGCTTGCCCATCTTGTCGCAGTACGCGTTCGCCGCCTTCAGCGCCTTTATGTTTGTATTGGGCTGCGTCGCGAACCTCCCGCCCGTCATGCTCGACTGGTACGTGTCCTTGCCGATCGGCAGTACATCCGAAGAGATCGTTGCGCAACCAGCGCGCGCAGCCGTGAGTGCCAAGAAAACACACTTCATGCGGCGTCCCCTCCCCGCGTCACAAGACGTTGCTCGCCACCAGAAAAGCGGTCAGAGGTTCACTCGCCCGAACGCCCCTGTCAACCACCGCCGTGAGTCGTTGGCGGACGAGGTTCCTTGAGGAGCCATCTGAGCGCCGCTCCCGTAAGCGCCGAACTAATAAGCCATAGCAGCAGTTTCGGAATCGCTAGGCACAGGATGAACAGTGCGACGATTGCCACGTACTTGGAGGCTTGGATGGCTTCCGCCTTGGTCACGTGCAATGGAGTCCCTCGGGTGCATCTTGAAGCCCACACCTGCCCGCCGTCGGGCTATTCAGGATGATACTCAGCGAAAGGTGCTGAGGACAGCTGTCCGAGGACACATTGTGAAGTGGCTCATAGGGTGTCGTGCTTTATGCGAGCACGCACCCTTGAACGAGCCTTCGCCGAGGCACTTAGACAGGCTCGCCGTCGCCGCGGATTGACGCAGGAGCAATTGGCCTTTGCGGCCGGTCTTGACCGAACTGCCATGTCGCTTCTGGAGCGGGCGCTGCGCAGTCCTTCGCTGGAAACCGTGTTCTCAATTGCCGCAGCGCTAGAGATGTCTGCCGCGGATCTTGTCGGAGATACCGCGGAACAGATTCGTCGTGGAGCAAGAGGTGGACGTTCGGCGACGTGAGTAGCCCAGCAGCGTAACCTTCGAGCCAGTCAAAAATCGCCATCTTCGCTTCGGCCTGGCTCTTGAAGCGAATCGGCAATAGCTTCTGTATCGGCAGTACGTACGCGGCGTGCGCCAAAGAGGCTGAGACGGCACGCAAGTGGTCGGGCGCAAAGCTGGAGCGTAGGCCGGGCCCTCTGATGCTAACTGACATCTCGCTACCCAACCCTGATTGACGGTCTCGTTTGATGCGAGCAAAATCCGCGCGTCGAAGCGATCGCAACTTCAAACAAGAACGACGACGAGTCTCGGGGGGCTGTGCTGGGAGGCATGGCCGTGATCAGGGAGCCGCGGAGGAATCGGCTCGCAGCAGCCGATAGACCTGCAGGAAATTCGCCCGCCGTTCGAGCTAGCAAGCCGAATTTCAATCCTTGCCGCGAAGGAGACGGGATTCGGTCCCTGCTGGCCTTATCCCGTTCGCACAGAGCACAACACTTTCGACGGGTGCTGATGACGGCGCACCGGGCTCGTGTACTCCACTTTTTCCTGGGAAGTCAGACTTCCCGGGGAGCCGCAAGCATTTCGCCGTGAATTTAGGAATAGATGCGCATCGCAATATTGAATCGCGTTGTTCCGGACGTCCACGGGCTATCGGGGAGGGGAAAATATGGAACTCATAGGTGTTGTACGAAAAACGCTGACCTCGCGCCGTTGGAAGAGTTGGCTAGTCTCCGGCGGGTATTCAGCGGGTGTTGTCTTTGTCTCGTGCGGTGTCCCTGATCAAGCGATGGCATTGAATGGCTTTACTCAGGTGACCACCTGTGCAAGTTGTTATACACGCGCTGACTTTGTAGCTTCGGGTATACAGGCAGCAAATAGCATTGCGAGACCGGGCACATTTCTTGTCATTAGCAATACTTACGCACGGAGCGCATTCGTAGCTGTCACTGGCGAGCCCGCGCCGAATTGCTATCCCAGCAATGGGTGCAATCCCTATCTGATTAACGCCGCTGGAACTGCGGAAACACAAGGCGGTGCCGCAATGACTTCGGACTCGCAGCTGTCGCTGCTTGACCAAGGCATCTTTGCGGTGGACCGGAAGAGCCCGACGGTGGTGACCCTCAGCCCGCAATACCAGACCAGCTTTATCGGCTCTCTAGACGAGGAAGTTGGCCCAGGTATCGACCAGGCGCTTGCGAACAAGGGTATAAATTGGATTACCTTACCGCTCGGAGCGATTGTACTCGTAAAGTTTCAGGACGGAACCAGAGCGGCGTTCGTGAAGACTAATTCTCAAATCACCGATCACTGGGCATGGTTTGGAGTTGCATGGAATGCAAATGGTCAGCCCATCAATCGAGGTGGAGGTCTTATTCAGAATCCAAATACGTCGGGGACCGGTGGCGGATCCTTCCGTGGTGTCATAAGCCATGGTGGTTCTTGGGAACTCGACATAGTAGGTGTGGATCTATGCACCATGTATGAAACGATAATCGTGGACGGTGAAGTGGTCGTACAACCCCACGATACCGGGTGGGAGCCGTGCTAAGTGCACGGGGTCAGCATGTGGTGTGTCGCCACCTTCGGAGGGCAAATATGAAGACGTTGCAACCATTGCTGGGGGTGTTGGTTCTCACCGCGATCGCCGCCGGAGCATACTTAGTCTTCCAGCACCCTGCGGTCAATAGACTTTCCAAAGCGCCCACCGCCAGAGCCGATAGTAAAACCAACGTGCGGTCCAACACAGCGACAAGTGAGCGGCACGGCGCAGTGCTTCCCTTGAGATCTAGCCCGACGGATACGAATACGATTCGCCGGGCTGAGTATCGAAAAAAGCTCGAGACCGCGTCCAACTATTACGACTTCGTGAGCTCCATTATCGAGTCGGCGCGGGCAGGAGACTCGGACGCACAATACTATTTGTCGGAAGCGCTCAACTACTGCAACAGGGGCTATCGTGCCTACTTCGAGAGACCGGGGCACACGCGAACGGTGGACGAGGCGTTGCAATGGGCTAGCGTTAGACCGACAGTCAGCATGGACGACGTGCGTACGGTGTATGAGAAGTGCCACCGACTCCAAGAGATGGATCCGTCGAAGTGGGGTTTGGCAGATGAGTGGCTTGCCAGGGCGACAAACGCGGGGCAGCCTGCGGCGGAAGCGACCACCGCCCACATGTTGTTTGTGAAACAACTCACGGAGCGTGCAGCTGCGGCCGACGGGCGTGCGAGCGCACAAGAACCGAAGGGGCCGCGCCAGGATCCCAACGCTTTGCTGCGTACCGCAGTGCAAAGCAAGGATCCGGAAGTGCTCTTCAAGATCGGCGAGTTGCAGGGCGTCTTGGCGGATAGTCGCGATCAGCCCCCCGAATCAGATCCAACCGGGTCGAGTACTCACTTCGAAGACACGCTGGCCTGGTGGCTGGTGGCATGCGAGCGTGGTTTAGACTGCAGCGAAAATTCGAGTTGGCACAAGAGTGCGTGCACGAATCAATGTCCGCCCAGGGAGAATGGAGTCGAATACATTCGACGTGTCGCGCACGAGTCTAACTTCTATGACCTCGAACTACGCGCAAAGGACATCCGAGAAAAGCTCGACGCAAATGCCTGGGATGAGCTAGGCCTCTAGGTAGCTACCGCCGCGCGCAACGAGGGGGCGCTGACGCCATCCCCGAAAAGTCGCGCTGACCCTGCTGATGACCCTTCCCGAGCGGCTGGTAACGCAGGCTCGAAAGCAGTTCGTAGCGGACCTCGCCAACCGTCCTGCGTTGTCCGGGCGAATCCAAGCAACACAGAGGCAACTCGGGGCACGCGGCCTTCTCGTGTCTGGAAGCGCGGCGGCGGAGTACCTTGCGGTCGTGTCAGAGGAGCTGCGGGTACGAGCCGGGCTCGCGTGGGCAGCGCTCATGCGCGCGCTCCGCACTTTCGGTGATACGCCACCATCGGCTCAGTCGGGCCACCGCAAATGCCCTTCAGTCGCCTTTGTCCTCGATCGCCAGCAACTCCTCGAACTTCGCTTCGAGCGCCTCAAGATCATGCATCGGCACCTTGGAGAGGTCCACCGTTGCGCGCAGGTGACGCTGACGATGTTCGAGAATTATGCGCTCGTTGAAGAGCCCCAGGTGCCTGCCCAAGTCTTGCAGGCGCGCATCCCGGTCTCGCATTCGGTAGGAGAGCTTATCGCCCTTGCCCGTCACTTCGATCGCGACCATCTGCTCGCGGGTGAGCTCATCCAGACGCTTCCGGCGCACTAGGACCTTTCCCCCATTCTTGTCTTTTTCGAAGACGAGATAGTCGCGCTCGTTCGCGAAGGCGATGCGAGCCATCTCCTGCACCACAGCTTCCTGGTCTACCCCGATCTGCTTGGCGAGCTGCTGGGCGACGTGGGCCTGCAGCCAGGTCACGTACTCCCGATGCTCCTTCAAGAACTTGTAAGACGTCTGCTTAGCCCAGGAGTCCGAATAGCCGGCCGCGCGAGCGGCTGCCTGGGCATCCCCGATGCGGACGTACTGCTCGAAGAACTGCAGCAACCGCCTGTTGTTCTGGCCGCGGCCGACTGTAGGCAGCTTACCGGGGAATCCGTACGTGAGATCGAGGGGAGCTACGTCCGATGCGTTGCGCGTTGTTGCAGAAGGTTCATCCATGGCGTGCGGCTTGGAGGTGGAGTGCTCCGACGCGGCTCACGAAGGTTTCGCGTGCTTCATCTGCTCCAACATCGCGGCGAAGAGCCACGGGTCCCAGCGGCTCTTGTCGATGACCCGCTCGCCGGTCACCTGTCTGGCGGTCGGAGTGCGAACGGCCAGCATGACCGCGATACCCCCCCAGTACTCCTCACCAGCGACGAAGGCAATCCGCTGAGCCGGATGCTCGGCCAGCATCCGCAGCGCTTGCGCTCGTCGCCGCTCTCGAGCTTCGTGCTCGAGACGGCCACTCTGCGCAAGAGCGTCTGTTGTGGCAGGTCGGACACCGCCGGGGTCCTCTTTGGCCGACAGTGCGAGAACCGCGACCAATGCCGGCTTGTGCTGGCGAATGAGGGTTCGCAGCTCATCAGTCAGTGCGTCCCGCGGCGCGACGATCAGGCGCGAGCCGTCCGTGCGGACATTCACGCCGAGGTGGCGGAGACGATCGAGGATCTCGCTCGGGGCAGGCATCAGAAAACCTCCTCTGTGCAATGCTCTCGTCGGTCACCCCCTTCTTGATCCGCGACAGCGCTACAGACCCCATTTTCATAGTGTTTCGTGCCATCCTGATCCGCTACAGCCGGATCTCCCTCAGCCGCTACACCACTGCATTCCGCTGCGTCTGTGGCGTTGTCGCGCTTTGGGTCCAGATCGCTGTAGCAGTCTGGGCCGTGGCTCTGAGAGCCGAATTGATGCGGTTGTCGCGCTGTAGCGCTTGAGGACCCCAACGGGAGATAACGCGCAAACGCGTCCTCGAAGTGCTCGCGACGATAGCCCTTCGCAACTCTCTGCAAACGTACATCGCGCGGACGGATCTCGAAGCGCTTGAGCAGTCGAGCAACTTGGTTCTGGGAAATCGGTTTCGGGGGCTTCCCCCATTCGGCCCACGGGCGATCTTCGAGTCCAATGAGATACTTCACCAGGTCTTCGGAGAAGACTGCTGGGCTGCCCTCGTGCGCGAAGCAGTCGCGGATATCGGCGAGGAGCTGCGGACCGACGGCCTCGTCGTCAGTCGCCCCAGAGAGCGCTACGGCCGCGTCCCGGGCTTTCTGCGGCCATTCGCCACCCGCAGCATCCGCAATGGCAAGCAGCGCGCGCCAGTTGTCAGCGGCCCGATCATTCAGCGTGGGAGGTATTTGCGGGTCCGCGTTTCGCAGACGCTCGAGAGAGTCTTTCGACCACCGCGAGCACTGGCGACGGATTTCAAGATAGTCGAGGCGATCTTCGCGGAGCCGCGTCGTACGGTCCTGCGGGCGTTTGCGCTTGACTGGGATACCGATGCTGCGGTCCTCGAGCGTATCGGCAAGTCGTCCGATACCAGCGAGGGCTTTGGGACAAAACGTCGAGAACTCCTGGGGCTCATGATCTTCTCCGACCGCACGAAGCACGCGTGCTGACTTGCGGGAGTGTCCTCCATTCAGGATACCTCGCAGTGGTTCATTGTCCCGGAGCCAAATGTCCACCTCGTCGAGCAAGAACGTCGGCTGGAACCGCTCGATCGTTCGGAAGATAACTGCCGTGGATGCGCTGGACGCGAGCAAGGGTCGGCGCACAAATTCGCGTATCAAGATCATCAGGTTGGTCTTGCCGCAGCGTTTCTCCGGCGAGCGTATGTGCAGGTACGGACTGATGAAGCACGCGTCGTGGCACCACGTGTGCAGCGCCCACAACGCGATCACTGTCGAGGCGTGCGGTGGCAGCACGATATATCGCTCGAGCTCGGCCTGGATGCGGCTCAGCAACTCCGACCCGCCAACCTCACCGAGCGACGGCTTAGGATCCTCGAACGTGAGAGCGGAATCACCCGTCCGCGTCGGGCGCAGTGCTTCCACTTGCCGATCCAATGTGGACTGCCGAATGCCGAGCGACTTCGCTTCGTCCTTGCGAACGAGGTCATAGTCGACGGGCAACAGCTGCGCGAGTTCAGCAATGCGTCGGGCAATGCGTGAGGACTCGCTGTCACGATGCTGCGTGCCGCCGTGTACATCGGCATTCGGAGCAGGTTCCGCCGGGTGTGCGGCGTCAATGGCTGTCTTGACGGCTTCAGCGCCGAGCGCCTGCGCTACGTCATTGAAGTCGCATTTCGCACCATTAAGCTCCGGTACCGCGACAAAGCCGTTTACCGCACGGGCAGCTTTCTGAGCAGCCTCGAGGCCCACGTTGCGCCCTTTGCGGATATCGTTGTCTGCTGCCAGGACCAACCGGAGATCTGGGAACTTCTCGCGCAGCGCCCTTGCGACGGACTCCAAGTTGCCTGCGTCGAAGGCTACGGCGGTCGCGTAACCCGTGGCCTGGTGAATCGCTGCGGCATTCGCCCACCCTTCGCTTATCACCAGGACCGTGCCCGCCTCCCCGAGGGTAAAGTAGTGGCCGCTCTTGCGACCTCCGGGCAAGAATCGCTTGTCGCCCTTGTCGGTGATGAACTCCAAGGAGCGAAGTTGGCCGCTCGAATCCCGCAGCGGCACGATGAGCGCGCCGTCGCAGCTTACTTTCTTGATCGTGAGGCGTCCGTGGTAGAGCCTGAGTCCATGAGGTTTCACACCCTTGCGCTTGGCATACGGATGATCGTCTGTTGCGGGTCGCGCGCCGTTCCAGATCTCGGCCGCTCGGGCCTTTGCTTTCTGCAGACGCTGAGCGCGTTCAGCGTCTTCCGCCTCGAGTCGTCGGCGCTTCTGCTCAGGTACTGCGTGCGACGCTGCCTGTCCGTTGCCGTTACGTTTTCCCCGCCATCCATGGCGCTTCGCCTCGTAAAACAGGGTTGCGATCGTTACCTTGCCGGTTGAACGGATCGAGCACCAGGTGTTCTTGGCGTCACGGGCGTTGTAGCCTTCGTCCGCCTGCGACCGCCAGTCCCACAGCTCGAAACCGTCCTCGCCGAGTGCTGACTTGACGGCCATCGCCATCCGTAGCCACGTGTTGCGTTCCTTCGGCGGGACGAATGCGAGCGCAGCGCGGACCTGTTCAGTCGAACAGCGATCCATGGAATCTTCGCAGTCCCGTCAGCCAAGGACCACAGGCGCGGGGAACGAACTTTCGGCGATTCGGCGATATATAGTCGATCTTGCCAACCCTACCCGCCGCGCAACCTCTGGAAGTCTCCAGTAGCTGAACGGCTCATCGGGTACAGAAGTTGGGTCGCACCCGGAAGCGGCGAGTTGCTTGCGCATCCATGCGATCACTTGATAATTCGGCCACGCAACAGCCCGGGGTGCATGAGGAACCGACTTTGCGTGAACGCCAGATTGTGAGCGAGTCCGAGTCTTGGTCATTACGTATTCCCATGAGCGTTCAAAACAGCGCGTGGGAACTCACGGTACAAGGCACCCGTCCCATTGTGTACTGGCCAGGCTATTCTGGGATAGGCGGCAAGCCGGACACCAGCACACTGTCCTGATCGTGTCTGGCTGGGCCGAAGGTGATGTTCTCGTCGCCGGCTTGGGGATTCGGGCCGGTCAGCATGAATTGCCACCACCGCGCGCCGTACTCACCGATCGGGTCTAGTAAACCGTTGGGAGTTGTCCTCACGATGGATCGGAATGCGCGGCGCGCTGTTGCAAGCCGATTGGCGAGCGTCTTATCGCTAGCATTCGCCAACTTCCCAGGCAACCGCCGTTTGGTTGCGGCTCTCGCCTGCTCCCGCGTGCAACCAGCCCTGAGTCTCTCCTGGTACCCGTGTAGAAGCTGAGCATAGAGAAATCCGTTCCAGGTTGAAGGCTTGCTGGTCTTGGACCTAAAGAACGCCACGTGATGGCGAGCGAGGGCTAAGACGAGCTCAACCAGCATCCTCCTATCCGAGTTGAGATAGGAAATCCCATAGTGCTCGAGGAGCAGCCTGACCCCCTCGCGCTCACGTAACGTTTTCTCCATTTGCCACTGATCTATGTTCCTCCGACTCGGCCAGCCTGGAAACTCCGGGATTGAAGGTTGTAACAGTCGCCCCTTGTACGGGCGGAGAGGTAGACTGTTCTCGCGGTTCGTCATGGTTGCCCCCATGTCGAGTTGCAGAGGCCGAGATGGCGTTGGCGCGCCTCCCGGCCTCAATTGTGGTGGGGTATCCGAACTCGTCAGGCGACTGCGCGCTTCATGCTCACGACGTTGCCGGCACGCCGACCGTCGAGATAGTCGGCCCACGCCTGCATCATCTTGCGGCGCTCCGGTAGGCGCTGCGCCCGGTTGTAGGCCGCTCGCACCTTGTTGCGCTCAGCGTGCGCGAGCTGCAGCTCGATCACGTCGGGCGGGAACCCCTGCTCGTTCAGCAGCGTGCTCGCCATCGCGCGGAAGCCGTGGCCGGTCTGCTCGTCGCCCGAGTAGCCCAGGCTCCTGAGCGCGCCGTTGATAGTGTTCTCCGACATCGGCCGGTCGTGGCCTCGGAGCGATGGGAAGACGAAGCGCCGGCGGCCAGTGAGCAGCTTGAGTGCGCTCAGCAGCTCGACAGCCTGATTCGAGAGAGGCACCAGGTGAGGCTCGCGCGTCTTCACCTTCATCCGCTGCCCGGGAATACGCCACTCAGCGTTCTCGAGGTCGAACTCGCCCCACTCGGCGGCGCGCAGCTCACCGGGGCGCACGAACGTGAGCGGGGCGAGTTTCAGAGCGCAGGCGGTCGTCGGCTGGCCCACGTACCCGTCGATTGCCCGCAGCAGCGCCCCCACCCTCGCCGGATCGGTGATCGCGGCCCGGCTGCGGGTCGAGACCGGCGCGAGCGCCCCGCGCAGGTCGTGAGTCGGATCACGCTCCGCCCTGCCGGTGGCGACCGCGTAGCGCATGACCTTGCCCGCGATCTGCTTCGCCCGGTGCGTGGTCTCGTGCTTGCCGTCCTTCTCGATCTTGCGCAGGGCTTCGAGGAGCTTCGCCGCGGTGAGGTCGCTCACTGCCTTGGATCCGATCTCCGGGTACAGGTGGGTTTCGAGCAACCACGTCGCCTTGTCCGCGGTCGCCTGCGCCATCTTGCGCGTCTGCAACCCCAGCCACTCTCGAGCGACGGCCTCGAACGTCAGGAGCTTCCTGACCTTCTCGCTCTGGCGCTGCGCACTCGGGTCGATCCCCTCTGCGAGCTGCTGCCGCGCCTTCTCGCGCCGCTGCCTCGCCAGGGTAAGCGGGACGCGCACCTCACCCGTCGTTGGGTCCATGTAGACGCCCAGCGAGAGCCCCCGCTCGCGACCACCGAAGCGGTATTTAAGGCGCCAGTAGCGCCCGCCCTCGGAGGTGACTAGCAGATACAACCCTCCGCCGTCGAACAGCTTGTAGGGCTTCTCCCGCGGTTTGGCGGCCCGAAACTTGGCGTCGCTCGGCTGTCTCGGCTTTTTCAGGGCTTTCGGCTCTGTCATGGGGGTCACCCGGGAAGCCCCATTGCGGGGTAGGCCCCGGAATGTACCCCCACAATGGCCGAGATGCCAAGGGAAGCCTTGGGAAGCTATGCAACAGAATCAGGCGAGAAAACCCGCTCCATCTCCCCCGGAGCGGGAAGAGATGGGAGGTCATGAGAAGGTCACGTGGTGCCTGGGGCCGGACTCGAACCGGCACGGGGTCTCCCCCAAGGGATTTTCATACCACTACAGCTTTCGCTGCTGCACACAGCGCGTGCATTTGTGGTCTGGACTTTACCTTTGCCGTCCCGTG
>Ga0137370_10000926_pt1 | contig 11769 bp, 7 predicted proteins | sample SagtaG_11_FD_104920 | JGI IMG/M metagenome (GOLD analysis project Ga0137370, IMG submission 104920) | Vadose zone soil microbial communities from Sagehorn Ranch, Mendocino, California, USA - Sage1_R_20_16 metaG | ecosystem: Environmental > Terrestrial > Soil > Vadose zone | place: USA... | reverse complement strand
TGCTCCATCAGCTGGGTGGAGACCACGACGCTCACCCAGAACGGCACCTATTCGGTTTTGGTCGATCCCGCAGTCACCGACACCGGGGGCAGCACGCTCACGATCTATGACGTTCCCGCGGACGCGACGACGGCATTGGTGGTCGATGGGCCCTCGCAGACGCTTACGGTGACGATGCCCGGCCAGAATGCCGTATTCACATTTAGCGGCACGACCGGCGACCACCTGACATTCACTCTCGCCGCCGCGTACTCGTTCGGTTGGTACCTCACGGTTCGCAATCCAGATGGATCGCCTCTCTGGGGCACTAGTTGCTGCGGCAATACGACCGCGACGTTCACGCTCACACAAACCGGACCCCACAGCATCCTCGTTGATCCCGTCACCACCGCCACCGGAGACGCCACCGGTACGTTGGCCCACGCTGGTGGGCTCATTCCAAACGGTCCAGTTGTTGCCGCCGCTGAGACTTCCGCATCTGGTCTTGATGGGACCGGCGGGATCGGACGCCCACTCGCTGCGCCAGCTGTCTCCGTCGAGCCCGCCACGCAGCACACGCGGCTGGTTGGCCAGGTCCTCGAGGTCGAGGGGCGTCCGCTCGCGGAAGTGATCGTGAAGATCGGTGATCTCGAGACCCGTACCGATACCTTCGGCCGTTTCGAGCTCGTCGATGCGCCAGCAGGGCGTCAGACGCTGTGCGTCGACGGGCGCGCACTTCGCTTCGGCGACTACGGCATGTACGAGATCGGGGTCGATGTCCGCGAGGCTGGAACGACCGAGGTCGGATTTCCAATCTGGCTGAGCCGCATCGACGACGCCCACGGCGTCACGATCGATTCACCGACAACCGGCGAAGTCATCCTCACCACACCGAAGATTCCCGGGCTCGAGATTCACCTCGCCCCCGGCACGGTCATCACCAACGACGAGGGCGAAGTTATTCATGACCTCTCAATCAGCGAGCTCTCCCGCGTCCGCCCACCGTTCCCACTACCCTCGCTGGTCGAGACTCCGGTCTACTTCACGGTGCAGCCTGGCGGCGCCTACCTCTCGAAGAAGGCGCGCATCTACTACCCGAACCTCGTCCACGCGCCGGCGGGTACGCGCGTGCAGTTCTGGCACTACTCGCCGGACGGGCGGGGCTGGTACGTGTACGGCTGGGGTGAGGTTTCGACTGACGGCAAGCAGGTCGTGCCCGACCCCGGAGTCGGGGTCTACGAGCTCACCGGGTCGATGATCCACTTCCCGTTCCTTGATCTGCCCGCGCTGTGGGCCGCGGTCGGCGACTTCTTCTCGGCGGGCGACCCGGTCGACGTTGGAACTGGATTGTTTGTCCTCAACAAGACGGATCTGGTCCTCCCAGACGTGTTACCGGTCGCTCTCGGTCGAACCTACCGTTCGCAGGACACCACGTCCCGGTTCTTCGGCATCGGCGCGACCAGCTCGCTGGAGATTTTCCTCAAGCTCGTGAATGCCTGGCAGGAGCTGGTGCTCGTGCTGCCCGACGGCGGCCAGATTCATTACCTCCGCATCAACCCGGGCAACACACAGGCCGATGCGATCTTCGAGCACACGGCCACACCTACGCGGTTCTACAAGAGCCGCGTCACCTGGAATGGCACGGGCTGGGATCTCAAGTTGCTCGATGGGACCAAATACGTCTTCAATAACGACACGACTCTCGCTGCAATTGTCGATCGCTTCAGCAATCGGGTCTCATTCGATCGTGTCATCGGAATCAGCGACCACATCAACGTCGCGCGCTCACCCAACGGACGCTGGCTCAAGTTCACTTACGACGGCTCGGATCGCATCTCGACCGTCGAAGACAATATCGGCCGCACGGTTCTCTATACGTACGATGCCTCAGGTCGCTTGTGGAAAGTGACTGACCCGAACGGAAAGATCACGGAGTACGGCTACGACACGAGCCATCGGCTCACGACGATCAAGGATCCGCGGCTGATCACCGTCCTGACCAACGTCTACGATCCCACTTCGGGGCGCGTCAGCCAACAGACGCAAGTCGACGGAGGTGTCTACCAGTTCGCTTACACGGTCGTGAACGGCAAGGTGACCCAGACGGATGTGACGGATCCGCGCAACTTCGTTCGACGCGTCACCTTCAACTCCGCTGGTTATGGAATTACCGACACAGTCGGCCTCGGCCAACCGGAGCAAGAGACCACGAGTTACGGTCGGAATCCCACCTCGAACATCCTGGAGGATGTGACTGATCCGCTCGGTCGGGTCACCCATAGCACCTACGACACATCCGGGAATCTCCTGACGGCGACGAGGCTCTACGGAACACCCAATGCAGTAACCACCACCCTGACGTACGACCCCGCGTTCCACGACCTCGCGTCGGTCACCGACTCGCTCATGCACGTGACGACTGTGCATTACGACAGCCTGGGCAACCGTCAGTCTGTCAGCGATCCGCTTCAACACGCGACCACCTTCACGTACTACCCGTCGGGCCAGGTCAAAACCAGTACGAACCAGCTACAGAAGACGACGACATTCGCCTACCAGAACGGCGATCTGATCTCGGTTTCGAATCCCTTGGGTCGAGCGACGACCCGGTTTTCTGACGCGGCGGGCAGGCTCGTATATGTCACCGACGCCCTCGGAGACCGCACGCGGACCGACTACGACCTGCTCAACCACGTGACGCAGGTCACCGATGCGAGAGGTGGAGCGACGATTTTCACCTATGACGACGACGGTGACCGTCTGACGGTGAAGGACGCCAAATTGAATGTCACGACGTACACGTACGACAATATGGATCAGCTCGCGACGCGCAAAGACGCTCTGCTGAAGACCGAGACCTATTCCTTTGACAAGCAGGGACACCTACTTACGGTCACCGATCGCAAGGGTCAGGTGGCGGAATTCCGTTATGACGCCCTTGGCCGCCAGAGCTTTGCTGGATTCGGCCGGACCGGAACAGCGCCGAACTTCACCTACCAGTCGACAATCAACCTCACTCACGACGCCGGCAACCGGCTCCGGATCGCCGCCGACAGCCCCAGTCGCACGCTGACCCGTGACTACTTTGACCTCGACCAGCTCAAGAACGAAGTCTCCGCGCAGGGGACGGTGAACTACTTGTACGACACCGCCGGACGTCGGACGCAGTTCCAGGTCACCGGCCAAACTGCGGTCACGTACGGCTATGACAACGCGGACCGTCTCATGTCGGTAACACAGGGCGCGACGGTTGTTGGCTTCGGATACGACAATGCCAACCGCCGGACCAGCCTCACCCTGCCCGGCAATCTCTCCGTTGATTATGGTTATGACGACGCGTCTCAGCTTCTGTCGCTGACCTACAAGCACTCGGGCTCGACCATTGGTGACCTCGCATACACCTACGATGCGGCTGGACGTCGCACCACGACCTCGGGCAGCTACGCGCGACTAAACCTGCCCCCAGCGCTGACGTCGGCGCTCTACAACGCCAACAACCAGCTCACCAAATGGGGCACCACCAATCTCACTTACGACCTCAACGGCAATATGAACGGCGACGGCGTGAACACCTACATCTGGAACGCCCGTGACCAACTCTCCGCGGTCACCAAATCGGGCCAGACACTTCCGAGCTTCACCTACGACGCGTTTGGCCGCCGTCAGAAGAAGACGATGGGTTCGACGGTCACGAGCTATCTCTACGACGGCGCGAACACCGTCCAGGAGCTGACAGGGGCTTCGGTGAGCGCAAACGTTCTTACCGGTGTCGGGGTTGACGAAGTGTTCCAGAGGACCGAGGGCTCAACCACGCGGGAGTTCGTTTCTGACGCGCTCGGCAGCACAGTGGCTCTCGTAGATACGGCAGGGGTCGTCCAGACCTCATACACGTACGCTCCGTACGGCGACACAACTGTCGCGGGCACGAGCTCGGGCAGCACGACCGATTTCACTGGCCGCGAAAATGACGCCGACGGTCTCTACTATTCCCGCGCCCGCTACTACAGCCCCGTCTTGAGCCGCTTCATCAGCGAGGACCCGCTTGGGTTCGCGGCTGGGGACACGAATCTCTACGCCTACGCGCAGGAGAGCCCGACCAATTTCATTGACCCTTCCGGCTCGGAAGCGCGTCGGGAGAGATTGAGCGATGTTCTGAAGGGACTGCTCGAGGACGCGCTTGACGTGACGGCTCAGTGGTTCGGAAAACGGATCAGTGACATCGGCGTCTGGTACGAATACACGGTGCAAATGGGCCGAAACTGGGCGATCACCGAGCTGACCGGCCCGGAGCCCATCTCTCCGCTCGGCAAGGTCGCGCTCCAAGGTGCCGGACGAATGGGAGTCTTCGGTGGAGCAGCCCAGTTCGCGATGGACTTTCTGTTTCATCCAGAGTTGACGCCGGGGCAACGATTCGGTCGATTTGCCGTGGCTGCGATCGTTAGCGTTGCGGCCATAGCCCTTGCGCCGTATGTGCTCGCAGGTCTTGGGCTTTCATCATTCGTCTTGGCAGGGGGTGCAGGGGCCACCGCGTTAGGCGTTGGAACAGCGACTCTCATCGGGATTGGGATAGATACATTCATCGTGCGGCCGCGCATTTATCCCGCGCTGGGTCTAGGAGGTTAACTGTTGATGTCGCTCGGCAACCGGAGAATCGTGGCCGCGGCGCTCCTCGCGCTTGCAGCGCTCTACGCGGGATCTCAGGTAAATCCCGCAGTTGCCGTCTCTACGCTGGCCCTCTCGGCCGCCTGCGGCGGGGTCCTGATGTGGCTTGTGATCAAGCGTCACATGTGGGGCGGGAAGCCGCGATCCGCGCGGCAGATGACGACCCTCTATGCGGTCGGCGCGGTGATCGCCATCGTCGCCGACAACCTACTCGAGGACTTTTGGGGTCCCTCGGGGAGATGGCTTTTTTTCGCCGTCTTAGCCGGCTTGTTCGTTGGGGTCCTCAGCGCGGTGAGGCTGAGCCCCTACGGCGATAAAGAGCTCGAGTAGCGTTAAAGAGGTGATTTTCTCGCGAGACCTGCACCTCAACTCTTGGACGCTTTGTGTGGTCAGTCTCTCGCTCGAAATTCCTTTTGTTTAGGCGGCTGACTCTCCTGACTTTTCGGCTTTGGATCGACTGAATTTCGGCCAAAACTCGACGGCGGTGTCTGTCGCACGGGCGCGGAACTGTAGATCAGCCGCCTTTGGCTGTGGGGGTTCGATTCCCTCTCTGCCCACCGATTTTCGCGACCCTGCTTACGCGAGAGGCCCCTCGACGTTCGAGGGGCTTTATCGGTTTTTCGTATGAGAGGCTCTCACGGTCGTCTGACTGACTTCGATTTGCTGCGATCAGACGACCTTGGCGCCGCGTCGAGGACGCGGTCGATGACCGTGACGTAATCCACTGCTCGAGGCTAGATAGAGCGACCGGCCCGCTCGGGCGCGACCGGCGGGAGCGACGCGCTGGGTCCTACCACCGGTCCGCCCGAACTCGGCCTGACAAGAACGCGTCTTCGGCCGTGCTGGCTAGCGTCGCCCGCCGCGGACGACTCGGGCAACGGCCCAGAGAATCGCTAGAACTTCGACGCCGAACGCTGCGCGGTAGATGGCTGTCGCCACAGCAGACGGTTCGCGAGGATCGGTTCCCGCAGCGAAGGTCAACCAAGTGAACATCACGATTCCGCCTATTTCGGCTAGGACCGCGACGGCGCGAAGGGCGCGATGAGTCATGTATCCAAATGCGAAGTAGATCGGTCGGCCTGAGGCAAGCTGTCCAGCGACGGCGTTGGCGACATAAGCCACCGCGGCGGCGAGGAAGAGCGCCGCAGCGCCGTAGAAGCCGACGCGGATCGGATCATTCGGCTCGAGCACGCAGAAAGGCTAGCAACCGCGAACAGGGCTTAGCCTCGGACCAAACGACGTGGCTGCGCGAGGTGCCGCCCCACCGCCGATGCCATTGCTCTATTACGCGGCGCGTAGTACCGTGGCGCGTAGCAATGGCAGAGCGAAAGGTTTCGGCGGAGGCACTTTTGATCCTCGTCAGCTTGGCTGAGGGTCCGAAGCACGGCTATGCGATCCAGCAGGACATTGAGGAAGTGAGCGGTCGGCGTCTCGGGCCCGGCAGCCTGTACGGCGCGATTGCGCGCCTGGAGACCGCGAGCTACATCGAGTCGCTCTCCGACGAAGGGCCGCGCCGTCCCTACCGCCTGACCCCAGCTGGATCCCGCGCTCTCAGCGTTGAGCTCGACGCGCTGAAGAGGGTGACGGCAGCGGGTAAGCGCCGCCTCGCGACGCGATGAAGGCCGCCCGTCTCCTCGCTCTCTATCCCCGCAGCTGGCGGCTGCGCTATGGCGAGGAGATCGCCGCCATCCTCGGCGAGGAGCGTCTGAGCCTCAGCCTCATCGTCGATCTGATCCTCGGAGCCATCGACGCGCATCTTCGTGCTTCGCTCGTGGACGCGGAGCTTCATCCGCTGCTTGGCGACCTCAGCGTAGGAGGGACTCCGAAAATGACCACCCGTATTCGAACCGCACTCGTGCCAGCGATCTTCATTACCGGGATGCTTTTTTGCTACTTCGTGCTCCTGCCGAGCGCGCTCAAGTCCCTCGTGAACTTCGGCAGCGAGGTCTTCGACAATCAGCTGCGTGCGGCGGACTACGTCTCCTTCGTCACGACACTCATCCTCGGTATGTTCGCGGTCGCATTCGCGGCGGCGCTGGTCTTCGCGGGCCGTGCCCGTAAGCGCCGTGTCGCGATGCGATGATGGCGACCCGTCTTCTCGCTCTCTATCCCCGCAGTTGGCGGCTGCGCTATGGCGAGGAGATCGCCGCCATCCTTGGCGAGGAGCGTCTGAGCCTCAGCCTCGTCGTCGATCTGATCCTCGGAGCCATCGACGCGCAGCTTCATCCCGAGCCCGCCGGGCCAGTCCTTGCGGCCGCTGGCGGCGGAACGCTCACGGCGCCTCCGGGCCGGCCTCGGCGCTGGTCGCTCGTGCTCATGGGGACGCTCGTCGTCGTGTTTCTGTTCTACGGCGGCCTGTATGCATATCAAGCCCAGACGCAAGCGACGCCAACGGTGCCGCTGAGCCAAGCCCTCTCAGACGTGCAGGCTGGCCGGGTGAAGTCCGTCCTCATCGAGGGCACTCGCGCGACGCTTACGTTGGCGGACGGCACGATACGGCGCGCGACTCTCCCGGACCGCGAACCTGATCCGCTCGGCCATGCGACGTTGTCAGAGGCCGTGACTGCTCACAACAACGTCGATCCCGTTCACCCCACGGACTTGCGCTTTGGTGGCTCGGAGGCACTTGATCCAGGGGCTCTCGCGAGCATGCTCGTCGCTGTGCTCGGCGTCCTGCTACCCGTCCTCGTGCTTGTAACGCTCATCCTGGTGACCGCGTCGATCATCTCGCGGAGCTCCCGACACCGACGCTACGAATCCTTGGCACGAATCGCCGATCTCCGCGACCGGGGCGTGCTCACCGATGATGAGTTCCAGCGAGAGAAGCGGAAGCTGCTCGACTAGGGCGCTCCGGGTTGAACGCGCCTCCGACCCTAGAAACGGGCAACCAGGACAAGAATTCCACCTTGTACGCCCGCGTGGTCAGCGGCCGGGCATTTCGCCATCGATCAGAAGGAACTGCTTCCCAGGGCTTCCTGTAGTGGATACGGAGCGTCCGCATGACTTTCCCGACTGCTGGCTGTTGGCGTCTCCACTCGGAACGCGCAGGAGGAAAGCTGGCCGGCGACGTCTGGATCAACGTTCTGCCCCGGACGTAGGACCCTAGTCTGCGTGATCGGCTCATCAGGCGTTAGACGCCCTTCGATCCGCGATTCATGACCATCAGGTCCATTGCCGGCCGCGATGAACCGGCATTCGTGCGGATTCGACATGGCAACGAGCCCTCGAGCTGGTCGTCGGTGGAAAATACCGTTTCCGTTATCCGTGGTTCATCACGACGTGGCCCACGATGTGGCGTGCCCTGGTGGCATCCAGCGTTGCGCTAGGTGTCCTGGCAATTGCAGGGATGTTTGCTCGCGGTTTCTCGTCTCTCGGTGAGACGATCTCGAGGGTTTCGTAGACTTGGCAGGCGGCACCGCAGGGGAGTCGTCGACGGCAGCTATTAGCGACGCGATCATCGACTTGGATGACGCCGCGCCTACGCCGGGGCGGGATCGGCGAGAGGCGATCGTGCTCGCCTTTGCGGTCTGTGTCGCTCTCAGCAGCGCCCTCTTCGGGCGCGACGGCGGCGTCTCGATCGAGCGGACCCCGCCGGCAGACGCAAGCAGGTTCGCATCGGCGAATGACGGTCGCGTCGTCATCCCTGGCCCGTTCCAGCCCGTGGAGGATTCTGGTGTCATGACGAAGCCCTCCCTAGCACCGACGAGTCCGAGGGGTGTCCTCGATCTGGTCACGCATGTCTACGATTCGACGGGCCACGTCGAGTTGTGGGTGTTGGATCGAAACGGGCAACTAATCCATGCCCCGGACCGCGGCTCTGTCCGCTAAGTCGTCCGGGCCCGTGGCCTCGACGTGCGACGTACTCGCCCTTGTTGATATCCCCTAACTCGGACAATTCCGCCAGTCGCTTCAGTCGCTCGTCGATGCCGCGTTTCTTCGGAGGAGGCTCAATTGCCGCGAATCGGGATGAGGTTCCAATTGTCCGGCATCTCCGCCGGGCGAGAACCGGAACTCGTGCTCGGCTTCGCTTCGGCTCTTCTCTACGCAGTTATTTCACTCGTTCGCCACCTGCGCTTTCAGTCCGGGGTGGACTTGGCCATCTTCGATCAAGCCTTGGCCGGGTACGCGGCTGGGACGATGCCCTACTCGGACATCAAAGCGCTCCAGCCATTCAACCTGCTCGGCGACCATTTCTCGCCGATCATCGCGGTGCTTGCGCCGGTCTATCGGATCTGGCCGCACGTGGAGCTGCTCCTCCTTGCTCAGGCTGCCTTGTTCGGTTTGAGCGTTGGTCTGGTCACGCGAATCGCCCGAAGGTCGCATGGCGCGCTTGAGAGTGCCTTGGTCGGCTCGGCATTCGCGCTCTCGCGCGGCCTCATCGATGCCGTCACCTTCGACTTCCATGAAGTCGCCTTCGCGGTGCCCCTGCTCATCTGGGCCATAGATTCGCTCAGTCGACAACAGATAGGTAAGGCGGCTATCGCTTCAGGCCTGTTGATGCTGGTCAAGGAAGACAGCGCCTTTCTGCTGGTCGGCATCGGCCTCTGGCTGCTCTTTGAGCGTCGCTCGCGACTCGGCGTCGCCTGGAGCCTGGGCGGGGTGGCCAGCTTCGGCTTCGTGACTCTGGTGATCATCCCTGTCTTCAGTTTCTACGGCCGCTACACCTATCTTGACCCGGGCTCCATCCATGCCGAAGGGCTCGTCGAATCGCTCACCGCCTTCGTCGTCAACGCGAGCCACGGATTGGCGTCGTGGGACTTCGTCGTCATGGTGGTGGCGCTCGTGGCCCCGACGATGGGCCGAGCCTTACTGTCGCCGATCCTCCTCGTTGGCGTGCCCGGAATCGCCGCCCGGCTTGCCCTGCCACAGGACGCCTCCATCTCGCTGGGCGCGCACTACAACGCGAGCCTCAGCGCGATCGTCTTCCTGGCCGCGCTCGACGCGGGGAGGAGAGCCTCCCGTCTGCTCGGGCCGAGGGCAGCGCGATCGAGTGCGCGAGGGCGGCGTGCGCAGGCGTGGCCGGCGACATGCGTGGTCCTCGCTGTTGCGACGCTCTTCCTTCCGCCCGCAAGTCCGTTGGTGTCGCCTGACGCCTGGTCGTGCGATTCTTGCGCGGCTGCGGCTGCGGCGATCGCTGTCGTGCCGGACGGAGCTGAAGTGGCAGCCGACCCGTATGTCACGTCGCACCTGACAGACCGAGCTCGGGTGCGGCTGTTGGTCCCGTCCTTCACCGACTCGGTCGGCGACTGTCTTGCTCCTGAGTATGTGCTTGCGGACCTCAGATCCGCCGCGATCGATGGCTTGATACAGCGCCTCACCGCCAGCGGCGCGTACACGATGGTCTTGCGAATGACGCCATACGCCGTGCTGAGGGCCATAGGCCCGCCGAAGGTGCCAGCCGCGGTCTGTTCTAGATAAGAGAAGGCTTCGGTTGCGATCATCGCGACTTGGACTGACGGACCGTATGTCGGGCATTGCGCAGATCCGCGGCTGAGAAGCGAGAGTCGTTCGTCAGATCGCCTCCGAACGGTCGGCGATCGTGACCAGCAGGTCCCACGTGTTGCGCACCGCGACGATGAGCAGCAGCACCGCCACCGGCACCAACCCGATGAATCCGTCCTTGTAGTCACCGGTCGCGAACAGCACGCCCGTCCCGGCGACCGCCACGAATGCGAAGGCGCTGACGCCGAACCTGGCCACCAGCGTCCGCAGATCGATGGCACGGCGGCCAGAACGGCCCATGCCGCTGAGGGCCGGGCGGGCGATCAACACCAGGCTCGCCACACCCATGCTCACCATCCAGTAGAAGAGCCCGATCGAATCAGTCTCGGGAGCCAGCACCGCGAGTGCGATCAGGAGGATGACGAAGAAGTCGGTCAGCGTCACCCTGGCGAGCGCGCGCACGTCGGGATGCGAGACGACCACCCGAATGTGGAGAGACAGGCCCACAAAGAGAAGCCCTGCGAGTGTCGCGGCGGCTGCACCGAGCATCAGGTAGAAGTCGTGCCAGCTCTGGACCGCTTCGCTGAATCCCAATCCGGACGCGGATGCTACCGCAGTGCCCCTTTCAGATTCGCCTAAGCATCCGCAACGAGGCGGGCACGAGAAGGGCGCGGTCGTCTGGCGATCTGCCTCACTCCCGCGTGAGACTCTTACGTTCAGACGACCGTCAGGCGGGTGACATTGAGCACACGACTCGACATGTACACACGGTCGGGGCCTTCTGGGCGGCTACACCTTGCCGCAGCCTTGCGCGCCTTCGGGCCGGAGCCCCTCACACTCCTTGGGTTCCTCGCATTCTTCGGCCTCGTCTTTGTCGCTCTGTTCGGCGAGCGACTGGCGCCACACGAATCGATCTACTTCGTCGTGGAGCATGGGAGTGATCCCCGCCCATACGACCCCGGTCTCGTCTTTCCGTTAGGTTCGGACGTGCTCGGGCGGGACATCGTCAGCCTCGTCCTCGCGGGCGCTAGGCAATCGCTCACCATCATCCTGCTCGCCGGTACCGCTCGCGTTCTCGTCGGTGTTCTTGTCGCGGCGGTTAGCAGTTGGTGGCGACCGACGCGCATCGCCACTGAGACGATCGCCGCGCTCGTTTCCGCGATCCCCGCCACGCTCGTGGCGCTCGTCATCGTGAGGGTCTTCGTCAAGACCGCCGACGCCAGCATCGGGGTGTTCATCGGAGCACTGCTGCTGATCGGGTGGGCCGGACCGTATCGCGTCATCCGCGCCGAGGTGGACCGACTTGCGCGGGCACCGTTCACCCAGGGCGCCGTTGCCCTGGGTGTGGGCAAGTGGCGACTCTTCTGGCGTCATCAGCTTCCGCACCTGGTGCCCGTGATCGCTCTGAATCTGAGTCAGCAGGTGGTCGCGTCGCTGGTGCTGCTCGCCGAGCTCGGCGTGGTGGGCGCTTTCGTTGGCGCGACGCGTCTGATCAACATCGAGGAGTCGCTGCACTTCGTGCAATTCGGCGTCGTTAACAGTGCGCTCATCGCCGACCCACCCGAATGGGGCGGTCTCCTCGCGGGCGCTCGCACGGTCGAGAGTCTTTGGACGACTCGCTGGCTTATTTTGGTTCCCGGCCTCGCGTTCGCTTTGACGGCCCTCGCGGTCGCCGCTATCGGCTTC
>Ga0137370_10000924_pt1 | contig 11775 bp, 12 predicted proteins | sample SagtaG_11_FD_104920 | JGI IMG/M metagenome (GOLD analysis project Ga0137370, IMG submission 104920) | Vadose zone soil microbial communities from Sagehorn Ranch, Mendocino, California, USA - Sage1_R_20_16 metaG | ecosystem: Environmental > Terrestrial > Soil > Vadose zone | place: USA... | reverse complement strand
GTGTTGTCCGCAAAATGAAGTAGAACTCGTAGTCGAGAACGCTGTGTAACGCATTGAATTGAAAAAACAAACACTGGTTGAGGCAAATAGATTTCAACCAGTGGCATCTTGGCCTTGTACTAGGCGCTCAAATGGACTTCCGCATTTTGTAAGTTGCTGATTCTAAAAGATTGGTCGGGGCGAATGGATTTGAACCATCGACCTCCTGGTCCCGAACCAGCCTGGACCAGACCAAATCCGTTGAATTGACGGCATTTGCTTGTGCATTCCCTCCGCTTATTTGGGCTACATGGGCTACAAAATATCGATCGCCTCAGTTCGGGATGTTCACCCTCGCGGATCTACCAGTAGCGAGCCGGCCTCCCGGGCAGGCCTCGAACTACAACCTTTCGGTAACAGAACCGAACTCGCTCGCCAATTCGACTATTTTGCGGTGCAGATGACGACGGTTCAGGACTGTTCAGAACCAGGGTTACAGCGGAGCATGAATCTGCGACCCTTACTCGACCCGAACGAATTTCGGTCAAATAAAATAAGGGGCACGATAACCCGGGCGGTTGCAGCCATCGCGGTAATGTTCGCAACGTTCGTAGCAGAACAGCGTCAAAATCTAAGTGCTTGTTCTGGTATCGCATACGAGCCAAGAGACGCTTTTCGAGCCGCACAATGAGACATAGTTGAGACCTGAAGCCGACGACCATCGGGTTATGAGAACGGAGATAGTCATCGAGGTTCGCTGATTCTGCGCGATTTAGCCCCTAGGCCCGTGCCAAGACGTTTGTCCCAAATCTGTCCCAGGCAGCTTCCCAGGGGAAAATTCGGCGTGAACTCCCCTCATATATATAAGGAACATCATCCGGGATGTCGTAGAGACTGAGGTTACGCGTTCGCGGCTGTTAATGGACCGAAGGTGGTTTGGCCTGTTGGGGTTGTTGGGCATTCTGTTCTTGCAATTTGCGGAGTTCGCGCCAACGTTTGTATTGGTCCGCTTTCGCCGGGTCGGGATCTTCTTTATCCTTGAGCCAGAAGCGGAACCAATCCACTGATCCGCCCTGCGACGCCAGACGCCGCGGAATATCCCGCTGCCTGCAAAGCAGCGCTGACGAAGTTCACTCAGGAGCGCGACCACGTAAGCGGGCATAACAATTACTCTCCTTGAGATCGCCAATAGGCCAATTTGACCCGGGAGGAGCGACGCAGATTTACTGCGATTTTAAGTACTCCTCGAAGAAACGGAGAACCCGCTCGAGAAGATCACGCCGATGCGCATAACTCCAATTGCCGTCCACATGCCCCTCTCCTGCGTATTCAACCAAAGTGACATCCTTGCCCAGGAGTTTCATCCCGATATAGGCTTGTTCGGGCTGCGTCGTCACGTTGTCATCCTCCTTGCCGCGAGTCAGCAGCAGGGGCGTGCTGGCCTTATCCAGGAAATAATACGGAGAATTTGCGATGTAAGTCTCCCGGTTCTGCCACACGGATGCGCCAAATTGCTCCTCCAGTAGGGTTCCCCACCCGCCGGAGCCATTGTCGAACTGCCATCCTCGGGAGATCTGATCCACAACCGTCGAGCGGGCGATTGCAGCCTTGAAACGAGGGGTTGAAACGATTGTACACATCACGTCGTACCCACCGTTACTGGTGCCGATGATCCCCAGTCGCTCCCGATCGATATATCCTCGTTCAACACCGTAATCGACCGCCGCGTTCACCTGCCGCGCAATCGCTTCAATCATCCTCGGGTTTTCGGAAGGGAAAACACCCTGCTCCTCGGCGTTTTTCGGCAGAACGGGGACCAAAATGTCCGGAACCAACACCGCAAAGCCCTTGCTGGCATAGAGCTGTTGATTGATGTTGTCCACACCTTCGAGACCGAATTGAAAGAGCCCTCCGGAATGGATGATGGCTCTAATGCTCAATATCTGTTGGAATTTCTAGGCGCTGTTGGCGCAACGAACTTAATTCGCATGCAAGTGAAACATGCACGAAAGTGCCGCCGAGTTCCGGCCCTCTGGAAATGACAGCGAGCAATACCCGTACGTGTTAATGCCCTGCGCTTCTAGATGAGTTAGCCAGGTTAGTGGTTGCAGCTCCTGTATGATTGGAAGCCACGTCGTGGGAGCGATGATGAGTTCGAGGGTTTACATTATTGCGGGACCGAATGGCGCGGGTAAGACGACCTTCGCGCGGGAATTCTTGCCGAATTATGCAGACTGCAAGAATTTCATCAACGCAGACATGATTGCACAAGGTGTGTCACCGTTCTCGCCCGAAGCTGCCGCCTTCCGTGCCGGGCGGCTGATGCTGGAAGAGATCGATCTCTATGCAAAGCGCGGCCAGAGCTTCGGCTTCGAGACAACTCTTTCGGGTCGGAGTTATCTGAGCTTGATTCGTCGTCTCAAGAGATGCGGGTATGAAGTGCATTTTTTCTATCTGTGGGTGCCAAGTGTTGAGCTCGCGCTTTCGAGAATCAGAGGACGAGTCTTGCTAGGAGGCCATGATGTGCCTGCAGTTGATGTGCGCCGTCGCTTCGACCGGTCCATCCGAAACTTCCTGGTTCACTATCGGCCGCTGGCCGATTCGTGGACTCTCTACGACAATACAGCTGCAATGCCTAAGATTATTGCATCTGAGGAACGGGGCCAGCTTCAGATAGGCGAGACAACGTTGTACAATGATTTAGTCAGGCGCTACGGAAAGCCATGATTAAAGAGCCTCCCAATGTCCTTGAATTGCCAATGTCCGAACGTGGTCTGATGGCGCTTAAGGCGGCCGTCAAAAAGGCGATTGAGGAACACGCGCGAGAAGGGTTGCCAATCTATATCTGGCGTGATGGCAGAGTCGTGGAAGTTCCTCCGGATGAATTGCGGGCCCAATCGATCCTGTTGGGCACGGAATCAAAGTAAGAAGCCGTCATTTTATCTGAGTCTGTTGTCTGAGGTTCTAGGTTTGACCAGGGATAAAGTCCTTTAAAGAAGTCTTGCTAATCACAGCACGCGTGGGTTCGGCTTCACGCTCAGAGAACCAGCGCGTCCTCTCTCCCGTCTCCCTCCGAGCCTAATTCTCCCGATCGATGCTCGCCCCGAGCTTCAAGTGAATCGGCCTGCTCACATTCATAGCGAAATCCGAAGTCCGCGTCCTAGGCATTGCCTCGCTTTACGGATCTCGGAGTTAAGTCACTCGATGAAAAGGAGAAAAACACACATGGAGCAGTCTCGAATCTTGGCTCACTGCGGGAGTTCGAAGATCACCCGGAAAGAATTAAAGGTGATCCCGACACCTCCAGGGAGCGCAACCCATCATCCCGTTCCGCATTATGAGATTGTCGGGGCACTAGCTGAAACCTTGAGCTTCCGCCAGATCTCAGTCGTGCGGGAAGAATACGCGGTTACAGGCGACGGCATGAAGATGTTCGGAGTCCTCGACCTCGAAACCACCTTCGACGGATGCCGATTCTCAATCGGCGTCCGAAACTCCAACGACAAGTCCATGAGGCTTGCCCTCACCGTAGGTTACAGGGTGCTGGTGTGTGACAACATGGCGTTTCATGGGGATTTCACGCCCGTGCTCGCCAAGCACACCAAACATCTGAGCCTCGTGGACATCCTCTCGGTTGGGGTAGACCGGATGCAGCGGAACTTCGAGCCGATGAGGAAGCAGGTCGAGGCGTGGAAGGGAACACGCCTTCTGGACGACACAGCAAAACTGGTTGTCTATCGGGCGTTCGTCGAGGGCGAGTTAGATGTTCCCAAGCACTTGGGGCGCCGTGTTCACGATCTGTATTTCAATCCGCAGATCGAGGAGTTCGCTCCGCGAACAGTGTGGAGCTTGTCCAACGCGTTCACGAGCGCTTTCAAGGAACTCGGCCCTATCCCGCAGTTCAAGGCCACCGCAAAGCTTGCATCGTTTCTCGAACTGGCAACCACTGGCTTGGACTGATCGCCCTTGCCAACACGACGGCATCGGCTCGGACTAGGCTAGAAACGGGCGGGAGGCAGGCCGATCAACTGCCTCCTAGCCGCTTTTCACTTCGCTCAAACAAAAGGCCCTGAACGATCTGTGGGGTTCCAGCTGAGTGGCGCAATGCGCTGATTCTGGCGTTACGTCCGGACTCCCGAGAATCAGCCCGTCGAGTGATTGATCGTGAAGTGTAGACTCGCTGGCGGGTACGCTGGGACCGCTCCCGCAGCGACCCACGTGGCGGCTTCACCGCAAGGATACGAAATTGACAAAAGTTAGGTTCGCAAAGGCGCTTGGTACCCTTCTGCTGTTATTCGCGGCCGCTTACGGCCCCGCCTTTTTGACTGTTGCGCTGCTTAAACTGCGGCCTTTCGAAGCGGCGCCTGTAATATTTGCCAACTTCACCGTCACATCCAAAATCGATATCTTTCTTTTTCAAAACCAGTCCGGACCAAACGCGGCCGACCAGCACTTCTTTCGCCAGTTTAGATCTTCGATTGACTTGACCTATAGTTTTGATTGGAATCGAAACAACCCAGTCCTCGGTGCCATGCGCTATAAAAAGCCGGACAAGTAGTGCCAAGGACTAGAAGGGATCACTCAGGGGAAACGCTCACTTCCGGCAGGCATGGCAGCTACTTACGTTGAGACGGCTTTAGCAATGCAACGATCATCCACGAGTTGACGTTGCTGTGGTAAATTGCTCGGTCGATACCTAACGTTCGGATTCGTTAGACGCTGTTCTACAGATCGGTGCACTAATGAGTTCTGGGCAATCCACCGTCTACGCGCAAGATTCAAACGAAGAGACCTTCTCCAGTTATGTTCAGCTGTTTCTGTATGGACCACCTTCGGCCAGACTTCCGCAATCCACCACCACCCATGCAGCGATTCGTGCTGGTTATTGGTAGCGGGATCGGGAGCAACATTGGGCGGCTTTGCGCCTAGAATGTCAGCCATGCGTTGGGGGTCGATACTGAGGCCTGCAAGCTCCGCTTCACAGATCATCCAACGAAGAGCAATCTTAGAAAGCTGGCTTTCCGATTCCGGATAGCTGCCGCCTACGTCCGAGTGCACGCCTGCAAACCAAACTTCCTTCACGTCCTGCTGCGGGCCATAGAGCGCGCCAAACAGATTCTGACGAAAGAATGCGCGGCGCTCGTCGATCGAAACCGCATGGCGAATCACGGCGAGATCGGGATTTCTCGTCGCCGTAGTGAAGGGGAAGCTAACTGCGTTATAGACCCAGCCCACTGAGCTTACTGTATCCCACACCCCGACAAAGTGCGGCTTGCACTCGCGAGAGAAGGTTTTCTTGAAGTCGGCTGCCACGTGGAAATCAATTGGCTGTCTCTTGATCATGCGGATGGCGTACGGGATCAAGCCTTCATTGCCTTGTGTGAGAAGACCGAGCGCGTGCAGCATGCCACAGAGACAGCGGGCGGTGTATGCGCCGCGGCTGAAGCCAAAGACGTAAACATTGTCGCCCGGCTCGAAATTCCGCATCAGGAACTCGTACGCATCCGCCACATTATCCGAGATGCCGTAGCCGAATGCGAGACCGATGAGCTTCGTCCACCACTTCCCAATGCGGGTGAGAGCACTTCGCGCGCCCATCGTGCCGACGCCCGGATGATAGTAGGCGATTTGCGATTCATTGCAGACGAGCATCTTGTACAGCTTGATGACGTTGGAATTTTGGGCGCCGAACTCATTGCCCGTACCGTCGCAGCAAACGACGATATTCTTAGACATCATTCACCTTCTTACCACGACGGAGGCGTTTAACTCTAAATTCCCCGGACCTGGGTTTGCGAGCCCTCCACGACATTGAGATAATCCGTGAACACGGAAACCTCAGCAACTATTGCAACTACGTGACCGACGGAAAGCATGAAAAACATTTCGAATTGTCCTTCGGGTGTTTGCTGAACCGTTCCTCACCTCATGGCCGCGGCGGTCGCATGGTTTCGGCTTGTCGGCGGGAAACACCTTAGTTCCAACTGCCTATTTAGGGCAGGGAATCCAAATCCACCCACTGCCCGCCCTGGAACACTTCAATCTGTGTGATTGGGTGAATCTCCCAAAGCGTTGAGCGCAGGCCGCTGTTGATCATGTCCTGATGTTCAGGGTCGAGCATCAGCCAACCTCGGATGCGAACCGGTTGGCCGTTAAAAGACGAGTTTGCATGGCTGCTGATGTTTTCTGTCCAAGGCTTTAATCGGCTGACTGTCCAATTGGGATGTAACTGCCTTAGCCGAGGAGTTGTCTCTACCACGATCGCAACATCTTCACCTTGCCCGTTCTGCGCTGTAACCGGCATATGCCAGTCGACGTCGTTCGCTAGATGAGCGTGGCAGTTGGTCGACTCGCCACCTTTGTTGGGGTCAGGATTCGGGCTTGAACTTTCGATCTTCACTTTGTAGAGATAGCCCTCGACCGCAACGCCCACCCCTTCGAACGGCGTGATCTGGTTGAGCTGACTCTGCGTCCAATTTGCGCGACTCCGCGGCGCTCCCTGAGGATAGGGGGTGTTATTGATTGCCTCCCAGGTCACATAGTGATAGGCGGGAGGAATATCCACGCGATTCTTTAGCGTATTGGTGTCTGAGTCTCCTCCGTTACCCGTTTCAGCGCAATCTCCTTCGGCGCCGTGAAAGACGTTGTTCTCCGGCGCTCCTTTGTCCCAACTGGAGGAGATAGCGGACGCGGGACTCGGTTCGATCAATCCTCCGCCACCAGCGGTCGTATGTGGTGGGGGAGGTGGAGGTCCTCCGGCCGAGATACGGATGTTTCTTGCCCAAAGCCAGCCTTCGTTCTGCCCTGCTTTGACGTGATAGAAGCCGTTCGTCTGGTCAGGTTCGAGCAGTTCGACCTGTGCTGGCGGAACGAGCTTCACAATTGGATCTTGGTCCGTTGATGGATCTGGCCTGAGATTCACATTTCGAGTGACAACGGCAGTTTGTGAAAGAACTGCGGAGACCGAAAGGAGGAACCAGATTCCCAGAGCGGCTAGGCGTTTCATTGGGAAGCACCTCAGATCTGTAATCGTGGGCCGTGTGGATTCTTGGCGCCGCGTACTCTACTACCCTGGAAAAGAAAGTGCAAGTCAAAAGTCCCGTAATAAAATTACTACTACTTGCCGATATGAGAAATGCTACGCCAGTGCTATTCTGGCCCTCACTATGGGGTCCTCCGTACAATCAAGACGGTATGCCGAAGCGAACAAAAACGAAGCCTGACGGCCGCTATATCTGGAGTCCTCACCGGGTGGCCGTCAATCGCGACATACATTTGGTCACCATGTCTCCGTCGCCCAGCATGCCTTGACTTTACCTTGATGACCGTGATAATTGACGATCACTCGGAGAGTTCGTAAGCGCGCTCGTTCGGGTCAAGATTGCTTCCCGTGAACAAAAATCTCCTTCTAGTCGTGGTTGCCCTCCTTGCCGCTGCAGGGCTTGGCTGGTACATATATCACCGCCATCAGGATTGTTCTTTTTCTGGCTGGAAACAGACTGTGGGCGTGGACATCGATGTCGCAATCGGAGACGTTCAGGCGGTTAAGACCAAGCTGGGAATCGAGGATCAACAGGTTCGTGATTTCGATACTTTAATGAAGGATTTTGCTCTCAAGTACGATGCTGACTGCCAGGACACGAAGCAGGGCCGCATGAGCCAAGCGGAGTATCTCTGCCGTCGGAACAATATGGATAAGACTCTGGACAAGATCCGAATCTTTCTGGAGAAGATCGAAGCCGCGAAAACTCTTCCCGATCCGGCTGCACAACGCGGAATTGTTCTTAAGGCGTTGGACGATCTAGAGACTGCGACGAAGTCGGGCTACAGCGCCGGGTGTACCTCGGCGATGGTGGTCGACCCGAAGCAGCTCAACTTCAATGATCACACGTCTGAACGCGCTGTCCAAGTAAGCAATTCAGGCAACAACGTCCTGGTGTTCACGGCCGGTGACCTTCCAAATGGCTTTATCGCCCAACCCAAGACCGGGACTATCGCCCCGGGGAACCTCGCGGTGGTCGCCGTGTACCGTACGTTTGAGCCGGTGGTGCCGGATCAGCCTCTGACGTTTCACATGCTCAGCAATTTCCAAGAAGACATTTCCGTACGGATCGACTTGGACGCTCAAAATTCCGAGCTGTATGACAGCTTGGCAGGTCAGGCACGCGCGACTGCCGCTCTTGGAAATCATCAGCCCTCTCTGCAGGATGCTCTCGCAGTGGTGGATCAGTCGCTCGCGAAATCTGGTTCGGTCGCTGATAAGGACCATGAATCCATGAGGTACTTCCTGGCTGCCGGTGTGCTCTCCCGTATCGGCAACGTTGAGGAAGCAAAACATGCACTGGACACCGCGACATTCAAGAATCCCTCCCTCGGGAGGGAACCTTCTACACTTATTCTGCGTGGAATCGTCGTCAATCAGGAGGGCCATCCCGACCAGGCTATTCAACACTTTGCCGAAGCCAAGCGGTTGGCTTCGGAGGATGACAAGGCAACCAAGGCGCTCTCGGACCTTTTCACTGGAGCAGTAGTTCTCAACACGGACAAGAAAACCGGCACCGATTTGCTCTCCAAGTCGGATGTGCAGAAAAGCATCCAGCGCAATCCCAAATTGCTTGATTTTGCGACTCGCGAGCTTCGCGTGAAGAACTTGGACAAAGCGGTCAAAAATGCCGCGGCTGCTCCCCACGAATGACTTCTGTTTCAAGTCCGCTGTTGCAACTCCGCCTATTTGTGGCTTTCAGCACTCAATCACGTTGAGCGCGAGACCACCAAGCGAAGTTTCCTTGTACCGCGACTGCATGTCGAGCCCAGTCTGGTACATCGTCTTGATGACTTGGTCGAGCGACACCTTGTGTTGCCGCTCTCTCGCATCCTAGGTCGCTTACGCGCGATTCCAGGTCCAAGCAGATTTGGACCGGTAATTTTTAACCAACCGCCCGGTATCATTGATGAAACGAATTGCGAATCATGCGGCGCGTACTCCTCGAGAGGTTCGCTTCAATGAAGGAGTGCAATCCTGGCTTGACAAAGAGAGCACAAGATGTATATACATCTATTATGCAAGCAGAGGCGCTTGAAAAGCAACCGGCAACAGCACTGTTTGACCTGCCCTGCGCGTGTCAGAACCTGCGACGCGTCACTAGAGTCGTAACGCGGATCTATGACCAGGAGCTGATGAAGGCAGGACTCGAAATCACGCAATTCGGCCTGCTTACCGCGCTGGCTGCGACTGGAGAGACCAATCAAAAACAGCTGAGCGCGGGCTTTGCTATGGATAGTACGACGCTGACACGGACGTTGGGGCTGGTGCGGAGGCAGGGCTGGATTCGCGTGAGGCGGGGAAAGGACAGGCGGGAGCGCCTGTTCCGTCTCACGCAGGCAGGTAAGCGACAAATGGCAGAGGCTCAACCGTACTGGGAGCGGGTGGAACAGCGACTGCGGCGAGAACTTGGCGATGCGGGCTGGAAAAGCATGAAGCAGACGGTCTCGCGAATTACAGAGGCCGCAATGGCGGTGTAAATTTTTGTACCGAATATAGATGCATATACATCTATTACATATGAAGGGATTGAAAGCTTCCAGAAAGGAACCTATTGATGCGAACCGCTATCTATTTGTTGGCCGCGGCGCTGGTGTTCGAGGTCTTTCTAGCCAACCTGCGAGGAACACCTGTTCGCCCACGTCCCGGGAATCACAGTGACGCCGTCTCCGTTCGCCCGGAGCTCGAGTATTTAAAAGCCGTAAACAACGTGGCACCACCGAGAGATCCACAGTTGCTGTTTCTGCTCATGGCGCAATATTCGAACGCGAACCTGCAGGACGAGGGTGCAGAGTTTTTCTCCGCGCGGCTGAAGGAATTCGGGCCTCGCCTGACGGACGCTCAAAAGGCACTGTATCTAAGCGCCATCGGACTGCTGCGCGCTCAACACGCATCTTCAGTCTCGTTGCTGCACCGAGTCGGCTACGTAAAAGAAACGATCGCTATATTGGAACAAGCCAAGCAGCTTTCCGAAGGGAGGATTTTCGTTGTGAACTGGATCGCGGGCATCGTCCATACCGAACTCCCCGGGGTTTTTCATCAGAGGAAGGCAGCCGAGGCCAAGCTGGCCTGGTGTGTAGAAAACGCCGATAAGGCGCCTCATGTAGGGTGGTTGCGGGAAGTCTACTATCACCTGGGAAAGCTGGCTCTCGCAGAGGGAGAACAGGTCAAAGCCCGAGACTATCTGCGGCGGAGCGGCTACAAAGACTTCGAACGGCCGATTACGCTCATCACTCCTTTTTCGGAGGAGGTCGCATCCGGGCATGCTTTCGCCCCCCGGCGCATAAGCGAGATCGTGCCAGGCCGTGTATATGCGCTCTCGGGTTTCGAGTTCACGGAATATTATTTTGTGGTGTCGGACGATCGCCGAGGACTAATCGGCATCGATGCCGGTACGCGACCAGACTCTGCCAAAGCCGCCTACGAGGCATTGCGAGCGTATGCGCCAAACTTGCCGGAGCTGACGACGGTCTTCATCACACACTCCCACTGGGATCACGTTGGCGGACACACGTATTTTCGCGCTCTAAATCCCCGCTTGCACTTCTACGCGAGGAGCAACTACGGAGAAGAGATCGCCCGCGAAGTCGGTGCACCGGGCGTCTTCGACAAGCAATTCTTCGGCGAAGGCTTCAGCCTCGACAACGTGCGGAGCTTCAAGCCGGACATCACCATCGATCGCCGCACTGAGCTGAAGATCGGGGGAACACGCATCGAGCTCATTCCTGTGCAAGGAGGCGAAACTCACGATGCGATGTTCGTTTACCTGCCGGATGAGGGCGTTCTGTTCGTCGGGGATTTCATCATGCCCTATCTCGGCGCACCGTTTGTCGAGGAGGGCGACCTTCAGGGGTTGCTGGATGCGATCGATATCGTGGTACAAAAGAATCCGCGGTACCTGCTCCATGGCCACGAGCCGCTCACACGGAATTTCGCCTCTGCCTCGATGCTGGCGCAGCTCAAAATAGATCTGGTATGGCTGCGCGACCAGGTTCTGACCGCAACGCGCCGCGGCGATGAGCGTGGCGCGATACATCAGGCAAACCTGATTCCCCCGGGCCTGCTCAACGACCAGCCCGATGTGTATCAGCCATACCTTATCCTGCGCGAACACGTCGTCGACCGTCTTTATGATCAGAACGTCGGCTATTGGCAGCCGGACTTGCAAGGCCTCGAACATCTCACCCGTGCAGACCACGCAGAACTCTTGGTTGACTACCTCGGCGTGTCGGAAAGACAGCTGGTCAAGACAGTGGAACACTTGACCGCGGACGGCAAGTATGAACTCGCGGCCTCTCTGCTTGAATCGTCCGGAGACCGGTTCGGGCGCAGCGCCTCCGTAAGGAATGCCAAACGGCTTGTATGCCTCAAGCTGATGGAGAAGCACCAGAATACCGACCCATTCAAATTCATCATCTACTCTGGAAAGATAGGGGAACAAACGCCGCAGATGCCTACGACCAAGTGAAGAGTGGAGCTGCGTTTAGTCCCCGTGTAGCAAGTTGGGTGCCTGCTGCGCGTCTGCGGGCGGGTGACGAGTTTCCCGACGATTGTGCGGATTTCAAATCTACCGTGCAGCCGCGTTACCTAACGCCCTGGACTCAAAGCTTAGAAACATTGTCCCTGGGGCGTTCACACCGGTGCTCGTCAAGCACACCAAGCACCTGAGCCTCGTGGACATCCTCTCGGTTGGGGTGGACCGCATGCAGCGGAACTTCGAGCCGATGAGGAAGCAAGTCGAGGCCTGGAAAGGG
>Ga0137370_10000922_pt1 | contig 11777 bp, 8 predicted proteins | sample SagtaG_11_FD_104920 | JGI IMG/M metagenome (GOLD analysis project Ga0137370, IMG submission 104920) | Vadose zone soil microbial communities from Sagehorn Ranch, Mendocino, California, USA - Sage1_R_20_16 metaG | ecosystem: Environmental > Terrestrial > Soil > Vadose zone | place: USA... | reverse complement strand
GGCCTCACCTACATCATGGACGCGGCGCGCTCGGTCACCGCGGGCGCCATCGACGGCGGGGAAAAGCCCTCGGTTCCCTCCGCAATGCTCAAGTATCACGTCACGGAGATGGGCCGCCAGGTCGCCAACGACGCCATGGACGTGCACGGCGGTAAGGGCATCTGCCTCGGGCCGCGCAACTATCTCGGCCGCGGCTACCAGATCGTGCCGGTCGCCATTACGGTCGAGGGCGCCAATCTCCTCACCCGCAATCTCATCATCTTCGGCCAGGGCGCGGTGCGCTGCCACCCGTTCGTGCTGCGCGAGATGGCGGCGGCGCGCAATCCCGATCGCGCCGCGGGCGTGGAGGAGTTCGACCGCGCGCTGTTCGCGCACATCGGCTTCAGCATCTCGAATGCGGTGCGCTCCTTCATCATGGCGCTCACCCACGCGCGCTTCACCCGCGCGCCGGTCGAGGGCCCGACCGCGCGCTACTACCAGCACATCGTGCGCTTCTCCGCCTCCTTCGCCTTCGCGGTCGATGTGGCGATGCTCACCCTCGGCGGCTACCTGAAGAAGAAGGAGAGCCTGTCGGCGCGGCTCGGGGACGTGCTGTCCTGCATGTACCTCGCCTCGATGGTGCTCAAGCATCACGAGAACCAGGGCCGGTTGGAGGAAGACCTCCCGATCGTCGAGTGGGCCTGCCGCAGCCTCCTCTACCACGCCCAGGAGCAGCTGCACGGGTTCCTGCGCAACTTCGGGAACCGGCTGCTCGCGCTCGCGATGCGCGCCCTCATCTTTCCGCGCGGCCGCGTGTACTCCGCCCCCGACGATCGCCTCGGGCACAAGGTCGCAGGCCTCGTGATCAACCCGACCGAGGCGCGCGAGCGGCTTTCCCAGTACATCTACTGGACGCTCGAGCCCACGAACCCGCTGGGACTGCTGCAGGAGGCGCTGCTCCTCGCGGTGCAGCTCGAGCCGCTCGAGAAGCGCATCCGCGTCGAGGGCGTCAAGACCGGCAAGGTGACGGCGCTCGACCCGCCGGGACGCATCCAGCAGGCGCTCGCCGCCGGCATCGTGTCCGAGACCGAGGCGGCGGCGTTGCGCGAGTACGACCGCAAGGTCATGGAGCTGATCCATGTCGATGACTTCGACCCGCGCGAGCTCGGCGCGCTCGCGGCCGCGACGCCCGAGTCGGCGGCAAGGTCGAGCGCCCACGTCGCGTGAGCGCGCTGCCCGCCGTCCCTGCGTGCGCTCGTCCTCACGCTGTGAGGGATTTCTTGTGAAGGAGACTGAAATGCGTACCCCCACCGTTGCTGCAATGGTCCTGGCCTTCTCGGTTGCCGCCCCGATGGCCGCCGTCCCGGTCGCTTCCGCGCAGACGCCCGCGGTCTCCATGGCGCGCACCCCCTCGTCTGCGGGCGCCGAGGCCTACATCATCAGTCCCAAGGACGGCGCCAAGGTCCACTCGCCGGTGACGGTGGTGTTCGGCCTGAAGGGCATGGGCGTCGCTCCGGCGGGAATCAAGTTCGACAACACCGGCCATCACCATCTGCTGGTCGATACCGATCCTCCCGCCGACATGAGCGCCCCGCTCCCTGCGACCGACAAGATCCTGCACTTCGGCAAGGGACAGACCGAAGCCGCCGTCCCCTTGAGTCCCGGCAAGCACACTCTGCAGCTGCTGCTCGGTGACCAGAACCACGTGCCGCACAATCCGCCGGTGATCTCGAAGAAGATCACCCTCACGGTCAGCCCGTGAGCTTAACGGGGCGCGCTGCGCGCGCCCTCACGACTGCGAAAAGCGGACTGACACCGTGACGCGCGCGGTCCTGCACGTCGACATGGATGCGTTCTACGCGTCCGTCGAGGAGCACGACGACCCGCGGCTGGCCGGCAAGCCGCTCATCGTCGGCTGGGACGGCGGCCGCGGCGTGGTGGCGGCCGCGAGCTACGCCGTGCGCCGGTACGGCGTGCACTCGGCGATGCCCATGCGCACGGCGCTGCGGCTCTGCCCGCAGGCGATCTGCGTGCGGCCGCGCATGCAGCGCTACCAGGAGGTCTCGCGGATCGTCTTCGGCGTGTTCCGCGAGATCTCTCCCCTCGTCGAGGGGCTGTCGCTCGATGAGGCGTTTCTCGATGTCACCGCGAGTCAGGAGCTGCTCGGCAGCGCCGTCGACATCGCGCGGCTCATCAAGCGGCGCATCTGCGAGCTCACCGGGCTCACCGCCTCGGTGGGGGTCGCCCCGAATAAGCTCGTGGCCAAGATCGCCTCCGACCTCATGAAGCCCGACGGGCTCACCCATGTCACCCCCGAGCGCGTGCGCGAGGTGCTGGATCCCCTCTCGGTGCGGCGCCTCCCGGGCCTCGGGCGCAAGACCGGCGCGCAGGTCGAGGCGGCCGGCATCAAGACGCTCGGCGAGCTCCGCAGCGCGCCCGATGCGCTCTTGTGGCCGCTCTTCGGGCGCTACTGCGCCTGGGTGCGCGAGCGCGCCTCCGGGATCGATGATCGGCCGGTACTGCCGGAAGTCGAGGAAAAATCCCTGAGTGCAGAGGACACCTTCGAGGAGGACATCGGCGATTCTCGCACCCTGCACGTGCAGCTCGCGCGGCTTGCAGACGTGGCGGCGGCACGGCTGCGCACGCGCTCGCTCACCGCGGGCTGTATCGGGGTGAAGATCCGGCGCGCGGATTTCACCACCTTTACCCGCCAGCGCGCCGTGACCCCGCCGACCTGCGAGGCGCGCGCCATCGCCGGCGTCGCCGCGGAGCTCCTCTCCCGCTGGCTGGGTGGAAACCCGGGGGTGAAACTTCGCCTGCTGGGCGTGGTCCTCACTGAGCTCACGCCCGCCTCGCAGCTCGGGCTGTTCGAGGAGACCCGCCGCTCGGCCAAGCTCGATGCGGCGCTCGACGAGGCGCGCGCGCGCTTCGGCAGCGGGGCACTGCGGCCCGGCAGCACCATCGGGTAGCATCCAGCCATGTACTTGAGCTTCTTCGGCCTCAACGAAAAGCCCTTCGCGATCACGCCCGATCCGCGCTACCTCTACCTGAGCGAGCGGCATGCCGAGGCGCTCGCGCACCTCATGTACGGCATCAACGAGGCCGGCGGATTCGTGCAGCTCACCGGCGAAGTCGGCACCGGCAAGACGACCATCGTGCGCTCGCTCCTCGCGCAGGCCCCGAAGAACGCCGAGATCGCCCTCATCCTCAATCCCCGCATGACGCCGCCCGAGTTCCTGCTCACCATCTGCGAGGAGCTCGGCATCGGGGTGCCGGACCAGGCCGCGGGGAGCCTGAAGGACCTGGTCGACATCCTCGGCGGCTACCTGCTGCGCGCCCACGGCGCGGGCAAGCGCGTGGTGCTGGTGGTGGACGAGGCCCAGAACCTCTCGCCGGAGGTGCTGGAGCAGGTGCGGCTGCTCACCAACCTCGAGACCACCACCCAGAAACTCCTGCAGATCATTCTCATCGGCCAGCCGGAGCTGCGCGAGCTCCTCGCGCGCAACGAGCTGCGGCAGCTCGCGCAGCGCATCACCGGGCGCTATCACCTGAATCCGCTCTCGCGCGGGGAGACCGCCGCCTACGTGCGCCATCGGCTGCGCGTCGCGGGCGCGACCGCCGACATCCTGAGCCCGCATGCGCTCAACGAGGTCTTCCGGCTCTCGCACGGCGTGCCGCGGGTGATCAACATCGTCTGCGACCGCTCGCTCCTCGGCGCTTATTCGCTCGACCGCCATCGGGTGACCGCAGCCCTGGTGCGCTGCGCCGCCTCGGAGGTCTTCGGGCGGCGTATCGCGCCGCACTGGCTGCCGTGGGCGCTCGGCGGGACTCTCGCGGCCGCGCTCGCCGCCGCGACCTTCGCGCTGTGGAACCTCCCGCCGTGGGGCGCGGGAGCACGGGGCGCTCACCTCGCGCGCGCGGACACCGTGGTGCCAGCCGCCGCAGCGTCCGCGGTCGGGACAGCCACCTCAGCGCCGGCGGCGCCGCCCGAGCCGCATCTGGGCGAGCTCCTGACGCGGTACGCCGTCGACACCGACACCGACAGCGCCTTCGACCGGCTCCTCTCGCTCTGGGGCGCCCACTACGAGAGAAACACCACCGATCCCTGCACCCAGGCGATGCGCCAGGGACTCGAGTGTGTCACCGAGCGCGGCTCCTTCGGGCAGCTGCGCCAGTACAACCGCCCGGCCATCCTGTTGCTGAACGACGCTGCGGGCGCGAGTCACGAGGTGGTGCTGACCGCTCTCGACGACGAGCAGGGGCGAATCGAGCTCGGCGGCCCGCGCACCGTGCGGCTCGGGGAGCTCTCGCGCTACTGGCTCGGCGATTTCATCATGCTGTGGCGTCCGGCCAGCTCGCCAGTGAAGGCCCTTTCCGCCGGCATGCGCGGCGCCGAGGTGCGGTGGCTCCGCCGCAGCCTCCAGCGACTGCACGGAGTGAGCGCCGACGCCCCGGCGAGCGAAGTGTTCGACGCGGAGCTCACCGGCTGGGTACGGGATTTTCAGCGCCAGCACCAGCTCGCCGTCGACGGCATCGCCGGAGTACGCACTCAGATCGCCCTTGCCAGCGCCCTCGGCGGCAGCGATACGCCGCTCCTGACCGCCGCCGCCGAGACCCATCCCGGCGGGTGATGCATGTCGTTCATCCTCGATGCACTGAAGAAGTCCGAGAGCGACCGCCAGCGCCAGAGCGGCCCGGCGCTCTTCGAGGTGAAGCTCGCGCCGCCTCGCACGGGTCTCCCCCCTTGGGGCCTCGCGGTCGGCGCGCTGCTGCTCGTGAACCTCGGCGTGGTCATGTGGATGCTGCTGCGCCACGCCGCAACGCCCGCTCCCGGCACGCCCCCCGTCGCCGCTGCCGGCGCGAGCGCCCCGCCCCTCCCGGCGCCCGCGACAGCGGTTCCGGCGGTGGCCACGGACCGCTCGGCTGCGCCCGCGGCGCCGACCCCGGCCGCAGCCGGCGGCGCTGCCGGTGCCGTGCCGAATCCCGAGGACTTCACTCCGGCATCCGAGCCCGCCGGCTCACCGACGGTGTTGAGCCCACACGTGCGGCGCGGCACGGCGGACGGCGTGCCGCTCTATCAGGACGCGGCGGCCGCCGCGGACGCGCACCTGCCGCAGCTGCGGCTCGATCTGCACGTGTTCGCTTCGCGGGCGCAGGACCGCTTCGTGATGATCAACATGCACAAGCTCCGGGAGGGCGACTCGCTTCCCGAGGGCGTGCAGGTCGAGAGCATCACTCCCGAAGGCGCGGTGCTCTCCTACAACGGATCGAAGTTCCTGCTGCCGCGCTAGGTCGCAGGTGCGGCCGCACCGCACCGGGCGAGTTGGCCCGCCCGCTACTCCGCCACGTACCAGCGCTTGTCCACCTGCTCGAGTACGAAGTGGTCGTAGGGCAGTCCCTGACCCGTCAGGTCGTAGGTCGCCCGCTGTCCCTCGTACTCATAGTGTGGATCGAGGCCCCGCACGATGTGCAGCGTGGCGAGCAGCATCTGGCGCGTGCCCATGCTGTTCTGACACGAGGCGACGAGCGCCGCGATCGCTTTCTTCCCCGTGACGCGCCGGAAGTTCGGGCTCATCTGCTTGTTGTAATACTCGTCGCACTTGCCGTCCGACAGGAGCTTCTCGGACGTGGCGAGGAGCTCCACGATGCCGGGCTGCGCAGGAGCGGTGCTGCGGGCGGCGCTCCCGCGCAGCGCCGCCGGCGTGCGCGTCACCGCGGCAGCGCCGTGCCGGCCCTCGATGAGATCGTCGATCTGCGCTTCGATCTCGCTCGGCAGCGCCGCCTTCCAGTCCTTTCCGAAAGGCTTCAGGGTCACGAGGCCGGTTACCTGCACCTTGCCGCGGTCGCGCGGCTGGCGCCCGCGGATCAGCACGTCGACCTTGCCGTCCTTGTCGGGAACGGCTGCGATCCCCTCGGCCGAGTCGAGCTCGCGCCCCGGCAGGTACAGCCGGTCGGCGAGCGTCGCGTAGAAGCCGGTGTCCGTGAGGCGCTCGATCTCGTCCAGCTGCTTGGCGGGGCCGAACAGCCGGTTGCGCACCGTGCTGTCATTGCGCTTCGCCTCGTCGTGCAGCAGGTTGAGGATGCGCAGCCGCAGCGCCCGCAGATCATCCGGATGTATGCTGAGCGCTACCTGCTCCGGGTCGCCGCTCGCGACCGCCTGGAGAAATTCGAGCGCCGCGTTCTTCTGCGCGTAGCCGACGCTCGTGGCGTTGCCGGCGGCGAGCGCCACCCCGCACGCCGACCCGAGCGCGAGCCCGAGCGCCCACGCCCACATACGCCTTGCCCGCACCCGCCCCGCCCGCACACGCCTTACCCGAAGCACCTGTCGCATGAGCCCTCAGATCGCCCGCCTTGACTTAAGGTTTCAGCCCCCGGCCCCTCGGATGCGGGGGCCCGTGCGGACCGAAGGACCCCGGCCGACCCCACAAGATGACCAGTTTCACAGAATCCCGCCGCCATTAGCGACAGGCCAGGCTTATTACGTCATGGTACCCCGCGGCCGGGCTCTGGGCCCGACGGGCGGGTTTCAGATTGTGACAGCCGGCACCTCTCACTCCAAAGCGCAGCGTGCAGCGGGAACGTCCCGCGACGCTGCACCGCCGCTGACGCTTGCCGGCCAGCCGCTGCTCGTGCTGACCCACGACCCCGCTTTCTTCGCCACGTTCAAGAGAGTGGCGGATCCGGCGCACGAGCTGCGCGCGGTCCGCTCCGAAACCGATCTCGCCTCCGCGCTCATGGCGCTGCACGCCGGGGTCGTGGTGCTCGATACCACCTCGCTCACCACGCCCACGGGAGAGGTGGCCCGGCAGCTCGAGGCGCAGTTCCCGGACGTGGTGCTGATCGTTGCGGGCGGCGTCGAGGAGCAGGCGGCGCTCGCGACGGAGATCACCGACGGGTCGATCTACCGCTTCCTTCACAAGCCGGTCTCCGAGCAGCGGGCGCGGTTGTTTGTGGACGCGGCCTGGCGGCGCCACCGCGAAGAGCAGGCGGGCCTCGTCACCAGCACCTTCGCAGCGCTCGCCCGCACCCCGAAGGGAGCGAGGTGGTGGCTGCTGCTCGCGCTCCTCGGCACTGTCGCCGCTGCGGGGTGGTTCGTCGTGGATCGCCACCTCATCCGGCTCCCCATGACGACACCGGATCGCCTGCGCCCCGCCGCCTCCGCCGTCCCGGCCGTCCCCGCTCCCGCTCCCGACGCCGGTGACGCGGTGCTCGAGAACCTACTGGCACGCGCCGACCACGCGCTTGCCGCCGGTCAGATTGTGACACCGCCGGGCGCGAGCGCCGCGGATCTGTACCGCGAGGCTCTGCGCCGCAACGCGCGCGATCCGCGCGCGCTGAACGGTGTCGAGCAGGTTATCGACCGACTCATGGCGGAAGCCGAGGCGCTGCTCGAGGAGCATCACCTGGACGGCGCACAGCAGCTCGCCGAGGAGGCGCGCGCCATCAGCCCGCAACACCCGCGTGTGGCGTTCCTGATCGGCCAGATCGGCGCCCAGCGCGAGCGCGCCGTGCTCGACAAGGCGCAACGCGCCGCCGCAACCGGCAACGTCGCGGGCGCACTGGCCGTGCTCGACGATGCCGCGCGCGGCGGGCATCGCTCGATGCTGGTCGACTCGGCGCGCGAGCGGCTGACGCAGCAGCGGCTCGGCGGGGTCGCGGACTTTCTCAAGCGCGCCCGTGGGGCGCTCGCGGACGGACAGCTCGTCGAGCCCGCCGAGCGCAACGCGCGCTTCTACATCGAATCGGCGCGCGCGCTCGCCCCGCAGGATCCCGGCGTCGCGCAGGCGACGCAGGCGCTGATCGCGCGTCTCAACGTCGAGGCGGGCCAGGCACTCACGGCGGGCGACCCGGAGCGGGCGGACCGCTGGGCGGCCGCAGCGGCGGATGCGGGGGCGGCTCCGGCGGACGTCGCCGCGCTGCATGCCGAGACACAGCGCCTGCGCGGCGTGAGCAAGGCCAACTCGGTGGCACACCTGGCGCAGGCCTTCAACGAGCGTCTCGGCGCGGGGCGCCTCATCGAGCCGGCCGGCGACAGCGCCCAGTTCTATCTAGCGAAGCTCGTGCAGACGGATCCGGAGCACAATGCGACGCAACTCGCGCGCACCGCCTTCGGCACGCGCCTGCTCGATGAGTCACGCGGCGCGCTGCGCGCTCAGGACTATGCGCTCGCGCGCCGCTGGCTCGCGGAAGCGCGCACCGCCGGCGCCGACCCGGCGGCCGTTGGCGAGCTCGACTCCGCGATCGGCGTCGCGCAGGAGCAGGCGCAGCGCGCCGCGAGCTACGTGAGCGCGAGCTCGCTCACCCGCACTCGCTACGTGCCGCCGGACTTTCCCCTCGAGGCGCGCAAGCACGGTCTCGAGGGCTGGGTGGATGTGCAGTTCCTCGTCAACCCCGACGGCTCGGTGGGTGACGTCACGGTCGTCGGCGCACAACCGGTTGGCGTCTTCGAGCAGGCGGCGCTCGATGCCGTGCGCCGCTGGCGCTATCAGCCCGTGATGCGGGCCGGCCAGGGCACCGGTCAGCGCGCCCGCGTGCGCCTGCGGTTTGCGATGCAACGATGAGCAAGCAGCCCATGGATTCCCCTGCCCGGGTGCTGGTGGTGGACGACGACGTCCGCTACGGCGAGTGGCTGCGTCACCACCTGGATGTGCTCTGTCCGCACACGAGCGTCAGCCTGCTGAACCGCAGCGAGTTCGAGCTCTGGTGCACCACTTTCTCGGGCCGCGACTGCGACCTGGTGCTGCTCGCCGCCACGTTCGGTTCGAGCCCGGACGATCCGCAGTCGCAAGGCCTGTCGCTGTTGCGGCGGCTGCGCGCCCTGCCGGTCACTCCCGGGGTGATCGCGCTCGCCGAGGACGGTAACGAGCTCACCGCCGTGCGGGCGCTCCACCTCGGTGCGCTCGACTACCTGCCGAAGCGACTGCTGACTCCCGAGCGCCTCAACAACGCCGTGCGCTTGGGGCTGCGGCGCGTGGAGCGGCGCGTTACGCGCCGTCTGGCGAGCCTCGCGAACCACTCGCGCGACCAGGCGCGGCAGGCGCGCGCCGCACAGCTCGCCGCGGCCACCCCCGAGGCGCTCGCCGGTGACTCCGATGCAGCCTCTGGTGCCGCTTTAGCGGCCGGCCCTGGCGCTGCGGCCGACGCGAGCCCGGCGGCCGACGCCAGCCCTGCGACCGATGCCAGCTCCGCGGCGGGCGCCAGCCCGGCGGGCGATGCTGCGCGGGCGAACGGCGAGGCCGCCGCGAACGCTGCGCCGGCAGCCGCGGCAGCGTCGGGGGCGGGGGCGGCGGCCGACGCCGCGGCCCCGGCCGACTCGGGCTCGGCCGAAGTGCTGCAGGGCCCGGGCGTGGCGGCGCTGCTCGCGGGAGCGGACGCCGAGCTCATTCCGGGCTACTCGCTGCGCCTCAAGATCGGCGAGTCGGAGAAGGCGGTGGTCTATCTCGCCGCGAGCGCCCGGCGCGGATACAACGTCGCGCTCAAGGTGAGCAAGTCGCTGCGCGATGAAGCGGCGGGGCGGCAATTCCTCGAGCGCGAGTACACCGCGATCATGGCCGTCAGAAGCCCGCTGGTGGTGGAGATCTACGACTACGGCGTGAGCGGCGGTTTCGAGTACCTGGCGATGGAATACCTGCCGCGCGGGGACCTCAAGGCGCGCATCCAGCGCGGTCTGAGCGAGCGGCAGGCCATGCATTTCGTCGCTAAGATCGCCGCGGCGCTGCAGGTGGTGCACGCCGCGGGCCTCGTGCACCGCGACCTGAAGCCGCCGAACGTGATGCTGCGCGAGAATGATGCCGTGGCGCTCATCGACTTCGGCCTGGCGCGCTCGCTCGATGGCACGACCAGCGCAATCACCCGCACGGGGGTGCTGCACGGATCGCCCTACTACATGAGTCCCGAGCAGGCGCTCGGCGAGGTCCTCGATGCGCGCTCGGATTTCTACAGCCTCGGGGTCATGTGCTACGAGATGCTGACCGGCGAGAAGCCCTACTCGGGCGACAGCGCCATGGAAGTGCTGCAACAGCACGTGAGCGGACCGCTCCCCATGCTGCCGCCCGAGTTCGCGCGCTATCAGACGCTGGTCACGCGGCTGCTGGCGAAGTCGCGTGATGACCGCATCGGAACTGCCGCGGAGATCATCGCCGCGGCCACCGCGCTGCGCGAAGGCGCGCTCGACGAGCGAGAGACGAGCGCGGCGTAGCCTTCAAACCCCCAAGGGCCCGAGAGCGCGGTGTCTCGCGGCAGACGCACCCGAACGTGGCGGCCGCCCGCTTCAGCGCGCGATCACCGAGCGGCGCTGTTCCTGAGCCTTGCCGAGGGCGAGCGCCAGCACGCTCCACAGCGCCGAGATCGCAGCTCCCAGCCAGCCGATGGCCGCAGCACCGGCTCCGAATGAGCCGGTGAGCTCCTTGTAGAGCGAGCCGCTCAAGGCATCGCCGCCGCGGTACACGAAGGTATCGATGAGGCTCTTCGCCTTGTACTTCTCCTCGCGGCTCACCACCGTGAACAGCGCGTCGCGGCACGGCCGGGTCAGCGCGTAGTCCCCGACCCGGCGCACCGCGTATACCACCACGAGCACCATGAAGCCTGGCGCCAGAGCGACCAGCGCATAGCCCGCGGTCATGATGACGGGCACCGACACCAGCATGGCCCGGAGGCCCACCCATTTGAACAGCCGCCCGAAGAACAGCAGCTGCATCAGGAGCGAGGCCGCCTGCACCCAGAAATCGATGCCGCCGAAGAAGCGCGTGCGCTCATCGGCCGTGGCAAACGCCTTGGCCACGAACGCCTGCTGCTCGAGGTAGAGGAAGGTCGATACCCAGGTCATGAGCAGCACGAAGAGCGCAATGCCGAGAAGATACGGCGAGCGGACGACCTGACCGAAGGCGGCCCAGATGCTTCCGCCGAGCGCGGCATCGGCCTGCGGCGGCTCCCCGACGCGCACCGCGGCCGCTTGTGTGCGCTGCAGGCGGATCACCGCGATCATCAACACCAGCGACACGGCGAGCAGCGCCGCCGAGATCGGCAGCAGATTGATGGCGCCGAGAGGCACGGCGAGCTCGTGGGCGATGAACGGCCCGATGAGGCCCCCGGTGCTGGCTCCCGCCCAGATGAAGCCGAACACCCGTCCCGCCTGCTCGCGCGTGAACAGGTCCGCCATCAGGCTCCAGAACGCCGCCACCACGAACAGGTTGAAGACGCTCACCCACACGAAGTAGGTCCGCGCGATCCAGGTGCGGTCCGCCCCGAGCCGGAACCAGACGTAGAAGCCGAGCAGGTTGGCGATGAAGAACCCGTAGACCCACGGCAGGAACACGGCGCGCGGGAAGCGCGAGGTGAGCCAACCGTAGAGCGGCTGCAGCACCAGCATCACGATGAAGACGCCCCAGAAGAGGTACGGAATCTTCTCGAGCCCGGAAGTGATACCCAAGGCATCGCGCACCGGACGAAGGATCGTGTAGCTCGCGAACATGCAGAGGAGCGTCGCGAACGATGCCAGGAGCGCCGGCGCCTCACCGGGCTGCAGCACGACGAGGCGGCGCAACAGCGCGGACAGACGCTCCATCAGCGCGCCGCTCCCTTCGAGCGCGCGAGATCGCCGACCCTGGCTCCGGTGTCATCGATCATGAGGCGTGCCCCGGCCACGAACGGCGCTAAGCTCTCCAGTCGCGTGTCAGTGTGCCACAGACGTGTTTACCCGCGGCTCGCGGCGCTCAAGAAGCGCTACGATCCCAACAACCTGTTCCGCCTGAACGCCAACATCAAGCCGGCGTGAGCTAAGAGCCCGCGCGCCGCTCGCT
>Ga0137370_10000920_pt1 | contig 11781 bp, 14 predicted proteins | sample SagtaG_11_FD_104920 | JGI IMG/M metagenome (GOLD analysis project Ga0137370, IMG submission 104920) | Vadose zone soil microbial communities from Sagehorn Ranch, Mendocino, California, USA - Sage1_R_20_16 metaG | ecosystem: Environmental > Terrestrial > Soil > Vadose zone | place: USA... | reverse complement strand
GCAGAAATTTCTTTCCGAGCATTGGCCCAGGGTACACGCAACCATTCAACGGCTCGGACTGAATCCAAAGGAGCTGCTCGATGCTGCAGCTCGCAGTTCAAGTAGAAAGGAGCGGCCATGGCAACGATAGAAGCGCGCGGCCTCCGCAAGATTTTCGGCACAACCGTCGCCCTCGACGGCATCGATCTGCATGTTGAAGAAGGGCGCATCCTCGGATTGGTCGGCCCCAATGGCGCTGGCAAAACGACCGCGCTCAATGCGATTCTCGGCCTCACGCCATACCAGGGAGAACTAAAGGTGCTCGGACGCGATCCTTGGAACGAGCGCAACCAGCTGATGCGCGATGTCTCTTTCATTGCCGATGTGGCTGTGCTCCCGCGTTGGATTCGCGTCACGCACCTGCTCGACTACGTCGCGGGTGTGCATCCGCGATTCAATCGCACTAAGGCGGAGAGTTTCCTGTCGAAGACCACGATCAAACGCACCAGCAAGGTAAGAGAATTATCGAAAGGAATGGTAGCTCAACTGCATCTCGCGCTTGTTATGGCCATTGACGCGAAATTGCTGGTGCTAGACGAGCCGACGCTTGGGCTGGACATCCTTTATCGCAAACAATTCTACGATTCGCTGCTGAACGATTACTTCGATCACAGCCGCACGATCGTCGTAACGACGCACCAGGTCGAGGAGGTCCAGGACGTCCTTACCGATCTCATGTTCATCGACCGGGGTCGGATCGCGCTGCAATGCAGCATGGAAGAATTCGACTCGCGTTATGTGGAAGTAATGGTGAATCCGGAGCATGTCGCCGCAGCACGCGCCCTGAAGCCGATTCACGAACGCCCCGTCTTTGGCCGCAGCGTTCTGCTATTCGACCATGTGGCCCGTGATCAACTTGCTGTACTTGGTGAAGTACGCAGGCCCAGCATCGCCGACTTGTTCGTAGCCGTGATGAGTAATAACACGGGCGAAGCACAGCCATCTTTCTTCCAAGGCGGAGTAGCATCAAAGGCTAGGGAGCGCCAGGGAGAGTTACGTAAATGATTATTCCATCAAATAACACGCCCGAGTCTACCGGGGGCAGCGACCCCGGCTACAGCAGTTCTTCTACGCAGCCTTTCTATTGGTCGGTACGGCGCGAGTTGTGGGAGAACCGTTCGATCTACGTCGCTCCGCTAATTGTCGCGGTGGTCGTGCTGTTTGGCTTCCTCGTCAGCACGGTTGGCATGCCGCAGCGCAGGCAGGCTGTGCTGTTGCTCGACCCAGCGCACCAGCGAGCTGCAATCGAAGCGCCATACGATGTAGCCGCGATGACGTTAATCCTCACTGCCTTTATCGTCGGCGTATTCTACTGTCTGGACGCGCTGCATAGCGAACGCCGCGATCGCAGCATTCTGTTTTGGAAATCGCTTCCGGTTTCGGATCTGACAACCGTTCTCTCGAAGGCGAGCGTGCCACTTGCAATTCTGCCACTGGTGATCTTTGGCATCATCGTTCTTGTGCAGTTCTTCATGCTGCTATGGAGCAGCGCAATCCTGCTCCCGAGCGGTCTCGCCGCAACGACGTGGACACGTTTCAATTTGCTCCAACAATCGGTGATACTGCTCTACAGCCTGATTGTAATCGTGCTCTGGCATGCCCCGATTTACGCCTGGTCATTGCTGATTTCCGGATGGGCCCGGCGCGCGACGTTTCTTTGGGCCGTGTTACCACTACTGGCAATCGGCGTTCTTGAGAAGTTTGCGTTCGATACTTCGCATTTCGCATCGATATTGAAAGATCGCCTGTTCGGCGCTGCTAACACAGCGTTCGCATTCCAGCCTCATCGCGGCGTTGCAATTGATTCACTAGTTCAGCTCACACCCGGTAGATACCTGACTACGCCGGGTCTCTGGATCGGGCTGGCATTCGCTGCTATATTTGTAGCCGTAGCAGTCCGACAGCGCCGCTATCGAGGACCTATCTGATAAGAATGACTACACTTTTCATCTCCTTCAGATCTACAGGCGATTGGAGTCAATCGCCCCTACCCAATTAGACTTATGCATCCGACTGATAAAGCCGCGCGTATCGCTGGTGCCGTGTACTTATCAATGGTAGTGACAGGGCCGTTCAGTCTGATTTACGCTCCCACAAGACTCATCATCAGCGGCAATGGGGCGGCAACCGCCAACAACATACTAAATCACGAAACCCTATTCCGGCTCTGGATCATTGGTGATCTGTGGACACACATTATTTTCATTTGCCTGGGAGTTACTCTCTATCACCTACTTAACAGGGTAAGTAAGCCATGGGCCGTGGCGATGATTGGATTCGTCCTGGTTTCCGCGGCGGTCGGTTTTCTAAATACCCTGAACAACATCGCCGCTTTTATCCTTTTCCGGGGCGCCGATTTTCTAAATGCCTTCGAGCAGCCGCAGCGTAACGCCTTGGGCATGTTTTTCCTTCGTCTGCACTCCCAAGGAAATTTCATCAACGAGATCTTCTGGGGGCTATGGCTGTTTCCGTTCGGGTTACTCGTCTTTCGTTCCGGCTTCCTGCCACGTATCATCGGCGCCTGGCTGATGATTAACTGTTTCGCCTGGCTGGTCTTGAGTCCGATCGCATTGTTTGCTCCTTCCTATTACGATGCGGCTTTTCGTTACGCGCAGCCATTTCTGTTTGGCGAACTGGCAATCATGCTCTGGCTTCTAATCAAAGGCGCAAAGGTAACATCGCCTGCTGGCGCTACAGCACAATTGAAGACCGCGTGACCAGAATCGAAAATTCACAACGGATCGCTGCAAAAATCGCAGGTGTCAGCGGCCTTTTGGCTGTGGTGATCGTCGTGGTCGGAAACTATGCGTTGCTCGGCCCCTTAGTCGTCCCGGGCAACGCGGCGGAGACCGCTCGCAATATTCTGGCGCACCAGACTCAACTGCGGGTAGCGCTCACTTGCTTTCTTACTTACGGCGTAATCGTTGTCGTCTTACTTTCCGCGCTCTATGTGATCCTCAAACCAGTAGATCGGCTACTCGCCTTGATCGGAGCGCTCTTTCGACTTGTGTTCGCGTTGTTGTGGCTTCTCACAACACTTAATCTTCTTGGTACGCTGCGACTTTTAGGCAACGCGGGCTACTTGCAAGTCTTAGGTGCCGAGCAGTTGCAAGCATTAGCCAGAGTAAACCTCGCAGCGAGTTTCGACGATTATTACATAGGTCTGCCATTTTTCGGATTGGCCGCAACCGTCTGCGCCTTTTTATGGCTTAGGTCGGGGTATAGCCCAAAAACGCTGGCTACTTTCGGTGTAATCGCGTCTGCGTGGTGCGTTTTCTGCGGCTTTGTTTTCCTGATTTTCCCTCAGTTCAACAAGATCGTTAACGACTACTGGTTCGACTCGCCGATGGCCATCTTTGAACTGATCTTAAGCGTCTGGCTGTTATCTAAAGGGGTCCGAACGCCAAATCCTGGGGAAGCGCACCATATTGCCGACCCCTCGAGGAAATCCGTTTCCCTGCGCTTACCTGCGTTTCTTTAGCTGTATGAGGCTAAAGCGCATATTGAAATGGACTGCAAGCGCCGTTCCACTCGCATTGATCCTATGGGGTTTCGTCGCCTACTGGATGTCTACTAACGACTGCACTCGCGACGTTTCAGCTCCGAATAATCCCATGAAAGCTATACGTTACTGCGAATACGGCTCGCCGGATGTCGTCAAGCTCGATGAAATTGAAAAGCCGGCCCCGGAAGACAATCAAGTCTTGATCAAAGTTCGGGCCGCTTCACTCAACGCGTTCGATGCGTACGTGATCCGCGACACGTGGCTTGGTCGCTTGATCTTCGGGTTGCGCAAACCAAGAGACGCGCGCCTTGGGCAGGACGTCGCCGGCCAGGTGGAAGCCGTCGGCAAAAACGAGACGCAATTCAAACCAGGTGACGAAGTATTCGGCATCTCTCGCGGCGCTCTGGCGGAGTATGCATGTACTCCCGAGCGAGCATTGGCCGCGAAGCCGGCGAACGTCTCGTTTGAGCAAGTCGCCTCTCTCCCATTGGCCGGACTTACTGCGCTGCAGGGCCTGCGCGAGGGAAAGATTCAGGCCGGGCAGAAGGTGTTGATCAACGGCGCGACCGGCGGTGTAGGAACCTTTGCCGTGCAAATCGCCAAATCTCTTGGCGCAGAGGTCACGGCTGTTTGCAGCACACGGAATCTCGATCTTGTTCGATCAATTGGCGCCGACCACGTCATCGATTACACAAAAGACGATTTCACCAAGAGCGACGAGCGCTACGACGTGATCTTCGATAACGTTTGCAACCATTCCTTCGCCGAACGTCGTCACGTGTTAAACCCCAAAGGCATCTGCGTTTTGGCCGGCATGGGCGGAGCCGGGGTAAAAGCAAGCGAGGCCATCGGACGCATCGCTGGTAATATTTTCACAGCGCGCGCATCGTCATTATTCACCGATCAAAAGTTCGCCCAGTACCGTACCAAATCCAGCAAACAGGATCTCACCCTGCTGGCAGATCTCATCCGGACGGGAAAAATAACGCCGGTCATCGATCGGCGTTACAAATTAGGCGAAGCTCCTGAAGCTCTCCGCTATCTCAATGAAGGTCACGTGCGAGGAAAAGTAGTAATCACTGTGGAACAGGGCAACAACATCTAACAATGCACGAGATGAAGCGAACGGCTGGTATCTCAGGCGACAGTGAAAGGCGTGAACGTTCAACAATGGAAGGAGCAAGCCTCGTTAGGCATATGAAAAGAAAACGAATACTAAAGTGGACTGCGCGCGCGCTTTTGTTCGCCTTAATCTTGGCGTTCCTAATCGGGTTCATCGCTTACTGGAGATCGACTAACGAATGCGATCGCAACGCCGGCGCTCCGGCCAATCCGATGAAAGCTATCCTTCATTGCGAGTATGGTGGACCTGAGGTTCTCAAGCTCGAAGACGTCGAAAAACCGACTCCGACGGACAATCAAATCTTGGTGAGAGTTCGCGCGGCCTCAGTTAATCCACTCGATCTCACGATTCGCGGCCCGTGGCCCCTGCGCCCAATTTTTGGAATGCGCAAACCAAAAGATACCCGGCTGGGTGTCGATTACGCGGGGACGGTCGAAGCGGTTGGCAAGAACGTAACTCAGTTTAAACCGGGCGAGGAGGTATTCGGCGGAAAAGACGGTGCATTGGCTGAGTACGTGTGCGCCTTGGCCGATCGCTCAGTTGTATTGAAACCTGCCAACATGACGTTTGAACAAGCCGCTGCCGTCCCGGTCGCCGCGATCACCGCGCTGCAGGGACTTCGCGACAAAGGCAAGATCCAGGCTGGGCAAAAGGTTTTGGTTAACGGTGCGTCCGGAGGCGTTGGCACATTCGCGGTACAAATAGCGAAATCGTTCGGGACCGAAGTGACGGGCGTCTGCAGCACGCGAAATGTCGATCTTGTCCGATCAATCGGCGCCGATCACGTCATTGACTACACCAAGGAAGATTTCACCAAAACTGATCAACGTTACGACCTAATCTTCGATCTCGTTGGAAACCATTCGTTCTCAGAGCGACGGCGCGTTCTAAATCCCAACGGCATCTGCGTTATGGCGGGTGTTGGAGGAGCAGGATGGCACGACGGTATGGGGATGCGTCTGGCTGGTGAGCTCAATTCGTTGGCCTGGTCCCGGTTCACGAGCCAGAAATTCGTCGCCTACATTGCTGCATTTAACAAAGCGGATATGACGATTCTGGCGGATCTCATGCAGTCCGGAAAGATCACACCGGTCATCGACCGGACTTATAAATTGAGTGAATTACCGGCTGCGCTGGCATATCTGGAACAAGGACACGCTCGAGGCAAAGTTGTAATAACTGTTGAATGAGAACAAACCTAATCACGATTTTCAATTAACATGAATGGATGGCGGCAAATCTATGAATGATGAAACAAAAACAAAGCTTCCACGTAAACGATGGAAGCGTGCACTGAAGTGGACTATAGGCGTAGTTCTAATTGCGCTGCTAGTCTGGTTTGAGATTGCCTACTGGACCTCGACCAATGACTGCCAGCTCTACTCGGCTGCTCCTACCAATCCTATGAAGGCTGTTGTGTATTGTAACTATGGTGTGCCGAATCTTAAGTTTCAGGAGATCGAAAAGCCAACGCCGGCGGACGATCAACTTCTGGTAAGAGTTCGCGCGGCTTCCGTCAATCCACTCGACTGGCACTTCATCGAAGGCACGCCCTATTTCATGCGCGTAATGGGAATAGGCCTTCGCAAACCAAAGGACACACGACTAGGCGTTGACTTTGCCGGCACGGTGGAGGCAGTTGGGAAGAATGTCACGAAGTTCAAGCCCGGCGATGAGGTATTCGGGGGTCGAACAGGCGCTTTCGCCGAATATGTGTGCGTCCGCGAGGCTCGAGCAGTAGCGGTGAAACCGGCCAGCGTTACATTTGAGCAAGCGGCTTCGGTGCCGATCGCGGGAATCACCGCATTACAGGGTGTTCGCGACAAAGGAAAGGTTCAGCCCGGGCAGAAGGTCTTGATTAACGGCGCGTCGGGAGGCGTAGGCACGTTCGCGGTGCAGATTGCCAAATCGATGGGCGCAGATGTGACTGGTGTATGCAGCACGAGAAATCTGGGCATGGTCCGATCGCTCGGCGCAGATCACGTAATTGATTACACTAAGGAGGATTTTACCAAGGGCGACCAACGTTACGACGTAATTCTGGATAACGTTGCGAACCATTCGTTGTCGGAATGCAGGCGCGTCTTAAATCCCGACGGAAGATACGTGTTGATTGGAGGCGGAGGAGTAAATGAGAGCCGGTGGCTCGGGCCGGGCCTTACTCATGCGTTCAAGGCGATGTTCTTATCAAAATTCGTAAGTCAGAAAATGGGAATGATGCTGGCGGAGCTGAACCAAAAGGACCTGACTGCCTTGGCCGATCTTATGCAGTCTGGGAAGGTCACACCGGTGATCGACAAAACTTACACGTTAGGCGAGCTTCCACAGGCTATCGAATATCTGGAACAAGGCCACGCTCGAGGAAAAGTAGTTGTAAAGGTGGACTAGCAACGGACAGTTGCCACATTTCGAGTTTGTAGCCGCCTCGCTGTGTCGAGGCGCTTTGGTGTGCCCACTCAACACGGTCGCAAGGCACTGGCTACAGAATTATCACTCGTCGTCCGGGTTGGCCTCGCCTTCACTCGATGGCTGCGATTGGTTTTGCGCCAGCGCGTGAATGATTTGCCGTCCGTAAATTGTAGCATTTTGCCTGCCGCGATTGACGAGAATCACAGCTCCTATCTTCTTCTGCAGCGCAAATCCTATGTAGGTTGAGGTGTTATTAAGCCCACCGATCTTGTCGATGATGACGAAACTGCCAGCGCTCACGATCTGCCAGGCGAGACCTATTGTTAAGCGCGGGCTGACGGTAAAAACACCCTGATGAGCGAAGGCCATGGCATTTTCGATCGGGCCATGGCCGGGAAGCTCGCCAAGATTGGCAGCCAGGAAGGTGGCCATGTCACGCGACGACGAATAGATTTGCCCGGAGCCTGGCCAGTCGAAAGTCCCTCCCTCTTCACCCGGCTTGCCGACGGGTTTGCCCATAGGACCATAACCCTGCACGGCGCGGCCAAGCAAATCGCGCGGCAAAGGCAGTGCGGTCGAAGTCATCCCCAGCGGACCGGTTAGCCGCTGGTGCATCAAGGCCGCGAACCGCGTGTTGAACCGACGTTCGAGGGCCACCCGGAGCAGCACCATGGCTGCATCGGAATAAAGATATTGTTGCCCAGGTTCATGGTTCGGACCTGCCTTCCAGGAATTGAGGAAGCGAACAAAATCTGGCCAGGTATATCTCCCTCGATGCCACGTCTCGTATTGCTGCGGCCTGTTCGGCAAACCAGAACTATGGCTGGCAAGCTGTCCTAGTGTGATCCGGCGGATATCGCCGCCGCGCTGTAACTCGATGACGTATTTGGCGACCGGATCTTCGAGGCTGAGCTCCCCCTGTTTGACGGCTTGCGCAAGCAATGTGGTCGCGAACAGCTTACCTACGGAGCCGAGATTGAAAATTGAGTCGGCTGTAATCGGGCGATTCTGCGCATTGTCAGCCATGCCGTAGTTAAAGAGCGAAGTCTTACCATTTGTCCGTACGGCGACTGCAACCCCTCCGCCGCTGCCGGTCCTCGGCCAAATCGGTTGCACCTTTTGTGTAACGATCTGCTCAATATTGGGCTGGGCGTGCGCGGCGCTAGAAGTAAACAAGGCTCCAATTACAGCTACAACGACGAAGCCTGTTCGAATCATGGGCGCGAAGATAGATTCAACCGGCGGAAAGTCGAGCCAGCATTTTGACGATTTAGCGGCGGCTGTCTTCAGCGCCAAATTCCGTGCTGTAGCAGCGGCCGTGCCGGCTGCATTTTCATCAAATGTAAGACGACCCCAATCGAGGCTTGCTCGCCTCGCCCAGATTTGATAACGAGGGAGGCATGTTTTGTCTTAATCGGAAGTCCTCCTGAACAAAAGCCGAGTTAGATACGCGCGTATGAAAAAGTTCCTCATTGTTCTTAGTTCGATCTTTCTTGTAATCGTTGTGTTGGCAGTCATCGGTATCGCGTTCGTCGCAGTGCGCGGCAACGCGCTCGACAAGGAAAGCAAAGCTTATGCTGACAGCGCCATTCCTGCCATCATCAACGGTTGGAGCGAGAAGGAGCTGCTCGACCGCGCGAGTCCCGAGTTCAAGCAAGTCGTCACACAGCAACAACTAGATCAGATGTTTACCTGGTTTGGCAGCCTCGGTCGATTCCAAAAGTACGACCCGCCACAGGGACAGGCTCTCATGTCTGCCACGACGCAGACTGGCAAAGTCATTTCCGCGCAGTACGCGACGAAAGCTACATCCGAGAAAGGGGAGGCGACGGTCACGCTCGGCCTGATAAAGCATGGCGACCAGTGGCAGATTCTGAGATTTAATGTGAACTCACCACAGCTAATTCCAAAATAGCCAGACCTAACCAATCACTACAGTTGACTGCTGGCCGTCCTGATAACGCATTTTACTTTATGACACAGTTCTCGATCTAGCAAAGCTCACTCTCACTAGTGGTAGCTGAGCTTTTTGACTCATGATCTTCCCAGCTCATTCACCCTCTCGGGCTTGCCCGTCTATGTCGCGGCTTCCCGGCTCGCTCCATTCTCGTTAGGCCATTCTGACGCTTCCTAGCGAAGCACAAAAAACGGAGGATACCCATGAATGATAAGCATCAACCGAATCGTCCGACATTGGGCGTGGGAGGAGCTGAGCCGCATGAAGCGACTGACGCAGTCGCACGCCTGGTCGAGGAACTCCAAGCCGGCTGGGACCAGCACAACGCCAATCTCTCGAACCGGCACTTTGCCGCGGACATCATGTGGGGCAGCCCGTTTGGTGCGACCGTCTATGGCTATGAGCAGCTTCACGCTATCCATGAGCGTTTGAAACAGCAGAGCAAGGGCAGCCCTTCCTCGCGCTTTGAGATCGTGAAAGTTCTTGCAGCCGCGCCCGGGGTAGCCTTAGCGCAGGTCCGCCGCGTAGCTCTCGGTCCAGACGGACAGGCCATAGAACCGTCCGATACCGTCACGGGGTCGTTTTCCGAGATGGCGCTATACGTACTTGTCCGCCGGGAGGGCGTCTGGTGGGTCGCCGCCGGGCAGAACACGCCCATTCGATCCGCCGCGTAAACCACCTTTGACCAACGAAGCCATGAGGCCTAACCATCCGATATATCTAACAAGCCCAGGTAAGGCCGCGCAAGCCCGATCCTATGGCTGATTTTGTTCTCGTTATACGAATGAAGCGTCGGCTCTGGTCCCACCATCCCGAATGAACCAAAATGAATACGAAAACAAATATACTCACCGTTGCCCCAGTGCAAAAGAAGTTGATCGGCACATGGAAAATTAGAGCGTTCGAAGACCGAAAGGATGAACACGATCCAAATAGCGAATGGACGTATCCGTATGGAAAAAATCCGAAAGGATACTTCGTCTACGATAACACTGGACATGTGATGATACAGATTATGAAAACTCCTCATAGTCCTCCCTTCGCTTCCGGGGACGACGACAAACCCACCGTAGAAGAAATGAAGAAGGCGTTTACCGGTTATGTCGCCTATTTCGGGACATACACTGTAGATACCGCGAAGAATGTCGTCACTCATCACGTGGAAGGGAGTTTGAAGCCAAGCTTTATCGGGTCAAATCAACCTCGCCCTTTCATCTTGACCGGAGACCGGCTTATTATCGGCGACGGCAAAACTTGGCGCAGAGTCTTAGAGCGTTGTGTGAAATGATCGGTTTCTCTAACGATGGGATGCAGCCAACTCCGGAAGCTTTGACTCATTCGCTCCCGCTCATTTCGACCTTCGGTTCGCCCATCTATGTCGGTCGCGTCCCCGCGGCTCCATTCGTGAGCAGGCACGTTGGCCGTTGTATCAAAAGAGTTGAGCGTCGTGAGATGATAACTGAGAGTGAAGTAACGCAGGAGAGCCGAACATGAAGATAACTGCTTCTTTGATCGTCCTGAGCATCGCGCTGACGAGCTACTCATCCGTGTCCGTTCCGGCAAAGGACGAACCGGAGCGGGAAAAGGCCGAAGAAACATACCTTGTCATCTACCGACCAGGCCCCGCGTGGTTGGAGGGGAAACCAGTTTTCGAGCAGCCTCTCAAGGAATACGGAAAGTACATGCTGAGCCTTTACATAAAGGAGTCCATGAAGCTCGCGGGGCCGCTCACTGACAACGCCGGTGGCGCTGTCCTATTGGTGGTCGCTGACCAGTCGGAGGCGAAGGCAATCGTAGCTGAGGACCCAGCGGTAAAATCCGGGATCTTCGTGTATGAAATGCATCCGTGGAAATTGCAACCATGGGACGAGTTTGCGAAAAAAGCCAAAGATGCCACCAACCAGTCGCTGCGACGGAACACTGACCTCCCTGGGGCTCATTAGGGCCACCGAACTTGGTCGTTAGGTGTGAGCCCGTGAAGTAGCTGGACAGAATTTATGAAGATTACTGCAACGGTACTGAATGAAGTAGAAGCGCATCACGTGGTCGTCTGCACCGACGAGACCAGTCGCTCGATCGAGATTCCATCTAAACAGACAGGTCGCGGATCGAGTGTGAATGGCGGGGAACTGCTGATGGCTGCGCTAGCGACTTGCTACTGCAATGATATTTATCGCGAAGCAGCGAAGAGGAAGATTGATATCGAGAGCGTCAAAGTCGAGGCTGAAGCGGAATTCGAGGCAGAAGGCGAAGGTGCAAAGGCCGTCTGTTATCGAGCTCGCTTGATGGCGCGAGCGTCAGAAGACGAGATTCGCGCCCTCGTTATGCACACCGATAAAGTCGCCGAGATCCAAAACACGGTCAGAGCGCCGACCCCCGTCCTGCTTAAGAGTGTGGAGGTAATCACCGTATGAATGAATTTAGGAACAAACTGCTCCTTATATCCGTCTCGATAAGCTCCGCATCGCTCGCGTTGAAGGCCGCGGAGCCAGAGATCAATCCCTCACACATTGATGCTTACATAACGCCCTACTACGATTCGAAGGGCTCGGAGGTCAAAGTCGGCCGGTTTAGTTCGGGTCTGGCGTCGGCGAAAGAAGATGACTTTCTTGCTACGATTGCCGCGATGAAGAAAGATTGGGACCGGCTCACGTTTCCTGAACTCTATGTCGCCGCGATCCGGCTGTACGACCTGGGCTATCGAAAAGAATCGGTTTACTGGTTTTATTCTGCTCAGTATCGCGGTCG
>Ga0137370_10000919_pt1 | contig 11782 bp, 10 predicted proteins | sample SagtaG_11_FD_104920 | JGI IMG/M metagenome (GOLD analysis project Ga0137370, IMG submission 104920) | Vadose zone soil microbial communities from Sagehorn Ranch, Mendocino, California, USA - Sage1_R_20_16 metaG | ecosystem: Environmental > Terrestrial > Soil > Vadose zone | place: USA... | reverse complement strand
CGCCAGTTCCGGCACGACCTCGCGTCGAGCCAGGAGATCGTGCTGCAGCCGCGCCGCATGCGGTTGCCCCCGCGCCTCACGGCCGGGAGCACGCCGGACGAAGGTGATGCGCCGCACAAGCGCTCGGGCTACGAGCTTGGTGCCGTCGCGGTGGTGGCGCTGCGCCGGGTCGCGGGCGGGCTGCGGCGCGCCATTGCGGCGACCGCCGCCCTCGGATGCGCCGTCGTGGGCAGCCTGCTGCTCGTGTTCCCCCGCATCATGGGCACGGTGTTCGCCGCCGGGGCGTTCACCTTGGCACTGGCGTTCGGCGTGTACGCGCTGGAACGGCGGCGCGCGCGGGACTCGGACGATGGCTGACCTCCCCCTCCCCCCCCAACCCGCGCAGCAGGCCGCGCGTATAGCTCAGCAGGACGAGGCGGAGCTGGTCGCCCGTGCCGTCGCCGGGGAGCGAGCGGCGTTCGGGCTGCTGGTGGAACGTTACGCCGCTGTGGCGCGACGAGTGGCCCGCGCGGTGCTGGGCAATCCGGAGGATGCTGACGATGCCGCGCAGGACGCCATGCTCTCGGCGCTCGTGAAGCTCGGGCAGTACGACGCCCGGCGTCCGTTCGGCCCCTGGCTGTTGCGGATCGTCGCCAACGCGGCGACGGACCGGCGGCGACGCCGGTCGGTCCGCCGCGTGGAGCCGCTCGACGTCGGGCTCACGGCCGGCGGCCCGCGGCCCGACACGACGGCCGAGCGCCGGGCCTTGAACGAGCGGCTGCGACTGGCGCTCGCCGAGCTACCCGAGCGCCGGCGCATGGCGGTGGTGTTGTTCGACGTGGAAGGCTATTCGCACGGCGAGATCGCGCTGATCCTCGGGATTCCCGAGGGCACGGTCCGGTCGGAAGTGTTCCACGCGCGGCGCCGCTTGCGGGTGCTGCTCGCGGACTGGAAGGAGGAGGGATGAAAGATCCACTGCCGTTCGATCACCGGCCCGATCTCGCACTCGGGGATGCCCTGCGACGGGCTCTCGGCCCGGGCGAGGAGAGCCACCGAGCGTTCGTGGCGCGCGTGCTGGCGCGCGCCGAACAGGTGCACGTGATCTCCTGGGACGCCGTGCTCGCCCGCTGGGCGCGCACCGGCGTCGCGGCTGCCCTCGTCGTCGCGCTGGCAGCGGGCTATTTCGTGGGTCGCGCGGCGGCGCCGCCCAGCGCCGTCCGTCCGACCGTTCCGGACGTCCTCCTCGCACCGCCAGCCCACCCAGGGGAGGTCGAGATCGTCCTCGCCTCCGTGATCGGCAACAACTAGCCGAGGAAGACCGCTATGCTGAACCGTTCTACGACCTGGGCCGTGATTTTTCTCGTCGCCACCTTCGCGGCGGGCCTCGCCGTCGGAGCCGGCGGACGCGCGCTCTGGGTCCGCCACGCGTCCGCGGCGGCGCCGGAGCGGACGCGTGGACTCGACCGGATGATGGACGAGCTCAACGCGGAGCTGCGCCTCGGTCCCGGGCAGCGCGACTCGGTGCGGGCGATCCTGCAGCGTCACCGGACCCGGATGACCGCGGTGTGGGAGACGGTGCGCCCCCGGTTCGACTCGATGCGGGCGCAGATGGACTCCGAGGTCGCCCGCCAACTCACCGCCGAGCAGCAGGTCAAGTACCGCGACCATGTGACCCGGTACCGGCATCAAAAGGAGACCGACTCGGGAACGGGGGAGGGGCAGAAGAAATGAGGGCCGCGCGACGGGGAGTACTCGTGTCGGCACTCCTCGCCACTGCGGGGACGCTCGCGGCGCAGCAGAAGCCCGCCACCTCGCCCGTGCCGCCGGCACGGCTCGAGGTGTCGCTCGCGGAAGCGGTGCGGCGCGCGCTCGACGTCCAGCCGGACATGGTCCAGGCCCGGGGCACCGTGCGCAACGCCGGTGCGAGCGGTCGCAGCGCGTGGGGAGCGTTTCTACCGACCGTGACCACCAATGCGTCGGCTTCGCGGAGCAACCAGGATCGGTTCGATCCCAACAGCACGCAGCGATTGCCCCCCGGGTACTCGTATTCGGGCGGCCTGACGGCCAGCCTGGACCTGTTCGACGGGTTCCGGCGGCTGGCCAACGTGCGCGCCACGTCGGCGAGTCAAGACGCGGCGGGGGCGGGGCTCGTGAGCCAACGCTACCAGACCACCCTCACGACCCAGCAAGCCTTCTTCACCGCCCTTGCGAACGAAGAGCTGGTACGCGTCGGGGAGGCGCAGCTGCAACGCGCCAAGGAAGAGCTCCAGATCTCCGTCAACAAGTTCCAGGCCGGAGCGGCGACCCGCTCCGACACGCTCACGGCCACGGTGGATCTCGGGAACGCCCAGCTCTCGCTGTTGCAGGCGCGAGCGAATCTCGCCACGGCCCAGGCCAACCTGGGTCGCCAGATCGGCGTCGACCAGCCGGTGCGCGCGGTGTCGGACACCGCGTTCCCGGGACTCCCGGACACGACGGCGCTGCGCGCGTCGGCGCTTGAGACCGCACCGTCAGTGGAACAGGCACAAGCCCAGGCGCGGGCGGCGAGCGCACAGGTGTGGAGTTCGCGTTCGCAATACTGGCCGAGTGTGGTGGTCTCGTACAGCAACAGCCGTACCGGTACGGGCTCGCCGACGCTGCCGTTGTTCGACACCTATCGCGAGACCTTCTCGTGGCGGTTTGGTTTCTCCTGGACCCTCTTCAATGGCTTCCTGCGCGAGCAGTCGCAAGTGTCGGCCAGTGTGACGCGCGACATCGCCACCGCTCAAGCGGCCGACGCCCGCCGCCAGGTCAACGCGCAGCTCACCCAGCAGCTTGCAGCCCTATTCACCGCGTACGCCCAAATCTCCATTGTGAACGCGAACGTTGCGGCCGCCACTGAGGCGCTCCGCGTCACGCAGGAGCGCTACCGCCTCGGCGCCGGCACGCTGCTCGATCTGCTCACGGCCCAGGCCAACATGACCCAGGTCCAGGTGAATCAGGTCCAGGCGCGCTACAACTATCTGATCGCCCGCGCGCAGGTCGAGGCGCTGGTGGGACACAACCTGTGACCAGCGTCCAGCCGACTGCGTTCCGCACCGGCGACACGCCGCTGCCCGACACCGTCATCCTCACGCACAAGCTCACGCGCGACTACGACATGGGGGGCGAGGTGGTGCACGCGCTGCGCGGCGTCGAGATCCAGATGCGGCGCAACGAGTTCGTGGCCATCATGGGGCCCTCCGGCTCGGGGAAATCGACCCTGATGAACCTCATCGGCTGCCTCGACACGCCCACCGCGGGCGAATACTGGCTCAACGGGCAAAAGGTGAGCGATTTGTCGGACGACGAATTGGCGAGGATTCGCAACAAAGAGATCGGGTTCGTGTTCCAGACGTTCAATCTGCTGCCCCGCGCCAGCGCCCTCCACAACGTGGAGCTGCCGCTGATTTATGCCGGCAGCGGCGCGAAGGAGCGCCGCGCCCAGGCGGCGCGCGCGCTCGAGCGCGTCGGGCTCGCCGACCGGATGACGCACAAGCCGAACGAGCTGTCGGGCGGGCAGCGCCAGCGGGTGGCGATCGCTCGCGCGCTCGTGAACGAGCCCTCGATCCTGCTGGCGGATGAGCCGACCGGGAACCTCGACTCCGCCACGGGCGAGGAGATCATGCGGCTGTTCGAGGAGCTGCACGACGCCGGACAGACCATCGTGCTGGTCACGCACGAAGCCGACATCGCGGCGCATGCCTCTCGCCAGATCCACCTGCGCGACGGGCTCGTCGAGCGCGACGTGCAGACGAAAGGCTGATTGTGAACCGCACTCTCCTGGCCGCCCCTGCGGCCCTGTTGCTTGGCGTCGCGGCGTGCAAGCAGGCGCAACCCGCGGCCCTGTACGAGAAGATCCCGGTGGCGCACCGCGACATCGTGGTGACGGCCTCCGCCTCCGGCGCCATCCAGCCCATCCTCACCCTGAGCGTGAAGTCGAAGGCCTCAGGCGAAATCCTCGGCATGCCGGTCCAGACGGGCGACGACGTGAGGAAAGGACAGCTGCTCGCGAAGATCGACCCGCGCATCCCCCAGAACGACCTCACCCAGGCCGAGGCGAGCCTGGCCGTCGCCAAGGCCCAGCTCGACAACGCCACCGCGCAGCTCAAGCGGAGCGAGTCGCTGTATCAGAGCAAGTCCATCGCCGAGACCGATTACGAGGCCGCGAAGCTCAGCTACGCGACCGCCCAATCTTCGGTCGTCAATGCCGAGGCGAACCTCCAGACCGCGAAAGACGCGATGGAGGACACCCAGGTGCGCGCGCCGGTCACCGGCACGGTGCTCGAGCTCGACGCCGTGCTCGGAACCGTGATCTCAAGCCCGACGCACGACGTGGGCGGCGGCACCGTGATCCTCAAAATGGCGAACCTCGACACCGTGCAGGTCCAGGCATTGGTGGACGAGACCGATGTCGGCAAGGTCCAGTCCGGGATGCCGGTGACGATCACCGTGGACGCGTTTCCCAATCGCCCGTTCGACGGCAGCGTCCTGAAGATCGAGCCGCAGGCGCAGGTCAATCAGAACGTCACGATGTTCCCGGTCATCGTCAATATTCTGAACCCCAACCACCAGCTCAAACCGGGGATGAACAGCGAAGTCGAGATCCACATCGGTAACCGGCAGAACGTGCTGGCCGTGCCGAACGCCGCGCTCCGCACGCCGCGCGACGTGGCATCGGCCGCGCAGGTACTGGGACTCGACCTGCAAACCGTGCAGCAACAGCTGGCGCAGGCGGAGACGCCGCGCGCCGCCGGCCGAGACACCGCGGACGCCGGCAAGCTGCACGCCGCCGAAGCGACCAAGCCGGGAGCGGCAGCCACGTTCACGACGCCCAGCGGACGCACCATCACGCTGCCGTCGGGCGTGACGCCCGACCAGGTACGGGCCGCGTTCGCGAAACGGATGACCGGCGCCGAGCTGACACCCGCGGAGCAGGCCCTGCTGGCGCAGCTGCGCAGTCAGTTCCAGGGAGCGGGCGGTGGTGGGGCGGGCGGCGCCGCCGGCCGCCAGGGTCGCAACGCCGCGGGCGGCGGAAGCGACATCGTGTTCACGCTGCGGGACGGCAAGATCTCGGCCGTGCCGATTGGCACCGGGCTCACCGATCAGGACTACATCGAGGTGACGCGCGGGCTCGCCGAACAGGACACGGTGCTGGTGCTGCCGAGCGCGTCGCTGGTGCAGTCGCAGCAGCAATTCCGCCAACGCTTCCAGAACGTGACCGGCGGCGGGCTGCCGGGCGTGCGGCAGCAACCGAGCACCCCACGGTAGGGCGAATGCTCCTGGGCGAGATCATCCGCGTCGCGCTCGAAGCGCTGCGAGCCAACAAGCTGCGCTCCCTTCTCACCATGCTGGGGATCATCATCGGCGTCGGCGCGGTGATCACCATGATCGCCCTGGGCTCGGGTGCCCAGAAATCGGTGCAGGACCGGATCCAGGCGCTCGGGCCCACCCTCTTGAGCGTGTATCCGGGGCAGAGTTTCATGCGCGGCGTGGCGAGCGATCAGCGCGTCAGCCTGACCATGGACGACGACACCGCGCTCGCCAATCACGCCCGCTACGTCACGGACGTCGTGCCCGAGCTGACGCGCAACCTCCAGGTCCAAAAGGGCAGCCAAAACATCAACGTCAACGTGCTGGGCACCACGCCGAACTACGCGTCGGTCCACAACTACACCGTCCCGGCCGGGCGGATGTTCACGGCGGGCGACGACGCGGCACGTCGGCGGGTGGCGGTCCTGGGCTCCGCCATCCCCGATATGCTGAACGCGAACCGCGACGCGATCATCGGCCAGGAGATCCTGATCCGCGCGATCTCGTTCGAGGTCATCGGCGTGCTGTCGGAGAAAGGCTCGCAGGGCTCGTTTTCCAACCCCGACGAGCAAATTCTCATCCCGCTCGAGACCGGCCGATACCGCGTCATCGGCAGCAACCGGCTGCGCGACATCACGTTGCGCGTGGATGACCTGAGCAACATGAACCTGGCAACGCTCGAGATCGAGCGCGTGATGCGGCGGCAACACAAGATTCGCCCCGGTCAGGATAACGACTTCCAGATCCGTAACCAGACCGACATCCTGGCGACGCTGCAACAGACGACCGAGACGTTCAAGTACCTCCTGGCCGGCATTGCCGCCGTGAGTCTCGTCGTCGGGGGCATCGGCATCATGAACATCATGCTCGTGTCCGTCACCGAGCGCACCCGCGAGATCGGCGTGCGCAAGGCGCTCGGCGCCACCAGCTTCAACATCCTGTTCCAGTTTCTCGTCGAGGCGTTGGTGCTGTGCCTGGTGGGCGGTCTGATCGGGGTGCTCATCGGCTCGCTCGGCGCCGTAGTGCTGTCGCAACTGGCCCACTGGAACACGCTGATTTCGCCGCTCGCCATTCTGCTCGCCTTCATTTTCAGCGCCGCCGTCGGGCTGTTCTTCGGGATCTGGCCGGCTCGCCGGGCGGCGAGTCTCGATCCGATCGTGGCGCTGAGATACGAATAGATTGCGAAGTGCGGAGTGGCGGGACCGGCTGACGATTCGTAGGCAACGCTCCGAAGGCGGCCCCTTCATTCCGCATTCCGCACTCCGCATTCCGCACTTACGTTTCACGCCGTGCTCTCCCTCCTCCTCGCGCTTCAGGTCGTCACCGACCCCGTCCCCGTCTACAGCGGCCTCGCCAGGCAGCTCGACGTGCGCATCCCGCGCTACGAGACGGAGGCCAAGATCGACGGCGTGCTCGACGAACCGGTGTGGAGCCGGGCGGCGACGCTCACCGGCTTCTCGCAGTACCGGCCGGTGGACGGCCGTCCCGCCGAAGACTCGACCGCGGTGCTCGTCTGGTACGCCCCCGACGCGATTTACTTCGGCATCCGCGCGTTCGAGCGACACGGCAGGGCGGTGCGCGCCACACTCGCCGACCGCGACAACATCGACGCGGACGACCACGTCGCCATCCTGCTCGACACCTACCTCGACCACCGCCGCGCCACGATGTTCGCCGTCAATCCGCTCGGCGTGCAGGAGGACGGCGTCTGGAGTGACGGCGTCGCTGCCGGCGCCGCCGGGGGGCCGAGCGCGGGCGGCAGGTTCGACGCGACGATCGATCTGAACCCCGACTACGTCTACGAATCACGCGGCCGCGTGACCGAGCACGGCTACGAAGTGGAGGTGCGGATCCCCTTCAAGAGCCTGCGGTACCAGAGCGCCGACCCCCAGGATTGGGGCATCCAGCTCGTACGCTCGGTCCAGCATTCGGGCTATGAGGAAACCTGGACCCCCGCCGTGCGGGCCAACGCGAGCTTCCTCATTCAGTCGGGCCGCCTGGTGGGACTCGGCGCGCTGCGGCGCGGCCTGGTGCTCGACCTCACACCCGAGTTCACCACCAAGGTGGACGGGGCCCCGAGCGCGCCGGGCTACGACTATCGCGGCACACCCGAAGTCGCGGGCAACCTGCGCTGGGGGGTCACGCAGAACCTCGGCCTGACCGCGACCGCCAACCCGGACTTCTCGCAGGTCGAGGCCGACATCGGCCAGGTGACGCTCAACCAGCGGTTCGCCCTGTTCTACCCGGAGAAGCGCCCCTTCTTCCTCGAAGGGCTGGAGCAGTTCGACACGCCCAACAGCCTCATCTATACGCGGCGCATCACGCAGCCGGTGTTCGGCGCCAAGCTCGCCGGCAAGGTCGGAGGGACCGGGATCGCCTATCTGGGCGCCGTCGACAATAGCGACCAGTCGGCCACGGGCGCGCACCCGATATACAACATGCTGCGCCTGCGGCGCGACCTCGGGCCGACGTCCACGCTCGGGGTGGCCTACACCGACCGGATCGACGGCGATGCCTATAACCGCGTGCTCGGCATCGACGCGCACGTCGTGTGGCGCAAAATCTGGTTCTCGGAGGTCCAGGTCGCGGGGGCGTGGACGCGCGACCCGACGGGCGGCCGCTCCGGTAAGCTGTGGACCGTCACCTTCGGCGACCGCACCGGTCGCGCGTACGGCAACCACTACGAGCTGCTCGGCATCGAGAAGTCGTTCGAGGACACGAGCGGGTTCGTGAATCGCACGGACTTCGTCGCCGGTCGCACCTACAATCGGTTCAGCTGGTACGGTCGCCCGGGCGCGCTGGTCGAGCAGTTGACGGCGATCGTCGGGTTCGCGCCGATCTGGCGCTACCGCGACTTCGGCCGGTTGAACCGGACCATCGAAGACACTCTCCAGAACTTCTGGATCGCGACCCTGCGGGGCGGGTGGCAGGCGCAGCTCATGCTCAGCCTGAATCACTTCGGCTTCGAGGCCGCGGACTACTCGGGCTACACGGTCGGCGTCGCGCCGTTTGCCGTACCGCACGACCTGTATCACCTCCCCGGCGGGGCCCTCATTCTCAACACCCCGAACCGGGCCGTGTCGGGCAGCATGGTGGTGGGTTATTCGGCCGCGGCCATCTTTCCCGAGGCATCCGAGGGCCGCCAGGTCGCCGTGACCACCGTCGCGGCCGTGCGGCCCACGCCAGCCCTGCGGCTCGAGGCGCGCTGGCTGCACCAGCGCTTGACCCGCGCGCGCGACGGCACCCGCTTCTCGACGGCGAACATCCCCCGGTTGAAGCTCGAGTACCAGCTGACACGGGCGATCTTCGTGCGCTACATCGGCCAGTACTTCGCGGAGGACCAGGCTGCGCTGCGCGATCCGCGCACCGGACAGCCGCTGCTCGTGAACGGCGACACCGCGCGAGCGATCGTTACGAACGACTTCCGCAACGACGTCCTGTTTTCCTACAAACCGACCCCGGGAACCGTCGTCTTCCTGGGCTACGGCGCGTCGCTCACCGAGGCGGATGCCTTCCGATTCCGGAGCCTGAGTCGCACGGCCGACGGCTTCTTCCTCAAGCTGAGCTACCTCTTCCGCATGTAGCCCCTCTACCCCTCCCTTCCGCACCGGGCCATTTTCCCTGCCATGCCCGCCGCGGCCGACCTGACCCGACAGCTGGCCGACGAAGACCGCGCCAAACAGCGCCGCTACGTGCTCGCGAATACCCACGCGCGCTGGCGGGTCGTCGCGCTGGGGTCGGCCCTGCTCGCGATCGTCCGGGTCGCGCGGGTCGCTCCCGTCTCGTGGCTCTACATCCTGGGCTTCGCGGGTATGTTCGCCGCCATCACCTACGCCCTGCTCCGCGTGGCACGAGGCGGTGAGTTCCGTGCCTGGCACGTGCACGCCGACATCGCGGTCGGTGCCGCGATGATCTCCGCAATCCTCTACGCCGTGGGGCCGAGCGGACACCTGCTGTACGTCGTGTATGTGATCGCACCCCTGCAGGCCGCGCTGTCTCTCGGCCAGACGGAGGCCTGGCAGGCGCTCCTCGTCAACCTCACGGGCTTCGGGCTCGCCACGGCCGTCCGGGTCAGTCAAGGCTCTCCGGGCTGGGCGTGGAGCGCGTTCGCGCAGGAGACGCTGGTGCTCGCGTTCGTGAGCGCGGCCCTGATACCGACGCTGACGCGGTTCGTCACCCGCCTGCAAGCCGCTCGGAGTACGCTGGCTCAGGTGGAGCGCGGCGACCTCACGGTGCAGGTCCAGGACGAGGAGCCGGACGAGCTGGGCTACCTCGGCGCGAGCGTGAACCGGACCACCGGGGCAATTGCCGGTGTGGTACGTCAGGTCCAGCACCAGTCCCAGGATCTCGCGGCCATGGCCGAGCAGCTCGCCGCTTCGGCCCAGGAGCTGCACGCTGCATCCCAGGAGATCTCCGCCGCCGCGGAGCGGCTGACCGAGGGCACGTCGCGCCAGCGGGAGCTCATCGGCCACGGCCGCGACGACTCGGAGGCAGCGGCGGACGTCGCAGCGCAGCTGCACGCGCGGGCACAGGAGGCCGAGCGCCAGATCGCCGGCGTGGCGCAGCAGGCGCAGCGCCACGGCCAGGAGATCGCACGCGCGAGCGAGCTCCTCGTCACCCTCGTCGACCACCTCGACCAGGTGTCGCGCGCGGCCGGCACCCTGGAACAGGGCTCGCGGGAAATCGGCAAGCTCGTCGACGCCATTACGCGGATTGCGAGCCAAACCGACCTCCTCGCCCTGAACGCGGCGATCGAAGCGGCGCGGGCCGGGCAGCACGGCCTGGGATTCCGGGTGGTGGCCGACGAGGTACGCAAGCTCGCCGAGCAGAGCGCCCGCTCCGCGGAGGAGGTACGGGCCCGCGTGCGGCAAACGCAGGACCAGATCGGGCAGGTGATCGCGGCGATGGACGAGGGTCGACGCACGGCCCAGGGCGTGGGCGCCGTGTCCGCGGCGGCCCGGCAGGCGCTGGACGCCATCTTCGGCGACCTGAACGCCACCGTGAAGTTCGCCAGCGCGTTTGCGGGCGAGACCGAAGGTCAGACACAGCGGATCCGCGAAGTCGTGCGCCGGATGGAAGAGGTCGCGGGGATCGCCGAAACAGCGGCCCAGGGCGCCGAGCAGACCTCGGCCGCGACGGAGGAGCAGATCGCCTCACTGGGCGAGCTCACGACCACCTCACAGCACCTCTCGGTCGCCGCGGCCAAGCTGACGGAGACGATTCAGCGGTTCAACGTAAACGGGAAAGCGTAGGGGAACCCCGGGGGCGCCGCGGGAGTTCTTCGCATGGTACGTTAACTGCGATTCCGAGGAGCAACCATGTCGATTCGACCGATCAAGCGAGTGCTGCAGGCTAAACCCACCATCGAAGGCGCGGGCGTGCGGTTGCGCCGCGCGTTCGGCTTCGGCGACACCCAGGAGTTCGATCCCTTCCTCCTGTTCGACGACTTTCGTAACGAGAACCCCGAGGATTACCTCGCGGGCTTCCCCTGGCACCCCCATCGGGGGATCGAAACCATCACGTACGTCCTCGCCGGGACGGTCAACCACGGCGACAGCCTGGGGAATAAGGGCGCCCTGGGGGCGGGTGATGTGCAGTGGATGACCGCGGGCAGCGGGATCCTCCATCAGGAGATGCCGCGCGGGGACCCACAGGGGCGCATGCATGGGTTCCAGTTGTGGGCCAATCTGCCGTCCGCCCTGAAGATGACCCGGCCGCGCTATCAGGACATCTCCGGCGGCGCCATCCCCGAAGTGACCGACGACGACGGCACGCGCGTGCGCGTGATCTGCGGGAGCTTCTGGGGGAAGACCGGCCCGGTCGAGGGGGTGGCGGCGGACCCGCGCTATTTGGACGTGTGGGTCCCACCTGGCAAGCGGAAGTCGCTGCCGGTCGAGACGTCCGGGCACGCGTTTGCCTACGTGTTCGAGGGCGGTGGCACGTTCCGCGACGCTTCGCAGCCGGGCGCCGTCCGCACCGAACCGGTGGGACCAGTCGTGGCCGGGAGCGGCGGCGGGAGCCCCGAGGAGGTGCAGAACCGGTCGCTCGTGTTGTTCGACAGCGGGGACAGCGTGACTGTCCAGGCAGGCGACGCCGGTATCCGGTTCCTCCTCGTGTCGGGGAAGCCGATCGAGGAACCGGTGGCATGGTACGGCCCCATCGTGATGAACACGCAGGACGAGCTGCGGCGGGCGTACGCCGAGCTCCAGGACGGCACCTTCATCAAGCAACGCTAGAACGTAAACCATCTTGTCACAGGAGTCGACGCCATGTCCCCCGTCCCGCACGACACCATGAACGATCTTCCCGAGAGCTCGCGCAGCCAGGTGAGCGATCTGCTCAACAACCTCCTGGCGGACGCGATCGATCTCCAGACGCAGGCGAAGCAAGCGCACTGGAACGTCAAGGGCCCCCAATTCATCGCCCTGCACAAGCTGTTCGACGAGATCGACGAAGCGGTGGAGGAGTACGT
>Ga0137370_10000910_pt1 | contig 11807 bp, 12 predicted proteins | sample SagtaG_11_FD_104920 | JGI IMG/M metagenome (GOLD analysis project Ga0137370, IMG submission 104920) | Vadose zone soil microbial communities from Sagehorn Ranch, Mendocino, California, USA - Sage1_R_20_16 metaG | ecosystem: Environmental > Terrestrial > Soil > Vadose zone | place: USA... | reverse complement strand
TCCGCGGGACGGGCTGGTATCTACGACGGCATCAGCACCCCAGTAACTCAGAGAGAGAGGGAGGGTATGGCCAAATCGAAGCAGGAAGCAGGACGAAGATCAACTCGTGCACCACGCAGCCGAGGCCGCGGGTTGACGGTCACAAAACAACGGGTGCCCAGTCGCTTGGCGAAACGCCGGCTGGGTGAGCGGCTCAAGAACGACACGGCGTCGTTCAATCAAGGCAACTTGGCCGAGAAGTTCCGTAAGGAGGGGTATGACGAGTTGCCGCTGGATGAACTCCAAGATCGGCTCTCGAAAATGTCGGGCCCTTTGGCCGCCATCATTCTGAAGGGAAGAGTGTGATTGCATGCCATACTACTATCTCGACTCAACAGCACTGGTGAAACGTTACAGCATGGAGCGCGGCACACGTATCATCAGCAGGCTCATGGTGAAGCGGAGCAAAGTGGCGATTTTGCCGACGTGGTCTGTAACAGATTTTTATACGGCATTTGCAAATCGAGCCCACCATGGAGAGATCACCCGGGACGATTGTTATTCGGTAATCCATAAGTTCGAGAGAGAATCGCAGGAGGGTCTCTACCAGTTCATTGCCCCGACGGTGCAGACGTACTTGGCGACTAAAGAACTGGCGTTGGAGTATCCTGCGCTCCGATCACCACAGGTCTTGCATTTGGCCCTGGCCTTGGAACTCAAGCCCTTGCGGTTGACCGTTGTCAGTGCCGATACACAATTGCTGACGGCCTGTCATGCGGCGGGCCTTCATACCATTAATCCTGAAGAGGATTGATCAGATCACGGGGGATCGGCCTGATAGTCGGCGATCATTGAGTCGATGACGGTCATCGAGCAGGCTGCGAAAAAAACTATTGTGGCACGGTGGAAATTCAGCGGCTCGCACATCCAGACAACATGAGAATACCGCGGAGGATGCTCAAAAAGCCGGCCTTTTCGCCCGCCCAACCCCGGCGGTTACTGCACCTTTCCACCCTAAGTCTGCCAAGACAGACTCTCCATCCTAGGACGCGCCTTGTCCCAAGCAAGGCCACAGCCACGCGGCTGACCCTCGTTTCACGGGAGCGAAGCGACAATGAAGCTGGCGGACTTTGTCAGCATCCTGCTCGAGTGCCCCGTCCTGAAAGCCGGGGTTCATGACTCGCGCGCTGGGTTCAGCCGTTCCCTGAGGCTACCTGTGCCAAAAGGTCCAGGACCGCCTCATTCCATCCTACCGGGCCTATTCCGGGCGCTCGAATCATTCCAGGCAGGTGGAGATCAGGGTCATAAGATCCGTCTGGTTTCTGGACGAGAATTGGATAATCCACCATGGCGAGCAGTGATGCGTCGTTGATGCTGTCCCCGATCCCAACCGTTTCGATCCGCTCCGTTTGCCCCCTCATGCGTTGTTGTCGATGGTAACAGCGCAGGAGCACGGAAGCAGCAGTCCCCTTATCGTTCTCCCCCATCAGATGAAATAATCGTCCCCCTTTTGTCCATCGAAGGCCCCGGGTGACGATTTGTCGGCAGACTTCTTCGATGAGCGCCTGAGGGCCTTGTAGGAGATAGGGTTCGTCGTATTCCCGTTGCTTGGCCAGTATGGCGTCGGCATATGGGAGCCCGGTCACCTGCATAATGGCTTCTACCGAAAGGTCGCCAAAGCCCTGTAACGGCGTTTCAAGCGCAACTTCGAGTTGTTTCAGTACCTCTCGCAGCATGTAATAGGGCACACCTAATTCGATGACCTGGTAGGGAGACTTGGCACGCATGCGTTCCAAGGGGAAGTCAAAGAGCCCGGGAGGGACAAACACCGCGCCCCCGTTTTCGACGATGAAAGGGTCATGATGGCCGAGACGCTTTCGAAGTGGTTCCATTTCCGCGCGCGTTTTACTCGACACCAATACAAGCGGAATACTTTGCTCGTGGAGCGCGGTGAGGGCTGGTGTGGCCGCCTCATAGGAATAGGTCGTGCCGTCCAGGAGCGAGCCATCCAAGTCTGTAAAGACGATCAAGTTAGGCATGGGCTTACGTCGTTACCAGTGATGCAGATCATCCGCCTTGGTGGATTTTGATCGGGCCACCAGCCGTCGTTCCATGAACTCTTTCGCGAGATCAGCTGCCCCGAGTCCGAATGCAATCGCTCCGGCCAGTACAATTCCTCCCCAGGTAATGCCGAATCCCACGACGACGATGTGTTGGGCAATGCCGAGTTGTTCTAGCGCCATGGCCCCCGCAAGGGCTTGTATTCCCCAGCGAGAACAGGCTGCGATGAGTCGGGCGGGCGGCAGTCCGGCGTTGACGGCGGCGATCAGAACGGCCTGGGATACAAAGTTCGAAAGAAAGTACCCAGCCAGAAGAATGACCGCTGCCGTCACGAGATGGGGCACATAGGCCAGCAGTGACTGGGCGAACTGGTTGATCGGAGTCAGGTTCAGGGCTCCTAACGCCGCGATCGATGCCAGCATAAGCACCGTCCAGTAGATGCTGCGACCGACAATGCGAGAGGGATCGGTCTTGACCCCTCCACGCAGGAGCGCCGCATTCATTCCCAGCCGATCACAGAGGTGGTCGAATCCGATCACGCGAAACAGCCGTTCAGTGGAAGAACCGAACGCCCACGCGGTGATGAGGCCGCCAAGCAGGATAATGCCCATGGCGAGTACATAAGGGAGCTCGGTTAGCACCTGGCGTCCGAGTAATTCCAACGGCCCTAGAAGCGCTTGGTTAATAAAGTCATTCATGATCACCTCCTGCGTCGCTGTTCGTGTGGTGCAACAGAGCTGGCGTTGCTGGTTGCAGCGCTGCCGGTTGCCAACGTTCAACCAGATAGGGTTTCATGCGTTCGAACGTGGTGCACAGGGCTTCGATCTTCTGTTCTGCCTCCGTGGACGTCAGACCTTGGGTGGCATCGGCGAACGAGGCGGTCCGACCTAAGTACAGGGGGGTTAGGGCTTTCAGGAGGTGATCGCGCGGCATGATTCGTTTGTGATACGCGGTGGCCGCATCATAGACGACCTGTACCCACAACTCATCGGGAATACGACAGTCGGTGCCGGATGTCCCCTGGAGGTTGCGCAGCTGAGTGAACGTGTCATCGGCCAGGATCTCTCGCCAGATGGGCTCAAGATCGGTGAGGCCCTGTCGATAGTGCGACACCATCCGCTCCACGTTGACATGGACCGGTTCGACTCCGACCTCGTAGGGAAATCCAAAAAGTGGAACCGGCTGCGATCCCTCCTGACAGGACCAGAGGCCTTCGTGCTGTTCCATTAAGGCAAAGAGTGCTCCCATTACTTGCATCAACATTGCAGACAGGTCGGCAGAAGGGTCCTTCGGATTATGGATTTTTGCGCCAAGGAAGCTTTGGCAAACCCGTGCGCCGCTGGCAATAGCTTCCGTCGTCATCCAGATATCGATGCCGAACCGAGCCACTTCCGATTCCCAGACATGTTGATCGAGATAGTGGGCCGCAAGTGCACCGGAAAAACCAAACTCCCCGCCGATGGGTTGGCGGATCCGTTGCCCGTAGAGCGCCCTGGTGAGTGGATAGGCGAGACTGTTCGTGATCGTGCCGTCGTATTTGTGGCGCAGATAGTAGGGTGCGACGTAGTCGTATCCCTCTTCCATGATTGGGCGAAGTAACAGTTCAATCCATTCCGGTGAAATGCTGCGGAGATCCGCGTCCACGACTGCGCAGGCCCTAGCCTTTAGTCGTCGGGCAATCTCGAAGATCGTCCGGAAGGCACTGCCTTTTCCGGGAATGCCATGGTAGGGCGTGACGATCCGATGCAGAATGCTTTGCTGGTCGGCGATGAAGAGGTGTTGGAAGTCGATGGCGGTGCGGGCGACGATGGCCGGCGTCTCATCGGAAGAGCCGCCGTCGGAGTTGACCAGGACGGCCCGATGACCAGGGAAGTGTTTAGCGAGGCCCACGCTTACGGCCCGCACGACATGCCCGACTGTGTCCGCGTTGTTGTAACTTGGAATCCCGACGAGAATCTCCGCCGAACCGATATCCTGAAGTCGTGCTTCAGTTGGTGCAGTGAGTGGTGTGAGACCGTTGTTCATGACGGAGTGGCTGCCGGTTCAGATGTGGGGTCCCAGGCGTGATCCGCTTCGACGGCGTCGACCAGACGATCGAAAATATCGGGCACGGCATGGGTCACTCGACTCCAGTTGGAAATCATGGGGACGCCAAGTGGATCGTCGAGGAACCCGTCGGTGGCCAGTTTCATGCCCTTCAAGAAGACTTCAACGGCCGTCCGTTCGTGGTGGGGGTCGAAGGTGCGGCTGTTGATAGCCGCGTCGTTTTCGTAGCGGCTGATCGCTTCCTGCGCGGCTTGCAAATACGTTGCCCGCAAGGTCTTGAGGATCCCGTCAGATAATATGACGCCTTCGCTCGCCAGGTTTCTGAAGAGCGATTTCGTGATATCGATGCACATTTTGAGGAGGCCAGCATCAGGATTGTGATCCGAGAGTTCCTGGTGTTTGTGGTCATAGGCATCCGCAATATCGGCTTGGCAAATGCGGCGCAAGGCGCAGTTCCGATAGACCTCCGCGAGGACACCGATTTCGAGACCCCAGTCACCTGGAATTCTGTTGGTCCAGGCCAGGTCCCGCACCATGGCGAACTCACCGGCCAGAGGGTAGCGAAAGCTGTCGAGAAACGTCAGGAGTGCGTGAGGTCCCACGAGCTGTTGGAGGCTTCGGATCATGGGGGTGATGAAGAGGCGTGTCACCCTGCCATGGAGACGGTCGGTGACGCGGCTGTAATAACCTTTACAGAATTCATAACCGAGGTTTGGGTTGGCGATGGGATAGCAGAGACGTGCCAGATACTCCCGGCTGTAGCTTGTGATATCGCAGTCGTGGAGTGCAATGACCTGGCTGTGGTTTCTGGCAAGCACATAGCCGAAGGCTGTCCAACAGCCTCGTCCCTTGCCCTGCATGCCGATATCGAGGTTGTGATCGACCAAGAGCTTGAGGATGGCTTGGATGCGGGCTCCGTCATTCCAGAGGAGACGAACCCGTTGTGGGAGTACGGAAAAGAACTGCTTAGCCAGGCGAAATTCCAAGGCCGAGGCCCGGTCCAACGAGATGACGATTTCATTGAGGTACGACACAGTCTTAAGAGTCTCCACGATGGACTTCAATGCCGGGCGTCCCAATTCTGCGTAGAGAGAGGGGAGGACCAGGGCGATGGGGTTGACGCGCCCATAACGCGTCATCTCTCGCTCCAGTTGGTCCACGTTCGGCTGCCCGAGGCGGTGAAGTACCGTGACGACACCGTTTTGGTAGAAGTCTGACATTGGGGCCTCCGATGAGCGACTCGCCTGCATAGCCTGGCAATGACATGCAGCGGGATCAGGAGCGGGTGTCAAAGACTGGCGCCGCATTCACCAAAGCAGCGTTATCAGTATAATACAACAATTGGGCGAGTGATATGCCACTAGAGAATATTTCCAAGGGACGATGTTCCGGGAACGAACCAGGGGGGAAATGAAGGAGGTAATGGCAAAAACCGTCACCTCCAGCAGTCTCACGTGAATGTCATTAGGTGCCCCACTTCCTCGTTCAAGCACCCGTTCCTCATGGGTACGTGAGAGTAGGCGGGAAGCATCGACTTTAGTCCGTCAGTTGCAACGCGACCGAGTTTGCGCCAAGAAGCAAGGGTAATCGACAGTCATTGGGCAGTCTCGTGGGTGGTTTGTGGCAAGGCGGGTTTTTATGTGAGCCCTGTGAATCCTCCGGAAAGCACTGTGGATTGGTGTTCCCTACATGGTGAGGCCGCTCAAGGCGGCAGGGCTCTCAGCATCTAATTGCTCAAGGCCTCGTCGGGCTTGGGCTGCGTAATACTGATAGCGGGGTTGCGGAAAGTTTATGATGACCATATGAAACATCTCTTGTGCAACGTTCAGGCGTCCCATTTCCTGTGCGGCCTGGCCAGTATGAATGGCACAGGCCGCAGCCATCGCTGCTGGATCGGCTGAGAGGCGGAAGGTCGATCCGAGGGGAACCGGTTCATTCTTTTCAGGGAGGATCGGACCTTCGGCGGAGTCGATCGTGTGTACCGTGCGACTCAGTTGTTGTGCATCCGCACGCATCGCATCAAGGTTTTGGCTTCGGTGGCAGTGGGTATAGGTGCTCCACAGATCCATGAAACGTCCGTTGTCAAATAGTGATGAACGGGAGGATTGACTGATCCTGTCGCACCCGCTGAGAGGTATCAGGAGGGTCAACAGGAGTGTGAACCACCAACCTGTCTCGCGATGCATAGGACCACTCTCTCCTAGTCCTGCTCTTCTTACCGACCGTTACTCACCCCCGTCTATTGACTCTCTCGCTCACGCATGGACTGATTGATGAATCGCATAGTCAAGGAATTCCAAGAGCAGCGTGAATTCATTTCCTTTGCGAACCCACGCGAACGCTCCCCGCTCAACCGCCTCGTGGGCCAGGTCGTTCTGTTCGGCAGAGAACACCACGACAGGAATTCCAGGCCACTTCATGCGGCAGACTGATAGGAGTTCGAAGCCGTCCATCTTTGGCATATTGTAGTCGGTCAACACAACTCCAACCGAGTGTTTTTTCATCTGCTCCAAGGCTTCTAGCCCGTTCGAAGCCCCATAGACTATGTATCCAGCGCTGACGAGCCTTAGGGAGAGCAGATAGCGTAAATCGCGATCATCATCGACGACTAACACGCTTTTGTTGTTCTGTTCCATTTTGCTCTTGTCTCCTTTCTGTCTATCCATCCCTGTGGCGACGGCAGAACTTTACCCGGGAGGTTTCCCCCAGCTTCGGATAGGTGTCGCCATACCGACGTGTCAATGTGTTCCACTCATGACGATTATGATTGTTTGAGCATGTCCATCCGGCTGGACCCATAATTGAATACGGTCGCCGGCTTTCGCTTGACCGAATATCTCTGTGTCTTTCCCGACATGAACCTGTCGTTCCACACCCACAATGTCTTTGACGACATAGCTATAGCCTTCGATTCTAAGCAGGTCCGCCTCAAACGAAGGTGGCGGGGGTGGCGTGCTCAGGTTTGGCTCCAGCCCAGAAAACGATTGGGGCACGGCCCAGAAGCCCGACAGAGCGAGAATCATTGCGAGAATCGTTACATATCGTGAAAGCCTGGCCATCGCGCTCCCTCTTGTCCGTCATCCATCCTGACAGCTTGTGAAATGTATTCTTCCTCACATCAACGCAAGCCATGTCGTCGACTATCAGGGAAATGAGTAAGACAACGGGCAAATGAGCAAACGGCAGACCGCGCTGCCAGACAGGGGGCCCACCGGATGAAATTCTCAGGAAAATCAAATCGGTAGACGAATGGAGGAGACCTCAGGAGCGGAGGAGGGTCGAACGTTCGGGAGAACAAGTTGTCGCAGTGAGCGGAAGAGATCAGCAGGAATACATGGTGGCATGCGGATTTCGACTGTTGGAGACAAGTTGTCTCGCGCAGGAACAGGTTGACCGTTACTCTGGTCAGTCGTGACCGTACTGGCGGAGCTTGCGCAGGAGCGTCTTGCGGTGAATACCGAGAGTAGCGGCCGCCTGGCCGTGGTCCTGATGATGGGCCTCCAGCACAAGAAGAATATAGTTTTTTTCCATGTCCTCCAGGGTCTTCCACCCGCGCACCTGCGTATTGTTTTGAACCGTCGCCGTCCGGATCGTCTCAGGCAGGTCCTCAGGGGTGATGATGGGATGTGGGGTCAAGGCGATGGCCGGCCCGCTCACATGCTCGAGTTCGCGGACGTTGCCGGGCCATGAATAACGTGCCAGCAAAGGAATGGTCTCCGGTGAAAGGCCAGTCACCGGCTTCTCTTTGGTCCGGCCGAATTTTTCGACGAAATATCGGCTCAGAAGCGGAATGTCTTCAATCCGATCGCGCAACGGAGGAAGGATAATCGTGACGACCTCCAGCCGATAAAAAAGATCCTCGCGAAATGTCCCAGCCTCGACGAGGGGTTTCAAATCCTTTTTCGACGCGGCGATGATTCTGACGTCAATTGCACGAGGTGTCTCGCTCCCGACACGCCGGATCTCGCGTTCCTGTAGCGATCGGAGCAACTTGCTCTGCATGACCGGCGAGAGGTCTGCGATCTCGTCCAGGAAACAAGTGCCCAGATGCGCTTGTTCGAGCAGTCCCTTCTTGCTTGCGACGGCTCCGGTAAATGAGCCTCGTTCATGTCCGAAGAGCTCGGATTCCAGAAGCGTTTCTGCTAACGACCCTGTATCGATCGCGACGAACGGCCCGTTGCTTCTGCTACTGTTGGCATGGATGGCGCGTGCGATCAGTTCCTTTCCGGTTCCGCTTTCTCCATAAATCAGAACCGTGCTGTCTGTGTCCGCGACGCGCGCGACGAGTTTATACACCGCCACCATGCCGGCACTGCTGCCTACGAGGTTGTCGAATCGGTATCGCTCACGCAATTGATCGCGCAACGAACGATTCTCTCGTACTAACTTCTTGTGTTCGAGCGCCCGCCGAACCACCAACCGGATGTCCTCCACGACGAAGGGCTTGCTGAGATAATCGAAGGCCCCGGCCTTGATGGCATCCACCGCCGTCTTGAGGGATCCGTAGGCGGTTAAGAGAATCACCAGGACATCCGGCGCCTTTTCGCGCACCGCAGCCAGCAAGGCCAGCCCATCCATGCCGGGCATATGAATATCGGTGATCACCAGGTCCGGCTGCCATTCGGCAAGTCGGCGCAAGGCCGACTCCCCGTCCTCGACGGTTTCGACCTGGTACCCTTCCTTCGCCACGACCTCACGCAGCAAGGCCAATGTTTCGGCGTCGTCGTCCACTACCATCACGCGAGACTGTCGCAGCATCAGCGCGCACCTCCGTCGGTTGGGAGCACGATCGTAAACCGAGACCCTTTCCCCGGGTCGCTATCCACCTTGATTTGGCCCCCGTGCGCCCGCACAGTTTCCAACGCGATCGCGAGCCCTAACCCAGTGCCGCGTCTCGCCTTTTTCGTCGTGAAAAACGGCTGAAAGAACTCGGACATTTGTTCCGCTTCCATCCCGCAGCCTGTATCGGCGAATTCCACCTTCACCCACGTTCGGTGGTCTGGCTGCTCCAGCTCGGCGTGGGGAGAGATCCGCGTGACCAAGGTTCCACCAGCCGGCATCGCATCGAGTGCGTTCTCGATCAGATTGTTGAACACTTCTTGGAGTTGCTGGACATCGGCCTCGATTTTCTCTACCTGCTGGCTCCATTCGATGACCAGTGCAATCTTCCGGCGTTCGAACTCCGGCCTGAAGAGGGCGATACATTCTGCGAGGCACGCGTTCAGATCGATGGGAGATCGAAGCGGCTCCGGTCTCCTTGCGTACAACAACATGTCTTGAATAATTTTCGATGTTCGTTCGATCTGAGCCTCCACTGTCTCCAGCCGCTGTCGGGACTCTGTGCTCAGTGTCGGATCCTCAGCCATGAGCTGGATATGGCCTGATAGAGCGGTCAAGGGAGTGCCGATTTTATGCGCCACGGTTGCGGCGACCTGCCCAATCGCCGACAGGCGTTGCGCGCGCGCCGCATCGCGCTGTGCCGCCGGCAGCAGTTCGTTCGTGTGAGCCAGTGCCCGATTCTTTTGCAGCACTTCGGCGGTCGCCTCGGTGACTTTCAGCTGAAGACTGTCGTTCATCGAGCGCAGGGATTCTGTTAATTGCGCATTGTCCTGAGTTGCTTCCCGGATCTTCCTCACCATGTGATTGAATGTGTCGGCAAGTTCTCCGAGTTCATCCTGTTCTTCAACTAGTACGACCGGGGTCACGGTTCCTTGGGAAACCGATTCGACGGCGGTGAGCAGTTGTTTCACCGGGCGATGCACCTTGAAGTAGAGAAACAGATTGATCGTGAGGACGATCGCCAATCCGGTCAGCAATCGTCTAGTTCTGGAGGCCTGCCGCATTGATTCCAAGGCCTCATCCATTTGCAAGGTGGAGAACTCGGCATAGGTCGCACCAACTACGGCATGCCTCAAGAATATCGGGGCAGCGAGGAAGACGCGATGGGTATTTGTCCGGTTCGCATAATCAATCAGGGGCCGCCCTTCCGCGCGCACCCGCAGAACAAGGTCGGGAGCCCCCTCTTGACGAAGCAACTCCGTGGGGCCAGCGCTCGTGATCGCTATAGGACCCTCTTCCGGTTTGGATGGAAACTCGTACAACACGATATTGAGAAGATCCGGCAGAGTCGCCAGGATCTTCTCCACCTCTTTGGTCCTCGCCTCCCGATTCGACAGCTGGGCAAGACTGGTCACGTTCTGGTCGACGGATCGCCCGACTGCCAGCGCCGCATCGCGGACGTTGTCTTCCACCGTGTGCTGGATAGAACGGACCTCGAGCCATTCGGTCGTAGCCGCGGAGAGGCCGACGATGCAGATGATCATCAGCGTAATCTTGACTTGAAGGCTGAGGCGGTGCCACCGGTTCAGCATAGGCTCATGGTAGTCCCTCATGTTTCCTTGTTCAATTGGAATTCGAGACAAGATGTCTGCAGCGGAATAAGTTGTCTCTCATCTTGGTGAGCAATCCGTGGCGTTTTCACGGGTCCCAGCAACGGTCATCGGGATAAAACCTCGAATCTTCCGAATCTTCCGCAGTTTTGCGGCGGCACCGACAGGGGACCATTTTCAGGCATCTGGTTTGCTCAGTCTTCACGCCAGGACCCTCGGACATCGGGAGAAACGCATGATGAAAGGACGAATTCTTCTGGTCGAAGCTGATGTTGTGCTAGGGGCCGTCTTATCAGAAGTGCTACGGCACAGCGGGTATGAGGTGTTCTTCGTGAGAACGTTACAAGGCAAAGTTGAGGGCTTCGGTTCTCTGAGAGCTGTGATTCTGGATATTGATACGACCTTTCCGGAAAAAGAATTGGTCTGGCTCGGCATGCTTCAGCCTTACGACGAGGCGCTGGCGATCGTGTTGATCGGTCTGGAGGTACCACAGGAACTGCGCCATCGTCTGCGGTTATATCTCGGTCCCCAGCAGACCATCGCTCTGACCATGGTACAGAAGCCGTTTCGGAATGAAGAATTGCTCGCTGCCGTTCGACAGACGCAAGAGAGTAGTCTGCCTGGACAGGCAAGAAGATAGAACACAAGGTGTTGTGAAAAGAGCACGACACCTCGAGGGAAAGTTGGAAACCATGAGATGCGAGCGCTGTGCTGGGTTGCTGGTGGCTGAACACTTTATTGGAGGGGGGAGCTTCATCGCAGGCTGGGCCTATGGTGGATGGCGCTGTGTCAATTGCGGTGCGATCGGTTTATCCGGGCAAGCAGGCGCGCACCATGTGATGCAAAATGTTACAGAAGGCGGAAAACACGGCCGGCAAAGTCCCGCGCCGAGTACAAAGTATCGTCGGCCATGAGGACCAATCGAATCATCGATCACAGGGCTAACGGCGTGAATTCTTCAGAGTTTTTCAAGGGAGGTGGCAGCATGTCCAGAGCCATTAGTTGCATGATGGTTCTGCTGTTCAGTCTAAGCCTCGTGGTTCCCAGCGCCATGGCGCAGGGTGAGATGTCTACTCAAACGATTAGGGGAGATCTGTTGTCCATCAAGGGCGTCGTGTATGTCCTCAAAGACAGTTTCGGGAGGCTCGTGTATCTCTACGTCGACAAAAATACGACACGTGAGCGCATGTTGGTCCCGGGTGAGAGAATCGAGGCAGATGTGATTATAGGTGAGAGAGTCGTCGCACTTCGACCGGCGAATTAAACCCATGATGAAAGGAGCAGTCCGATGAGAATTGCCCAAGTTGCACCCTTGTGGGAGAGCGTTCCGCC
>Ga0137370_10000899_pt1 | contig 11844 bp, 9 predicted proteins | sample SagtaG_11_FD_104920 | JGI IMG/M metagenome (GOLD analysis project Ga0137370, IMG submission 104920) | Vadose zone soil microbial communities from Sagehorn Ranch, Mendocino, California, USA - Sage1_R_20_16 metaG | ecosystem: Environmental > Terrestrial > Soil > Vadose zone | place: USA... | reverse complement strand
TTGGTGAACTTCGTTTCCACACTTAGCCCCGTGCCGGTGAAGTTCTCCACGTAGATGAACTGGTTCCCCTCCGACCAGTTGGGGTTCGCGTAGGTCTCGATCACCTCCAGGCCCATGAGCGTGGGAATGCGCCCCACCTTGAACTGCAGCCCGTTGCCGCTGGCGGTCGGGACGTTCAGAGTGACGTATAAGTGCGGCAGGTCGGCCGGGGTCGTGGGGTCGAAGAAGCCGCCCGACTGGATCACGGTCGCATCCTGGCCGACCAGCAGCTCGGTGTGGAATCCCGCGCTGAATTTCGCGGGGTCGTAGGGCTTGTCGAGCACGACCCCGAGCGCGTTGAGCATGAAACGATTCTGGAGGCGGTCGTACAGCCGCCCGACTATGGCGGTCCCGCCCACGCTATGGCCGGAGTATGAGTACGACCCCGCGGCGAAGCCGGTGAGTTTGAAGCCCGCGAGCCCAGTCTCCAGATGGTTCACCGAAGGCGGTGGTGGATCGGGCTGCTTGGCCGCCGTATCGGCCGGGGGTGACGCTCCGCTCTGGGCCCGAAGCATCGCTGGGGCGATGAGCCAGACGCCCACGAACGCCGCTCGCGCTACACGGCTTGCTTGCACTCTCATACCGTGGCCTCCTTCAGGGTCTGACGCTGTACCTCAGCAGGCCAAGACCGACCGAGCGTCTCATGCAGCCTCCCATTGAGGTGTTCATAACGGTGTACCGATGCTACAGAATTCATGCAAAAAGTGCACAAAATGTCTTACACTCCGCTACTACCCAATCGGGTAGTAGTGACAGAACGTCGCAAGAATCGTACTGATATTGCATATTTTTGAAGACGGCGGCAATAGCGACGAATGGGCCGGGCAGCGCGGCACCCCGTCCGCTTGACACCGCCCGCGGCCCGCGGGCAGCTTTCGCGCGCAAGCAGCGTCCTCGACATGACCCTGCGTTCCGGAGTCTCTTACCCCCGCCCGCACGACGGCCGGCCCCTTTCGGCCGGCCGAAAGCGGGCGTGTACCTCGCCGCGATAGTCGTTCGTCGTACAGCTTCCCCACAATCGATTGCGTCAACCGTAGCGCGCGGCGCGGCGTTTGCCCGACGCGCAAGAGGTTCTCCAGAGGTGAGTCTGTGAGTGAGTCGACAACGCCATCGGCCCGTCGGCCCGATGCCACGATCCTCAAGTTCGGCGGCACGTCCGTCGCGGACGCCGAGGCGTTGCAGCGGGTAGCCGGGGTGGTCCACCGCGCGCATTGCAGCACCCGCCCCGTCGTGGTCGTATCGGCGCTCGCCGGAGTGACGGATGGGTTGCTCGCGGCCGCCGAGGCCGCGGCGAGCGGGAACGCGGAGGGGATGCCGCAGCAGCTCGACGCGCTGCTCGAGCGGCACGCCGAGATCGCCGCACGGTTGGCCCGCCCGGACAGCGCCCGCGGCATCGGGACCGTGCTCGCGCGCACGCGCGCGGAGATCGCAGATCTGCTCAAACGCGTCGCCGCGGAGCCGGACCGCCGGCCGGCGCTGCGCGATGAGATCGCCTCCTACGGCGAGCGCCTCTCGGCGGCGCTTCTGACCGCCGTGCTACTGGCCGCCGATGTGCCGGCGCGCTACGTGGACGCGCGCCACTGTCTCATTACCGACGGGACACACGGCCGCGCCACTCCCCTGGTCCCCGACACCGAACAGCGGACCCGGGCGGAGGTCGCCCCGCTGCTCGACCGCCGGCTGGTCCCGGTGCTGGGCGGCTACATCGGCGCCACGCTCGAGGGTGTGACGACCACCCTGGGCCGGGGCGGCTCCGACTACAGCGCAGCCCTGGTGGGGGCGGCCCTCGCCGCCCGAGAGATCCAGATCTGGACCGACGTGAGCGGCGTCCTGACCGCCGACCCGCGCGTGGTGCCCGGCGCCGCGACGATCCCCAGCCTCTCCTACGCCGAGGCCGCCGAGCTCGCCTATTTCGGCGCCAAGGTCCTGCACCCCAAGACGATCCAGCCGGCCATGGAGCGCGACATTCCCGTGCGGATCTGTGGGTCGAAGGCGCCGGACGACCGCGGGACTGTGGTGACCGCTCGAGGGGAAGTGCGTGCCGGGGCCGTGAAGGCCATCGCGCACAAGTCCGGCATCACGGTGCTCCAGATCAGCTCCACGCGGATGCTCGGCGCGTACGGCTTCCTGCGCGGGCTCTTCGAGGTGTTCGAGCGGCATCAGACCGTCGTAGATGTGGTGACGACGTCGGAGGTGAGCGTGTCGCTCAGCGTGGACGATACGGGATCCCTGCCTGCTATTGTCGCCGAGCTTCAGGCTTTGGGCACCGTGGCGGTCGAGTCGGGCCGGGCGATTGTGTGTGTGGTGGGCGAGGGCCTTCGAACCACGCCCGGGATCGCGGCCCGCGTGTTCGCGACCATCTCAGACATCAATGTCTCGCTCATTTCCCAGGGCGCGTCCCGCGTCAACCTCACGTTCGTCGTGGACGAAGACCGTGTGCACGAAGCGGTGCGTCGGCTGCACGACGCGCTGTTCGAGCGGGAGCCGGTGCATCTGGACGCGGCCCCCGCCACTGAGGCTCCGTGACCGACCTCGTCTCGCTGGCGTGTGATCTGGTGGACGTCCCATCGGTGTCGGGCGAAGAGGCACAAGTCGCACGGTTCGTCGCGTCATACCTCACGGACCTGGACTATCGCGTGGAGCTGTTCGACGCCGCACCAGGTCGACCCAACGTGCTGGCCACCACGGATCGGCCACCGCGGATCGTCTTCTCCACGCACCTCGACACGGTACCGCCGCACGTGCCCGCCCGAATTGCGGACGGCATCCTGTACGGCCGCGGGGCCTGCGACGCCAAGGGGATCATGGCGGCGCAGATCGTCGCCGCCCAGCGGCTCCGCGCCGAGGGGGTGGACGGAATCGGGCTGCTGTTCGTCGTGGACGAGGAAATGGGAAGCGTGGGAGCGCGGGCAGCGAACGCGCACCCCCTGGCGGGAGAATGCCGCTGGCTCATAGACGGCGAGCCGACCGACAATCGACTCGCCGCTGGCTCCAAAGGCTCGTTGCGCCTCACGTTGTGCACCGCGGGGGTCCCCGCGCACTCGGCCTATCCCGAGCAGGGGCGCTCGGCGATCGATGCCCTGCTCGACGTGCTGGGCGACGTGCGTCGCGCCACCTGGCCCTCGGATCCGCTGTTCGGGCAAACGACGGTCAACATCGGCGTCATTGGCGGTGGAACGCGGCCGAACGTCGTGGCCGCAGACGCCCGGGCCGACCTGCAAATCCGGCTCGTGACCGAGGCCCCGCCGGTGCAAGCGTTGCTCGAGCAGGCCATCGGGGACCGTGCCCGGATCGAGTACCTGACGGCGGTGCCACCGCTGCGGCTCGCGACGGTCCCCGGGTTCGAGACCTGCGTGGTCCGCTTCACCACCGACATCCCGCACCTCACCAACTGGGGCACGCCCCTCCTGCTCGGGCCCGGGTCGATCCTGGACGCGCACAGCGCCCACGAGCGGATCTCCGAGGGCGCGCTCACCGAGGGCGTCGACACCTACGTCCGTCTGGTGCACGCGCTCGCGGTGCGGAAGGCCGAGGCGTGAAGATCGCGTTGTTCGGGCATGGCACGATGGGACGCGTGCTCGAGGAAACCGCCCGCGCCGCGGGCCACGAGATCGGCGCCATCTTCACCTCTGCCAACGTCGGCGCAGCCGCGCGGCTCCTCCCAGGCCACGCCTTAGCGATCGATTTTTCGGCTCCTGGCGCCGTGCCGGCCCACGTGGAAGCCGCCGCTGCCGCGGGGGTTCCCCTGGTGGAAGGCACGACCGGCTGGCAGCGCGACGAAGCCGCAGTCCGGAAGATCGTGGAAGCGCGCGGAGCCGCACTGGTGTACGGGGCCAATTTCTCGATCGGGGTGAACCTGTTTTACCGCATCGTTGCGGACGCCGCGCGGCTGTTGCGCGGCGCCGGATACGACCCATTCATCGAGGAGGCCCACCACGCCCGCAAGCGCGACGCGCCGTCTGGCACGGCGCTGGCGCTCGAGGCCATCGTGTCTCGCGGACTCGGGGCGGACGCGGTAACCGTACCGATCGCGAGCACCCGGGCGGGTCACATCCCGGGAACGCACCGCGTCGGGTTCGACTCCGCCGCCGATCAGATCCTGCTGACTCACACGGCGCTCTCTCGCGGGGGGTTCGCCGCCGGTGCGCTGCTCGCGGCGCGCTGGATCGTGGGGCGGCGCGGTGTCTATGCCTTTGCCGACGTGCTGGACGACATCCTGGCGCTCGAGCCGGAGAAGGAGAGGAAGGTTCGATGACCCAACATCTGGAGTGGCTGCGCGGTTGCGGCACGGCCCTGGTCACGCCGTTCAACGCCGCCGGCGAGGTGCACGAAGCGCGGTTTCGCGCGCTGGTCGAGCGGCAGATCGCGGGTGGGGTGCGACTGCTCGTCCCCTGCGGTACGACGGGCGAAGCCGCGACCCTCACGCCCGCCGAGCACGAGCGCGTCATCGCGCTCGCGGTCGAGTCGGCCCGCGGGCGGGCGAAGGTACTCGCCGGCGTGGGGAGCAACGCCACCGCCGCCACCATCGAGCGGGCGCGCGCGGCTCGAGCCGCCGGCGCCGACGCGGTCCTGGTCGTGGCCCCGTACTACAACAAGCCCACGCAGGCAGGACTCCAGGCGCACTTCCGGGCCGTCGCCGAAGCCATGGGGGACGGTGCCGTCGTCCTCTATAATGTTCCCGGTCGCACGGCGTCGAACATCGCCGCCGCGACGGCCCTCGCCCTGGCGCGCGAGACGAACAACATCGTCGCGGTGAAGGAGGCGTCGGGGGACATAGCGCAAATCATGGCCATTCTGCGCGACCGGCCAGCGGGATTCCGCGTACTCTCGGGGGACGATGGGCTGACCTTGCCCCTGATCGCACTGGGCGCTGACGGGATCATCTCCGTGGTGTCGAACGAAGCGCCCGACCTGATGGTACGGCTCACCGAACATGCGCTCTCCGGCGAGTGGGACGCGGCCCGCGAGGTTCACTACCGCCTGCTCCCGCTGATGGAAGCGAACTTCATCGAATCGAACCCCGGGCCGGTCAAGGCGGCGCTCGCGCTGATGGGACTCCTGGAGGAGCGGTTCCGGCTGCCGCTGGTCCCTGTGCAGGAGCAGACCCGGGCCCGGCTGCGCGTCATCCTGGGGACGCTCGGCTTGCTGCCCGGCGCCGCGCATGTCGCTGCGTGAGCGCGTCGAGGCGCTCGTCGCTCAGAAAGGCGAGCGCTACGGCGAGCCCGAGCGCGCCCTGTTCGCCGAATTCCGCGGCGCGCTCGCGCGCGGCGATATCCGCGCCGCCCAGCGAGAGCAGGACGGGGCGTGGTGCGTCAACGCCTGGGTCAAGCAGGGGATCCTCATGGGGTTCCGCATGGGCGTCCTCACCGACATGTCGGCGCACCCGACGCTCAAGTTCTTCGACAAGGACACCTACCCGGTGCGGCCCACCACGCTCGCCGACGGCGTGCGCATCGTCCCGGGAGGATCGAGCATCCGCGACGGGGCCTACGTGGCCCCCGGTGTGGTCTGCATGCCGCCGATGTACGTGAATGTGGGCGCCTACGTGGATGAGGGCACCATGATCGACAGCCATGCGCTGGTCGGCTCGTGCGCCCAGATCGGCAAGCGGGTGCACCTCTCGGCCGCGGCCCAGATCGGCGGGGTGCTCGAGCCCGTCGCGGCACTGCCGGTGATCATCGAGGACGAGACGCTGGTGGGCGGCGGGTGTGGCGTGTACGAAGGTACGATCGTGCGCGAGCGCGCCGTCCTCGCGCCCGGAACCATCCTGACGGGATCGACGCCCGTCTACGACCTCGTGCGCGATCAGGTGTACCGCCGCGACGGGGACCGGCCGCTCGAGATCCCGGCCGGGGCGGTCGTGGTACCCGGCGCGCGGGGCGCGCCCGGTGCGGCGGCCGCGCGGTGGGGGATTTCTCTCTACGCGCCGGTGGTCGTGAAGTATCGGGACGAGAAGACCGACGCCGCGACCGTGCTCGAGGAGTACCTGCGATGAAGCAACAGCGTGTGGCGGTACTGGGGCTCGGGAAGATCGGCAACATCCTGTTGCAGGGGCTGCTCAAGGCCGGTCTGCCGCCCGGGAATGCCGTCGCCACCGTGCGGCACGTGGAGCGGGCGCAGGCGCTTGGAAAAGAGCGCGCCGTTCCCGTGGGAACGGACAACCGCGCGGCAGCGCGCGGGGCCGACGTCGTCATCATCGCCGTCAAGCCCCAGAACGTGCGCGAGCTGCTCGAGGAGATTCGGGCCGACCTGACCCCGGCGCAGCTCGTGATCTCGGTCGCGGCCTCGGTCCCGACGGCCTTCATCGAGAATCTCCTCGCGACTCCAATTCCCGTAATCCGGGCCATGCCGAACACCCCGAGCCAGGTGGGCGCGGGCATGACCGGCATCTGCCGGGGGAAGCACGCGACTGAAGCACACCTCGACACGGCCCGGCGGTTGTTCGACACGGTGGGCCGGACGGTGGTGGTGGACGAGAAGCATATGGACGCCGTGACCGGGCTCTCGGCGAGCGGTCCGGCCTTTGTCTACATCATCCTCGAGTCGCTCGCGGAAGCGGGCGTGAAGGTCGGGCTGCCCCGCGACATCGCCACCGTCCTCTCCGCCCAGACCCTGCTCGGCGCCGCGAAGGTGCAGCTCGACACCGGCGATCACCCGGCCCTGCTCAAGGACACCGTGACGACGCCGGCGGGCTGCACCATCGACGGCATCCTCGAGCTCGAAGAGGGCAAGCTGCGGGTGACCCTGATCAAGGCCGTCGTGAAAGCCACCCAGCGGGCGAAGGAGCTGATGTTCGAGAAGTAAGGAGCCTATTTGTAGTCCTGGAACGGGTCCGTGAACAGCCGAATGCCGAGCGGCTTGTACGTGAGCACGTGCGTGAGGCGCAGTTCGTCCCCCACACGCTCCACGCGCGTCTCGACCAGCTCGAACGCCGTCGCGTCGCCCAGCCCCAGCTGGTTCAAGCGCTCGGCTTCTCCCTTGCACACATCGCCCGGCGTCGGCTTGGGGTTCGGGTAGGCGTCCTCGTGGTGCCGACGCAGCGCGTCCCAGTGCTCATCGCCGGCGCGCTCCACCGCCTCACGGATGTCGTCGCGGGTGAACAAAAGCAGATCCTTCGCGCTCGTAACCGAATCGTCACGCCATACTACGTGCCTTATCACTATCCGGTGTGCATGCCTTAAGGTCGGCGACGTCTCTTACAGACCACCCCTGTCAGGAGACCCCATGCGACCGATCGCCGAGCTGTTCCTCCTCGCGGCCCTCACTGTGGCAGGCTGCCGCGAGACTCAGAAGCGCTTCGACCCGAGGGACTATTCCGGTACCGGAGTAGAGGGAGGCGTTGCAAGCGGGCAGCTCGACGAGGTCGGGCAGCCGGCGCAAGCAGAGCGCGCCCCCGCCGCTCCCCAGCCGATGGCCGCGCGAGCGCGGGCGGCGACCACGACGGGAGATGCCGTGCTGTTCCCGCGCTCCAGCGTCGCGGCGAGCATGGTGATCCGCACCGGCCACGCGAGCATCGAGGTGGACTCGCTCGAACAGGCGGTGGCGCAGGTGCGGCTGCTCGCGGGTCGAAGCGGAGGGTACATCGCCAGCACGACCTTGCAGACGGGCCACGGTCAGCTCCGGTCGGCGAGCCTCGAGGTGAAGATCCCGGCCGACCGGTTCGACGATGGACTGGGCGGTCTCGCGGGGCTGGGGAAGCTCGAATCCGTGAACGTTAACGCCGAGGAGGGCGGCGAGGAGTTCACCGACGTCACCGCACGCATGGGGAATGCGCGGCGGCTCGAGTCGCGGTTGATCGACCTCCTGGCAACGCGCACCGGCAAGCTCAAAGACGTGCTCGATGTGGAGCAGCAGCTCGCGCGGGTCCGGGAGGAGATCGAGCGATACGAAGGCCGCCTGCGCTACCTCCGTGCCCACGTTGTCCTGAGCACGCTCACGATCTACGTGCACGAGCCTCTACCCGTAGTGGGGCGGGCGGGATCGAGCGTCATCGGCGAAGCCTTCAAGCAGGCGTGGCGCAACTTCGTCGCCCTGGTGGCGGCGTGCATCCGGGCCCTCGGCATCGTGATCCCCTTCGGCGTGCTCGCGACGGCCGCCTGGCTCAGCGTGAAACGACTTTTACCTCTCGCAGCTCGATCGGCTGGCCGCTGACCAGGATCGGCGCCTGGCGCTCCTGCGCCGTCTTGTTGAACGCGGCGACCTCGGTCCGGATCAGCTCGTTGAACTTCGCGAGGTAGTCGGCCAGCGCCGTACGCAGCTCCGTCAGCCGCGCCGCGACGACCTCGTTCGGCGGCTGGGCGTACGCCAGGGCGAGGCCGAAGCCGAGCCCCTGGAGCCGGTCGTGGAAGCGGTTGAGATAGTGGATGTCGTCCTGCCCGGCGTCGCGCTGCACGTCGGAGTTGTACAAGCTGTCCTTGAGCTCCTTGAGCTTCCGGCCCAGCTCGCGCCCCTGGCGCGTGACGGGTGCGGCCGCCGCCGTGTCACCCGCCGCGTTGTCGCGCAGCGCCTGCTGCGTATTCTTGAGCTGCGTCTCGAGGCTGGTAATCCGATTCAGCATCTCGTTCAGGGCGGACATGGCGTTGCGCCATTCCAGCCCGGCGCGGAGCTGCGCCGCGAACCGAGCGGGTTCGCCGCCCAGGATCGGATCGGGCTCCACGGTGACCGTCTTGGTCGCCGTGCGGCCGCCGGCCGCGACCGTGACAGTGTAGGTCCCAGGGATGGCCCGCGGGCCGCCGACGTTCCGGAACGGGTTCTCCTCTTCCTCGGCTGCGGCGGGTCGCTCGAAGTTGATGCGGGTCGGCCCGGCGTGCCGCAGGTTCCAGACAAAGCGATTCACGCCCTGCTTCCCCGGTCCGGTCGAATCGACGACCACCGTGTCGCCGCGGCTGTCGGTGACGGTCACGATCACCCGCCCGCGGCGCGAGCGCCCCCGCTCTCCCTCCCCTTGGGACCCGGCCGAGCCGGTGTCCAAGGCGGCCTTGAGGTAGTAATCGATCGCGGCGCCCGCCGGTGCGTTCGGCGTGGTGAAGCGCGTCGGCGCCACGCCCGCACGCCGCGGGCGTACGCGGATCTGGGCTGGGAGGGTCGAAAACACGTGGAGGTCCGAGGCGACGACCTCGGGCGTGAGCTCCTCCAGCGGAGTGATGTTGTCGAGGACGAACAGCCCCCGGCCGTGGGTCGCGATCAGCAGGTCATGCGAGCGCTTCACGAACTGCACGTCGTAGACCGGCGCAGTCGGGAACTCCGCCTTGAGCGGCTTCCAGCTCGTGCCGCCGTCCCGCGAGTACCACAGCGCCGCGTCGGTTCCGAGGACGAGGAACCCCCGCAGGTTCGGATTCTCCCGCACCACGCGGGCGGGGACGTCCGGCGGGAGGCCCCTACCGATGTCGGCCCAGGTCCTGCCGTAATCGCTGGTCTTGTAGACGTACGGCCGCCGATCGTCCAGCTGATGACGGTCGATCGCGATGTAGGCCGCACCGGCGTCGAACGGCGAGACCCCGATCTGGTACACCCGCCCTTCGACGTCTTTCGCCAGCCCGGGGAAGTGGCCCGACACGTTACTCCACGTCTTGCCGCCGTCCCGGGTCACCTGTACGAGCCCATCGTCCGTGCCGACCCAGATCACGCTGGAATCGGTCGGTGCCAGGGTGACCGTCAGGATGGTATTGTAGGTCTCCGCGCCGGAGATGTCGTAGTTGATGGAGCCGCCGCTCGTCACCTGCTTCGACTTGTCGTTGCGGGTGAGATCGGGACTGATCGTGGCCCAGTGGTCCCCGCCATCCGTGCTCTTGAACACGACGTTACCGCCCAAATAGACCGTATTGGCGTCGCGCGCCGACACGGCGATGGGCGATGTCCAGTTGAATCGATACTTCAGGTTCGCGGGCTTCATCTCGGTCACGCCGGAGAGGTACGGCCGGATGGAGCGGTTCAGACCCGTCTTGAGATCGACGCGCGTGATATTGCCGTTCTGGGAGTCCACGTAAAGAATGGACGAGTCGCTCGGTGCCGGCCCGGCGTACTCTCCGTCGCCGCCCGTCACCGTGAACCACTCGGAGCCGTTCAGGCCGCCGGCACCAGCCCCTCCACCACCGCCTCCCCCGCCCGCCGCGAGCCCACTCGAGGGTCCGCACCACGCGTTGTTGTCCTGGAGTCCACCGCACAACATGTACGGATTGTTATTGTCGGCCGCCACCATGTAGAACTGCCCGATCGGCAAATTGTTCAGGAAGCGCCAGCTCTTGGCGCCGTTCTCGGTGACGTATGCGCCGCCGTCGTTCCCCTGTATCATGCGGTCGGGGTTCTGCGGGTCGATCCACAGCGCGTGATGGTCCACGTGCACGCCGCGGTCGATCGGCGCCGTTGTCTTGCCGCCGTCATCCGAGCGGAGCAGCAGGTAAGACGAGAAAAACACCTTGCGGTCGTCCACCGGCGAAACGTGCAGCAGCGAGAAGTAGAACGGCCGGGCGGACAGCCCGTGGAAGTCGGAGACCTTGGTCCAGTGGTCGCCTTGGTCTTTGGAGTCCCACAGCATCCCCTGCTTGGTCTCGACGAGCGCATACACGTGGCTCGGATTTGTGGGACCGGCGGCGAGGGCGATGCGGCCGAGCGGGCTGGCCGGGAGACCCTCGGTGAGGCGGTCCCACGTGAGGCCGCCATCCTTGGACCGATAGATGCCGCTCCCCGCCCCACCGGACACGAGCTCCCACGGGTAGCGCACGAACTGCCACATGCCGGCGAACAGCACTCGGGGGTTGCCCGGTACCATGATCAAGTCGGTGGCGCCCGTCGTGTCGTTCACGAACAGCACCTTCTGCCAGGTCTTGCCGCCGTCCGCTGTGCGGAACACGCCGCGCTCGGGGTTCGGGCCCCACACGTGGCCCAACGCGGCCACGAGCACGACGTCGCAATTGGCGGGATCGATCACGATCCGCGTGATCTGGCCCACGTCACGGAGGCCCATGAGCTGCCAGCTCTTGCCCGCGTCAGGCGACATGAACACGCCGCCACCGTCCACCACGTCATTCCGCGGGTTCCCCTCCCCGGTGCCCACCCAGACGACGTTCGGATTCGAGGGCGCGAGCGCGATGGCGCCGATCGACGCCGTCCGCTGCTCCTTGAAGACCGCCTCCCACGAATCGCCGCCGTCGATCGTCTTCCAAACGCCGCCCGCCGCGGACCCGACGTAGTACAGGTTGCGGTCTCCCGGCGCGCCGACGACCGCAGGCACGCGACCGCCAGCCACCGAAGGGCCGAGGTTGCGGAACTTGAGGTTGTTGAGCGAATCGGCGCCCGCGACGGGGGACGCAGGGGGGGACGCGGGGGGGGACGGTTTCTGCTTCACGCGACCCCGACCCTGTGCCGCAGCCGACGAGGCGAAGGAGAACGACACGAACAGCAGAATGGAGAGACTGGCTTGACGGCGAGCCCTGCGACGCATCGGACGAACTCCCAGAGGTGGGTCCCTGGACGGATACGAAAACACGGCAATCGGCGTTGGGCCTGGCCGGCTGATTTACCGGCGAGCCCAACGCGCGTCAAGCGTGTAAGATTTGCGCCATGGGAAAACGCCTCCTATTCGTGGGCGCGTCGATCGCGACCGTTGCGACGACGCCACATGCCGCGGCCCAAGATCTCGGCAGGTCTCGCCAGACGGCCATCGTCACGGCGGCCAGCCGGGTCGCGCCGGCCGTCGTGAGCGTGAACGTCCTGCGGCGCGAGCGACGGTTGCCCCAGGACCCCTTCGACCTGTTTTTCATGCCCCGCGGCTCGGAACAGGTGGTCGAGGGCTATGGGTCCGGCTTC
>Ga0137370_10000898_pt1 | contig 11847 bp, 11 predicted proteins | sample SagtaG_11_FD_104920 | JGI IMG/M metagenome (GOLD analysis project Ga0137370, IMG submission 104920) | Vadose zone soil microbial communities from Sagehorn Ranch, Mendocino, California, USA - Sage1_R_20_16 metaG | ecosystem: Environmental > Terrestrial > Soil > Vadose zone | place: USA... | reverse complement strand
CGCGACTGCGCAGCGCGTCGCGACCTCCCCGCAGGACGGGATGCCGCCCGCGTAGCGCGCCCTGAAGTATTCCTCGACCTTGGATTTATGCTCGCCGCGCAGCAGGCCCACGGTGGACGTCTCAAGCAGCGCCTCGAGCGAGACGCCGTCGATCAAGTCGAGCGGGTCGAGCGTGTTGCCCCTAGACTTCGACATCTTCTCGCCCTCGGCGTCGCGCACCAGGGCGTTGATGTAGACATGGTGGAAGGGCACCTTGCCGGTAAAGTGCATCGCCATCATGAGCATCCGCGCGAACCAGAAGATGATGATGTCGAAACCCGTGACCAGAAACGAGGAGGGGAGAAAGCTCTTCAGGTCGGGCGTCTCCTCCGGCCAGCCTAGCGAGGTGAACGGCACCAGCGCCGAGGAAAACCAGGTGTCGAGCACGTCGTCATCGCGCTTGAGCGTGCCGCGATAGCCTTTGGCTGCGGCTTGTTTTTTAGCTTCGTCTTCGTTGCGGTCGACGTAGATATTGCCTCGGTCGTCGTACCACGCCGGAATCTGGTGCCCCCACCACAGCTGGCGCGAGATGCACCAGTCCTGGATGTTCTCCAGCCACTGGTTGTAGGTTGTTGTCCAGTGCTCCGGGAAGAATTTCACGTCCCCGTTTGCGACCGCAGCAAGTCCGCGCTTGGCGAGTCCATCCATCTTTATGAACCACTGGTCTGTCAGCATCGGCTCGACGATCACACCGGTGCGGCCCGAGCGGGGAACGCGCAGCTTGTGGGGCTTCTCCGAGACCAGCAGGTTCTGCGATTTGAGATCGGCGACGATCCGCTTACGCGCCTCGAACCTGTCCAGGCCACGATAGGCATTGGGCGCGTTTTCGTTCATTTTCGCATCTAGCCCCATCACGCCGATCTGCGGAAGTTTGTGGCGCTGCCCGACCGCGTAGTCGTTGAAATCGTGCGCGGGCGTGATCTTGACGCAGCCGGTGCCGAATTCAGGATCGACGTAGTCGTCGGCGATGATGGGGACGGTGCGTCCGGTGAGGGGCAGCTGCACACGCTTGCCGACGAGCTTCGTGTAGCGCCCGTCCTTCGGATTCACAGCCACAGCAACGTCGCCAAGCATGGTCTCGGGCCGCGTCGTGGCGACGACCACCGCGCCGCTGTTGTCTTCGAGCGGATAACGGATCTCCCAGATCTTCCCGTCTTCCTCCTCGCTGTCCACCTCGAGGTCGGACACCGCCGTGCCGAGCTCCGGATCCCAGTTGACGAGGCGCTTGCCGCGGTAAATCAGGCCCTGCTCGTGAAGGCGCACGAACACTTCGATCACCGCGCGCGACATACGCGGATCCATGGTGAAGTAACCGGCTTTTTGTCCCTCGGTATCCGCAAAGACCCAATTGGCCGAAGCGCCGAGCCGCCGCATCTGGCGCGTGATCGTCGAACCGGATTGCTGCTTCCACTCCCACACGCGCTTGACGAAGCCCTCGCGGCCGAGGTCATGGCGGGACTTGCCTTCAGCTTCCAGCTGCCGCTCGACCACGATCTGCGTGGCGATACCGGCGTGGTCGGTGCCGGCCACCCAATTGGTATTGAAACCGCGCATGCGGTGATACCGGATCAACGCGTCCATGAGGGTCTGCTGGAACGCGTGTCCCATGTGGAGCGTGCCGGTGACGTTCGGCGGAGGCAACTGGATACAGTAAGGTGGCTTTTCCGAGTTCGCGGAATGCGCGAAATAGCGGCGCGACTCCCAAAGGGAATACCAGCGTTGCTCGACCTCGTGCGGGTCAAAGCTCTTGGCGAGTTCCATGGCGGTCGAGTTCAAAAAAGAAAGCGCGCCGAGCGGCGCCCCCGCGGGAGCCCGGCTTCGACGCGCTCCGGTGGATTATAGCGTCAGCTGCCCCGCGACTGTCCGCGCACACGTGCGATTTCGAGCTCCACCGCACGGGCGACCGCGTCTCGAATCAGCGTCTCGATGTCGGTCTTGACTTGGGCACTGAGGGCAATCAGCGCGCGCTGCAAGTGGGCGTCGAGCCGCGCCCGCAAGGGTTCCTCGACGAACTTCGCGATGTGCGGGCCGATCGCGTCAAGGATACTTTGCTTCAGCCTTTGCTCGAGCTCCAGCAAATCGCTTCCGGTCGAACCACCCTGGACCGGCGTGCCCGATGAGGGGTTCGCCGGCGTCGCGGTCGGCTCGACGACTTCCGTGAGAACCGGAACGTCGCCTTGAGCCGTCACGGCGGAAGGATGGAAGCGTTTCAGAAACGCGTCGGCTTTCCCCAGCAGATCGTCGGAATCGCTCATATGCTCGACCTGGAAAGATCGTAGTGGTTGATTTCGTAACCGTGGTCTCGATAGAAACGAAAACGGCTTCGCGCGAGCTGACGATCCTCGTTGTCGGTGCCGACGAGTTCGACCAGCCTTTCAAACCGGCTGAACACCGGCGGCGAATCGGCGTGCAGATTGAGAATGACCTGGTAATGCGCCATCTCGGAGTCCGCGCGCGCGACGACCACGAGGGTTTCGGAGGAGCGCGCCGGATGAGCCATGCGAGGAGGAACGGATCCGTTGGCTTGGTGAGTCCTAAAGAGTTCGTCGAAGGCGCGCGCGGTGTTTTCGTCCGGTGCGTAAACGACTACGCGCAGGTTCTGCTGGATAAGCTTGGCGACGAGCCGGCAGGCGACTTGCAGCTTGGGTTCAGCGCTCGAGTAGAAGTCGACGCGAGTCATGACGATTTAGGATTGGAGATCTTCAATCCTCATTCCTCGATCCTATTTTGTCGCACGCTCGATGAGAAACGTCATGAGCAGGGGAACGGGGCGGCCGGTCGCCCCCTTTTCCTTGCCCGATTTCCACGCCGTCCCGGCAATGTCGAGGTGGGCCCAGTCGTACTTGCGCGTGAATCTCGAGAGAAAACAGGCAGCGGTAACGCTGCCCGCGGCGCGTCCGCCGATGTTCGCAAAATCGGCGAAGTTACTTTTCAGTTGTTCCTGATAGTCCTCCCACAGCGGCAGCCGCCAGACGCGGTCCCACGAATCCGCTCCTGCCGCCTGCAGCTCGCCCGCAAGACCCTCTTCGTTCGCGAACAACCCGGAGCAGACGTGGCCCAGGGCGATGATGCATGCCCCCGTAAGGGTGGCGATGTCCACGACGGCCTGGGGCTCGAAGCGCTCGGCGTAGCTCAGCGCATCCGCAAGGATGAGTCGTCCCTCTGCGTCCGTGTTGAGGATCTCGATGGTCTGGCCGGACATGCTCGTGACGATGTCGCCCGGTTTCGTCGCCGCCCCTCCAGGCATGTTTTCGCAGGTGGGGATCAGTCCGATCACATTCAGTTTCAGCGCGAGCTCCGCCGCGGCGCGCAAGGTCCCCAGCACGCTCGCCGCTCCGCACATGTCGAACTTCATCTCATCCATTTCGGCCGAAGGTTTGATGGAAATGCCGCCGGTATCGAACGTAATGCCCTTTCCCACCAGCACCACGGGTCGATCCTTCTTGCCGGCTCCGGAGTAGCGGAGGATCACGAACTTCGGCGGCTGGTGCGATCCCTTCGCTACCGAGAGCAGCGAACCCATCCCGAGTTTTTCCATGTCTTTTTGCTCGAGTACTTCCACCGCAAGCTTCCATTCGCGCCCGAGCTTTACCGAAGTCTCGGCCAGATACGAGGGCGTACAGACATTCGCAGGGAGATTGCCGAGGTCCCGCGCGAGCGTCATGCCGGCTGCAATGGCGTGCCCTTCGCGCACACCACGCTCCAGGTCGGAGGCGTCGCGCTTCGAAACAGCCGAAATAGCGACATGAGCAAGCGGCCGTTCTTCCGCCTTCTTGCTCTTCATGCGATCGAAGCGGTAGGAAACCTCAGTGGAGGCAAGGACGAGCTGACGCGCCTTCCAGGCAGCATCGCGGCCGGGGACCGGCAGCTCGGCGAGATACAGGCAAGCCTCGCTTGCCCCCGTTTCCTGAACGGCGGCAAGGGCCGCGCGTGCACATTCGCGATACTGCTTCTCGCCGAATTCCTTCTCCCTCCCCAGCCCCACAAGCAGCACGCGCTCTGCTGCGACGCCGCGTACGCGGTACAGCATCCGGGTGCTTCCCATCTTGCCGTCCATGTCTCCGGATCTGAGAAGTTCACGGATTTGGCCGTGCGCCGCCTTGTCGAGTGCATCCGCTGCACCCGACAGCTTGCGTGATTCGAACACACCCGCGGCGACGCATGCGACCGGGTTTTTCTCCGGTATCGCGAATTTTGTGTTAAATTCCATTCGACCTCGACTCGGGGAGTGTGCAAGGATTATCCCCGGTTTGCTTCGCCGAAGTCAAAAGCGACACGGCGTTTTCGGCTTGCGATCCGACCCCTTGGCTGACTTCCGTCCGTTCACAAAGTGATCTTTCAGCGTGCTCTGCTGCGTGAATTCGGCAATCTCGCGCTCGCGGTGTTCGCGACGCTGTTCGCCATAACGCTGACGACACAGCTCATCCGACTGCTCGGGCAGGCGGCGGTCGGAAAGGTCCTCTCGGAGGGCGTGGTCGCGCTGCTTGCGTTTTCCGCCCTCAACTATCTTCCGGTACTGCTGTCGTTGACGCTTTTCATCACGGTGCTCATGACGCTGTCACGCAGCTACCGTGAGTCGGAGATGGTCATCTGGTTCGGTTCGGGTCTCTCGCTCCTCGCCTGGATTCGTCCGGTGCTTCTGTTTGCAGCGCCGCTGGTTGCCCTCGTGGCGGTGCTGTCGATGTTCTTGTCGCCCTGGGCGATCGGCAGGGCCGAGGAATACAGGCGCCAGATGAACTTGCGAGACGAGGTTTCGCGGGTCGCCCCGGGGGTTTTCCGCGAAGCGGGCAGCGCGGACCGGGTGTTTTTTGTCGAGGAAATCGCCGGTGATCAGACCAACGTGCAAAACGTATTCATCGCGCAAATGCGGCAGGGGGTGCTTGGCATTACGGTCAGCAGACGCGGACTCCGGGAGTCGGCGGAAAACGGTGACCGCTTCGTCGTCTTGCTGGACGGACGGCGCTATGAGGGGGTTCCAGGCGATCTCGATTTCAAGGTCATGGATTTTCAACGCTACGCGATGAAAGTCGAAACGCGTGAAACGCAGGCGGAAGAGTCCTCCACCAAAGCCATGTCGACGCTTGGCTTGCTCCAGGCGCCCAGCAATCCCCATTGGGGCGAGCTGCTGTGGCGCATCGGTCTGCCGATCGCCGCGTTCGTTCTTGCGTTGCTCGCGATCCCTCTGTCTTTCGTCAACCCCAGGGCGAGCCGTTCGGTGAATTTGCTCTTTGCGCTGTTTACCTACATGGTCTATGCAAACCTGCTGAGTATCGTCCAAGCCTGGGTTTCCCAGGGTCGGTTGGCTTTCAATACCGGGTGGTGGGTGGTGCACGCGGCGATGCTTGGCGTGCTCGCGCTGCTGTTTTACAAGCGGCTTCGGGTGGGTTCTTTGCTCGGAACGCGCTGAAGTGGATACCTTACGCACCTACATGGCGAGAGAAATTTATGGCGCCGCGCTGTTTGTATTCGCCGCGTTCCTCAGTCTTTTCGCTTTTTTCGACCTGATCAATGAGCTGACCGATCTTGGCAAGGGCGGGTACCGGTTGCAGCACGCGCTCGCCTTCGTCGCACTGACGGTGCCGAGCCATGTGTATGAACTGTTTCCCGTGGTGGTGCTGATCGGAACGCTGTATGCGCTGTCGCGTCTCGCCGCCAATTCAGAGTATACGGTGATGCGCAGCTCGGGACTTGCGCCTTGGCGCGCGGTAAGCACCCTGTTTCGCATAGGCATTCTGTTTGCAGTTGCTACACTCGTCTTCGGCGAGTTGATCGCTCCGGTTTCGGAGCGCGCGGCGAAGCAGCTCAAGCTCTCCATGACCAGCGCCATCGTGGCCAGCGAGTTTCACACGGGGCTGTGGGTGAAGGACGACCGGCGGTTCATCAATGTTCGCGAAATCCAGCCCGATACAAGTCTGTCGGATATCAGGATATTCGAGTTCGACGACCAATACCGGCTCCAGTCGATCAGTTTCGCGAAACAGGGCCAGTACCTCGGCAAGAATATGTGGCGATTGCGCGAGATCGTGCGAACCGGCTTCACCTCCAGCGGAAGCAGCAAGCAGCACTTCGCGGAAATGGACTGGAACTCGGTTCTTACGCCGGACATTCTCGCCGTACTGTTCGTCGTCCCGGAACACATGTCGGCGTGGAACCTTTACCAGTATTCCCGGCATCTATCGGAGAACCGCCAAAAGACGGAGCGTTATGAAATCGCCATGTGGAAAAAGCTCGTTTATCCGTTTGCCTCCCTGGTCATGATGGCGCTCGCCCTGCCCTTCGCCTATGTCCACGTGCGGGCCGGCGGCGTGGGCGTGAAAGTGTTTTCGGGGATCATGCTGGGAATCTTCTTCCACATGATGAACAGCCTATTTTCACATCTGGGCATGCTCCAAAACTGGCAGCCCTTCTTGAGTGCCGCACTGCCGAGCGCGATTTTTCTGGGCACGGCCACACTGATGATGTGGTGGGTGGAGAGAAGGTAGACCGGCAAGGCCCGGCCGCCGCGTTATCGATGGCCAGGCCCTGCGTCGCCAGTCGCGACGATGCGAGTGCCGGCGAGACGGTCATGCAGAAACTGTCGGTCGCGATCGAAGAACGCCCAAAAAAACCCAATGCCGAACAACAGCAACGAAGGCCAAGCGAGAACGTAGCGCAGCGCTGCCCGCTCGACCCCGACGGGCAGATTGTCGCGGCGGACCACCCGCATCTTCCAGGTCTGCATCGGCAGCGTTCGACCTCCGCGGCTCCAGCAGGCTATGAAGTAGGCCCCGAGGACCAGGAACAAGTACAGCTGGAACACGACACGCGCATTCCCGGAGAGCCGCCCATGGGTCGCGCCATAGAACGCGAGACCGGCGAAAAAAGCGATTGCGAACACGATCAGTGACTCGTACAGCATAGCCAGTACCCGCCTGCCGATGCCAGGCACCGGCTGGGCAAGAGAGCCCGAATCCATCAGTACCGGGCTACTGGTTTGCGGATGGCGTCGGCGCAGCCGGAGCCACGCGCTCCCCAGATAGGGCAGGGGGCGCGGCCAGCGGCGGCGTGGGCTCGGGAGGAGACTTGGTGGGACGAGCGGGTGCAGCGGGTTTGCGCGGTGTGCTGCCCAGCTTGCGCCGCTCCGGTTCCGGCAGGCGGTTGTATTCCTCCCATTGCTGTTTCAACCCCTGTTTCTTGTCCGGCGGCAGCTTCTCCATCTTCTTATAACGCTCGCGCGCGGCCTGGCGTTCCTTGGGAGTGAGCTTGGCCCAGGCTTGCATGCGTCGTTGCACCCGCACCTGCTCGTCGGGTTTCATCTTCGGATAACGCTTGGCGATACCGATCCAGTTGCGCTTGCGATCCGCCTCGAGATTTTCCCAGTCGGGCGCAAGCGGCGCGAGAATCTGCTGCTGCTCCTGCGTCAACTCGCCCCAGGTCGGGGGCTTTTTCTGCGGTGTAGCGGCGAGGACGGAGAGCGAGGTGCAGAGCCAAAGTGCTAATGCGAAGAGCGCTTTAGCCATGCATCGAATCCCTTGTCGAGATAGGCGTCCAGGGGCAGGTCGCCGGTCAGCAGCCCGGCGTCGATTTCCTCTATTTCGGCGGCGACCTGAGTATCCCGCCAATGGTTGATCGCGATCAAGCCGAGGACCAGCACGGCCATCGGCAGCAGTAAGCGCGGAATGAGCGCGTAGGGGCCGCCTGATTTGCCGATCACATTGTCGGCCCAGGCCCCTGCAGAAACGCGGGACTCGACGCCCTGGCGCACCAGTGCAGCCTCGCGCGCCGCCTTCAGGCGGGCGAGCTTGCGGGCGTCCAGATCGAGCCCCTGGTTGAGAAGCTGCTTGATTCGGTTAGCGATCTGCTGTTCGTTCATAGCTCAATCCCCCTTGCCCTTAAGGCCGCCGCCAAGGCGTGTGCTGCGCGGGAGCAATGGGTTTTGACGCTGCCCTGAGAGCAGCCCATGACGGCTGCGGTCTCGGCGACGTCCAACTCTTCCCAGTAACGCAGCAAAAACGCCTGCCGTTGACGCGGCGGCAGCCGTTGCAGCTCTTTTTCAATTACTTCAACAACTTGAGATTGCTCCAGGCGTTCCTCTGGGCCGCCTCTGGACTTAGAGGTATCCGCGCTCTCCAAGGTTTCAAGCGGGTCTGCATCGTCGTCTTCCCGCCCAGGAGAGAGGGCCGAAAACAGGCTCACCCACAGAGACCGCACCTTCTGCCTGCGATAGAAGTCGCGAATGGTGTTCTGCAGGATCCGCTGGAAGAGCATCGGCAGCTCCGCCGCCGGCTTGGCCCCGTACTTCTCGGAAAGCTTGAGCATGGAATCCTGCACTATGTCGAGGGCGTTCTCTGCCTCCCGGACCGCGAACAGCGCCTGCTTGTACGCGCGTCGCTCCACGCTCGCGAGGAACTCGGATAGTTCGTTTCGGGAGGCCAGAAGAGCTTCCTTTTTTATCGGCCGAAGCGACCTCGGCCGGTGCGATCCGATGGTATCAAAAGCCGGGTTCAGGCGCAGAATGGAACAGAGCAAAACTTGACCAATCAGGCATCAGCAATTACGCTCTAAAGTTTTCGTCGAAGCGGTTCCACGGACGGACGCTGGCATGGAATTGACGGGCGCAGAGATTGTCGTGAAGTGCCTCCAGGCGGAGGGAGTCGAATACGTCTTCGGCTACCCCGGCGGCGCGGTCCTTTTCATTTACGACGAGTTGTTCAAGCAGGACAAGGTCAAGCACATCCTCGTGCGTCACGAGCAGGGAGCGACGCATGCTGCGGACGGCTATTCGCGCTCAAGCGACAAGGTCGGTGTCGCCTTGGTGACCTCGGGACCCGGTGTCACCAACGCGGTGACCGGGATTGCCACCGCGTACATGGATTCGATCCCGATGGTGATCATCACCGGGCAGGTGCCCACGCACGCCATTGGCCTGGACGCATTCCAGGAGTGCGACACGGTGGGCATCACGCGGCCCTGCGTGAAGCACAACTTCCTCGTGAAGGACGTCAAGGATCTCGCGGTCACGATCAAGAAGGCGTTCTACCTCGCGAGGACCGGAAGGCCCGGCCCCGTGCTCGTCGACATTCCCAAGGACGTCACCTCGGCCAAGTGCCCGTTCGAGTACCCCGAGACGGTGACGATGCGTTCTTACAACCCGGTGGTGAAGGGGCATCCGGGTCAGATCAAAAAGGCCGTGCAGCTGCTCGCCGAGGCGAAGCGCCCGATGGTCTACGCCGGCGGCGGCGTCATTCTGTCGGGCGCAGCGAAGCAACTGACGAAGCTCGTCAAGATGCTGGGCTTCCCGTGCACCAACACGCTCATGGGCCTGGGCGGCTATCCCGCGACCGACCCTCAGTTCCTGGGCATGCTGGGGATGCACGGCACCTACGAGGCCAACATGGCGATGCAGAACTGCGATGTTCTGCTTGCCGTCGGCGCTCGCTTCGATGATCGCGTCATCGGCAACCCGGCGGATTTCGGCCAAGTGCAGCGCAAGATCATTCACATCGACATCGACCCGTCTTCGATCTCGAAGCGCGTGAAGGTCGATGTCCCGATCGTGGGCAACGTCTCCGACGTGCTCGAAGAACTGACCCGGCAGCTTGACGCCGTCGGCTACAAACCGGACCAGAAAGCGCTCAGCATCTGGTGGTCCCAGATAGGTTTGTGGAAATCCAAGGACTGCCTGAAATACGACAAGAAAAGCAAGATCATCAAGCCGCAGTTCGTGCTCGAGAGACTCTACGAGATCACCAAAGGGGAGGCATTCGTCACCTCCGATGTCGGCCAGCACCAGATGTGGGCGGCTCAGTTCTACAAATTCGACAAGCCGCGCCGCTGGATCAACTCCGGGGGCCTAGGCACCATGGGCTTCGGCCTGCCTGCAGCCATGGGTGTTCAGTTCGCGAACCCGGGGGCAACGGTCGCTTGCGTCACCGGCGAGGCGAGCATCCAAATGTGCATTCAGGAGCTTTCGACCTGCAAGCAGTACCGGCTTCCGATCAAGGTCGTCAACCTCAACAACAAGTACATGGGAATGGTGCGCCAGTGGCAGCAGTTCTTCCACGGCAACCGTTACTCCGAGTCGTACATGGACGCGCTGCCCGACTTCGTCAAGCTCGCCGAGAGCTATGGCCACATCGGCGTCAAGGTGGAGGAGCCCGGCGACGTCGAGCCGGCGCTGAAGGAAGCGTTCAAGCGCAAGAGCGACTTGGTGTTCCTCGATTTCATCACCGACCAGACCGAGAACGTTTATCCGATGGTCCAGGGCGGCAAGGGCCTCACCGAGATGATTCTTGCCGAGGAGCTGTAGGCCCGACACACGCGGGTTCGATCAACGTTGGCTGAAGGGAGCCTGGTCCGGCGGCGCCACGAGCGCCGCGTCACAAAGGGCGCCGAACGCGCCAAGGGCTGGGCCTTTAGCGAGGGGACAATGCGACACATCATTTCCATCATGCTCGAAAACGAGCCGGGGGCTCTTTCGAGGGTCGCGGGACTGTTCTCGGCGCGCGGCTACAACATCGAAACGCTCACCGTGGCGCCAACCGAAGATGCGTCGCTTTCGCGCATGACCATCGTCACCACCGGCTCCGACGACGTGGTGGAACAGATTACGAAGCAGTTGAACAAGCTCGTCGAGGTGGTCAAGGTGGTCGATCTGTCGGAAGCGGCGCACATCGAGCGTGAGCTGATGCTGATCAAGGTCCGGGCGATGGGAAAGGAGCGCGAGGAGATGAAGCGCATGTCCGAGATCTTCCGGGGTCGTATCATCGACGTCACCGAGAACACGTATACCATCGAGCTCACGGGCACCGGGGCGAAACTCGATGCTTTCATCCAGGCGCTTGAGAAGAGCGCTATCCTGGAAACGGTGCGAACCGGCGCCTCGGGAATCGGACGCGGCGAAAGGGTCCTGAAGGTTTGAGCCGGCGGACCACAGAACCAAGAGGAAACAGCATGAAAGTCTACTACGACAAGGACGCGGACCTGTCGCTCGTCAAGGGCAAGAAGGTTACGATCGTTGGCTACGGCTCACAAGGACACGCCCACGCCCTGAACTTGAACGATTCGGGAGTGAAGGTCACGGTCGGCCTGCGCAAAGACGGCGCTTCTTGGGACAAGGCGAAGAAAGCCGACTTGAACGTCAAGGAGGTCTCGGAGGCAGTCCAGGGCGCGGACTTCGTCATGATGCTCATGCCCGATGAGCATATCGCCGCCGTCTACAAATCCGAGGTCGAACCCGGCATCCGCAAGGGCGCCACGCTCGGGTTCGCCCATGGATTCAACATTCACTATGGACAGGTCGTGCCGCGGGAGGATCTCGACGTGGTGATGATCGCGCCGAAAGCCCCGGGCCACACCGTGCGCTCGACTTACGTCCAGGGCGGCGGCACGCCCATGCTGATCGCGGTGCATCGCGACCAGAGCGGAAAAGCCCGCGACCTCGCCCTGTCGTACGCGGCCGCAATCGGCGGCGCTCGTGCCGGCGTGATCGAAACCACGTTCAAGGAAGAGACGGAAACCGACCTGTTCGGTGAGCAAACGGTGCTTTGCGGCGGCTGCGTGGAACTCGTCAAGGCGGGGTACGAAGTGCTTACCGAGGCGGGCTACGCGCCTGAAATGGCCTATTTTGAGTGCCTGCACGAACTGAAACTGATCGTCGACCTGATGTACGAGGGTGGAATAGGCACCATGAACTACTCGATCTCGAACAACGCTGAGTACGGGGAATACGCGACGGGACCGAAGATCATCACCGAAGAGACCAAGAAAGCAATGCGCTCGGCGCTGGAGCGCATCCAGTCGGGCGAATATGCGAGGGATTTCATCCTG
>Ga0137370_10000893_pt1 | contig 11874 bp, 10 predicted proteins | sample SagtaG_11_FD_104920 | JGI IMG/M metagenome (GOLD analysis project Ga0137370, IMG submission 104920) | Vadose zone soil microbial communities from Sagehorn Ranch, Mendocino, California, USA - Sage1_R_20_16 metaG | ecosystem: Environmental > Terrestrial > Soil > Vadose zone | place: USA... | reverse complement strand
TGCGTCGCTTCGGGCCGGCCCAGCACGTCGGGGAACGACTGCTTCATCATCCCCATGAACATGCGGCCCGCCGACTCGTAGAACTTGAGGACCGCGTTCCCGACGAAGCCGTCGCACACGACCACGTCGATCCGGCCCTGCTTGCATTGACCCGCCAGGATGTCCCGGCCCTCGACGTTGCCGACGTAGTGGATGCCCGCCGTCTGCTTGAGGAGCTGGTGCGCTTCCTTCACGACGGCGTTGCCCTTCTCGTCCTCCTCGCCCACGTTGAGCAGACCGACGCCGGGCTGCGGCCGATCCAGCACGTCGCGCACGTACACCGACCCGAGATGCGCGAAGCCCACCAGCTCGCGCGCGTCGCAGTCCACGTTGGCGCCGCCATCGAGCACCAGCACGGGATGCACGGCGGTGGGGAACAGCGCGCCGATCGCGGCGCGCTGCACGCCCTCGTGCACACGCAGCATCAGGGTCGCGGCCGCCAGCACCGCCCCGGTGTTGCCGGCCGAGATGAACGCATCGCTCGCGCCCTGCTTCTGGAGGCCGATCCCGACGGCGACGGACGAGCGGGGTTTGCTCTTGACGGCCGCCAGCGGCTTCTCGCCCATGCCCACCACCTCGGGCGCTTCCACGATCTCGAGGCGGTCGCGGTCGACGGCACCGTGCGGCTTGAGCGCGGCCTCGATGTCGCGGGTCCGGCCCACGAGCTGGATCCGGAAGGTGGGGGGAAACTCGCGCAGCGCCTGCACCGCGCCCTCGACTTCCACGCGCGGCGCGTCGTCCCCGCCCATGGCATCCAGTGCGACGCGAATCACCGTTAGGCGTCCTCTACCGCTATCCGCTGCTCGTCGCGGTAATAGCCGCAGGTGGGACACACGTGATGCGGGCGCTTCAAATCGCCGCAGCGCGGGCAGGGTTGCAGCGCGATGGGTGCCGCCTTGTAATGCGTGCGGCGGGCGCGCTTCTTCCGCTTCGACGTCCTTCGCTTGGGTACGGCCATGATGCGTCCTCTTTCAGTCGCGGAGCTTGTGCTTCAAGGCGGTCAGTCCACTCCAGCGTTGGTCCACCACCGGCGGGCAGCCGCAGGGGCCTGCGTTCAAGTCCGTGCCGCAGCGCGGGCACAGCCCGCGGCAGTCGTCTCGACACACCACCCACTGAGGCAGGGCCAGCAGCAGCTCCTCCCGCAGCGCGACGCGGAGATCGATCGCCATCGCGTCACGCGCCAGGGGGTAGGAACTCGGGTCCTCCAGGGCGTCGGGATCCTGGGAAAACAGGGCAGCGACGTCCGCCACCACCGGGACGGTCACGGCGGCGAGGCAGCGCCTGCATTGCCCGGCCATCCTGGTGCGGAGCGAGGCTCGCCAGTAGAAGCGCCCTTCACCGGCCGCCTGCAAGCGGCCTGCCACGCGCACCGGCTCGGCGAGGGTCCCGTCCAGCCCCTCCAACAGGGGGTCATTCCCAGCGAGTTGGCCCGGCGTGTCCACCGGGCCACGGGCGAGCTCCCGCAGGTCGACCTGTAACATGGGCAACCGAAGCTAAACCGTTGTGGGACTTGCGTCAAGCGAACTAGCGGCGGTCTCCTCCCAGCTCCCACAACTCCCCCTCGGCAAAGAAAAAGGCCACCTCCCGGGCGGCGTTTTCGGGGGAGTCCGAGGCGTGAATCGCGTTCCGCTCCTTGGATTCGGCGAACAGCTTCCGCACGGTGCCGGGCTTCGCTTCGGCGGGGTCGGTCGCGCCGATGACCTCGCGCAGCCGGGCGACCGCGTCGTCGCGCTCGAGCGCCAGGGCCAGCGCCGGTCCGGACGTCATGAACGTCACCAGCGAGCGGTAGAAGGGGCGTTCCCGATGCACCTCATAGAAGCCCTCCGCCTGGGCGGTGCTGAGCTTCACGAGGCGCGCTGCGCGCATCACGAATCCCGCGGTTTCGAGCAGAGCGAGGATCTTCCCGGTGTGCCCCGCGCGAACCGCGTCGGGCTTAACGATGGCGAGTGTGAGCATGCTGGGGACTAGGGATTCGGGGCTCGGGATTAGGGAGTGATGAGGCGGCGGATCAGGTCGGCGCGTGTCAGGAAGCCGACCACGACGCCCTCGCGCACCACGGGGAAGCGGTCGACGTCCTTCGAGCTCATGAGGTTGGCGACGTCCGACAGGGTCTGGTCCTCCGCCAGGCACAGCACCGAGCGCCCCATGGCTTCCCGGACGGGAATGAGGCGCGGGTCCGCCGAGCCGCGCTGCAGCTGCGAGCGTGTGGGCGCCCGGAACTCACCGCTCTTGCTGCGCTGCACGAAATCGGGGATCAAGTAGCGCAACAGCTCGCGATGCGTCACCATGCCGATGAGCGAGCCGCCCTCGGCCACCACCGGCATGGCGCGGATGTCGTGCTCCACCATGAGGCGGGCCACCTCACCCAGGGTCTGCTCCGGGCCGACGGTGATGGCGTGCGGCGTCATCACGTCCCGCACCGTGAGCTGGCTCGGCAGCTCGACGGCATCGAGGGCGTGGAGGGCCAGCACCTGCTCGGACGTGCGCGCCGCAAGCAGCGCCAGGACGTTGTCCGGGCTCGAGAGGGTGCGGGCGAAGGCGCCGACCACCTGCAGGTAGAGCGCCGCGTCGCGCAACGGCGCGACGATGAAAATTACGACCCGGGCGGTGCGGTGGGGATCCTTCTCCCACCGGATCGGGGTGGGAGAGATGCCGAGCGCGGTCACGAGGCCCCGCACCGCCTCCGTGCGAAAGTGGGGCAGGAAGGCGTGCTCGCCCACGCTCACCATGTCCTCGGGCCAGGTGTGGCGCACGACGGCGTTGAGGCGCTGGGGATCGGCCACCGCGCCGCTCGCCACCAGGCGCTCGGCCAGCCGCTCGGTGGCCTCCTTGACCGTGCCGGCGTTGAGCGGGACGAGGATGTGCTCCGCCTTCAGGACGTCGCGCAGCTTCACAGGCGTTCTTTCAGCAGGGCGACGACATCCGCCGGGCGTTTCATCACGGCGATGCCCGCCCGGGCGAACGCCGCCATCTTTTCCGCGGCCGTCCCGCTCGATCCAGCAATGATCGCTCCGGCGTGTCCCATGCGACGGCCCGGGGGCGCGGTCTGCCCGGCGATGAACCCGATCACCGGTTTGGACATCGCCTGCTGGACGAAATCGGCCGCCTGCTGCTCGTCGGTGCCCCCGATCTCTCCGATCATCACCACCGCGTCGGTGTCGGGGTCCGCCTGGAACGCCGATAGGCAGTGGATGAAGTTGGTCCCGATCAACGGGTCGCCACCGATGCCCACGCACGTCGACTGCCCGTAGCCGGCTCCCGAGAGCTGATGCACGATCTCATAGGTGAGCGTCCCGCTGCGCGACACGACGCCGATGCGGCCCGGGCGGCAGATATTGCCCGGGATGATGCCGACTTTGGTGCGCGGCGGGGAGATGAGTCCGGGGCAGTTCGGGCCGATGAGGCGGGCGCCGCGCTCGTGCACGTAGGGCAGCACGCGCGTCATGTCCAGCACCGGAATCCCCTCGGTGATGCACACGATCAGCGCGACCCCGGCATCGGCCGCCTCGAAAATGGCGGACGCGGCGACGACGGCCGGAACGTAAATGATCGACGTGTTGGCCCGCGTCTCCGCCACCGCGTCGGCCATGGTGTCGAACACGGGTACGACGCCGTCGAACACCTGGCCGCCTTTTCCAGGCGTGACCCCGGCGACCACCTTGGTGCCGTATCCGAGCATCTGCCGCGTGTGGAACGAGCCGTCCCGACCGGTGATCCCCTGCACCACGAGGCGCGTCTGCTGGTCGACGAAGATGCTCACGCCGCCCTCGCCTTGGTCACCGCCTGCTTGACGGCCTCGTCCATGTCGGTGAGGGCGGAGAAGCCGGCCTTGGTGAGGATCGCGATCGCGAGCTCCTCGTTCGTGCCGGTGAGACGGATCACGAGCGGCACCTCGAGCGGGAACTGCGCCGTGGCCTGCACGATGCCGTTCGCCACGTCGTCGCCGCGGGTGATGCCGCCGAAGATATTGAAGAGAATGGCGCGGACACTCGGGTCCGCCGTGATGATCCGGAGCGCGCTGACCACCTTCTGCGGGTCGGAGCTGCCGCCGATGTCGAGGAAGTTCGCCGGCTCGCCGCCGTAGTACTTGACGAGATCCATCGTGGCCATGGCGAGGCCGGCCCCGTTGACGCAGCACCCCACCGAGCCCTCGAGCTTGATGAACGTGAGCCCCGCTTCGCGCGCCGCGACTTCGGAGGGCGCCTCCGCGCTCGTGTCGCGCAGCGCCGCCAGCTCGGGATGCCGTTGCAGCTCGTTGTCGTCGATCACGATCTTGGCGTCGAGGGCGGCGAGCGCGCCGTCCCGAGTCGTCGCCAGCGGGTTGATCTCGGCGAGCGAGGCGCCCACGGCGTAGAACGCCGTGTACAGTCGTTGCATGATGTCCGCGGCCGCTCGGGCCTGCGTCACATCCCGGTACAGCTTCAGGGCCAGGCCCAGTGCTTGATGCGGCAGCACGCCGTAGCGTGGATCAACCGCGAGGCGGTGAATCTTTTCCGGGGTCAGCGTCGCCACCTCTTCGATGTCGACGCCGCCGGCGGCGCTCACCATCAGCACGGGGCGCTGCGAGGCCCGGTCCACGATCATACCGACGTAACTTTCGGCGCTGATCTCGGCGGCGGGGGCGACGAGCACGCGCTGCACCACGAGTCCCTTGATCGACATGCCGAGGATCCGGGCGGCGTGCGCGGCGGCCTCGGCCGGGTCGCGGGCCAGCTTCACGCCGCCGGCCTTGCCGCGGCCCCCGACATGCACCTGCGCTTTCACCACCACTGCTCCCCCGCCACCGAGCCGCGCGGCGATGGCGCGGGCCTCGTCGGCCGTGGTGGCCACCTCGCCGGGGGGGACCGGGATGCCGTGGCGTCGCAGGATGTCGCGCGCCTGGTACTCGTGCAGGTTCACGCTGGCTCCGTGGTGATCGTCGTACCGGCCTCGCCCGCGAGCGCCGCCAGGCCTTGCGACAGCTCGGCGATGATCGCGCGACGGCCGCCGGCGCGCACGAAGGCGGCCGCGGCTTCGACCTTGGGGCGCATGCTGCCGGTGCCGAGCTCCGATCCGGCGAGCAAGTGGTCCGCGCTGGCCAGGTCGAGGCGCCGGACGGCGCGCTGGTGCGGGGTGCCGTATCCGTGGTACACCGCGTCGACGTTGGTCAAGATCAGCAGGACGTCGGCCTCGATGTCGCGGCCGAGGATCGCGGCGACCCGGTCCTTGTCGACGACCGCGTCGATCCCTTCGAGTCGCAGCGCGGGATCGTCATACACGGGGGGACCGCCGCCCCCGCACGCGACGACGATGTGGCCGGCGGCGACCAGATGCCGGATCATGTCGCGCTCGACCACGCCGACCGGTTTGGGGCTCGGCGCGAGCCGCCGCCAGCGACCCGGCTGCTCCTGCTTCACGGCGACGCCGCGCGCCTGCAGCCGCGCCACGCGCACCAGGTCGAGCGCGTGGCCGATCGGCTTGGTGGGAGTGCGCAGATTGGCGTCGTTCGCATCGCACAGCGTCTGGCTGATGACGGTGACCACCTGGCGCGTGACGCCCGCATGCGCCAGGGCGTTTTGCAGCGATTGCTGGATCATGTACCCCATCCAGCCCGCCGTCGCCGCGACGAGCACGCCCAGCGGCAGCGGCTCGACCTGGTCCGCGGCGATCTCGTTGCGCGCGAGGTCGTCGCCCACCTGAGGGCCGTTGCCGTGCACGAGGGAGATCCGCCACCCCGCCCGCGCCAGATCCACGATCGGCACCAGGCTGGCGCGCGTGTGTCGGAACTGATTCGCGATCGTGGGGCGCTCGCCCGGCGGAGCGACGGCGTTGCCGCCGAGGGCGACGACGATGGTGCCCGGATTCACAGCCGCGACAACCTAGCGGTGGTCCGGGGCCGGAGCAAGCTTCCGACGCCCGATGCCGAGCAGCTCTTTCAGCCGGCCGTAGACGCGGCCGAACGTCTCGAGGTCGCCCGCGGCCAGGGCCGCGTCGGCCTGCGCCGCAAGGCGGCGCGCCTGCTGCCACCGCGTCGCGAGCGTCGTATCCGCGGCCGCGGCCGCGCCGGCGTCGAGCGCCAGCAGCGCCCGCAGGGCGGCGGCCCTGCCCCGCCCCTGGCCGCGCCGCTCGCCCCACGATAGGAACAGCGTGTCGATCCCCACCGGGGGACCGCCGCTGGACGGCTCGGCGAAGAGAGCCTGCTCGAGCAGCACCTGTCCCCCGGCGTTCCACAGCCGGGGCACGCCCGGAGCGGTCGTGGTAGGAGACCCGACGAGGGGAGGCGGGAGCCGCACCGCCGGACTCGGCTGCCACAGCATCACGCGGGGACCGGCCGGGAGCAGCGTCGCGGCCACGAGCCCGGCGAACGTGCTCCCGGCCTCGAACCCCTGCGCGGTCCAGGGGCGGAGCCCGGCGGCATCCTCCCGACCCTCGGCCAGGGGGGCGGGGGGAGCGGGCGCGATCAGCTCAAACGGCTCCCGCGGTCGCGCCGCCCATTCCGACGTGTCGGAGCGCTGGCGGCGGACCAGCGTCGTGGCGACGCGGAACACGCGGTTCGGGAACGGCAGCTGGCCGCGCAGCGCGGCCGGGAGGCTGTCGAGCGGTTGAATCAGCGGGGCGAGCACGGCGGCCCAGGCGGCCGCGAGCGAATCGGCGCCGGGGGCGAGGTAGAGGCGGGTGTCGCCCGTCGCGGCATTTACGGCTCCGACCAGGGCCGCGCGCAGATATCGCACGGGGCGTCCCTCGGACTCCACGGCGCGGACCAACGGAAACGCCTCAGCTTCGAGGTAGCCGTACGACACCCACCACAGCGCTCCGTCGCTCACGACCGGTGCGGCGGCGTCGAACGCCGCGTAGGGCGCGAGCCGCCGTAACCGCTCTGTGATGTCCCGTCGCCACAGCAGGACTAGCCCGTCAGTCTCGCGGCGCACCAGCGCGGGGCTCTGCAGCACCCAAGCGAGGGCGGTACGGCGCCACCAGTCCGTGAGCGGGATTCCGGTGCGGCGCAGCGCGGGCCACGTGTCGGGTGCGGCGATCGCGAACTCGCGAAATGCCGGTCCGAACCAGCCGACGGAGTCGCGCGTCGGAAGCGCCTCGAAGCGAAGGATCGTGTCGTCCTCGACGGCCGCGAAGGGGCGCCCCGCCCGGGCCCAGGCACCGCGGTGCAGCGTGGTCCAGTCCGGCGCGGGTTGCGTGCGGGCGATGGCATCGAGATCGGGAGCGGGCGCCACGATCCAGGTGGCGCGCCCGCCCGCCACGGAGTGCGGCGACAGGCCGGCGGCGGCGGGCCTGGCGCCCGGCCCGAGCAGCTCGCGGTGCTGCGAAGCCGCGGCCACGACGCGCGCCGCGTTCCACACCGGCAGCGCGGCAACCGCCGCCTCGGGGCTCGGGAAGCCCGGGGGAGGGCGCTCCGCGAGCTCCGTCACGCCGAATGCGAGCTGCTCGAGCTGCCGTGCGGCGGCGGCGCGCGCCGTGTCGGCCACCGAGCCCGTCGCCCCCTGGCCGCCGCGCCCGGACAGCGAGCCCGGTATCAGGACGAATCCGAGCAACGATGCCGCGAGCAATGCGCCCCACGCGCCGAACAGCAGCAGCGGTTTCTCGCGCACCCCCCACACCACGCTCGCCGCGGTCGCCGCCGCGCCCAGCGCCGCGACGACCGGGGCGGCCGTGAGCCGGGCGTCGAGCGCGCCGCCCGCGAGATCGCCATGCAGCCCGGCGACGGATTGGGCCGGGTCGAGCACGGCGCCCCAGGTGAGCGTCAGGGCGAGCAGGGCGAGCAGCAGGCCGAGATGGGCCCGGGCGTGCGCGTTCGCGGACGGCAGCCAGCGCCGGAATCGCAGCGACCCGATCCCCGCGTACAGGAGCCCCACGACGAGCGTGGCCGAGCTCACGGCTGCTAGGGCGAGCGCCCGCAACTGCTCGCTCCACGGCAGCGTCCCGAGGTAGTAGCCCACGTCGCGGTGCAGTAGTGGATCGGTGACGCCGAACCCGACGCCGTGTGCCGCGATCACGGCGCTCATCCACCAGTCCCCTGTGCCCAGCGCGAGCAGGAAGCCGAAGACGAGGCCGCTGGCGACGGTGCCGGCGAGCAGAATGGGCTGGGGAACGGCCTCGACGATTTCGAGATCGCCGAGCCGTCGCGATAGCTGCATCGACCCGATCGAGCGGTACACGAACAGCAGGTTGCTGGTGCCCCACCCCACCGTCGCGAGCAGCAGCAGGCCGGACACGAGCCGCGCGAAGTCCCGCGCCTTGAGGTACGCGCTGCCGCCCGGAAGGCCGGCCGCCCACACGCGCTCCGCGGTTTCAAACGCGGCCCAGCGTCCTCCCACGAGTACCACCACCAGCAATGCGACGGCGATCAGCAGCGCCCAGCGACGGGCGGCTTGCCTCACGCGCGATCGCTCTGGGCGCCCAACCAGCCTTCGACCTCCGCCCGGTAGGCGGCGAGCGCCGCGGCGCTCGTCGCCTCGAACCGAAGCACGAGCACCGGCTGCGTGTTGGACGCGCGCAAGAGGCCCCACCCGTCTTTGAAGGTGATGCGGACGCCGTCCAGCGTCGCGACGGGATACTTGGCGGCGAAGTGGCGTGCCGCCCGCTCCACGATGGCGAACTTCTGGTCGTCCGGGCAGTCGACGCGCAGCTCGGGCGTCGAGACGGTCGCGGGGAGGTCCGCGAAGTGCCGGGACAGCGGTCCGCCCAGCTCTGCCACGTAGCGGAGCAGGCGTGCCGCGGCAAAGAGCGCGTCGTCGAAGCCGTACCAGTCCCCGCCGAAGAACATGTGGCCGCTCATCTCCCCGGCGAGCGGTGCCTGCGTCTCCTTCATCTTCTGCTTGATGAGGGAATGCCCCGTCTTCCACATCGTTGGCTGGAGGCCCACCCGGGCGAGCTCGCGCGGCAGGACCTCGGAGCACTTCACGTCGAAGATCACGGGGTGGCCGGGGCCCATGCGACGCGCCAGATCGCGGCCGAGCAGCACCAGCAGCTGATCGCCCAGCACTGCCCGCCCCTGCTCGTCCACGGCGCCGATGCGGTCGCCGTCGCCGTCGAACGCGATGCCGAGCTCAGCGCCTTCGCGCCGCACCGCCGCCTGCAGGTCGTGGAGGTTCTCGAGCACGGTGGGATCGGGGTGATGGTTCGGGAACGTGCCGTCCGAGGTGCAGAACAACGGCACGACCTCCGCCCCGAGCTCCCGCAGGGTGTCCACCGCCACGAGGCTGGACACGCCGTTCCCGCAATCCACCACGACCTTGATCCGCCGCGGCAGCGGTCCATTGCGCTGCACGATCGCGGCGCGATAGCGCTCCAGCACGGAGGCGTCGCTGCCGCGCGACCCGCCGGCGCGACCCCGGGTGCGATCGTCTTCGATCAGACGCCGCAGACCCTGGATCGCCGTCCCGTACACCGCTTCGCCCCCCAGGACGAGCTTGAAGCCGTTGAACTCGGGCGGGTTGTGCGATCCGGTGACCTGCACGCCACCGTCGACATTGAGGACATGCGTCGCGAAGTACAGCGCGGGCGTGGGCAGCTCGCCGACGTCGAGCGCCAGCCCGCCCACCGCTTCGATCCCGGACGACAAGCCGTGCGCCAGGGCGGCGCCGGACGGCCGGTTGTCGCGTCCCACGGCGAGGCGGGGGGCGCGCCCGAGACGCTCCCAGCCGAGCGTCGTGACCGCCTGTCCAATGGCGCGCGCCACCTCGGGGTGCAATTGATCGCCCACGGTGCCGCGGATGTCGTACTCGCGAAAGATCGAGGCGGGGAGCTGCACGGGACGACAGCTTCAGCGGCCCGTGGCGGTCGTCGCCGCGGGGGCCGGTGTCGGCGCCAGGAGGGCGCTCTCCCTCGCCAGCTGGAGCAGCGCGTTCGGGCGAATACCGAATAGGAGCAGACCGATGACGCACGCGGCGACGACGACGCCGGCCGGACGGCCGAGCCGCACGCCGGCATGGGCCTGGTCGAACGGCTCGGGCTTCATGTACATGGCCATGATCACCGGCAGATAGTAGCCCGCCGACACGACGCTCGTAAGCACCAGGATCGCGGCGAGTACGTTTTCGTGCGCCATGGTCGCGGCGACCAGGATGTACCACTTGCCGATGAACCCGGCGGTCCCGGGGAATCCCAGCAGCGACAGCATGCAGACCGCGAGCGCCAGGGCGAGCCACGGGCGGCGCTGGGCCAGGCCCGCGAGGTCGTCGATCCGGACGGCGCGCTCGCCCTCCCGCCCCAGGGCGGCGAGCAGCGCGAACGCCGCGAGGGTCACGACGGTGTAGGCGAAGAGGTAAACCAGCAGGGCCGCCGACGCGGGCCAGCTGCCGACGGCGACCGCTACCAGCAAGTACCCCGCATGGGCGACGGACGAGTACGCGAGCATGCGCTTCACGGTCCGCTGGGCCAGCGCGATGAAATTGCCCGCGACCATCGTCGCCACCGCGAGCCACCACACGATCGGCTTCCAGGCCGCCACGCCGCCGAACGCCTCGACCAGCAGGCGGAACAGCGCCGCGAACCCGGCGGCTTTCACCGCGGTGGCCATGTAACCCGTCACCGGCGTGGGGGAGCCGTCGTACACATCGGGCGCCCACATGTGGAAGGGCACGGCCGCCACCTTGAACCCGAACCCGACGAGCACCAGTCCCAGACCAATCAGGAGCAGCGGGCTCTGCGCGAGGGACTGGGTGCGCACCTGGGCGGTGATCGCGGTCAAGTTGGTGGTAGCGGTCGCTCCGTATACGAGCGCGATGCCGTACAACAGGAACCCCGACGCGAAGGCCCCGAGCAGAAAGTACTTGAGCGCCGCTTCCGCGGCGGCCCCGCTCGAGCGATTGATCCCGGCGAGCACGTACACCGAGACCGACATGAGCTCGAGGCCGAGGAAGATCACCATCAGGTCCTCCCCGCCCGCCATCAGCATCATGCCCAGCGTGGCGAACAGCAGCAGGACGTAATACTCGGGCACGAGCAGTGCTTCCCGCTCCAGGTAGTCGAACGAGGCGAGGACCGTGAGCCCCGCGGCGGCGAGAAACAGCGCGTCCGTGACGAAGCGGAAGGCGTCCACCGCGATCATGGACGGTGGGCCCGCCGCCCGCGCGCTCTGCGACCACAGCCACCACACCGCCGCCCCGCCCGCCGCGAGGCCGGCCAGGGTGACCCAGCCGACAATGCGCAGGTCCCGGGCGCTCGTGTGCCGCCACGCCGTCACCAGTAGCGCGAGCATGCCGGCCGCGGTCAGCGTCAGCTCGGGCGAGAGCGCGCGTGCCAGATCGGCGGTGGTCGTGAGGTCGAGGCTCATCTGGTCGCCGTGAACGTCGCGGCGTCGAGCCGCACCGATTGGATGAGCTGTTTGGCGGCCGGCTCCATGCGGCGCAGGATCGGCGCGGGGTACACGCCGATCCACACGATACACGCGAGCAACGGCGCCAGCACGGCGATCTCACGTGGCGTCAGGTCGGCGAGCTTCTCGTTCTCGGGCTTGTCGAGCGGGTTGTAGATGACGCGCTGCAGCGCGGGCAGCAAGTACATCGCCGCCACGATCACCCCTGTCGTCGCGACGATGGCCGCGCGCGGATAGGTCCGGAACGCGCCCAGCAACACCAGGAACTCGCCGACGAATCCGTTCGTGGCCGGCAGCCCGATCGAGGAGAGCGAGACGATCGTGAGCGCCGCCGCCAGCAGCGGCACGACCTTCGCGATACCGCCGAACGCGTCGATCAGGCGGGAGTGGCGCCGCTCGTACAGCATCCCGGCCAGGAAGAACAGCGCGCCCGTGGAGATGCCGTGGTTGATCATCACGAGCAGGGCGCCCTGGACGCTCTGGAGCGTGAGGGCCCAGATCCCCAGCATCACGAAGCCGAGGTG
>Ga0137370_10000892_pt1 | contig 11875 bp, 8 predicted proteins | sample SagtaG_11_FD_104920 | JGI IMG/M metagenome (GOLD analysis project Ga0137370, IMG submission 104920) | Vadose zone soil microbial communities from Sagehorn Ranch, Mendocino, California, USA - Sage1_R_20_16 metaG | ecosystem: Environmental > Terrestrial > Soil > Vadose zone | place: USA... | reverse complement strand
GATTCTATCCTTATTTGTATGCCAAGGCAGACCTTGCTGACTCTCACTTGCGTGCAGGGATGCCTCGAAAGTCTCCATCCAGAATTGGCATGCCCCCCTTCAACTCGGATTAGGACAGAATATGCGGGTAAAAGACAAAATATGCGGCTAAAAAGCAAAATATGCGGGTCGTTTGTTATTGACTTCACTCCATTCTGAATGCAGCATCGCAGCGTAGCCCAGCCCTCTTCCAAGCTGCGATGTCTCGATCACTAGATTCTCTCGAACATACCGGCTTGGATGTAAAGGCTACTCAATTACGAACGACCCTCGCCCCTTGTGGCTGATCCCAAGTGTCGAAAGAGTTCGGAGGTTGAAGAATGCTCCTAGCGACAAACCCTCCCCCATTTACTCCGCCTGAGCCTGTGACCGAGACTCTGTACGGAATCCCGGTCACAGACCCCTATCGGTGGTTGGAAGAGCAGCCTTCTCCGCGCACGCGACAGTGGCTTGAACAAAGCGCATCCACACGCGCGTATTTGTTGAGCCCAATTGCCCGGTGCGGACGAATCCGACAGCGTGTGGAAAAACTGCTGGCCGCCGATGTCGCCTGTGACCTTGGAATGGCGGCGGTTGGTACTTTTCTTTGGGGCGCAAGGCTGGTCAGAGAACAGCCACTTAGCCAAGATACGGGAGGTTCAAGTCGATGACAGTAACGAACACAGCCGCTACAGTCGCCAGGAGTTCTGAACCTGGCGCAACGGCTCCCACGCTTGACCTTGCTTTGGATTCACTCAGTCTGTTGAAAAGACAAGGGAAATTCTCCGTCAAGAACATTGCTTCGGCTTCGAGCTTCCGGGGATGGCTCGAAAGTTCACCAAGTGAGGGCGAACGATGGCTTCGAAGCGCCGCTCAGGACGGCGACTTGTACGCAATGGAGAAGCTCGGACGGCGATTGCTGACTGGTGATGGCCTGCCCAAATCAATCGAAGAGGGACTCGCGTGGCTCAAAAGGTCAGCCGAATTGGGCAATCCCTTTGCCATGGAAAAACTGGCAGAGTACGAGCTCGATGAAAATGAAATACCTGGATCTTCTGCGGAAGGTGAACGCTGGCTCCGCGATGCTGTTGAACGTGGACATCGTCTTGCCATGGTCAATCTCGGAACCAGACTCATAACAGCTAATGGCCTGCCGTCTGATCCTGAACATGGGGAACGCTTGCTGCGCAAAGCTGCTCGGGACGGAAGTCAGATCGCAATGATAAAGCTAGGCACTTATCTGCTTTCTGGTTGGGGCCTAAACCACAACCAAGAAGAAGGCCTTCGTTGGCTACGATGTGCTGGCGCCACGAACGCGGACCAGTTGCTAGAGCTAGGCCTTTATTTGTACCAAAAGTCCCTCACGGCCACTACAAAAACAGCGTGCGGACTTGCCAGAGAGGCGAGCATTATGTTCCAAGAGGCGCATTGCCAAGGCAATCCTATTGCCTCGTTGAACCTCGCTTATCTCTTGAGACGCGGTGAGATCGCAGATGGCTCGTTTCCGCCGCTTGATGACCTGCTTTCAGAACATCTAAAACAAAAGGACTCTTTCGCATTTGTGAACCAGGCCCTCCGACTAGCTCGAGGGATTCAATGCAACACAGATTGGAAAGCAGCAGATGCCATCTTTGGAAGACTGCAAGATAGCGGCAATGTTCTTGAATGGTGGTTCGCCCGGAGCCAAGAAGGTGATCCTGAAGGTCACCTCGTGACAGGCTGGCTTGGCCGCCATCAACTGGCGACGGATCCTGATGGGTACGCGATCGCACAGCGAATGGATTTGGCTCGAGACGGCGGGTGGCGGGTGCCTACATGGATGAACCATCCAACAACGGCCGAACAGCAGGAAAGGTGAGTCGCATATGGCTCAGGTACTTGGCCCCGAACAGACGAGCAAGCTTCTTAAAGAGTCTTGCAAGACGGGGAATGAATTAGAGCAGCAATACCGACACGCCAGCGATCCTGCGTATTCGACATGTCTTAACCCTAGTCTCGCGGTCGGCTCGCCCGCTCGGATTGACTGGGATGGTGCTGAACCTGAGGATCATTCATGTTCGAGATCGCTACTCTCTGGGAGAAACTGTAGCGAGGCGATGTGTTCGAAAAGATTGTCGAGGGATTGGCAGAAACCGCTGGTGCAGATGCAAAGCAAGTGGAGCCACACGGGAGTTTGTCCAAGGCCTTGAGAATACGCGCGGTAGTGTCTAAGGATTTGGCGCGAGGAGTCGAATGGTGAGTACCGGACTGGATGAATCGTCCAGCGAGGATGAAACAGAACTCTTGAGTTAACGGAAGGCATGGCTATGGAATTCTTTCAGAAACTCGGCTCGCTTGTCTCTCGTCTTTGGAAGGACCGGAACTACAATGAAGAGGACTTTCCGGAAGTAGCAAACCGGGGGCTCTCCGAACTGCCGCCTGATCAGCACGTTACATTTTGGGATGTCGCGAAATGGGCTCTAACCTGTGAACGATTGCCGGAGCAAGCGGATCTCAGCGCCAAATTTGGGCAGCCACCACTAACGGTCTATAGCGGGCGTGATTTCCGCATCGAGGTACTCTTTTGGGTTGAAGGGGTCCCGGCAATACACCATCACTCCTTTTCAGGCGCTTTCCATGTAATGCATGGTTCCAGTCTGCAGACTCTGTGGGAGTTTCAGCCTAAAGAACAAGTAGCGATGCGATTGGCACTGGGCCGGGTTTCCCTGAAGAAGGCTGAGCTTTTACGGAAGGGGGATTCGCGCCCGATTATCGCCGGTAAGCAACTGATTCATTCCACGTTTCATCTTGATCGACCGAGCTTGACCGTCGTTATTCGAACATTGGTAGAAATAGATAAACTCCCACAATACTCTTATCTTCCGCCGACAATTGCCTACGCTCAGGACAATGATATTCCCTCAGTGAAGCGTCGCACTCAGCTTCTAAGAATGCTTTTGATCAGCGGCAAACATGCCGAATACAACGAAATCGCACACCACATACTCGGAACGGAGGATGCTTACTCCGTGTTCCAATTTCTGCTCTGGACCTTCGAGCTTATTGAAGATGAGGACGAACGGCACAATCTGTTTCTGGCCGCCAGATTGAAGCAACCGAAGCTCATCGAAGCGCTCCAACCGGCGCTACTCCAGGTGGAAAGAAGGAACAAGATCGTGGCGGTCCGCGAGCGAGTTTCCAGCAACGACTTGCAATTCTTCTTGGCGTTATTGCTCAACCTTCCTGAGCGCTCTGCGATTCTCGGCCTGATCGAGCAGCGCTATTCGTCGCGAGATGCGATAACCGCAATTCTGAACTGGGTCCGCGAACTATCGGAAATGGGAGTCCTCGGAGTGCGCTTCCCCGACCCTTGGCTCTTGATGCTGAAATGTTTGCTGATGAAACGTTCAGATCAAAAGATTCAAAAGGCATTTTGCGATGAGTACACAACGGAACGCGTGGCTAACCTTGAGCCCAGACTCGGTGAGCTTTCATCCGGGTTACAAGAGTCATGGCTCTTGCAACCCCTGTTCCAGAATTGAAGGGTCAGGGGTGATGGCCCGAATAAACGTCTCGAGTAGAGCCGAGAAAGGTAGTCTCAAATTGGCGACAGTGTTTCGACCAAGGGTGCCTCGGGAGATGAAATCGTCGACCGACTGAAATCCGGGGTCGGTGTTGGCTAAAGATCGGATCTGTCACGATGTCGTTGAGTCACTAACGGAACTTGAACAAACAGGATTATTACAACAACGGCTAAGCAAACCCAATGACAACGACAGTCCGAAAGCGCGTAGAGGTTAAGAGAGTGACCCTGACGACAAATCCTCCACCATCGACTCGAAAGGAACCTGTGACTGAAATTCTGCACGGTATTCCGGTGACAGATCCCTATCGCTGGCTCGAAGACCAGTACTCTCCCCACACGCGAAAATGGCTCGAACAGCAAGCTGCATATGCTCGCGAGTATCTGGATCCGCTCCCTGGACGCAACCGAATTCGGCAACGGGTTGAGGAATTGCTGGCCCAAGACATTATTTCAGAACCCTGGAAGGTTGGCAGTCGCTACTTCTATTTGCGACGGAAGGCTCATCAGGAGCAGCCCGTGATTATGATGAGGGAAGGCAATTTCAACAAAGAGATTGTGCTAGTCGACCCAGCAGCGAGAGGCGAGGGCACCTCGACCGCAGTCAGCATTCTCAACATCTCGCGCGACGGAAATATCTTGGTCTATGGTGTTAAGCGCGACGGCACGGATTCGCAATCGATCGAGTTCCTGGAAATTACTCACAGACAGATTCTACCTGACCGTCTGCCAGATGGCTTGAGGCCGGGACTTGTCTTCTCATCGGACAAACTTGGCTTCTTTTACGCGCACGAAATAGTGGATGCCCCAGGCACGAATCACCGAGCTGTGTACCGGCATAACTTTGGTGAACCAGCAGAAAAAGATTCGGAAATCTTTTGCGCTGGCGAAGATGCAAACCTCCATGTCGGGGTCTTCGGGTCAGGAGACGGTAAGCTTCTCGGTTATACGGTCACGCTATTAAGTGATCCGACAAAATTCGATCTATACCTACAGGATTTAGAAAACAGCAAGCCACCACAAAAGATCGTACAGCGAGTAGAATCACTTTTCTGTCCTTTCTTTGTCGGGCATCGCCTGCTGGCTCTGACCGATCAGAAGGCGCCTAATCGGCGAATAGTGGCAATCGATCCCGATTATCCGAACCCCGACCATTGGTCTGACATTGTCTCCGAATCTCAACAGCGCATTCAGAGCTTCGCTGTTGCTGGCGACTTCGTATGCGTCAGCTACCATGAAGGCAACTGCAGCCGAATTGAATCTGTTGGACTGACAAGTGGCCGCCGAAACACAATTCCCTGCCCGCGGCGAGGGATTGTGGACTTAATTAGGAGGCCTACCGAGAGCGATACCCTCTTCTATGAGTTCTCCACATTCGAGCGCCCGCCGACGATCCTTTCTTACCGACCTGCAGATGGAGAACATGAGGTTTGGGCCAGAACATACGTACCCTTCGATCCGTCCACTATCGAACACGAACAGGTTCGCTATAGATCAAAAGATGGCACGGAAGTCCCAATGTTTCTGGTCGCGCAGAGGGGGCGACTCGCAGCTGGGCCACTGCCGACGCTTCTTACTGGCTATGGGGGATTTGGTTTCAACCACACTCCGCAATTCAAGTCCTCTTCTATTTTCCTTATAGAGCAGGGCTTTCTCTTCGCCATCGCCAATGTGCGGGGTGGCGGCGAACTCGGTGAGGAATGGCATTGTGCGGGAAAGCGTCGTAATCGTCAAAATGCGTTCGACGACTTTATTTCTGCCGCTGAATGGTTGGTGCAGAACAGATATGCGGACCCCCAGAAGATAGCAATAAGTGGTGGTTCCAACGCTGGCCTTCTTGTCGGTGCCGCTCTAACGCAGAGGCCCAGCCTGTTCCGTGCAGTCGTTTGTTCAGGTCCACTGCTAGACATGCTTCGCTATCATCGCTTCGATCTGGCGAACCGCTGGACCGAAGAATACGGCTCCAGCGACAATCCAGAAGACTTCCAGTATTTGGTGGCGTACTCGCCCTACCACTGTGTACAGGATGGGGTGCCCTATCCATCCGTCATGTTCGTTTCTGGCGACGCTGACACCCGCTGCAACCCGATGCATGCTCGGAAGATGGCTGCCAGGCTTCAAGCAGCAACTAGTTCTAGCCATCCAATCCTTCTGAATTACAAGCCCACTTGGGGCCACATGCCAGTACAGCCACTAAGCCTGCGCATCGACGCCGTAACCGACAGACTAACCTTCATCTGCCACGAGCTGGGTGTCAGCGTATGAGGAGACATGACAGTATGCGATTCCTCACCTGGAAAGCTCTGATTGCCCTGCTGGCATTTGATGTTCTTGGATTCGGCCGCAAGTTCGCTAGGATGCACAGACTCGTCAGCACTCGCAAAGTTGCCCGTCGGCTCTCCACTCCCGATGCGGTCGAGCGCGTCTGCGATGCAGTCAATAACGCCTGTATCTGGTATCCAAAGCGGGTGCTCTGCCTGCAACGGTCGGCGGTCATTACCTGCATGCTGCGTCAGTGTGGTGTGCCCGCCCACATGGTTATGGGCGCTCAAAAAGTACCGTTCAAGGCCCATGCCTGGACCGAAGTCGATGGACGCGCCATCAACGAGCGAAACGATGTCCAGAAAAAATACGCTGTTTGGGAACGCTGCTAAGGAGAAATGATTCATGAGCGTGCAAGCAGGAGTCTGGAACTTCGACGGAGAACCAGCCGATCGGAACTTTCTCGCCAGAATTAGCGATGAAATGGCAGAATATGGCCCGGACGGAGAGGCAACCTACTTCGACGATCCCGTTGGAATGCTCTACCGTCCGTTCCACACGACGCCAGAGTCCCGCGAGGAACGTCAGCCGCACGTCTCCTCCTCGGGCAAGGTATTCACTTGGGATGGCCGTCTCGACAATCGCGAAGAACTTATCCTTCAGCTTCACAACGATCTCGCAGCCCATCAGACCGACTTGGCCCTTGCCGAAGCCGCCTTCGAACGCTGGGGCACAGACTGCTTCGCTAAGCTCATTGGAGACTGGGCCCTCGCCATCTGGGATCCCCGCAATAAGGAACTCTTCCTGGCCAGAGACTACACAGGCATCCGCCATCTTTTCTACTATCCGAAGCCCAGAAGCGTCATCTGGTGCACCAATCTAGAGCCGCTGGCTTTGTGCGGCGACCAGTTCACTCTGTGCGATGAATACTTCGCTGGTTATCTCGCACTGTCACCGGAAGCGCATCTCACACCCTATCGCGAGATCCATTCCGTCCCGCCTGGGAAGTTCGTCAGTATCCGCAACGGAAGAGGCAGTGTACAGTCTTATTGGGCTCTCAATCCTAGGTTCAAGACGCGCTACAAAACGGATAGAGAATACGAAGAACATTTCAAGCACCTCTTTCGCGGAGCAGTGCGCCAGCGGCTTCGTACAGATTCACCCATTCTCGCCGACCTGAGTGGTGGTCTGGACTCGTCTGCGATCATTTGTATGGCCGATGACATCTGCCTAAAGTCAAGCGTGGAGAGTCCCTTACTCGACACCTTCTCTTTCCTGATCTTTGACGAACCGAATGTAGAAGATACCCCCTACATCATTACGGCCGAAGAGAGACGGGGCCGAACCGGCCACCACGTCGAAATACGAGAGTTAGGCGATACATCACCTTTTGAATATTCAAGCTTTGTTGCCACTCCCGGCTTCAGCGGAAGGCCAGAACAGAACGCTGCGAAGTCCGACATAATAAAACGTGGCAAGTATAGGGTTCTTCTTTCAGGAACTGGTGGCGATGAGATGCTCGGGCAGGCGCTGGATCCTCGGGTACAGCTTGCAGACCTCCTTCGACAACTTCGATTCATAGAACTCACCAAACAACTCCGGATTTGGAGCCTCCTTTTGAGGCGTCCCTGGATACACCTCCTCGTTGATGCTCTGCTTATGAATATGCCGGTCTCACTCCGGGCCCGGAATACGGAAATAGCTAGAGTGGAACATTGGGTTAACGAAAGGTTTGCCCAGACGCAAAGATTGTCGCTCCGTCAATTAAATGCTACGGAAGGGTCATGGTTTTGGCTGCCCAGTACCCAGGACTGGCTCCAAACTCTGACCACGCTCTCGCAGTTGATGACTCAGACTAAGCCGTCTACAGTAGAAACGAGATATCCCTTCCTCGATCAAAAGCTGGTTGAGTTCCTCGTGTCCATTCCGACGGAGCAGCTGCTCCGGCCAGGTCACCGGCGCTCCTTGATGCGGCGCGCTCTCGCTGGCTTACTCCCGCTTGAGATATTGACGCGCCAGACGAAAGGAGCTTCAGGCCGTTATTTTCCTGTCGTTCTCGAAAAACATTGGGGCAAACTCGAAGGCATTATTTGCTCGGCCTTGATTGCGAGTCTCGGCTATACCAACCAGGATCAATTTCATGCCGCACTGGTGGCTGCCAAAAATGGCAATCTACCCCGCTACTCCCTGCGACTGTTTAGAGCACTCTCGTGGGAATTGTGGCTAAGAGAGGTAATGGCTCGGCGAATCGTTTCGGTTCAGCCCCGAATGAAGGACGATACCACCTGGCGCAGACTTCGTGGAGTTCGGCGCCGAGTTGTTGTTCCACAGAATAGCGAGAAAGCGTTCCAGACCCGACTATCGGATCCGAGCCTTTTTAAATCGGCCCGGAACCTTTATCCATTGAGCACTCCTGCTAGCGGAGTAGCTCATTCCTAAAAAAGAAAGGAGGTGATAACCGTGAAATACACCAAGCCTGAAATAGCTACCCTCGGTGATGCAAACGTGGTGATCCAAGGTCCTAAAAACAACCCACCGGAGGGGAGTGACCCCTTTACCAACGGACCGACTTCGTTCGAAATCGAAGATTAGTTCGGTGCTGTGGTAACGTTCTGCACCTCCCGGTTGCTCGAGAAACCGGGAGGTGGGGAACGCCAGCTACGCAACGATTAAGAAGGACACGCCTGCACTCAGCACTTCAAAAAAGGCCCCGGTAACGCGAAAATTTCCACGAGAAGGTCAGTTTGCTGACTGCTCAAGCTTGAGATACTTGTCGAAGAAAGCGTTGGCGCGTTCCCAGAAATCTTTCATCGCTGAACCGGTAAATCCGTGTCCTTGGTTCGGATACCGCAAAAAGGTAACTTCCCGCCCAAGCTGCCGTAAACCGTTGTACATCTCAATGGTATCCAAAAGGAATTGTCCGTCCCTGTCGCCGTCAGCCAAGAGCATCGGTGTCGCCACTTTGTTTAAGTGGAAAACAGGGGAAAGCTGAATGTATGCATCGGGGTCATCCCACAACGACGTTCCACCCTCAAAAGCGGTTACCCCGGAATCAGAGTGTGAGAGTGCCTGACGAACCCAATCCGACATAGCGCCGGCTACCGACACGGCGCACTTGAACCGACTTGTTCGCGTCACAAGATAATTGACAATGCCACCGCCATTGCTGAATCCATAGAGCCCCATACGATTGGGATCTGCGATCCCTCGCCGGATGATTTCGTCTACACCGGACATGATGTCATCGACGGTCAGGTCCCATCCCTTCGGCCCCTTACCAGCTTGAGTGTAAGAGTCCGATTTGATGAATCCCATCCAAAAATGAGGAGCGCGAGCGGTTGGCAGAAAGACCGCATAGCCCCTTGCAGCCCATAGTTGATTACCAAACATCGGCCACCGCATAAATCCGTTCACCTTAAGTGGGTAGGCGTCCACAATTAGAGGATACTTGCGCCCAGCTATGTATCATACGGGCTTAATGAGAATGCCGTCTACATCGTCGCCCCGATCGTTCTTCCAGTGAACGACCTCCTGATCACCCCATGCCCAACTTTGGACCTGAGGATTGAGATTAACTACTACGCGAGGCACGGCCTCCTCCTGGAACAGGACTCGTATTGAAAGGGGATCGGATGGATCGTCCTGCTGCCAGGCGATTACTCCAGAGGCTGAAACGGCCAACGAAGACCGGCTAGCACTCTCCTGTCCGCTGATTATGCAGAACTCCTCAGTTGCAACGTCAATTCTAGCAATCGGACGGTCGACGCCATCCACATATATAACTACGATCGATTGGTTATTTGTGAACCACTTATATCGAAGCACGCTCCGATCGAGCATCGACGTAACCCTCTTCGGATCCCCTCCGCCGGCCGGAACCACTGACACAGAGCGCATACCCAAGCCCTTTGCCTCAGCATAAGCAATGTATTTTCCATCTGGAGACCAGGATGGCATCCATTTGCTATCTAAGTTAGACGTGAGGACGGTCGGTACGCCGCTTCTGATATCGATAAGGTAAATATTGGTAGCTAGGTTCCCGTAATTTGAGCGTCTGCCTTCATTCGACACACTGGCGAGCCTCCCGCCATCGGGTGACCAACTCGGATCAAAGAAACTGACGTCACCATGCGTGAGTTGTGTCGTTATCTTCGTACGGAGGTCAACAACAAATAACTGGTTCACCATGTCTTCTGGCAAACGTGCATCATTCTTTGCTTCTTTCTCCCAAAAATGGGCGTTTGGATCGGCAGCGGGGAAAGCTTTGACGTAGATTCCGCTAATCGTCCACTCAGGTGGTGTCTTCGCATCTAATATAAGAGGCTGTTCTATGTCTTGTGGTGATACCGCGTGGTCGGGCCGCAGTTTCAGCCCTCTTTGCCCCACAACCCGCGAAGCGAACACCAATTTGGTTCCATCCGGCGACCAAGAATACGTCATCGGATCCCAAACAAATCCAAGCACTTGCGTTTTAGGGTCTGGATTAATGCCGCCCGGAAAATTCGTGACTTGCTCTGCCCGTCTGTTTTTTATGTTGATGACCCATAACTGGCACGTACCACCTGTATTGGAGTAGTAAGAGAGTCGCGTTCCGTCTGGAGACCACGCGGGAAGAGTCCCTTGGCCGATCCTTCGCCGGACACTGCCAGAGCGAGTCGCTACTACCCACAGTTCTCCCTTGGTTGTGAAGGCAAGCCACTCTCCATCAGGCGACAGCTGCTGCGGGTACTCGTCTCCCAGCAGGCTCTCTAGGTCGTCCAGTCTGACTTGGTGCTTATTCTCAGCTTGAACAGCAACGCGGAAACAGACGGTTGCCAACAGTGCCGACAGCATCGCATATGTCCAAAGATGTCTCCGAGCCCGTAAATCCACACAGGGCATTGCTCTCATCCTTGAGCTGTTAAAAGCTCACCTTAACTGCAAACTGCAACGACCGCGGCCCGCCGATTTGATAGAGCTGATTGAGGCCGCCCAACTGTCGATTGAGCATGTTTGTTGCCTGGCCGAAATTCGCCGCCGTGAGCGTTGTCTGAATTGCCCCGAAGTTTGGATGGTTGAAGATATTGAACGCCTCAGCGCGGAACTGCAGGCCCACCTTCTCTGTCAGATTGAACTGTCGCCGTAAAGCAAAGTCTTGCTGCCACGCGCCGAAGCCACGGACAACGTTCCGGCCGAGATTTCCAAACTGTCCAGCCGCGGGGATCGAGAAAGCAGCCCTATTGATCTTTCTTCCACCCGGCACCGTTGGATCGTCGATATAGAACGGTACGCCGGGATTAACGTTGGCGCGAGCTGCTACAAGTGTTCCGTCCGCTGGATTAACAAACTGGGTTCCAGTGATGTCCACAGGCGCAGCAGACTGGGCGTGCAAGCTGGCGTCAATGGACCAATGCCCCAAGACACCCTCCATGATGAGGTTGCGTCGTGGAACAGGAAAGTCATAGGTAACTGCCGTCGCGAAAACGTGCCGAATATCAAATGCAGCGTTCCCGCGCACTGGAATAATCGTTCCATTATCAACAGAATCGTCGTCCAAAGCATGAGACCACGTATAAGATGCTAACGCCTGCAAACCGCGAGAGAGCCGCCGTTGAAATTGGGCCTGCAGGGCGTGATAATCCGATGTCGCATTATTCGATGTCAGCTTCACCGTCGTAAAACTGGGATTGATATTGGCAAGCCTAAGCTGTCGCTGTTGCAAGAGATTTCTCCCGGACGCACCCACATAGCTCAATGTAACCACCTGCTTTTTCCCGAGCCCCTGCTGAAGAGCTACGTTCCATTGGAGCGTATAAGGAAGCGACAGCTTTGGGTCGAAGACGCTGAGTGTGCCATATGGCTTAGGTAGGCTCGACAGATTAGGTAGGGAAGGAGGTGCAACCTGGGCAGCAGAGGGCGGGTAGGTAATATTGGACAGTGCTAGCGACGCGTTGAATGGAAAGCTGAACAATCCTACGGAGCCCTGCTGATTGCCAGTGTCGTACAATACTCCGAATCCACCTCGGACGACGACCTCTCGGCCTGCACGCTGCG
>Ga0137370_10000888_pt1 | contig 11894 bp, 14 predicted proteins | sample SagtaG_11_FD_104920 | JGI IMG/M metagenome (GOLD analysis project Ga0137370, IMG submission 104920) | Vadose zone soil microbial communities from Sagehorn Ranch, Mendocino, California, USA - Sage1_R_20_16 metaG | ecosystem: Environmental > Terrestrial > Soil > Vadose zone | place: USA... | reverse complement strand
GCTGGCGCTGGCGTTCCTCGTGCCGATTCTCTTGTTCGTACTGGGCTTGGGCCTGTCGTCCCGCTGGCGCGCTCTGGTGGTCTCCGTCCCACCTGTGTTCTTGATCGCCCTGAACGGCTGGAGATTCATCGGTCTGGCGTTCCTGATGGCCTACGCGGAGGGGATGTTGGCGGGCGGTTTTGCTTGGCCGGCCGGGCTCGGCGATATCACGATGGCGGCCACCGCTCCTTGGATCGTCGCGCGCGTCGCGGCTGACGATCGGTTTCGTTTGAGCAAGACGTTCCTCGCCTGGAATCTCTTTGGGATCGCCGACTTTCTGGACGCCGTCCTCCTCGGCACACTGTACCTTTGGCCCGGATTTACCGCTGGAACGAACACAGCGCTGATGCAACGCCTCCCGTTCGCGTTGATTCCTTCTTTCTTCGTGCCGTTGGTAGCGATGGCGCATTTCACTCTTTTGGCACAGCGGAGCTCGCGACGGAGCGCAATGAGCAATGCCTCTCTTGGACGGACCGCCTGAGGACTTCAGAAAGCGAAAAAGGGGAGGACATGGGGAAGGTGATTGCAGATCAGTCGATTTCGTTGGATGGATTCACCACGGGGCCGAACGTATCCGTGGGGAATCCGCTCGGCGATGGCGGCGAGCGCCTGCACCAGTGGATGAGTTCGACCCCGGCGAACGCCAAGGTACGCGATGAGCCCTTCCAGGCGGCGGGCGCGTTCTTGGTCGGGAGACGGATGTTCGACGTCGGCGTCGGACCCTGGGGCGACGAGCCACCGTTCCGCGCCCCAGTGTTCGTCGTGACCCATCGGGCGCGCGAACCGCTGCCCAAGGCAGGAGGAACGACCTATTTTTTTCTCACCGGTGGCGTCGGCGGCGCGCTGGCAGAGGCCAAAGCCACAGCAGGACAGAAGGACGTGATCGTATTCGGCGGCTCGCACACCATCGGCCAGCTCCTGGAGATCCGATTGGTGGACGAGCTGCGCATCCACCTGCTGCCGCTGCTGCTCGGCCGCGGGACGCGCCTGTTCGAAGGGCCGAGCCTGGCGCCCACAGAGTTGGTGCGTACACGAGTCATCACGTCTCCGGACGTCACACATCTCACGTTCCGCGTCCCTCGCTAGCGCTTCGAGATGCCGTCGACCGAGTCCCGAACGCCTGACCTGCAGCTGAAGACCTTGACGACGGGTCTCGTCTTCGGCGAGTCCCCTCGTTGGGGAGACGATGGCCGCCTGTGGTTGGCAGATTGGGGCGCGCAAGAGATCCTAGCGGTCGATATGGAGGGCCAGACCGAAGTCATTGTCCGCCTGCAGTTTTCGACATTTCAGCCGATCTGCTTCGACTGGTTGCCGGATGGGCGTCTGCTCATCGTCTCATCGAAGGATGGGCTGCTCCTTCGCAGAGAGGCGAACGGCTCGCTGGTGACGCATGCCGACCTAACGGGCGTCGACCGCCGTTTCAATGAAATCGTGGTGGATAGGCGCGGCAACGCGTACGTCAACGGCGGCGGCTTTGATCTCATGGCCGGCGAGAAGTTCGCGCCAGGAATTGTGGCTGTCGTCACGTCCGATGGCTCGGCTCGACGGGTGGCCGACGGCATCGCCTTCCCAAATGGCATGGCCGTGACACCCGACAACTCGACGCTGATCGTCGCCGAGTCATACGGCAAGAAGCTCACGGCGTTTGACATCACTGCTGACGGGAGTCTGTCGAACAGACGAGTATGGGCGGATCTCCATGACGGCGTCCCCGACGGCATTTGTCTGGACGTCGAGGGCGCCGTCTGGTACGCGGACGTGCCGAACAAACGGTGTGTACGCGTTCGCGAAGGCGGAGCCGTGCTGCACACGATCAACGTAGGGCTTGGCTGCTTCGCCTGCGCGCTCGGATGCGTGGACCGACGAACGCTATTCATCGTAGCCCGTGAGTGGCGGGGTCTTGAGAGCACGGCTGACCAGGCACGAACGGGTCGGGTGGTGACCGTACGAGCACCCGCACCAGGCGCTGTCAAGGAGTAGTCAGCATGGCAATTCGTTGGCTCATCGCAACCCTTCACCTCCTCGCGCTCCCCCTCGGCTTGGGTGCAATCTGGACGCGCAGTCGTGCCTTGGGCTTGGCCCGAGGCGCGGATGGCCTTCACCGCGTCTTCGTGGCCGACAACTTGTGGGCTCTAGCTGCGGTACTGTGGCTCGGCACCGGGCTGCTCCGAGCGTTTGGCGGTCTGGAGAAGGGAGCGAGCTATTATCTCCACGATCGCGTCTTCTTTATCAAGATGGGCCTCTTCGTCACCATCCTGATCCTCGAGATTTGGCCTATGACGACGCTAATCCGTTGGCGTATCGGTGTGCGACGCGACGCGTCCATCGACTTAAGATTCGCTCCGGCTCTTGCTCGCCTCAGTCAAATCCAACTCGGCCTCGTGGTCCTGATGGTGTTTGCCGCAACCGCGTTGGCCCGTGGGCTCTTTTACTAGGTCGCTACATGCTATGCTCCTCGAACTGATCGCCGCACTCTGTACCAGCCTCTTCGCTGGCGCGGCGATCTACATCAACTTGGTCGAGCATCCGGCTCGCCTCGAAGCCGGCACCGCTGCAGCTGTTAAGCAGTGGCGCCCGAGTTATCGGCGTGCCACCGTCATGCAGGCGAGTCTCGCGATCGCAGGTTTCCTGTCCGCGCTCGGCGCTTGGGCCCAAGGTCGCGGGATACCGGTCCTAGTTGGTGGTCTGCTTCTTGGGAGCGTCGTGCCGTTTACCCTCATCGTCATCTTCCCCACAAATCGCGCCCTCTGCGATCCAAACCTGGACGAGAGTTCGTCAAAGGCTGCCGCACTGCTCGCAAAATGGAATCGCCTCCATGCGGCGCGGAGTGGAGCCGCACTGCTAGCTCTGGTATTCTTTCTTCTTCATCTTGGCGGGATTCTGTGAAGTACAGGGAGCGCCACTTAGCAGCGATGGCGTCTACCGACAACTCATGGTGGTAAAACTGGTGGCAGACTGAGACAGAAAAGCCAGATTCCGTCGGACTGCGAAGGATTCTGGCTGAGCACTCAACCCCAACCGCAGGGACCACCTAGGACTTCGAAGCACTGAGAAGGAAAGAGGCAGAGGCCCTTTTGCAGACCTCTGCCTTACCCCTTGGCTACGGCGCCGTGGGGTCAAAAGTCACCAAATCAGGGGACTTTCTCAACCCGTCGAGCGAGTAGCGGCAATTTGCTGACCTGCTGTGGGTAATTTTGAGGGTACTTGGCCTCAATCACACCATCACTGGAAGGCATTGTCCACCATCTTGGCGGTTTTCCGCACTCGGCAACCCAACCATTCGGTAATCGAAAGAGGTAACCTCAAGACATTTTCACGACTGTGACCCAGATGTGTTAGCCGCCTCCCGTGTCTTGATGTGCTCAATCTTTTGAAGCGGGTACTGAGGAAGAACCAGAACGCCGCTACCCAGCGCAACCAGGCCCCATTTCTTGGAAGCCATCACGACGGCTGCTCGGTCATCCACACGCGTTGGCATTGCCGACCAAGAATCGAGGCCGGCCGCTAGCTCCAGCTTGAACACCTCAACTCTCTCTGCATCCGATAGGCGGTAATGAGGAAGAATCATGTACGTGATTTTAGGGGGCGCCATCGGTGTATAGCGCTTCTTTCTCACTTCTCGCCACAGATACGGCGCAGATGGGCCAAGGGTTGAACGATCAATGGCCTTTATGACTCGAAGCGCCATGGCCAATGCTCGAAGAATCGCGCAGTAGGGTACGTGGATGTGACGATGATCCTCCCAACGCTCTGGCAGCTCCTTGTGACGTATGTCGTGATTGCGCTTCTTCCGGAATGGATGCGAGGCGATGAACTTTGCATACGCGCGAGCCTCTTTCTCGAACGAGGACAGTTTGACAGCAGCGAAGTGAAAGTTGAGGCGCCCAATTTTCCTGTCGGAGAGTTCCCAAAGCCTAGCAACAAGCTCATCGCGCAGCTTGCTTGTGAGAATTGTGAGTCTGGTCAGCTGCTTATTCTGCATGTCCTTTGCAACATCCTCGGTTTGGAGGCTCCGTTCCTGACTCCTTAGCGATCTCCAAAGCGTCCACGTGGTGATTATCTCACCAACCTCTCCCCTCAGGTTAGAGGTGAGATTGTCAGTGATGGTTCGATGCACACGAAGCTTGCTTCCCATATCGGCCCGACCCTTCGTATCGCGATAACGGTCAACTGCTCGGCGCAGGACCTTCCCCACTCGAGGAGTCTGGTGCTGTGGAATCGTCACTGACCTGAACTCGTCCGTGGCGTTGCAGATACTTCAGCAGCTGCGGTTTTAACACGAACGTTCCGTCTACTATGTCCTGTCCGAGCACAGCAACAGTAACGCGCACAGCCGCCTTGAAGACCGCAACTGCGTCATTCGGGAGTTCGCGATGATCCTGCGACCAAAGGTGCAAATACTTGTTCCTTGTCTTTCTTACTAGCTCTAGATCGTCGCGAACCCGGACAGTGATAAGACCGTAAGTTAGCAGGACCCTAACTCGACGATCCTGACCAAGCTTCTCGAAGGTCCGGCCAAAGAGGTTCTCCTCCTCTTTCGTGGTCATGCGCTCCCCGTTAATAGTTATTTCAGCCATCTCCCAGAGGAGTAGCGCCAACATCTCCGCGACCATACCGCACAATGCAAGCGTCGCGAGGAAGTTACCGACCATATAGGAAGCCTTAGCATGCCGCAGAGGAGCAACGAGCTTATCGCTGATGCGCTCCTCGTTCGGCACGATTGAGAGTCTGACGTCCTCACGGCTGATCTCTCGATGTCGTGCGATTAGAGTAGGCAAGTCTGATTGTGATTCTGGTGGACAAAGGAAGCGAAGAACAGATTCAACAGATGGGTTTGACTTTATAGCGGTGGCCCAGGGTTCATCGATTTCAATGAATGCAAGTGGATTCACATGGGCTTCAAAAACCTGCTGCGGCATCTTCCACCTCTGCAGACCGACTTCGTTTAGTAGGGACCCTTCGACGGCAAAGCCCGTGGGAGTCGTTCCATCCCTCTAGCTGCAGCTGGAGCCAGAATATGAGGCCACCGTTGAATGAATGTCTCAACGTCTTCGTCATCAATCAGGTTGTTTGTCAGCGGAAGATACCATTTGGACGCCTGCGCCCCAATAACAACTTCCTCAACCAACGCGGTAAGATCCACCGGAAGCTCTCTTCCAGAGTCGTCCGGATGCCGAGACGGATTAACGTGTCCGTCTGCCTCTACGGGGAAATCAATAAGGACAACACGAAGCTCGTGTTCATGGTCAAAATGCTTCCTTCCGGAAGAACTGCGCTGCAAGACTAGAGACCGGTATCCTCTCCGTTTCGAAGTCGATGTACTTGAGCATTCCAATTCGAAAACCGTCCGACCCGCCGAATCCATCCTGAAATTGCGGACGGTCGCCGAGAGCTCTCTTGAGACGCCCGACGGTAGAGGGGACAGCGACAGCCGCGTTTGCAGAAGCGTACTGGTACCACATAGCAGCCGACTCGTGTATTGGCGCGTGCCGGCAACACATCGAGGACCATTCACGAAGGACTCTCCAGATATCGGCGAGGCCGGGATCAAGTTGAATCTCGGCGTTGGGAGGCGGTGTTACGCCGGTCAACTCAAGTAGACGAGACATCGGAGTCTGACTCGCTGGGAAGGAACCTTCGAAACTGTCTCCTAGTTGCGCGATTCGAGTAAAGAAAAGGGCTCGGCTCTCCAGCATGGCGACGACCTTTGGGAAATCGACATAACGCCAGATAGCGACATCATCACTTTCTGGTGGCGGAACCGCTGGTTCGGCCTCTTGTGTAGTATCTGCGCTCATCATAGTTGGCCCCTCGATCCCTAGAAAGGAGAAACGGTCAGGGTGCGGCGTCAGCCCAGACGCAGAGCTTCTCGGGCCAACTCTGCCCTACCGCTGTCTTCCTTTGACTTGGACGCCGTTAGGCTCGTGACCACCTTCGCCGCATCTTCGGCGAAGTACGACTCCGGCGCATGCTTCCTGTAACGCATCGCCATGGCGCCTGTCGCGTGGCCCAGAAGGTTCTGGATCCTCTCGAAGGGAAGCGCCTCGGGTGCTCGTGTGAGCTCGCGTGCGGCCACTCGCGAAATTGGGGCAAGAGGGAGCCGCCCCGGCTGGTCCGCCGTGCGATGGAGCGCGTCGAGGCGATTCTGATGGTGGCCCTCGCCGGCTTCTTGATCCTCGAAATCGCAGTGGTGGGGGTACTTCGTCAGCTTGGTGCCGGCTCGCTCACCATGGCGCTCACCGCGGTCGTGCTTCCACCACCGCTCGGTGTGGCCTGGTGGATCGTGTCTGCCATCAACGGGCACCGTGACCGCTGAACAGGTGCCGATTCGCCACCGGGTTTCCCCTTTGTTTCCCCTGAGCATCGCGGGCTATCGTGGACGATGGCGAAGTCGGTCCGCGTGGAAAGGGTTGGAAGTGGGTGACATAGACCAGCGTAGTGCGTGATGGTCGAGGAGCGATTGGGGATGATGCCGAGGGGGTGGACCTCCCCGTCCGGCTCCGCCACGGCGACGGCGATGGTCTCGGCATGGACATCCAGACCCAAGTAGCGCAGGTTGCTAGGCATAGACCGGCTCCTTTCGCATGTAGCTCTGCGTGGTTCGGTAGCTCCGACCGCGTAACCTACGTCCTGCGATCGTGAGCCGGTCATTCCATTATGACTAGTGTTGGGGAGCCGGTTCGCACATTTTCACTACACCCGCGATCATGGGATAGGACTTGATCGACGAGCGTGACGCTTGGGGATACATATGAAGCCGTTGAGTACGCTCACCGAAGGCCACCCTCGCTCGCCGCAGCCCAACGACGAGGCGCGGTGGCGTAGGGCTGTCAGTCTCCTGTCGTGGAGCGTGGCTGCCGTGGCGGTTCTCGGCCCCGCGGCAAGTTGGGACGCGGCACAAACGCTGCAGCCGCGTGGCGCTTTAACGGAGCGGTTCTACGCCAGCGTGCCCGTCGGAGGTGCGGTATTGGTGGGAGTGCGCGCGCACCCCGCCTCGGGGCACATCGACCCGAACAACCTCTGGGCCATCATCCCTGCACCCTCTGAACGCCTCCTCTGCGTGAGCCTAGTCTCGCCCGACGGTCGATACCAGGGGAGCGCCGAGTATGACATCGCCGCCGTTCGCCCTGGACGCTACCGACTGGCGCTTCCGACCCACTTTGCCCCCGTGCTCCGGGGCTTTGCGGCCCAGGAGTTCGGCGCATTCGCGGTCGAGGCGCCGTCGTGTGACGCACTCGCGTTGGCGCGCTTGACATCGTCGAACCGAGGAGCGGTCGCCGTAGTGTTGGCATGGGGGCCCGACGAATCGGTTGACTCGGTGGCCATCCACGTCCAGACGGATCAGACCAGCGCCGTCGTGCATCTCGAAGGATCGCCGTCGCGCCAGATACCATGTCGCCCAGCCACCGGCCCGTCCATCGTAGTGTTCGACGCCGTTTGCGTTGTTCCCCTCGCCCACGGCGCCGCGGTCCGACTGCACCTCGAGCGGTGGCATATTCAGGATTTGCTGGACACCCAGGCCCTGGTCATCTGGCTGCCGTGAAACAGTCTACGCGCCAACGCTGGGGGCGCTGGGTGTTGATCGCACTTGCCCTAGTGGCGGCGTCGGTCGCCACGATGAGCCGTCTCGAAACGACGTTCGACGTCAGCGCAGAGACCGAAACGCTGCGCGTTCAGTCAGGCGCGATGACCTGGTTACTCGATCGCGTGGCGCTCTCCGAGGGATACGGCGGACGCGCAGATACTGTCTCCGGAATCCTCGACCTGGAGTCCGGAACAGAGATCGTTTTTGAGCGAGCTGGGCTCGGTCCTCTGAATATTGTGTGCGGCGCTTCGCGCGCTGGCTCGATCGGCACATTCCGCCCTGGCGCTGGCGATCGGGCTCGACAGATTGGCGCGCGAGCCGTACTGGTGATCAACCAACCCTCGGCGCGAGGTAACGCGGGCCGGCCGGTTGTGCTGCCGATTGTGGGCACGGTTGAGCTTGGACGCGTAGTGGGCGTGGGCAGCGCTGGCCCGGTTCTTCGAGCGGCAAGGGTCATGACCCTGGGCCACACGCTGCTCGGTCATGGCCGCTATCGTGCCGGTGAGGCGCTGCTCGGACCGGGTGACCGCCTTCAGGTTGTCGGCGTGAGCGGGCCGGCGTTCGGTCTTGTGAAGGTAGACGAACGCCCGGCCTTCGCGGCGAGCTACCGGGTGCTGGGCCGTGAAGGGTTGGTGTCGCGGTACGGCGGCGATGGGTATGCGATCTCAACCTCCCTGCGGGACCGCTTGCTCAACGATGGCGTGGTGCAGGGGATCTGGCTCACCCTATTCCTCATCCTTGGCTGGGAGCGCAGGCTGCACCGACGCGCGGAGGAGGCGACGTGAGGTCCGGGCGTATCAACGCCATAGTGCTGCTGCTGAGTGCACTGGCCCGCTGGGGCGATGCCCAAGAGGTCTTCGTGCATGCGGAGAGCGACGGCGCTGGCATTCTCCGCGCGCGCGGGGCCGATTGCCTCCTGATCGCACCTAACCACGTCGTCGGGAATGCAACGTGGATCACTGTCGTCGGCCCTCTGCGCTTCCAGGGCAGCGCCCAACTGTTCCGGCGATCGCCGGGAGATGACCTGGCGCTGTTGCGTCTCGCGAACGCATCGAATCTGGAGTGCCGAGCCTGGCAGCCGTCGGACACGCTGAACGCGCTACTTCGCAGCGTCACCGACGGGGTCCTCAAGACGCGCCGAGCGGATGGCAGCATGGTCCAGATGCCGGTTTATGTGCTCGGCTACAACGACCAGACAATCGAAGTTGCTCCGCGCCTTCCCTCCAGCGCCATCCACCGGACGATGAGCGGCAGCACCCTGTACCTCGGTCGCGACCTCGCGGGAATGCTCGACAGCACCAGCGGCGTCAATGGCATCGTGGCCCGCATCGATCGCGTCTACGCAACCGTGCAGAGCTTTCTCGGTCCGGTAGCTATCACCAACGCACTGCCTCCCGTGTCGGTGACGCGGGGAGCCCCGATTTCGGACCCCCCCACCGTCCGTACTGTTCACGTTCGCAGCAAGCCCACGACCCTGCACGAACACGACGCGCCACAAGTGATCAAGAGGCTAGGGATGTACGACAGCCGCGTGAATCCACTGGGGCCTGGGGTCGATAACCAGTACAGGGTCTATGAGGTTCCTCGCGGCAGGCTGTCCATGACCGGGCACCTCATTCCGGACAGTGCGTCCGTGCTGGTAACGGATATCGGCCCGGCCGCGGCCGAGACCGGGATTCGTGAGCGTGACGTCATCCTCTCAGTGGCCGGGCAGCGTGTGCCGTCGCCGCTCGACATGGCGAAGGTGATCCGAGGACTTCGGCCTGACACGGTCGTTCCAATAGAGCTTCGTCGCGATGGCAAGGGTATGACGTTGCAAGTCCGGATCAGCGAGGGTCTGGACTCGGTCGTGACGGACAACACGACCGGGCTGATGTGGGAGATCGGGGAGGTCGGCCGCAGGCCAAACGACGTCAGCTGGGCGGAGGCCGAAAACGAGATCGAGATACTCAACTATCTCAGGTTCGGAGGCTACACCGACTGGCGGCTTCCGACATTAGAAGAGGCCCTCACGTTGATGGAACCGACAGCTGTGGCGTTTAGTCCCGGCTACACCCCGCTGCACATCCACCCCCTCTTCGGCTGGCAGCGGCGCTCGACTTGGACTAGCGACCATGACGGCTCCATCGGTTGGCTGGTCGACTTCGAGCGTGGCATCGTCGAAGACTATTTGAGCACCGCGCTCGAAGGCTACCGCGCCGTTCGTTGACTGGCCGGTGTTTGTTTCTGGTCGGGCGCCTCCTCTTCGGCAAACGGGTGTGCAAAGCGTCGGCGAACGTTCGGTATTCGACCGACTTGCGGCCGCACGGCGGACACGCAGTCCGCGGTCCGTGGAGGCACAGCCGCGGACCAGCCGAAAGACGTACCGACCTTGCTGGACTGTCTCGAGACCGGAGAAACGCGGCTTTAGTAAGGCCAGTCGGGACCGCGCTAGTCGTGCACAGACCATGTCCACGCCAGAGAACCCGCAGCGCTCCTGCGCTGACGCGTGTTCGGCATCTCTTCCGGGTTCGGTTGACATCGTTTGTGCATACGTTCGTACATCTCCTTACCGTCTCACCCGAAGGCGGTGTCATCCTTTCTGTCAACGTTTTCCGAATCAGGGCTCTTGGAGAATCGGATCGAATGGCTCGAACGCCAGCTGGACGACGTCACGAAGGAGCTCGCGGCGTTGATCGAGGCCAGCTCCGTGTGGCGCGCGAAGGACACCTGCTGCAGAGCGTGCCGGGCGTGGGCCCGATCGTGAGCTACACGCTGCTCGGCGAGCTGCCCGAGCTCGGCACACTCAGCCACAAACAAATCGCGGCACTCGTCGGCGTGGCGCCGCTGGCGCGCGACAGTGGGACGCTCCGCGGCAAGCGGCTGCTGTGGGGCGGTCGGTCGACCGTCCGCACCGCGCTATTCATGGCCGCGCTGTGTGGGCGCCGCTGGAATCCAGCGCTGCAGCGATTCTATGAGCGTCTGAAGGCCGCCGGTCAACCGACCTCGACGCGCCCGAGGAACTCGATGAGCCCCGCGTTGAAAACCGAGGAGTGCGTTAGAATGGGTAGTGACCCGCGCTCGCGATTTCCAGAGCGCGCGCTCGCTCACGGCCCGGATCACGGCGAATGGACAGCGGGATGAAGAACACCCCGACCGTCGTCGTCACGTACTTCACGGCTCCCTTCCCTTCTGGAAGCATATGAAGACTACCGGCGCAAGACTCAGCTCAAGCGAACGATCAGCTCGGGGACCACAAGCCCCTGTCGTCCCATGAACGTGGTGCAGAGTCCACCTGGACGAAAGACCCGCAGCGCGTGCCGCAGCCTGACGTCCAGTCGCTTGAGCGCCGCGTGCCGCGTCTGCTCCTCAGCCGTGCGCTTCGACTCTGGTGGGAACGCGAATTGGAGAAGTTCGCCAACTTGCCGTGCTGCATGTGCGAAACCCTCGGCCGTGTGGGGAAGGCCTCGCCTTTCCAGCTCAACTAGCCTTGGAACGACACCTTCAGGCGACTCCCGATGCGATGTCCGCAGCAATTGCTCGACCAAGATTACCCAGCCATCCGGACGGTCAGGAAACCACTTCGCGAGATTCGTGGGCCAATCATGTAGGAGATCGTAACGCCATGCGCGCATGAGCAGCAGCGAAGCTACCGTCGCCGCCAGCGGTGAAGCCACCTTCTCGGCGAGCGCCTGTTCGAGTACGCGAGCCTCGTCGCGTGTCACTGCTTTCTCGATGTCGACCGTTCGGAACTTGCGCCAAAGCATCGCCGCCGCGCCGAGCAGACCGGGATTGTCGGTTGCCAGGACCACGTCGAAGTTGGTGATCGTCCCTCCCGGCTCATCGAAATCGATCTCAAGGCTGTACCGGGGGCGGATCTCTTGGTCGTCCGGCAGAACGCAGGCCGCGCTTTCTCCCTTGACCTCATCGTGGAACTCGACCCAGAGGGGTCCGCGCTGCTCCAGCTGCACATCGATTCGATACATGCGCCGCTCGGCATCACGCGCGATCTTGCGGACGGTCAGCAATCTGGTCTCAGCACCGTGAGCCAGCGGCGTCCACCCGCCGCTTTTCAAGTCGTATGCGCGAGCGTTCATCAGCAACTTGGTGAGGAACTCGTTCTGCACGAGGTTCCAAGTCTCGTGAAACCCACCGGCTGCGGTTGGACCCTGCCATCCGGCGAGGGGCACGACCTCAAGCGGCTCGAATCGGGCGGCGGCCCCGGGTGGAAGCGGTCCAACGGGCGGCACGGCGGGGCTCGCGGGAGGTGGCGGCGCACCGGGCGGAGCCG
>Ga0137370_10000886_pt1 | contig 11906 bp, 10 predicted proteins | sample SagtaG_11_FD_104920 | JGI IMG/M metagenome (GOLD analysis project Ga0137370, IMG submission 104920) | Vadose zone soil microbial communities from Sagehorn Ranch, Mendocino, California, USA - Sage1_R_20_16 metaG | ecosystem: Environmental > Terrestrial > Soil > Vadose zone | place: USA... | reverse complement strand
CTGGCCAAGGAAGCGCTGCTGGCCGGCCTGGAGCGGTCGCCCGGCAAGGGCTACGAGGTCGAAGCCGAGAACTTCGGCAAGGCCGCCATGACGGAAGATGCGATGGTCGGCATCATGTCCTTTGTCAGCAAGCAGAAACCAGACTTCAAAGGAAAGTAAATCTTCGCGGCCTGCCAGTAAGCAGGACCCGGTTTGCGCGTTCTCAAGAGCAGAGAATTCTTGAAAACCGGGAGGGTTATTTTCATGCCTCGATGGATCATGGTTGTGGCCGCTGCGGCCGGGTTGCTGGCCGTGGGCGCCTTATCCGCCGTGGCGGGCAACGTACAGGGAAAAGCCGTCAGCACGCTCGCCACCGGCACGACGCTCAAGGGTGAAGCCAGGGGCGACGCCATCAGTGCGCTCGCGAGCGCCAGAGGCCAGGCGAAGTCCGACGCTGCCAGCGTCGACGCCGCGGCCAAAGCACAAGACACGGATGCGGACGACACTGACGAAGCAACGAGCGACAGCGACGCGCACGGTGATGCGGTGAGCGCGGTCGCGAAGAGCGACGCAACCGCGGCCCATCAGACGGGTAATAAGACCCTCAACCACGGCGGTGCCGTCAGTGCGGCCGCCCACGAGCACGACAAGTAGCCGACTCCGTTTTCTTTATGTGCTCAAGGGCGAGAATTGGCGGACGCGGTCGCGGATGGCGTTGATGACCGACTCCACACGGTCCGCATCCGGGCCGGATGCGCGCAAGATGAGCTCGCGCGTTTCCGTCTGCGGATAGGATCCCAGCGACACGTCGGGATATTCACGTTCGAGGTCCCGCATGACATCGTGGAACATGCTCTCCGGCGCCAGGCGGTAGTGCAGCTCGCGGACCGCGTCACCGTGGCTGCCCGTGAGGTATCGGCTTTCGATGTCTTCGTAGACGGAGCGAAGCTCGTGCGGCACGCCCGGTAAGGCAAATAGATATCGATCCTGGCCCAGCTCGAAGGCCAGGCCGGGCGCCATCCCGGCGCCGTTACGCACCAGGGCCGCACCTTCAGGCAGCATCGCCATCCGCCGGTTGCCGGCATTCAGCCCGGCGGTGCCGCGGCGCTCCGCCATCTTCATGACGAACATCAGGTTCTGCATCTGTGCCCCGACCTCGCGCCGGTAGACCAGCGGTTGGTCGAGTGCGCGTGCCAGGGCAACGTAGGTCCGATCATCGGGTGTCGGCCCAAGCCCGCCGCAGACGAAGATTCGCGACAGCTCAGCACGCGCGACATGATCATGGATCGCGCCGACGATGTCTGCATCGACGTCGCCAACGGTCGTGATGACCCGCAACGGATATCCACACTGGAACAATCGGCCGGCGAGCCAGTTCGAGTTGGTGTCGACCGTGAATCCGCGCAGGATCTCGTTGCCGACGACGATGATGCTGGACTGCGGCACGCGCCCATAATGACAGGGAATGCCCAGATCCGCCTACGAACGCAGCAAGGGCGTTGAAAGAGTCACGTGGCGCGAGTTTCCCCTCGGAAAGGGCGTCGCGCTTTCGATCCTCGACGAAACGACAGCCACCGGTCGCCAGGCGAGGGGTCAGGTGCTGCTCGACGTGCTCGACGAGGCGGCTGGGCTGCCACCCTGCAAGCTGACGGTGGCCGACCGCCCGCAGCGGCACCGTACCCGTGGTGGCAAATTGGAACTGAAGACGTACGGCTACTACCGGATCGCGTGGGAATCGAAACCCCAGCGCGGCTCGATCAGGATCTACAACCTCACGGCGATTCGGCAGCAGCTCCTCGCGCCCAAAGTCTTTCTCGAGACGCTGCTCCATGAGTGGGTGCATCATTACGATTTCACCGGGCTGCAGCTCGATCAGTCGCCCCATACCTCGGGATTCTTCGCCCGCATCCGCGACCTGGCCGAGACGCTGGGCGTCGGCTTCGTAGCGCCGCCCAAGCGCGAGGTGTCGTCGTCGGCGACCGCGGAGGACGTCACCGTCGCGACGGACCGTCTGCGCCCCGGTGGCGTCCCGCCACCGCAGTGGATCCGCGATCAGGTGCTTGCGCTCTTCGGCCACTCGGGTCGTAGCCAGGGGTAAAACCCGAACGCTACAATACGGCGGGCGTTCAACCGCCCCACAGACAGGAAGGGAGAGAAAGTAGCTCTGCTCGTCGCCACGCGCATCGGTGATTCCACGGCTGTCCTGGCGGTCGTCAGCGTGGCGGCGTTGGTCGCGCTGGCGTACGGCGGGCTGCTGACCCGCTGGGTACTGGCCGCCAACCCTGGGAACGAGACCATGGGACGGATCGCGCGCGCCATCCAGGAGGGCGCCGCCGCTTATCTCAATCGGCAGTACAGCGTGGTCGCGGTGATCGGCATCCTGCTCGCGCTGGTGATCACGTTTGCTATCAACTGGGAGACCGGAGTCCTCTACATCGTTGGCGCCGGTTGCTCCGCGCTCGCCGGCTATGTCGGCATGAACGTCTCGGTGCGCGCCAACGTGCGGACCGCGCAGGCGGCCACCCGTGGGCTCGACCGGGCGCTGCAGCTGGCATTCCGAGGCGGGGCGGTCACCGGACTCTTCGTGGTCGGGCTCGGGCTGCTCGGCGTGACGGTCTCGTACTGGGTCTTTCAGAAGCCCCAGTCCCTGGTCGGCCTGGCCTTCGGCGCCAGCCTCATCAGCGTCTTTGCCCGCCTGGGCGGCGGCATCTTCACCAAAGCCGCCGATGTAGGCGCCGATCTCGTCGGCAAAGTTGAAGCCGGGATCCCCGAAGACGATCCGCGGAATCCCGCCGTCATCGCCGACAACGTCGGGGACAACGTGGGGGATTGCGCCGGGATGGCGGCGGACCTGTTCGAGACCTATGCCGTGACCGCGATCGCCGCCATGCTCCTGGGCAGCCTCCTGTTCCCCGGCGAGATCCAGTACGTGCTCTTTCCCTTGATTCTCGGGGCCGTCTCGATCATCGCGACGGTGATCGGCACGCTCTTCGTGCGGTTGGGCCGCAGTACCTGGATCATGGGCGCCCTCTACCGGGGTCTTGGCGTCAGCGCCGTGCTGGCGCTCGCCGGCTTTCTCGTGGTGACGATGCTGGCCGGCTTGAACATCAATCTTTTTTGGGCGGCTGTGGTCGGCGTTGTGGTCACGATCGCCCTGGTGGCGATCACCGAGTTCTTCACCAGCGCGGACTTTCCGCCGGTTCGGCTGATTGCGCGCGCCTCGACGACCGGTGCGGCGACCAACATCATCGCCGGGCAGGCGATCGGCATGCTCAGCACGGCCCTCCCGGTGCTGGTCATCGGCGGCGGCATCCTGGTCTCGTATTTTCTGAACCAGCAGCCCGGTGACAATGGCCTGTACGGCATCGCCATCGCCGCCATGTCGATGCTCTCGATGACCGGCATCGTCGTCGCCATCGACGCCTACGGCCCGATCACGGACAATGCCGGCGGTATCGCGGAGATGGCGAACCTCCCCGAGTCGGTTCGAAATATCACTGACCCCCTCGATGCTGTCGGCAACACGACGAAGGCCGTCACCAAGGGCTACGCGATCGGCTCTGCCGGGCTGGCGGCGCTGGTGCTCTTCTCCTCGTACACGGAAGAAGTCGGGCGTGGCGCCCACCTGGCCTTTGATCTCACCGATCCACTCGTGATCGTGGGGCTCTTTTTCGGCGGCATCCTGCCGTTCCTGTTCGGCTCGCTGAGCATGCTGGCGGTCGGCCGCGCCGCGGGCCAGGTCGTCGTCGAGGTGCGCCGGCAGTTCCGCGAGATCAAGGGCCTGATGGAAGGCACCGCCCAGCCCGAGTATGGCCGCGCGGTCGATCTCGTTACGCGGGCGGCCCAACGCGAGATGATCGTGCCGGGGCTGATCCCGGTGGTCGCGCCGCTGCTGGTGGGCTTCACGCTTGGGCCGAAGGCGCTTGGCGGCATGCTGATTGGGTCTATCGTGACCGGGATCTTCCTCGCGATCATGATGACCTCGGGCGGCGGCGCCTGGGACAACGCCAAGAAGTACATCGAGGATGGTCATTTCGGTGGCAAGGGGACGGAGACGCATGCCGCCGCCGTCACCGGCGACACCGTGGGCGATCCGAATAAAGATACCGCCGGGCCGGCGATCAACCCCATGATCAAGGTGGTCAATATCATCGCCATCCTGATCGCCCCGATGATCGCTGCTCACTCGCTGATTCACTAGTTGTCCATTGCGCCGATTCTTGAATACACTTGAGTCATGGACGAATACCTGCTCGAGATCAATGAGCTGCGCCGCCGGATCGCGAAGCTCAAGTTCGAGCGCGCTTCGGTCGTCATCATCGAGGAGCTCGAAGCCCAGCTTCGGATCCTCAAGGCGATTTACGAGTCGGCTTCTGGGCTGTTTTCGGCCGGAGACAACGACCGCCGGCTGCAGGCTGCCTTTCGCGACCGCCAGCTGGGGAGCTGGACGTTTGAGAATGTCTATTTCTATGTCTACGAACAGGCGGTGGCCATTGAGCCCGACGGGCACGACCTGGCAACCTTGATCTGGCACCACGACTACGCGAGCCCGCTGCTGAGCCCGGTCGCTGCCAAATAAAAAAGGGCCTCCAGCGGGAGGCCCTCTGCGCGATATCTCGTTAGACAGCCGCGTGCTTGCTATGGCCGTAGGCGTGGCCATGGCCGTGCGACGCGGTCGAATCTGCTGAATCGGTTTCCGGCGCTTCCGGAGTCTCTGTCGCCGTACTGTCGGTCTTCGGGGCGGCGGTCAGCTGCGTTTTGCACCAGGTGTTGGCGCCGCTCATCAGCTTGCCATGGTAGCTCTTCGACAGCGTGACCGAACCGGTCGTGCTGCCCTGCGGGGCGAGCGCGATGTTCTTGTTCTTCGCGAGGAACGACACGCATTCCCCGGCGTTCTTAAAACCGCCGGTGGGCAGCGTCAGCGTCGTCGTCCCGTTGAAGCCGATGATGTTGAGCGTGTGGTCACCCGAGCCCAGCGTGATCGGCGTCGGGGTAACGGTAATGGTGTTGTTTGCGTTCGCGGCTGCATAGGCACCGGCGGCACCCAGCGTGAGCGCGCCAGCCGCGAGACCCGCCGCAATCTTCACCTTCGATGTCAGTCGAAACATGTTTGTTCAGGTCCTCCTTATGTGAATTCGAGACCTGCTTACTAAAACGGCCCGAAAGCGAGGTCGCGTATGGCACCGGCCCCGTTTGTTACATGTGAACGGGCGGCAGGTTACCGTTTGCTAACGGGCGGTCGCGCGGCCCCGCGTATCCTGAAACGGACCTTGCGCCCCGAGATCGAATCCGAACTGGCCCCTGTGCCGCGACTCCCTTCGCCCGCGGGGTCATGGCGTCAACGGCTTTTACTGCCGCTCGCCTTTACCGGCGGGCTGGCGAGCCTGGGCATCGAGTTTGCCGCTGCGCGCCTGCTGGCGCCGTTCTTTGGACAATCGCTGTTCATTTGGGGGACGCTGATCGGGCTGATCTTGATTTACCTGACGATCGGGTATTACGCCGGCGGCCGCCTGGCCGACCGCCGCCCGGACGCGAGACTGCTCTTTCAGTTGGTCGCGGCAGCTGCCCTGCTTACCGCGGCCATCCCGGTCGTGTCGCGACCGATCCTTTCGCTGGCCCAGACCGGCTTCGCGCAGCTGTCCGTCGGGCTGGTCCTTGGCTCGCTGATTTCGGTCATCGTGCTGTTCGCCGCGCCGGTGATCCTGCTCGGCATGGTCTCGCCCTTCGTGATCCGGCTTCGCATCCGGGAGTTGGAAACGGCGGGCAACGCAGCCGGCGCCGTCTACGCCCTGTCGACGCTGGGCAGCATCCTGGGGACGTTCCTGCCGGTCTTCTGGCTGATCCCCACGTACGGGACACGTCCGACGATTTTCGTCCTGGCGTTTCTGCTGGGGGCGATCTCGACTGCCGGGCTCTACGAGCCGGGCCGCCGCCGCTTGTATCTGTTGATTCCGGTTGTGATCGTGGCGCTGGCGCTGCTGTCTGGAGGGGCGATCCGCGGCGCGGCCTACGGCGTCCGGGTCTATGAAGCCGAGTCGGCCTATAACTACATCCAGGTCATTCGCACAGGCACCGAGACCCAGTTGCTCCTCGACGAAGGCTCGGCCGTGCACTCGATCTACGACCCGACGAGTTTATATACCCATGGCTACTGGGACGATGCTCTGCTGGCCCCCTACTTCGGCTCGGGCCGCGCTCCCAGCCGGGTCGCCCTCGTCGGCCTTGCCGGCGGCACCGTCGCCCGGCAGTTCACGGCGATCGACGGACCAATGCCGATCGACGGCGTCGAGATCGACCCGAAGATCGTCGACGTCGGCCGGCGCTACTTCGATATGACGGAGCCGAATCTGCACGTGACCGTCGCCGATGGGCGTTACTGGATGGCGACCCAGGCCGGACAGTACGACGTCATCCTGGTCGACGCCTACCGGCAGCCGTATATCCCGTTCTATTTGACAACGCGTGAGTTCTTCGAGAGCGCGAAGGCGCACTTGAACCCTGGCGGCGTCCTGGCGATCAACGTCGGCCGGACGCCGACGGACAATCGCCTCGTCGACGCCCTCAGCGGGACCCTCAACGCCGTGTTTCCAAATGTCTTTGTCCTTGACTCCAACCGGCGCTTCACGAACAGCGTGATCTACGCAACCTCCAGCCCCGCGTCCGTCGATCAGTTCCTCGCCCGCGCCGGCGCCGAAACGAACCCGAAGCTCCAGCCGATCGCGGCCGAGGCGCTACAGACCGGCGGCGTCCGGCAGGTTCGCGCCAACGGCATCGTGTTCACGGACGACCTGGCGCCGGTGGAGCGCCTGATCGACGACATCATCCTCAGCTACATCCGCAGTTCGCGGTAAACTCGTTCTGATGGCTGTCACGCAACTCTCAAACGAGACCGTCCTCAAGGCCCTGTCCGCGGTGCAGGATCCCGAGCTCCACCGTCCGATGATGGAGCTCAAGATGATCCAGGACGTGGCGGTCGTCGATGCCGCGACGATCGGCATGCGCGTGGTGCTGACGACACCGGCGTGCCCGCTCAAGAACAAGATCCACGACGACATCGACGCGGCGCTGGCGACCCTGCCGGGCTCGCCCAAGGCGCAGATCAAGTGGGACGCGCAGGTCTCGCGCACCGGCGGCCTGCCGGAGAAGCAACAGGTGCCGGGGGTCAAGAATATTCTCTCCGTGGGCGCCGGGAAGGGCGGCGTCGGCAAGTCGACCTGCGCCGTGAACATCGCCCTGGCCCTCTGCCAGCTCGGCGCGCGCGTCGGAGTGCTCGATGCCGATGTCTACGGCCCCAACGTGCCGATTCTTCTGGGCGCCGAACACGAGAAGCCCTATGCCGAGAACGAGAAGATCATCCCCATCCAGCGTTATGGCCTGAAAATTATCTCGATTGCGTTTTTCATCGAACCCGACAAGCCGGCCATCTGGCGCGGGCCGATGCTCTCCGGTGCCGTCAGGCAATTTCTCTTTGACGTCAACTGGGGCGAGCTGGACTATCTCGTGGTCGACCTGCCGCCCGGGACAGGCGACGTGCAGCTCACCATGTCGCAGAGCATCCCGATGACCGGGGCGGTCGTCGTCTCGACGCCCCAGGATGTCTCGACGGCCGACGTCGGCCGCGCGATCCAGATGTTCAATACGCTCAAAGTCCCGAACCTGGGCCTCGTCGAGAACATGAGCTATTTCGTCTGCCCGCACTGCGGCCAGCGCGAGGATATTTTCGGCCACGGCGGAGCGAAAGCGCTCGCCGAAAGAATGAATATCCCGTTTTTGGGCGAGATTCCCCTCGACCGGCGCATCCGCGAGGGTGGCGGTCCGGGCGTGCCATTGATGGTCCACGAGCCGGACTCGCCGCTGGCCGCCGTCTATCGTGACGTGGCATCGCACCTCGCGGCCCAGGTCAGCATCCGCAACTTCAAGCAGGCGAGCGTCATTCCGTTACGCACCATCTAGCTATATAGTTCGTAGTCGTTGAGCCCTCGACGGCGCCTGGTTGCGGTCTGTGGTGAATCAGACCCCCAGACGTCACTCGTCGATCTGGCCTTCGAGTTGGGCCACGGCATTGCCCAGCGACATGCCGTCCTGGTCTGTGGCGGGCTCACCGGCGTCATGGAACACGCGGCTCGCGGCGCCCGGGCCGCGGGTGGGTTGACGATCGGGCTCCTGCCAGGTGAAGATCCCGACGAGTCGAACGAATACATCGACGTCGCAATTGCAACGGGGCTTGGCCATGCCCGCAACGCGATCCTCGCCCGGACGGCCGATGGCGTCGTCGCTCTCGGCGGCGGCCTGGGCACGTTGTCCGAGATCGCCCTCGCGCTGCGCAACCGACGGCCCACGATCGGCATCAAGACCTGGCGCTTCGACCGGCAGAATCGCAGCGAGCCGGAGCTGCCGATCGCCGAAAACGCCACGGAGGCGCTGGACTGGCTCTTCGCCCAGATGGGCCGCCGCCCGTCATGAGCGCGCAGCACCAGCTCGATGAACGGGCCCGATCCGGATTCCGGCAGGCGTTTGGTTATCCGCCGGGCGCCGTGGCCGTTGCCCCCGGGCGGATCAATATCATCGGCGAGCACACCGACTACAACGAGGGCTTCGTGTTGCCCGCCGCCATCGACCGGCACATCGCCGTCGCGCTGCGGCTGCGGCGCGACCCTCGCATCGCCCTGCGCAGCGATCGATACCAGGCGAACGTCGAGCTCGACACCTTGCCCACGCGGCGGCAGGGCAACTGGGCGGACTATCTCGTCGGCATTGCCCGCGAGATCGATCAACGATACGATCCCGGGCCCGGCTTCGATGCGTTCGTCGCATCGGACATTCCGGTTGGAGCGGGACTGAGCTCGTCCGGCGCCCTCGACGTCGCCGGCGCGGTCGCCATGCTCGCCGCGCGCGGCATCGAGATGCCCGCGCTGGAGACCGCCCAGCTCTGCCAGGCGGCCGAGAACGGTTTCGTCGGCGCGCACACCGGGATCATGGATCCATTCACGGCACTAAAGGCGCGAGGTGGTAATGCCATCCTGCTGGATTGCCGGTCGATGCGCGACGACCAGGTACCGCTTCCCAATGGACGTTTCGCCTGGCTCCTCGCCGACAGCCGGGTGCGACATGAGCTGGCCTTAACGGCCTACAACGACCGGCGCCGCGAATGTGAGGCGGCCGCCGCCGCCCTTGGTCTGCGCAGCCTGCGAGATGCCACCGAGGCCGACCTGCCGCGCATCCCAAACCCGGTCGATCGCCGCCGCGCCCGGCACGTTGTCACGGAAAATTCCCGCGTCCTGGAGGCGGCCGATGCGCTTCGCCGGCGCTCGCCGCGGGGGCTCGGTCCGCTTCTCTATGCATCTCATGAGAGCCTGCGGCTCGATTTCGCGGTAAGCTGCCGGGAGCTTGACTGCCTCGTGGAGCTCGCCGCAGGAATGCCCCAGGTGATCGGCGCGCGAATGATGGGCGGCGGTTTTGGCGGCTGCGTGCTGGTGCTGGTCGAGGCCGGCGCCATCGATGACGTCGAGCAGCACCTCGCCGACGGGTACGCCGACGAATTCCACAAGTCGCCTGAGTTCCATCGCGTCCGTTCCGTGGACGGTGTCATGCCCGAGAGGACCACCTGATGCCGCTGAATGATGGTCTGTCATTGTTTCCGGCCCAGGCCCTGAATCGTCAGGAGCTGACCGCGGGTTGGCGGATGGCCATCGCCACGCTAGGAGAAGGTGAAGACCGGGGCTTTTCCAGGACGGACTTCGATGATGACGCCTGGGCGCCAGTGCCGGTGCCGCGCCTGCACGGCGCAACCAGCGGCAGCGAGGCGATCTGGTACCGGGTACGTTTCCCGCGGCCCCGCCACCGGCAACGGACCCTGCTCCGGTTCGAGGGCGCGTTCCTGGTGGCAAACGTCTGGCTGAACGGCCGGCTGCTGGGAAGCCACTATGGGTACTTCGCGCCGTTTAGCTTTGATATTTCTTCGTTCTTGCTCGAAGAGAATGTCCTGGCCGTTTGTATCGAGGCGCCGGTCGAGACCGACCTTGCGGCAAAGCGCCACCTGATGGGCATATTTAACGATTCCGACGCCAAGCCATATCCGAGCCGCGAGCAGGGCCGCCTGGGTGAACAGTACGTCTGGCACGTGCCGATGGGGCTGTGGCGTCCGGTGCTGCTCGAGCAGGTCGGCCACGTCGTCGCAGAATGGGTTCACTGCGAGCCTCGCGTCGAACAGGGTGATCTCGCCCGGCTCGCGTTACGCATCAGGCTGCGCAACCTCGATGGCCGGATCATGACCGGGGAACTGGCGATACGAGTCGGCGGACACAATTTCGAGATTCCCGCCCCGCTGGAGATGCGGCGCGCCTTTCGCCTCAACGGCCATGACGTTCAGGACGTCGGCATCGAGCTCGCGCTGCCGGACCCGCAGCTCTGGAACCCGTGGGCGCAGGGCGAGGCGGCACTTTATCGCGCCGAGCTGGACATCACCGCCGATGACCGACGCAGCGCAAGCGTGCGGGAAACATTCGGCATCCGCGATGTTGGTCTACAAACGCGGGCCGAAGGCTGGACCTTCGGCGTCAACGGCCGGCCGATGTTCATGCGCGGGGCGAATTACTGTTCAGAATTCTTCCTCGATGCGGCCGGCGACGAGCTGCTGAAATCCGACCTGGAGCTGGCGCAGCAGGCCAACATGGATATGTTGCGCCTCAACGCGCACGTCGAGCCACCGGCGCTCTACGCTGCCGCCGACCAGGCCGGGCTTCTGATCTGGCAGGACATGCCGATGATTGCCTCGTATGTGCATCGCGCCGACACCCGGTCACTCGCGTTTTTTCGCGAGGCCGTCATGTCGCAAGCCGAAGAGCTCGTGCACCTGCTGTTCAACAAGCCGTCCGTCATTTGCTACGCCGTCCACGCCGACCCCCCCTGGAGCCGGTCGCTCGCCTGGCTGGGCGAGCGGCACACCGAGCAACTCAACCGCGACGTGGACGAAGAGGCGGCGGGACTCATGCGCACGATGGATCCATCGCGACCGGTTCTGGCCGGGGCCGGTGACCAGGACCTGCATTGCGACCAGGGCTGGTCCCAGGGACACTGGCGAGACCTGGCCGGCTTGAGCCCGGCCTTTGTCTCTGAAGTCGGCGCCCAGGCGCTGCCGAACGCGAATTCGCCGGTGTGGCGGAATCTCAACCGTGGTTGGCCCGTTGCCGATGACGACGAGAGCTGGCGCTACGCCGGCTATCAGCCCGCCGAATGGGCGCGCAGCGGCATCGGCCCGCCCTCGACGCACCCCAGCCGCGATGCCTGCGTACGGGCCAGCCAGGAGTACCAGGCGCACTTGTTGCGCTTTGCAATCGACCGTTTCCGGCGGCAGAAGTTCGCATATTGCGGCGGCGTCCTGGTTTCGCAGTTCGTCGATGGCTTTCCGGCGATCTCCGCCGCGATCGTCGACCACGCGCGCCGGCCGAAACGGGCCTACCGGGCGGTGACCGACGCCTTTGCGCCATTGTTCTTGACGGTCGATTTACCCGAAGACCAGGCAGCCGTCGACGGCCTGCTGCTCCGGCTGCCGCGGGGCCGGCTCCAGCACCTGCGAATCGTCTGCGTCAATGACGATCCCAGCCGTCATGGCCGGGCGCGCCTCCGCTGGCGCATCGAGCGCGAGCGCGCGCACGAGACGTCACTGTGGCGCGAGGTCCGTGGCTGGTTCGCGAAGCGCCGCTTTCGTGGCCATGATTGGGTCACAATTCCGGACCAACTGGACCCTGCAGCCGTCATCGCGGAGCCCGCCGTCCGTTTGCATGCCGATGGCGTCTATCGGGTTACGGCCGAGCTGGACATCGCGGGTCATCCCATCGCCCAGATGGAGCATCGTTTCCTCGTCGGCGATCCGCCGCGAAGTCAGAGGCTCAGCGCAGGTCGCTCGGACCGGCTGGCTCAACGGGCTG
>Ga0137370_10000884_pt1 | contig 11911 bp, 14 predicted proteins | sample SagtaG_11_FD_104920 | JGI IMG/M metagenome (GOLD analysis project Ga0137370, IMG submission 104920) | Vadose zone soil microbial communities from Sagehorn Ranch, Mendocino, California, USA - Sage1_R_20_16 metaG | ecosystem: Environmental > Terrestrial > Soil > Vadose zone | place: USA... | reverse complement strand
GGTCCGCGAACCAGGCCAAGCCACCGCGCCATCTTCACTTTGAAACGATCCTCGACGTGCTGGCCGAGAGAGTCCATCTGATTCAGCAGTGTGTTGAGGCCCATCCCCTGTCCGCCGAACATGCCCATCCCGCCCATGCCGCCCTGCATCTGTCCGCCGCCCTGCACGCCGCCGCGGGAGAGACCGATGGAGTCGAGCTCGTCCATGAAGAGGATGCAGGCGCCGGGGGTCCCGGGCTTTGCATATTTCCGCGCGAGCCCGCGGCCCTTTCGGAAGAGCGAAATGATGATGAGCGCGTCCACGCCCATCCACATGCTTCGGAGGCTCGAAGCGTCGATGTAGATGAACGGCAGCTTCGCCTCCGCGGCGATGACACCCGCGAGGAAGGTCTTGCCCGTTCCCGGCTGACCCGAGAGGAGCATGCCTTTCGGCATCTCGCCGCCGGCCATCTTGAATCGCTCGACGCCGCCAAGGATGCGGACGAGCGTCTTGGCGTGATCGACGAGATCCGGCTGGCCGCGATAGTCATTGAAGCTGAGTCCCAGCTGGGGGTCGTCCGGTGTCACCGTGTAGGTGCGCGGACGCGAGAGGAACCACATGAGGAGTCCGAACTGGGCGATGAACGCGAACGCGTAGAAGATGAGCGTGACGAGCAGGCCCGGCATCTGGCCGATGAGGGCGGCGAGACCTTCGAACACGCTGCGTATGCCGTAGAAGAAGAGGACGAGCGCGGCGATCCCCAGGAGGATCAGCAGGCGCCGCTTGTTGTGCTCGAGCACGAACGCGCTCGTCGTCAGAATTCCTCGAGCGGTCAATTCACACCTACCACCTGATCATTCGACACCCGTAGTACGAATCCCACGACGAAATCGATCCCTTCCGTGGTCTTTCCGGTGACCACGTAAGCGGAGAGCAGCCGTCCCTCGCTTTCGACGGCGCCAACGAACTTCGTGGTGCGCACGTCGACGATGGGCTGAAGGGCGGTGTCGAGATCGGTGAGCATCGTGGAGTCCAACATCCGCGAGAGCGCCTGCGCGTCGTCGGAGCCGACCGCCGCGACGACATCGTGTGCGGCGCGCGGCTCGTCGACTTTCGGAAGGGCCGGGTACGGGTTCTCGGCCGGCCCCCGGTCGAGGAACGTGTGCGCGACCACGCCGCCGAGGATCCCGACAGCGAACAGGGCGAGCGTCGCGACAGCCTTTGTCTCATTCACTGCGCTGCACCTTGCCACCGTAGACGGTCAATGCCAGCGGGAAGAACTGGTCGACACCCTGTGCGGTGCGAAGACCGACGGCGTAGATGTGCACGGAATAGATCCCGACAGACGCACCGCCGATGTAGGTCAGGGAGAGAGGCTGGATGGATGCGGTCGTCCGACTGCTGTCAGCATTTTGGAGCTCCGCGGCGCGCTGCGCGATGCTCTGATTCGGCCGAATGCCGACGATCGAATTGGGGTCGCGCTGGAGGAGTCCAAGCATGTAGGCCCGCGCGATCGGCGATTCACCGCTCGCGCCGAAGAGTCCGCTGTCCTGGATGAAGACGCCGACGGCGGACGCGAGGACGAAGCCGGCGAACAGGCCGACCAGCAACGTTCCCGCTGACCCTGCGATCAGCCGTCTGAGCCCCACCATTGGCAGTCTACGCGCGCGCTAGGCGCGCTCCGGGGTCATCCACCCGCTCCGAGGGCCCCTGCCGCGAAAACTAAGAGCCCGCCGAGTTCGGTCGCCCAGAAGTCGAGACCCTTTTCCTTCGCGCCGGCACCGAGGGCCGCGGCATGCGAGAGGAGCGCGGTTCGTTGGAAGCGTGTCGGTCCGTCATGCGGGGTCGCGGCAGCGGTCTCGGCCTCGCTCACCGGTTCGAAGCGATCGCCGATGTCGTGCAGCCAGAACACCGGAGGACGAAGGGACGACCAGCTCGTGCGAGGGGAAAGGGAATCGAACACTTCGCGTAGGGACGACGGTAATTGATGAAGGCGTTCGAGGGCGATGTCGTAATCGGTAGCGGCAAGCGCCCGCCAGAGAGCGGCGCTCTCGCTGGCGAGGCCGGTCGGCGGTTCGCCGCTTAGACGTCCACCGGTCGATCGGAGCGCCGCCGTGATCTGTTCGCGGTCGCCCGCGTCGGCCAGGGCTTCGGCCGCCGCGACCGGCAGACGCAGCCGGACCTCGGCATCCGCATCCCACGGCTCGAGGGCGCCGGCCCCCCGCTGGGTCAACGAGAGGACGCTCGCCAGATACGTATCGAGATCGAAGTAAGCCCCCAGCGCTCCGACGTAGCTCGCTCCTGAGAGCGCGCCCGGTCGCGACGCGGCGGCGAGCAGCATTCCGCCGCCGACTGAGAATCCAAAGGCGCCGACCGGCATGCCGCTCGTCTCCGGACGGGCGAGCGCGAGCGCGAACGCGTCGTCGAGGACCGACGTCGCTTGCCGCTCCAGCGTTCCGTTCTTTATGAAAGGAAACTCGGGCAGCATCACCAGATAACCGGCGCGGCAGAGCGCTTCCCCGAGCCGGCGCGTCTCGGGGTCGTCGTTACCCTTTTCCGTTGCGCCGTTCACCAGCATCACCGCCGGATGGAGGCTTCCCCACCCCGGGATCCACCATGTCACGCGCATGTCCGCCGTGCCGACTCGCTCTGTCTGGTCCTCGACCCGCGGGGGCGGCGTCACATACGCGGCGAGATTCCGATCCCAGAGCGCGCTCGAATAGATGTCGGCCACGAGGATCGCGCCCGATCCGACGGGCCGAATGAGGGGACGCCACAGGATCGCGACGGCGACGACGAGGAGGACGAGCGCGAGCCGCCGCCGCATTCGCGGCGACTCTAGCTAGGTCGCGGCCGCGAGGCGGCGGTGGCGGACGCGGTCTTCGGTCTCCTGCCAGAGCGAGATGATCTGGCTCGCGTTGAAGATCGACGAGTACGTCCCCGAGATGATGCCGATGAGCAATGCCAGCGCGAAGTTGCGGACCGAGAACCCGCCGAACAGGAAGAGCGCGAGCAGGGTGAACACGACGGTCAACGAGGTGATCACTGACCGCGCGAGCGTCTGCATGATCGAGTAGTTGATGACCGGATTGAGCGCCTCGCCCGGATTCAGCCGAAGGTTCTCGCGGATGCGGTCGAAGACGACGATCGTGTCGTGGACCGAGAAGCCGATGATCGTCAAGACCGCGGTGACGAACAGGCTGTCGACCTCGATCTTCAGGAAGTAGCCGAGGATCGCGAAGATCCCGAGGACAACCGCCGCGTCGTGCAGGAGCGCGATGATGGCCGCGATGCCGTAGCGAAACGCGGCCCAGCCGAAGTTCCGGAACGCCCAGGCGATGAGCAGCACGATGAGGAGGCTGGCGAGCGCGATGGACTTGATCGCGTTCTGGATGAGCTCGGCGGAGAACGACGGGCTCACGACCGAGGAGTTCGTGATCCTCGCGTCCGCCCCGAACGTGGTCTTGAGGTCCTGCTCGGTCGTCGCGAGCTCCGGCGGAAGCATTTCTGTCGTGCGGACTTCGACGCCGCCGCCCGCCACGCCCTGGATGGTCGCCTCGTCATGGCCGTGCGAGGTGAAGAACGCCTTGACCTGCGAGTCGTCGGGACGCGTCGCGAACTGGAGCTCCAGGAGTGTGCCGCCCTTGAACTCGATCCCCGGCCGCAGGCCACCGATCGCGAGGAAGAACACACCCGGCACGATGAGCAGTGCGGAGAAGAGGAAGTACCACCACTTGCGCTCGACAAACTTCAAAAGCACGTCTCTACGTTAACGAATCCCTTGTATTTCGTGAATCCCAAGACGAGCGGTCGGAGCCCGGCCGACGCCGGGCTCCGTGTGAATCCCCAGTGAGGAAAAAGCTAGCGGTCTGCCGCTTCAGCAGAAAGTGACCTGTTCACGCCGCCATCTCGCGTATCAGTGAAGAGGATCGGAGAGGGCCTGAAGCCTTTGACGACCAGCCAGACACCGAGAGAAAACTCCCAGAGCGCGATCGGAATTGCGAGGAGCAGCGCCGGAGAGGAAGTCCTGTCGATGAGACCGAACAGCACGGCGACGTCGCCCGCGAGGAGCAGCGGTGCTCCAATAAGTCCAATCACGGGTAGGACTCGCGGCACCAGACGCGACTGGAAGAGCAGAGAGCCCAACAACAGCGCGTTCACGGCCGGCATGAAGCTCTGTCCCACGAGGAACATCCGGTCATACATGGCGACCAGCGCACGGCCGGTGATCAACGCATCTGGTCCAAGTCCGGACTGGCGGAGGGTCACGAGCGTCAGGAGGCACGCGACGCCCACAAAGATGGCGCTGCCTTCCACGACTCGGGAAGTGACGAAGCCCAGCGCGCGACCTTCGCTCTGTCTCTTTAGCACGGGGTATAGCGCGACCGCTGTGCCGATGCCGGCGAGGGCCACGATGAGCTCGAGGATGGCGCCGAACTGGACGCCGCTGTCAGGGCCGGTACCGACGATGAAGTTCGGATCGCGCACCCCAGCGTAGAGAGCGAGGGTCGGGATCGAGATAAAGGTGAGCAGGTAGAACGCACCCGCGACGAGCGAGTTCTTTCTCCGTAGATTCAACCTGGACCGAGCCGGCGGGTGGCCATTGGTGGCCGGCTTCGTAGCCGTTGGTTTCGTAGCGATCAAGTCGGACATGGTCATGATTCGAATTCCTTTCGCGAGTTGCTAAGTGGGCGCGAGATCAGGCGGCGCGTATCACGGAGGGCCGTCAATTGCTGGTGATTGTTGCGATGAACGTCGCTCCGGTGTCGAGTAGCGTGACGAGCCCGGAGTTTGCGGCTGACTCGATAGCCTCGGCCGACCTCAACGGCTGCCCGTTTACTCTCCTGGCCAACGGGAAGCTCGGTGTGGCGGTCTCGCAACTACCGCTGGCGATGCCGGCTTCGCTGCAGAAAACCAAGAAGCCGCGCAGCTTTGTCGAATTCGTGTCTGTGACGGTGTGGTCGTGCTGGAAGGGCAATGCGCCCTGAGGCGTCGCGGTCTGGGGCGCCGTCACGTAGAACTTCCCCACTCGGTCGCTCTGGATCGTGCCTGGGAACTCTTTGGCTTCTTGCGGAAACACCATTCGGCGCTCCACCCCGTTGACCCAGACGGACTCCCAGCAAGCTCCTGAACCGCCGGTGAGGCTCAGCGGAACGCAGTTGATCAACCCGCGGCTTGGGCAGGTGATGCGGCGGGAAAGAGGAGTGCCACTGCCGCGAGTGTTAGTGCGGCGATGCGGGCAGCAAATTTGAAACGCGTCGTCTTCATCTCGGTCTCCTTCATGCGGGTCTCTGCTCGCGCCGTAGACCGGATGAGCTGAATCCCTTGGCAATCAACCACACCCCGACGAACGCCTCCCACAAGCCGCCGGGAATCGAGGACGCCAGACCCAGACCGGATCCCATCACTTCGGAGAGCATCCCCACGAAGAGGATCGCGTAGCCAATGAGGCCCCACCCGGCCACCAGCCGTGGAAGCAGCTCTGCCCGATAGAGCGTGTAGCAAAGCATCAACCCGGAGACTCCAAGGGTGATCATCCCGATGTCGTAGGCGTAGACCTGCCCCTGTGCGAACACACCGCTCACGGTCTGAAGGAACGAAGCGTCAGTGACCGCTGCCTTCACGAACGCGCTCGCGAGCGGGATCTGAAGTAGTACGAAAAGGACCATGACCGCGATGAAGACGGCGTCAACGATCCTCGAGGCGAGGTAGCCGAAGGCGATGCGTTCGTTGTAGCGCCTCAAGATCGGGAACATAAGGACACCGTGAGCAGCGTCGCCGGCGACTGCCATCAACCAGAGGATCGCGCCGAATGCCAGCAGCGCGCTGCTCGCGGCAACCGCTGGTAGGTTGGCTGATGCGCCCGTCGCACCAAGAATCGATTGAAAGATTCCGCTCCCAACAAGACCCACCACAAAGCCCGCGAGGTACACCGCCCCGACGATCTTTGCGGTCGTTCGGTAGGTCTTCGCGGTAGAGGTGGTTATCGGGGCGGCCGCTTCGCGCGTCCCGCGATCCGTGCCCACCCGTGGTCTCTCGATGACCACCCTGCGATCGACTTGATCAATAGCCATAGCTTTTCTCCATCTATCCCCCAGGGATCCGCGACGCGGAGAACGGTGCGAGGCCGTTCCACGATTCTTCGCGATTCGGCTCGCTGGTCGCCGAGGCCCATCGCACTCGCCGGCACCAGGGCACGGGCGACGCTGCGGGTCCAAAGAAACCTATTCATGTGTAGTTCCGATCGCGGAGAACACAAGGCACCATTTCATACACGCGCGAATTTGAGCGCGACGAGCTCGGCCTCTGGCCGCGTCCTTTCGTGATCTGCTTCGGACGAACGCACAGACCGCTCAGCGGTTGTGTTGTCGTCAAGCAATCGCGAGGGCCGCCAGTTCCGCCCGCACCCGGTGCGGCGCCCGCGGCCGCCTCAGAGCCGGGGCGGGTGCTTTGCCATGTACGCCGCGGCCTCTGCTCGCCGGGACAGACCCAGCTTGTCGAGGATGCGACTCACGTAGTTCTTGACGGTCTTCTCCGACAAGAAGAGCTTCTCCGCGATTTCACGGTTGGTGTGGCCCTCGGCAAGGCCTTCAAGGACCTTGCGTTCTTGATCGGTGAGCGACGCGATCGCGGGATCTTCTGCGCGGCCCTGGCGGACCCGCTCGAGGACCTTGCCGGTGACATCCGGATCGAGCAGCGATCTGCCCGAGGCGACACTCGTGATCGCGTCGACTACTGCCTGCCCCCGGGTCTGCTTGAGGAGATAGCCGGACGCGCCGGCGATGATCGAGGCGAAAAGCGCCTCGTCGTCGGCGTACGACGTGAGCATGATCACCTTGGTCTCTGAACGTGCGTCGCGTATCGCCCGACAGGCTTCCACACCGGAACCATCGGGAAGACGCACATCCATGATGACCACGTCAGGCTTCGAGCGGGCCGCCGCCTCGATCGCTTCGGCCACAGTCCCGGCCTCGCCGACCACGGTCATGCTCGCCTGGCGACTGATGAGTCCGCGCAGGCCCTCGCGCACGACCTCGTGGTCGTCACAGATCAGGATGCGGGTCTTCTCGGTCGTCATCGCACCTCCGAACGAACTGGGACTTGAAAGCGTAGCCGCGAGCCCTGGCCGGGGACGCTGTCAACATGCAGCTGTCCTCCCACGGCAAAGGCTCGCTCGCGCATATTCCGCAGGCCGTGACCCTCGGTCGCGCGGGCGTAGTCGAAACCAACGCCGTTGTCGACGATCTCCAGGGTCACATTGGAATCCTCGAGGGAAAGCCGAAGTGAGGCCCGCTGCGCGCGCGCATGACGCGCGATGTTGCCGAGGGCATCTGCGGCGATGTAGAACGCGGCCTCGCGACCGACGCCGTCGAGGGCCGCGGCCGCAACCTCCGAGACCGCCACGTCGACGTCGAGGAGGGCGTTGCTGCGCGTCTGCTCAGCGAGTGTGGCCAGCGACTCGGTCAGCGGGCGATCGCTGCCGCGGACCGGCCGCAGGCCCAGGACATAGCTGCGCAGGTCGGCGATGGCCACGTTCAGGCGGTCCACCGCGCGCAGGACCACCTCGCGTGCGGGAACCGGCTCGCGTTCGATCCGCGCGGCGGCGTCCTCCAGCAACAAGCCGAGCCCGTAGAGCGATTGGATCGCCCCGTCGTGCAGGTCCATGCCGATGCGATGGCGCTCCTCCAGGACGGACACGCGCTCCGCTTGCCCGTAGAGCCGCGCGTTCTCGATCGCGATCGCGGCCTGGGCTGCGAGCGTCGCGACGGCCTGCTCGTCCTCGCCCGTGAACTCGGCGACGCCCTGCTTCTCCGTCAGGTAGAGGTCGCCCAGGGCCTTCCCGCGCCAGAGGATGGGCGTACCGAGGAAGCTGCGCATCGGCGGATGATTGGGCGGAAAGCCGACCGAGGCCGGGTGCTCCTTGATATCGCGCAGACGCAGGGCGTGTGGCTCGCGCTGGAGGAGTCCGAGGAGGCCGAGGCCGTGCGGCAAGGGTCCGATCAGCGCGCGTTCCTCGGGCGTGATGCCCGAGGTGATGAACTGCTCCACGGTGCCGGTCTGGTCGAACACACCGAGCGCGGCGTACTTCGCGCTCGCGATGTCACGAGCCTGGTCGACCACGCGCTGCAGCACAGCGGCGGTGTCGAGCTCGGAGGTCATCCACATCCCGGCGGCGTTGAGCGCTGCCAACCGGGCCGTCTGCTCACGATCGCGCTGCTGCAGGGCGCTCAAGCGTCCGAACAGAACGGTTGAAAACGCGAGCACACCGGCGATCCCCACGACGAGCATCACCAGATGCGAGACGCCCGATGGCAAGAGCGGCGCGAGGACGAAGTAGTCGAGGCCGACCAAGCTCGCGATCAGCAGAGACGGGAGCACGAAGCCGGCGATGCGCAGGCGCGTGGGCAACGAGGCAAACGCCGCCGCAGAGTTCCTCAGGGGTCTGATTATCCGCAGAGCTTCAGCGCTCCGGGCGCCGTCCGGAAAAGATATCGGTCGCGACGGGGAACTGGCGACCCCGAGCGTCACGCTCGCTGCGCGCGTATGCGATGGGCGCTTCGGGCGGCAGGTGCCGCACCTGCGAGTCGAGCTCGGGCGTGACGCTCTCTTGGTCGTAGATGATGAAGTCGGCCTCTTCGTGCAGGGGGCAGCGCCTGTTAAGGCTGAGCGCGCACGTCGTCGCTTGGGGGCCGGCACAGCGCATCGTCTGTAGCCCGAGACCTCCGAAGTACTCCGCCCAATCGCTCCTCCGCTCGCCGTCGCCGCTCATCACAAGGACGGTGAGTGAGCTGGACGCGGTCGAGGAGCGGATTGCTCCGCTCCTCTTGCCGCGCGATGAAGAAGGAATCGTCATGCGAGCTGTGGAACGCGCGCGCGCTCGGCGGAAGCCTTCTCGATCTTCGGTGCCTTCCAAGGCGTGCCGAGAAGTGGAAGTAGGAACCGGTCGAGTCCGATATACCCGGCGGTCTTCCAGGCGAGGATGAGAACGATCGCGAGGATGAGTAGAACCGGGTTGCTGCTCGCGCTACCGGCGAGCATGAAATTCATGTTCATGAACCCACCGGCGACTGCCGCAACGCCGACGAACGCTCCGAGAATGAGGCCGATCCCGACGGCGGTCTCGCCGAAGGCGACGACCTTTCCCATGAAGGCCTCAGCGTGGGCGTCGATCAGGAACTGGATGAAGCCGCGGTACCAGTCGTAGATGATCACCGGCTTCGCCGGTGCGGCCGGCACGGCTGCGATGCGCTGCCAGAAGGCGAGGAGTCCTGAGCCGTCGATGATGTAGTTGGTCTTCGCACCGGTGTCGAGGATTTTGTGCCAGCCGGCATCGAGCCAGCTGTAGCCGACGTAGACGCGGAGTGCCAGCCAGACGATGGCCATGCGAGTGTCCGAGAAGAGGAACCGTGCGAGAGGCGGGTCTGCGATGACGGTGTGACGATTGACGATCGATGGTGCCTTCACGATGCACCTCCTTCTTCGGTGTCACTTTCCAGCAGCGGCAGGCCCGCCGACAGGGCCGCGCAGCCCGTCTTGGGACCCCGGTAGGTCCTCGCTGGATAGGGCCGTTCGGCACTGTCTGCCTCAATCCGCAGGGCGCAGGCTCGTCCCATGCCCGACGATGCCGCCCGGCTCCTCATCGGCCTCGCCCTACTGATCATTCTGGCCGTCGGCCTAGGAACGCTTAGTGCGCGCCTCTTCATGTCGGCCGCGCGTGGCCCCAACGATGGAACCAAGGGTCTCTGATGGAGTCGACGAGCGCGTCATCCGCGGCGGCGCCGGAAGTCCTTCGCACTGGCACGCACGGCTACGGAAGCCTTCGCCTCGCCGCGGCAGCCGCCCGTGCACACCTCGGAATGATCGGATTCGCAATCAGGCTCAATGCCGATGTTTCCCTCGAGACCGATCGATTGGCTCACGCGAGCTTCTGTTCTCGAGACCGTGCGATACGAAACGACTGCGGATCCGGTTACGACGGAGCTGTACCGACCGCCGGGACGTGGACCGCACCCCGCCGTGGTCGTGTGCCAACCTTTCATGACGTCCGGCCGCGCGCGACTGCTCGCCAGGAAGTCTCCCCCTAAGGTCCTGATGAAGACGGGTCGAACGGCGCGGCAGGTTGGTCCGAACGGCACCCGCTGCACTCACCAGCTCGCCCTACGGTTCGACGACGCCGCCATCCGCTCGAGCGGGTGCTCCGGCAAGAGGTAGGACACATGAAGGCTCTTCTCGTAACAGCAGCCGTCTCGGTCCTGCTCCTCGCCGCGTGCGGTACGGCGGGGGGAACAGGCTCTACGACGGTCAACGCTACGCTCACCGATAGCAAGATCGTCCTCGACCAATCAACGGTGCCAAGCGGCAAAATCACCTTTAACGTTAAGAACGGCGGCACCATGGTCCACGAGGTGGTGGTGCTCAAGACAGACGTGCCCGCGGACAAGATCGCGCCAAACCCGGACGAGCCCGGAAAGATGTCCGAGGATGGCAGCCAGGATGAGAGCGGCGACCTCGACCCGACCCAGGCCAAGACGTTCACGCTCGATCTCGCGCCTGGTAACTACGTCCTCATCTGCAACCAGCCCGCGCACTACTTGCTGGGGATGCACATCGCCTTCGTCGTCAAGTAACCGAACCTGCAAGCACTGGCCGCCGGGCAGACGCCCGGCGGCCTTGTGCGTTGTCGTCGACACGGTGCACCCAACCTGAGAGTCTCGTGATCGACTCCTTGAGCCCGAGTTTGCCCGCCTTGGACTAGCGGAGCATCACAGTGGCGAAGAAGCCTTCGCTCGCAGGTTCGATGATCGTGACCGTCCCGGTGGCGAGCTCGTGCAATTCCCAGGTGTCCGTGACACCCGAACGCGGGACGATCACGGCCGTGCCGTCCGGCCGAGTGAGCTGACCGCCGAGCGACCCGCCGTCCGGCAATGTGAAGAGGATCGTGCGGCGCCCAGTCGCCGGGTCCCAACGCTCGACGCGTTTGTTGTGGAACTGCCCGTTCACTGCGCCGATCATGTACACGATCTCGGACGAGCGTGGCCACCAGTGCGCAGTGGCGATCTTGTTCGGAGGAGACGCGAGGGTCGTCTTCGAGTCGAAGTCGTCCGTCGGCCAGACCTTCACCGCATCCTCGAAGATCCAGGTGCCGAGGACGTGACTCCCATCCGGGGACATCTCCATTCCGGTGATCTCGAAGGGGGTGTCGTAGCGCTGCGCGGCGGCGCTTCCGCGCACCACGGTGTAGCCGAAGTTGTAGCCACCGGGCCCGGTCTCGAAGGCGGCAGCGAGGTCGTTGGAGCGTTGCCAGCCGAGCGGTATCAGCACCGGTCCGTTCATGGTCCTGCGATAGCGCTCGCGGAAAACCCCACTGGCGAGGTCGACCGTCAGCAGCACGGACGTCGGTCCCGCCGTCTCGCTCTGAGCGCTCGCGGTGACGACAAAGCCCCCGTCGTCGCTCGCCCACACGATCCCGCCCGTTAGAAGCCCTTCCGGGAGCCGCCCGACGACTCGGTCGTTGCCACCGAGCACGTCGCGCACGTGGAGCTCCGAGACGCCACCGATCGTCACCCAAAATGCGAGGCGTCGATGCTCGGAGTCGAGGACAGAGCTCGGCACCGTACCGAGGCTGCGCGGGTCGTTTTCTGACCGGACGATGAGGTCAGGCACGCGCCGGGTGATGAGGCCGTAGATCTCACCGACGACGACGGTGAAGGTCGCCGACTGGCCCGATGCACTGATGGTGTTCCCCGCCGCGTCCTGCGCGTTGCTCGCGGTGACCGTGTACTGAGCACCAACGGTCAGCGGATTGCTCAGCGCGAGCGAAGCTTGCGTGCATGACGCATTCGGCGCCGCGGTGATCGTCTCGGCGACCGCGGTGCCGGTCGACGTTGCGATCGCGTAGCTCGTGCCGGTCGCGATACTGGCGGTCGACCCG
>Ga0137370_10000879_pt1 | contig 11922 bp, 10 predicted proteins | sample SagtaG_11_FD_104920 | JGI IMG/M metagenome (GOLD analysis project Ga0137370, IMG submission 104920) | Vadose zone soil microbial communities from Sagehorn Ranch, Mendocino, California, USA - Sage1_R_20_16 metaG | ecosystem: Environmental > Terrestrial > Soil > Vadose zone | place: USA... | reverse complement strand
GGCCACTGGATTTACGAACTCAAGGTGGCTCGGGTTAAAACACAACGACAAATGGACTTTGTGGCCCGCCCGAGTCTGGTAATCATCACTATGACCTAAGTGGTACTTGACATCGCCGCTGCCGTCGGCCTGCGCAACCGACGGATCGATAAACTCGCGAAAGATGTCGCGTGGTTTCTTGTGCAAAATGTTACCGAGCACGTTCAGACGGCCGCGGTGGGCCATTCCCAGCACGATTTCTTTGACGCCGTCTTCGGCGGCTTTCTCGATGGCGACGTCCATTAGAGCAATCAGGCTTTCCGCGCCTTCCAAGGAGAAGCTTTTCGCGCCGAGGAACTTCCTTCGAATGAATTGTTCGAAGGTGTGGGCGTCGATCAGCCGGGTGAGAATTCGAACTTGCTCGTCTCGGTTGAATTCCGAACGATTCTGCGTCGGCTCCATGCGTCGCTGCAACCAATCCCTAATCCCAGGGTCATCGATGTGCATAAACTCCACGCCGATCGACCCGCAGTAGGTATTGTGAAGCTGGTGAAGAATCTCGCGCAAAGTGAAGGGTCCGCTCAGCGGCATCGACTCAGACGCGAAGAGCTTGTCCATGTGGGAGTCCGTGAATCCGAAGAATTCCGGCTCCAATCTCGCTTCGGTTAGGTTGCGTAGATTCAAAGGGTCCACGCGCGCTTTCAGGTGTCCTAGGGCGCGATACGCGCGGATCATTTCGTTGAGTTGATTTTGCAGCGTCAGAGCCGTTTGATACGACGACAATTGCTCTTGTAGGTGCCCATCCGAGGAGGTCGGGACAAGCCGGGGCGCTCGAAACACGGCCGCGGATGGACTTGTTGAATAATCCTTGTCGCCGTTCGATTGAGCGAAGTATTTTTGCCACTCGGGAGTCATAGCTGACGGGTCTGCAAGATATTGCCGGTAAAGTGCCTCGACGTAAGCCAAGTTTGCGATGTTTGTCAGCTCAGTCATTTTGAAATGTGCTTCTGTCGTGGGCGATCAAATTTTGTTGACTCGGATCTACCTTAACGAAAATCAGAACGAATTATACTCATAAATTATCCTCCAAACTTCGCTCCGTCAATGTCCATTTAAAATCGCATTATCTAGAAGGTGAACAAATATCATGCCGGAGCGGATTTCTTTACAATTGTTCACTGTGTTTTCTGAGATCGGGTCCGTTCCCCATTGTGGGACAATCTTCCGGCGCCCGGCCGAACAGCATCAAGAATTGCGACTGTTTGCCTCTGCCTTGATCAGAGAAAAACCGAATTCATCCTCGGATGAACTCACGCCCAATGAAAATATTCGCACGCCAGTCCAGTGGGAATTTCTTGCCGGAAGTCTGCTCCTCTTGATATCGCCGGGCGACTCTTTCTCCTGGTGCCGGCCGTTGGGACTTGTGGGCGCGGTCTGTGGTGCAACTATTAATTTTTTAAATAGGAATTCGAACAGTTCGTAGCTCCTAAACGCGATCGCAAAAAAATTAGCTAGCTAGTCGGCTGGAAAAGATCGCACGCCTGTCTCGGACGCGGGCATGAAACGGCAGAAGGCTGCTTCAGTTTTGAAGATGCAATACGTTAAGCCGGTGTAGTGAAAATAGGACAACGGTCACGCTCTTGTCCTGAAATTGTGACATCGAATCGAAGGGCAGTGTTTTAAGTTCTGTGTCTTTTTTAGGATTTCTCAATTGGCACAGCCTTTGCCCGTATTTTAATTTCATAAGAATCGCTCCCATCAAAACAAAACACGAAATGAGTGCGACTATCCTGATAGCGGACGACGACTCCTTGCCGCGCAAAAATCTGGCGCGAGTGTTGGAGAGCGAAGATTATCACATCTATGAGGCGGAAAACGGCGATGGTGCGATCGACGCGATCAATAAGATCGATTTCGATCTGGTGTTGAGCGATCTAAAGATGCCCGGTACCGACGGCTTGGGCGTGCTCCGTCATCTCCGCAATGTCTCACCCCAAACGATGTTCTTGCTCATGACGGGATATGCATCGGTGGATTCAGCCATCGAGGCATTTCGCATGGGGGCGCAGGATTATATATTGAAACCGGTGGTTATCGAAGATGTCCTGCAGAAAGTCAATCGCCTTTTGCAGTACAAGAGCTTAGCGTGGGAAGTCCAGATACTGCGCCGCCAGATCAACGCCAATTCCGAAGCCGCCGGCCTCATCGGCGAAAGCCGCATCATTCAAGACATATTAGCGATGATTTCAAAAGTCGCGCCGACGAGCTCTAACGTATTGATCACCGGCGAGAGCGGGGTCGGCAAGGAAGTGGTCGCCCGCACGATTCACTTGCAAAGTCCTCGGGCGAATATGGTGTTTCTACCGGTCAACTGCAGCGCGATACCGGAAACGCTTCTTGAAAGCCAACTGTTTGGGCACGTGAAAGGATCGTTTACCGGTGCCGCGAGCTCTCAAGAGGGACTCTTCCAGCGCGCTCAAGGTGGGACGATTTTTCTTGACGAGATCGGTGAACTGCCACTCAGCCTGCAGCCCAAAATTCTCCGCGTCATCGAAGACAAAGAAGTACTGCCTATTGGATCGACGCATCCGACGCGGCTAAACGTCCGCATTATCGCCTCGACAAACCGCGACCTGCAAATGGAAGTTGCGGAGGATCGATTTCGTGAAGACCTCTATTACCGACTCAATGTCATTAATATTCGTGTTCCCGGACTGAGAGAACGGCGTGAAGACATACCGTTGTTGGTGGATCACCTTATCCGACGGCACAACGCTGAAATGAAGAGAACCTACAAGGGGGCCGGCAATGCGGCGTTGAAGATTCTGATGTCGCTTCCTTGGAAGGGCAACGTGCGTGAACTCGATAATGTGATCGAGCGGGCGATGATTCTTGGCAACGGTGAATGGATCACGCCAGCGGAACTACCCCAATGGGAGGCGCCGAAAGACGAGCCTAATCTATCGGCGGGAAACAATCTGCGGATCGCCGTTCAATCTTACGAGAAAAGCCATATTGAAAACGTTCTCAAGGAGACTGCCGGAGATAAAACACGAGCGGCGCGGCTTTTAGGCGTCAGCCGCTCCTCCCTCTATCGAAAACTGGAAAGTTTGGACATTCACGCCGAGGACTGACCGGCTCTCGGCGACTGTGCCAAGGCGGACGATTTACCCAGCCGACAACCCTAGCATGATGCGAGGCGCCTCCCGTCGGCATCTACGAGCAACGCTGGAAGTTCCGTTACTCATCGAGGAATTGGCAAACATCGATGTCGCAGATTTTTCACCCGAGCACCAACACCATTTCCAGAGTGAGTATTTTCGGCGGCGCGGCTCTGCTCGTCGCGCTGGTGGCCGCTATGGCAGCGATCAACGAATCATCGTACGTCACGGAAGTCGGCGTCGCTCGCAGCCAACCGATACCCTTCAGTCATAAGCATCATGTCGGTGACGATGGCATCGATTGTCGCTACTGCCATACGTCGGTCGAGGAAAGTTCTTTCGCCGGCATCCCGCCGACAAAAACCTGCATGAATTGCCACACCCAGATTTGGGCTGACAGTCCGATCTTGGAACCCGTCAGGGAAAGTTTTCGTACGGGGAAGTCGATTCAGTGGACCCGAGTCCACAATCTCCCCGGCTTTGTCTATTTCGACCATAGCATTCATGTCCACAAGGGTATCGGCTGTTCCACTTGTCATGGCCGGGTCGATCAGATGCCGCTCATGTGGCGTGAAAACACTCTTTACATGGACTGGTGCCTCGAGTGTCACCGCGAACCGGAACGCTTCGTCCGCCCCCGAGAGTACGTGTTCAGCATGGATTATCTGCCTCCCGCGGATCAACTCGCGCTCGGCAGAAAACTGGTCCGGGAATACAAAATTCAGAAGTTGACGAGTTGTTCTACATGTCATCGATAACAGGAGAGCGCCAATGAGCGAACGGTTGATGGATTTGAATTTCATCCGACGACGACTTTCGACGGTTCGAGGCGTGGAGTACTGGCGCTGTCTGGAAGAACTGGCCGACACCGAAGATTTCAAAGAACTCCTGCAGCGAGAGTTTCCGCGGCACGCTTCCGTCTGGCTGGACTCGCTCGATCGTCGGGAATTTTTGAAGGTCATGGGCGCTTCTCTGGCTCTGGCTGGCTTGAGCGGCTGCTTGAGTTCGTCTCCGGCGCCGCCGGACGAAAAGATTGTGCCTTACGTGAGGCAGCCGGAGGAAATGATACCGGGCAAGCCGCTCTTTTTTGCCACGGCGATGCCGATCGGCGGTTTTGGCCACGGTGTTTTGGCCGAAAGTCATATGGGCCGGCCGACGAAGGTGGAAGGAAATCCTGACCATCCGGGAAGCCTCGGCGCGAGCGATGCGTTTGTACAGGCTTCGGTGTTAGGCCTTTATGATCCGGATCGTTCTCGCGTCCTCAACAATGCGGGGATGATCAGTACCTGGAACGCGTTCTTTTCCGCCGTGAACGCCGAACTTGAACCCCAGCGCCTGAATCAAGGCGCCGGACTGCGTATTTTGACCGAGACGGTAACTTCTCCGACTTTGGCTTATCAGCTGAAAGAGTTGTTGAAAAAATTTCCCAGAGCAAAGTGGCATCAATACGAACCCGCCGGGCGGGATTTCGTGCGAGAAGGTTCCCGGCTTGCCTTCGGCGAGGTCGTCGAGTCGCTTTATCGCTTCGACAAGGCCGAGGTCGTCCTATCGATAGACGCCGATTTTCTCTTTGCTGGCCCCGCCAATGTGCGCTATGCGCGCGACTTTGCCGACAAGCGGCGCGTCAATGGGAAGAACGAGATGAACCGGCTCTACGTCGTCGAAAGCACGCCAACGATTAGCGGGTCGATGGCCGATCACCGGCTCGCTCTTCGGCCGAGTGAAGTCGAGAGCTTCACTAAAGCCGTTGCAAGAGGTCTGGGCGTTCAGCTCCCACCGGAGGAATCGGCTCCTTCCACTCGCTACGATAAGTGGGCGCAAGCGCTGGTTCGCGATCTGCAGCGCCATCGTGGCAGCAGCATCGTTGTAGCCGGAGACCAACAGTCTTCCGGGGTGCATGCGTTGGCGCACGCGATGAATCAAGCGCTTGGCAACGTCGGAACGACCGTGATTTATACCGATCCCGTCGAAGCGCAACCGATCAACCAGACGGAATCGATTCGCGATCTCGTCCGCGACATGGAAGCCAATTTGGTTCAGGTGCTGATCATGATCGGCGGTAACCCGGTCTACACGGCGCCGGCGGATCTCAATTTTGCCGGCAATCTCGCTAAGGCGAATTTTAGCATTCACTTATCGTTGTACGAAGACGAGACCTCGGCGTTGTGTCATTGGCACGTCCCGGAGGCGCACTATCTGGAATCCTGGAGCGACGTGCGCGCTTACGACGGCACGGTAACGATCATTCAACCGTTGATTGCGCCACTGTACGGCGGTCGCACCGCGCATGAAGTTGTTGCGGCGCTGGCGGGCCAGCCGGGGCGATCGAGCTACGAGATCGTGCGGGATTACTGGAAACAGCAGGGTGGAGCGAAGAATTTCGAGCTGTTTTGGCGAACCGCGCTCCACGACGGCGTGATTGCCGGAAGCGCGGCGCCGGCCAGGCACGTCTCGTTGAAACGAGATCTCCATTCGGGATTCGCCTCTGGCAAAGAACAAGAAAAAAAGCCACCCGGTTTTGCCGACGGAAATCGGCGGGGTGTGGAAATTGTGTTTCGGCCCGACCCGACGATTTTCGACGGTCGTTTCGCTAACAACGGCTGGCTGCAGGAACTACCGAAGCCTCTTACCAAGCTTACCTGGGACAACGCCATTTTTTTTAGCCCGCTGACGGCGGAGCGATTCGGTCTCAACTATCGGGTTGGAACGACCGGTGGCGAGCATGGCACTATCCATAGCGACACGGTGGAGCTCCAATATAAAGGACGCAAGCTGCGGGGCGTTGCGTGGATTCTACCGGGGCAACCCAACGACTGCGTTACCGTACACCTGGGATACGGCCGCACGCGAGCGGGACGGGTTGGAAACGGCACCGGATTTAACGCTTATGCATTGCGCACCTCGGATGCTCCCTGGCACGGTTCGGGCGTCGAGATCCGCAAAACGGGCGATCAATACCCGCTCGCCTGCACACAGTTCCACCAACTCATGGAAGGGCGTCAGCTGGTTCGAGTCGGCACTCTTGACGCATACCACAAGAATCCGAATTTCGTCCGCGAAATGGCCGAGGAAGAAGCGTCGTCCCAGAGTCTCTATCCGGGCTTCAAATATGAAGGATACGCTTGGGGCATGGCGATCGACATCAACTCCTGCATCGGCTGTAACGCCTGCGTGGTTGCATGCGAAGCGGAAAACAACGGCCCCATTGTGGGAAAAAGCGAGGTCCTGCGCGGGCGGGAGATGCATTGGATCCGCATCGACCGCTATTACAAGGGCGATCTAGATAAGCCGGAGACGTACCATCAACCGGTGCCGTGCATGCAATGCGAGAACGCACCATGCGAGCTGGTCTGTCCGGTCCACGCCACAACCCATAGTCACGAGGGCCTCAACGACATGACTTACAACCGCTGCGTCGGAACCCGCTATTGCTCGAACAACTGCCCCTACAAGGTACGGCGTTTCAATTTCTTCGAGTACGCAGACTTCAAAACGCCGAGTCTAAAACCGTTACATAATCCCAATGTTACGGTGCGCTCCCGCGGTGTGATGGAAAAGTGCACCTATTGTGTGCAGCGAATCAACGCCAAGAAAACTGACGCCGAAAAAGAAGATCGCCGGGTCCGCGATGGTGAAATCCTGACGGCGTGCCAGCAGGCTTGTCCTACGCAGGCGATTGTGTTTGGCGACATCAATGACCCAAACAGTCGCGTTGCCAACTTAAAAGCCGGGTCATTGAATTACGGACTTCTCGCTGAATTGAACACAAAACCGCGAACCACGTATCAGGCGAAGCTTAGAAACCCCAATCCGGAGATTGAAAAGACTTAGCTTATGGAATCAGAGCCGACCAAAGAATCCGCAGAGGCCCAAGATTCTTTGCCGCTCATCGAACCGGGCCATACTTTCGCCTCAATTACCGACAAGATTAGCGCCATTGTCCTGACGAGTCGGACGCCCCGGTTCTGGTATATCGGCTTCGGGTTGTCTTTCATTTTGGTACTGGTCCTTCTGTATTGCATCGCTGCCCTGGTCGCGGTTGGCGTCGGCCTATTTGGTATCATGATTCCGGTTGCCTGGGGATTCGCCATCGTGAATTTCGTCTGGTGGATCGGCATCGGCCATGCCGGCACCTTGATCTCGGCCATTTTGTTATTGCTGCGCCAGAAGTGGCGGCAGTCGATCAACCGCTTCGCCGAGGCGATGACGCTGTTCGCCGTTGCCTGTGCCGGACTATTTCCGCTGATTCACCTGGGGCGCCCATGGTTTGCTTACTGGTTGTTTCCGTACCCCAGCACCATGGGAATCCAGCCTCAGTTTCGGAGCCCCCTAGTGTGGGACGTGTTTGCCGTCTCGACTTATTTTACCGTGTCGCTGCTCTTCTGGTTTCTTGGACTGATCCCGGATCTTGCAACCTTGCGCGACCGGGCGCGCGGGCGGGTGCCGCGCTTCATCTACGGTATGCTGGCGATGGGCTGGCGCGGTTCGGCGATTCACTGGTATCGCTACGAGATGGCGTATTTGCTCTTGGCCGGTTTAGCGACGCCACTGATCATTTCGGTTCACACCGTGGTCAGCTTTGACTTTGCCGTGGCTCTCGTTCCCGGCTGGCATTCGACTATATTTCCTCCCTATTTCGTCGCCGGGGCGATCTATTCCGGATTTGCCATGGTTTTGACCATTGCGATTCCGCTGCGCAAGCTCTACGGGCTCGAAGATTTTATCACGCTCCGCCACTTGAGAAATATGGGCATCGTCATGCTCGCGACCGGGATGGTGGTTGCTTACGGCTACCTGATGGAAACCTTCTTTGCCTGGTATAGCGGCGATATTTTCGAAAAATACATGATGCTCAACCGCATGTTTGGCCCCTATGGCTGGATGTATTGGCTGCTGATCCTGTTTAACATTTTGATACCTCAGGCGCTTTGGATCGCCAAGGTGCGCACCCACCCCGTCGTGTTATTTCTCATCTCGATTTCAGTGAATATCGGCATGTGGCTGGAAAGGTACGTGATTGTAGTGGTGAGCCTGTCGCGCGACTTCATGCCGTCCGCCTGGGGAATGTATTCGGGCACGATCGTCGACTATGCCGTCCTTGCCGGTTCCATCGGGCTTTTTGTCTGCCTGTTATTTCTTTTCATCCGCGTTCTGCCGATGATCTCGATCTTCGAAATGCGCGGTCTGGTCCACGAGGAGGAGGTCAAGAACGTTTAACGAACGCTGCGCAAGGTTAACCGCTTTTATGGAAAGAATTCTATGTATGGCCTAATCGCGGAGTTCGATAATCCCGAGGCCCTGGTTGGCGCAGCGCACCGGGCCTTTGCGGAAGGATTTCGCAAGATGGACGCCTATTCGCCGTTTCCTGTCGAAGGACTGGCGGAAGCGCTTGGCTTTCATCGGACACGCGTCCCGCTCATCGTACTGACCGGCGGGATCCTCGGATGTCTCGGCGGATTTTTTTTACAATATTGGCTTGCCGTCATCGACTATCCGATTAACGTGGGCGGCAGGCCGCTCAACAGTTGGCCGTCTTTCATTCCCGTGACTTTTGAGCTGACGATTCTCATAGCGGCCCTGTCGGCTTTCTTTGGCGTGCTGGCGCTTAACGGCTTGCCGATGCCCTATCACCCGGTTTTCAATGTGGAACGGTTCGAGCTGGCGAGCCGCAATCGATTTTTTCTCTTGATCGAGGCCGCCGATCCGAGGTTCGATTCGGCAGGTACGCGGAGATTCCTCGAAAACATCGGATCTCATGGAGTTTATGAAGTCGAGCCCTGACAAATGAGACGAGGAATTTTTCGCATACTCAAACGGTGGGGGTGGGTCGCGATTTGCTTTGGGTTGCTGGCGTGCCAGCAAAAGATGGCGGACCAGCCGAGATATAAACCGCTGGCCAAAAGCGACCTATTCGAGGACGAGCGAGCCGCGCGGCCGCTCGTCGAGGGAACGGTAGCGCGGGGCCATCTGCGCGCCAACGAGCCATTCGAGACGGGAAAAATCAACGGCAAGCTGGCGGAAACTTTTCCGTTCGCCATCGACCGGCAGCTCTTAATGCGCGGGCGGGAGCGCTACAACATTTTCTGTTCGCCCTGTCACGATCAAGTCGGCAACGGTCAAGGGATGATCGTCAGGCGAGGATATCGTCCACCGCCTTCTTATCACATCGACCGCTTGCGGACCGCTCCGCCGGGACATTTTTTCGACATCATTACCCGTGGCTTCGGCTCCATGCCCGATCATGCGGAACAAATTCCACCGCGTGACCGCTGGGCAATCGTCGCCTATATCCGGGCGCTGCAACTGAGCCAGAACGCCACGCTCGGCGACGTGCCGGAGAAGGAACGTAGTTCGTTGCTGAAGAAGGGAAAATGAACAATTTGGACGCGCAATTGACTGACCTGGAACCGATGATGAAACGATCCTTCGGGATCGGAGTCATCGCCCTCGCACTCTGTCTAATCGGTGCTTATTTCGACCGCCCGCAGTTCTTCCGCTCCTATTTGATGGCGTATGTATTTTGGCTCGGTATTCCAGTCGGCTGTTTTGGCATACTGATGATTCACCACCTGGTGGGGGGAACGTGGGGATTTGTCATTCAACGCCCGCTCGAAGCCGCAATTCGGACCTTCCCCGTGATGGCGCTGCTTTTTTTGTCGATCTTCTTCGGTCTTCCTGATTTGTATGTCTGGGCGCGTCCGGAGGCCGTAGCGCAGGATCACATCCTGCAACAGAAAAGCGCCTATCTCAACGCAACATCTTTTAGTTTTCGCGCCGCTTTGTATTTTGCGATCTGGATTTTGGTCGGCACTTTGCTGACCAGGTGGTCGCGAGAGCAGGACCGCACTGCCAATACCTCGCTCGTCGAGCGGCTGCAAAATCTCAGCGGCCCGGGGCTCGTCCTGTATGGTTTGACCGTGACGTTCTCGGCGATTGATTGGCTGATGTCGCTGGAACCCCGATGGTACTCGACGATCTACGGCATGATCTTCATGGTCAGCCACGGATTGGTCGCTTTCGCCTTTGTCATCGGGACAGCTTATTTTTTGTCGCGTCGAGAACCGTTGTCCGAAGTGATGGCGCCGTGGGTGTTTCAGGATTTGGGAAACTTGCTGCTCGCGTTCGTCATGCTCTGGGCCTACACCTCTTTTTCGCAGTTTTTGCTTATATGGGTGGAGAATCTCAGCACGGAGATCCCCTGGTATCTCCACCGGACGATGGGAGGCTGGGGAGCCATCGCCGTGGCTCTACTGGTGCTTCAGTTTGCTTTGCCGTTCCTACTGTTGCTGTCGCGAGCGGTGAAGCGCAAGGCGGCGACTCTCTGCGGCGTGGCCGTCATGATCGGACTCATGCATTGGGTTGAGCTTTTTTGGTTCGTAGCGCCGACGTTTCATCCTCAGGGACTCAGCATCCATTGGACGAGTGTCGTCGCGCCCATCGCGATCGGAGGAATTTGGTTTTCAGCATTTCTCTGGCAGCTGCAGGGGCATTCTTTGCTTCCGTTCCGCGATCCGCGATTTGTCGCCATCATGGAAGAAAAGGGCGTGTAAATTTGGATCAATCAAACGTTCCTTCAAAAACAGCGGAGGCGGGCCATGAGCTCAGCGACCTGAGCGCAAAAAACGTCGCCTTGTTCGGAATTATATTAGCGGTGATAATTGTTGCCGCCGTTCTCGTCACGGCTGCGCTCTTTCGCCACTTTTACACTGTAGAGACAACGAGTCAGGTAGCTCCGAGCCCGCTTTCGTACAGCCGCGAACCGACGCCGGGACCCAAGCTTTCGGTGAATCCCGGTCAGGATTTGCAAACCATGAGGGCGGCGGAAGATGCAGCCCTCAAGAGTTACGAATGGGTCGATCGAGAAAAGGGGATCGTGCGCATTCCCGTTTCCCGGGCCCTAGAAATCCTCGCGCGGAAGGGTCTACCTGCCCGGCCACAAGAGAGTGGAAAAACCATTGAGGAAAAACCGCAGGGCAGAAGAAACAAAGCTGCACAAGGAAATCAGCGATGATCGACAAAACGGTTAACGCAATTCCGAGACCGCAAGCGCAAAGCCGCTTGCCGTTCATTCAAAGCTCGAAGTTTCGCTCTTCACGCGGGATTTTAAACTTGGCCCTTCCGCTGGTTGTGATTCTCTCCGGCGGAGCATGGGCGCATGATAGTACGAGGCCGGCCGCGCTGCGCGATGTCGCCTTTGATCAGAAATTAAACCAGCAGGTACCGCTCGGCCTGGCCTTTCGCGACGAGAGCGGAAAAACCGTTCAGCTTGCGGACTACATCAAGCAAAAACCCGTCATCCTCACGGTTGTTTATTACAAGTGCCGCGATCTTTGCCCGCTGCTGTTGGATGGGGTCGTAAGATCGCTACGGGCGCTTTCCTTTGACGCCGGCAACCAGTTCGATCTAATCACACTGAGCATCGATGCGCATGATAGCCCGGCCCTCGCCGCGGCCAAAAAGAAAGATATCATTGATCAGTACTCGAGGCCTGGCGCCGCAGCGGGATGGCATTTTCTCACGGGCGATGAAGCCGAGATCCAAAAACTCACCCAGTCCGTCGGGTTCCACTACACTTACGACCCTCACACGGGCGAGTTTGCCCATGCCACCGGCATGGTGCTTCTGACGCCGAAAGGAAGAACCGCGCGATACTATTACGGCATCGATTTTTCTCCGCGCGATTTGCGTTTAGGCCTCATTGAGGCCGCCGCCGGTAAGATCGGCTCGCCGATCGACCAGCTCCTGCTCTTTTGCTACCACTATGATCCGGTTACGGGAAAGT
>Ga0137370_10000875_pt1 | contig 11943 bp, 10 predicted proteins | sample SagtaG_11_FD_104920 | JGI IMG/M metagenome (GOLD analysis project Ga0137370, IMG submission 104920) | Vadose zone soil microbial communities from Sagehorn Ranch, Mendocino, California, USA - Sage1_R_20_16 metaG | ecosystem: Environmental > Terrestrial > Soil > Vadose zone | place: USA... | reverse complement strand
TCCTTCCGGATAGTTCTCGATAACGAGTTTCACGGGATCGAGGACGGCGATCCTGCGCGGGGCGACCGCGTTCAGGTGCTCGCGCATGCAGTCCTCGAGAACCGAGAAATCGATCCACGAGTCGGCCTTCGCTACGCCGATTCGCTCGGCGAAGAGACGAAAGCCCTCGGGGGTGAAGCCTCGCCGGCGCGCACCGACGAGCGTGGGCATGCGCGGGTCATCCCAGCCGTCCACGTGCTTTTCCTCGACCAGCTGGATCAACTTCCGCTTGGACAACACGACGTGTGTGAGATTGAGCCGCGCGAACTCGATCTGTTGCGGCAGCGGCCGCTGTAAGAGACCCGGCCTCTTCACGCCGTCGTATCCGGTCCAGTCCTCGGCGATGCGCTCGTTGAACCATTCGTAGAGCGGCCGGTGGTCTTCGAACTCGAGCGTGCAGATCGAGTGCGTGATGTTCTCGAGCGCGTCCGACACGCCGTGCGCCCAGTCGTAGGTGGGATAGATGCACCAGTTCTCGCCGGTGCGGTGGTGCGCGGCGTGGCGGATGCGATACATGGCCGGGTCGCGCAGGTTGATGTTGGGCGAGGCCATGTCGATCTTCGCGCGCAACACGTGCTCGCCGTCGGCGAACTTGCCCAGGCGCATCTCGCGAAAGAGCTTCAGGTTCTCCTCGACTCCGCGCTCGCGGTAGGGGCTGTTTTTGCCGGGTTCGGTGAGCGTGCCGCGAAGCGCGCGCATCTGATCGGCGGAGAGGCTGTCCACGTAGGCGTGACCGCGGCGCACCAGTTCTTCGGCGAACTGGTACAGATACTCGAAGTAGTCGGAGGCGTAGTACTCGTTTCTGCTCCCGCCCGGATCGTCCCAGGAGAAGCCGAGCCAGCTCACCGCGTCGCGGATGGAATCGACGTATTCCGTTTCCTCTTTCGCGGGATTGGTGTCGTCGAAGCGCAGGTGGCAGGCACCGCCGTAGTCGTGCGCAAGGCCGAAGTTGAGGCAAATCGACTTGGCGTGGCCGTAGTGAAGATAGCCGTTGGGTTCCGGTGGAAAACGCGTGCGGATCTTCGCCGGATCGGGCGGCGCGTTGTGGAGCGAGAGCACGGAGCCTGGCTTGCCGTTCCACCTGCGCTTGGCGTACTTGCCCGCCATCAAGTCGGCCTCGATGATCTGGCGGATGAAGTTCGAATGCGAAGCTTCCTGGTGTTTCTTGGGAGAGAGTGCGGACATGGTGCTCACGGGGTTTCGCGATTCTACCCCAGCGCTCCGCCTTGCCCCGGACGATCAGCCGGTTTTCGCCGAGGTGAACGCGAGCGCCAGACAGGTCGCCACAGCGGCGGAAAACGCCGCGGGCGCAATGAAGAAATACACCCCGCAGAGAATGGTGAATCCCAGGTAGGCCAGAAACAGCGAGCCGACAAACGGCCTGGCCGCGACCGGGTTGCTCGTCGCCAGCCCGGCCAGTTGCCACTGCAGCACGGCGAGCAGCAGCAGGGTCACGCTGAAAAGGAGGCTGAACCCGCGGTAGAACTCCCAGTGGGTGCGTCTCGCCCCCATGATGTCGAACGGGAAGGCCTGCATGGCCATGAACACCGCCGCCTGTTCCGGGTCGACCGAGGAAGCGCCCAGGGCTCCATAGGTGTGGCCGGCACAAAAAATCAGCGAGAGCATCGAGGCGATACGCAGCAGGATCGATCGTTTCATATGAACCTCGCGGTGTGAGAAAAAGTCTCCGTGCCGGGGATTCAAGCCCGGCCGGGTTCTGGATATTATGTGTTAGCATCGGCGGCACGACACGAAGCAGAGGGAGAGAGGGCACCTCTGCCGGTCTGTAGAGCCGAGTTGCTGAGATGAGTCGGGTTTCAGTGGCGGGGGCCTGCCGCTGTGAGACCATGGGTGAACTGGATGATCCGCGCCGCCGCATTTTGATCCAGGCGGGGACACATGAGCGCAATCCGCCGCGCATTCCTTGCGGGAGCGTGCGCACTGGCTTCGGGGTGCACGACTTTCTATTCTCATACGAACGAACCTCTCGGCTCGCGCCCTCCCGCGCCGGAGGCCGGCCGCGCCTCGCTCGCGGTGACCGCGGAGCGCGGCAACCCGAAGGTGCTGGTGATGCTGGCGCTCTCGGGCGGCGGCTCGCGCGCCGCCTATTTCTCCGCCGCGGTGATGCTCAAGCTCCAGAAGCTGTTTCCGGAGCGCGACCTGCTGCGCGAGGTGGACGTGCTCTCTTCCGTGTCGGGCGGCTCGATGACCGCGGCCTACTACGCGATCTCGAAGGACGCGCGCATCGACGACGGCGCGCTCGCCGCGGCGGTCGCGCCGCCCCCGCGGGGAGAGCCGGTCGCCGCTGACAAGCTGCGACGGGAGCCGGACGGCTCGCTCGCTTGCTCGGCGGCGCTCAGCCCGGCCGAGGAGCGGAAGCTCAACGCGCGCGCAGATCCCCATCGCGCGCGCAGGGTCGTGGACCTGTGCCGGCAGGCGGGCGTCGCCTCGGATCGTATCTGGGACGAGGCCACGGTCAAGGACCTGATGACCCGCGACTACGTGTGGCGCTGGATCGGCAACTGGTTCTGGCCGACGAACATCCTCAAATACTGGCTTACCGCCTTCGACCGATCCGACCTCATGGCGCAGACCTTCGCCGACAATCTCTACGACGTCGCGATCATCGGCCGCGATCTGACCTTCGCCGAGCTCAACCCGGAACGCCCGTACCTGATCATCAATTCGACGAATGCCACGGGCGGCTACAGCGCCGGGGCCGGCGGAGACGGGCTTCCGTTCGGCTCGGTGTTTACGTTCACCACCGAGGATTTTCGCGACCGCATCGGCTCCGATCTCTCGACCTACTCGGTGGCGCGCGCGGTCATGGCCTCGGCGTCCTTTCCCGTCGTGTTCGCGAGCATGACGCTGCGGGACTATCGTCCGCAGCCCGGCAAGGACAAGCGGTACGTGCACGTGTTCGACGGCGGCAACTCGGACAACCTGGGTCTCGCGACGCTCAAGCGCGTGCTGCTCGAGGCGGCGCTCGACGGAAGGATCGCGAACTATGATCGAGTCGTGGTCATCTCGATCGACGCTTTCACCCGGCCGGCCGGGGTTCCCAGCGTCGATCCGGATTCGCGCGGCGATTTCTTCAGCTTCTTCCTCGACACCAACCTGTCCTCCGCGATCGATTCGCTGTTGCAGGCAAACCGGGCCAACAACCTGGACCAGTTCCGCAACCGGACATTTACCTGGAAGGAATGCGACGTCGGGCTGCGCACCTTCCCGACGCAGCTGTGCGACGCGATAGAGAAGCTGGGCAGCTCCCTCGACGGCCGGCTCGGCCTCGCGAAGCGCCTGGTTTTCTATCACATCGGTTTCGACGATGCCGGCGACGCGCAGATCGACGACGTCGACAAGGACGGGAACCTCGTGAAAATCAGGCTCACCGAACGCCTCGACCGAATCCCGACCTCCCTGAAAATCTCCGACCCGGATCGGAGCGCGATCGACGCCGCAGTGGAGCTGATCGTGAACGACCGCAACGATTGTCTTCGCGCGATCCGGGACATCGTCGGCGGGTCGGGCTCGAGCGCGGAGACGGCGCACAAGACTTGCCAGGATGCCGAGCCTGAGGCGAGGGCGGGCGCACGCAGGTAGCGCCGGTATCAATCGCGAGCCGCAGCTGCCGGAACTCGCATGTCGCGACGCATCGCCTGGCGCAGCTTTGGCTACGAGAACTTCGCCGTCGATCCCGGCCGCCCTTCTTTTCGCGCCGGCCGGGCGAGGGCTTGGGTATGATTCGATACCCCGGCGAAGATGTCCAATGCTCGCGCGCACACTCCTCCTTGCCTCTGCCGCAGCTCTGCCGCTCGCCGCGCCCGCGCAGCCCCTCTGGCCGAGCCACACGGTGCGCATCATCGCGACGAGCCCGCCGGGAGGATCGGTGGATTTCCTCGCGCGCGCGCTCGCCGAGGACTTCAGCAGGACCTTCGGCGGGCCGTTCGTGGTGGAGAGCCGGCCGGGGGCGAACGGCAATATCGGCGTGGACCTGGTTGTAAAGGCGCCCGCGGACGGCCACATGCTCTTCGTCGCGCCGCCGGGGCCGTTCTCGATCAACGCCCACCTGATGAGTTTCATCCCCTTCAATCCGGCGGCCGACATCGCGCCCGTGGCGATGCTGGGCGTCGCGCCTCTCTTGCTCGTCGTGCACCCCTCGGTGCCCGCGAAAAATCTGCAGGAGCTGCTCGCCTGGATGCGCGGCGAAGGCGCCCAGGCGCACTATGCCTCGCAGGCGGTCGCCTCGAGCGGACACCTCGCGATGGAGCTGCTGAAATCGCTCGCGGGCGTCGATGTCTTGCACGTCCCCTACAAGGGGTCGGCCGCGCAGGCGACGACCGACCTTCTCGCGGGCCGCGTTGCGATGAGCTTCGTCAACACCAGCACGACTCTGCAGTATCTCCGCGAGGGCCGCTTGCGAGCGATCGCCGTGGCGGAGTTGAAGCGCATAGCCGCGGCCCCCGAGGTTCCCACGCTCGCCGAGTCGGGCCTGCCGGGGTTCGAGGCGACGCCGTGGCTGGGCCTGGGCGCGCGCTCGGGCACTTCGCGCGACATCGTCCATAGGCTGAACGAGCGCGCGTCGCGCGCGCTCGCGCACGCGGAGGTGGCGCGCCGCATGGCGAACCTCGGCATCGAGGCGCGTCCGATGAGCTCCGAGCAGTTCGTCGAGTTCGTTCGCGCGGAGACGGGAAAATGGGCGGACATCATCCGCCGCTCGGGAGCGAAGGCGGAGTAGGCATGGCCAAGAACCTCACGCATCTCTCCGCGATCGAGCTCGCTCGGCTCATCCGCACGAAAAAGGCGAGCCCGGTCGAAGTGACCGAGGCGCATCTCGCTGCGATCGCAAGAATCAACCCCGCCGTCAACGCTTTCTGCACCGTCGCCGCGGACAAGGCGCTCGCCTGGGCGCGCGAAGCCGAGAAGGCGATCAAGCAGCGCGCGAGACTCGGGCCCCTTCACGGCGTTCCGGTCGCGATCAAGGACCTCACGCCTACTGCGGGAATACGCACGACCTGGGGTTCGACCTTGTTTCGCGACCATGTGCCCACCGAGGACGCGGAGGTCGTCCGGCGGCTGAAAGCGGCCGGGGCGATCGTTCTCGGCAAGACCAACACGCCCGAGTTCGGCGCGGGCGCGAACACCGTGAACAAGGTCTTCGGCGCGACGCGCAATCCCTGGAACACGGCTCTCTCGGCCTCGGGTTCGACCGGAGGGGGAGCGGCGGCGCTCGCCGCGCGCATTGCGCCCCTTGCCGAGGGGACCGACTTCGGAGGTTCCTTGCGCACGCCCGCGGCCTTCTGCGGAGTGGTCGGCCTTCGCACCACCGCAGGGCTGGTTGCCAAGCATCCGGCTGCGATGCCCTGGCACGATCAGAGCGTGGCGGGGCCGATGGCGCGCTCGGCGGAGGATTGCGCGCTTTTGCTCGACGCGATGACCGGACTCTCGGGGAAATCGCCGCTCTCGGCTCCCTCGCCGTGGAAGAGCGCGCGCGAGCGGCTCGCCAAGGCGAGGAGCTTGCGGGGTTTTCGCCTCGCCTACGCGCCGGACATCGCCGGAATCGGCGTTGACGGCGAGATCGAGCGCATGTGCCGGGCCGCGGCCTGCGACCTGCGCTCCGAGGGCGCGACGGTCGAGGAGATCGAGGTCAACCTGTCGGACGGGCGCGACGCGTTTCTCGCGCTGCGCGGACAAGCGATGGTGGGCAATCATTTCGACCGGCTGGAGCGCATCGGCGAGCTGGGCGACAATCTCGCCGGCAACATTCGCGCGGGGCTCGCACTCACGGTGAGCGAGATCGCGCGCGCTGAGCGCAAGCGCGCCGAGATCTGGCACCGCTGGCGCGCGCTCCTCGAGCAGTACGACTTCGTCCTCACGCCGACCGCGCCGGTGCCGCCGTTTCCCGTGGAGAAGAACTATCCCGACGTGGTCGAGGGCAGGAAGCTGCAGAACTACATAGACTGGATCGGCCCCACGTTCCTCGTGTCGCTCGCGGCGCTGCCCGCGGCGAGCGTGCCCGCGGGCCTGACCTCGGCGAAGCTGCCCGTCGGCCTGCAGATCGTCGGCCCGAGATTCTCGGAGCCCGCGATCCTGACCGTGGCGAAATTCGTCGAAGCTGAACATCCGATCGGGCTTCCGCCGAACTGCGCCTGAGTTCGTTGCTCGGCGTGTGCACTTTTTCACGGCGGAATAGTCCCTATGAATCTCTGACTTCACCCAGCCGTCACACGGCGCGAATACCTTGGGTTGGAAAGGAGGTGCTCATCGTGAACGTGCGAAATATCCTGGTGGTTCTGGTGGCACCTGTCTTGGCTTGGATCGTCGTTTCCTGCGGCGGCGGGGGGGGATCCGATCCGACGAGCTTCACCGTCAGGGGAAATGTCACGCGCACCAGGGCACCGGTGACGCTTAAGCTCAACGGCGGAGGCGACATCCAGATGGCGGCTGCCGGCCCCTTCGCTTTCGCAACTCCACTTGACGCCGGCAGCGCGTTCAACCTTCAGGTGATCGCCCCGAACCAAAAGTGCGCGGTCGCCTTCGGCGCGGGCACTGCGGGAACCACGAGTACCAGCAACGTAGAGGTCGACTGTGTAGCGCCTACCACGGAGGTGATCGTCCAGACTGCGCGGTTGACCGGCGCGCAGGAAGTCCCGCCTGTCGCCGCAACGGGAATCGGCGTCGGCGGGGTGATCGTCGATCCTAACAACAACAACTTTATCACCGGTGGCATTACCTTCAGCGGCCTCACAGGAGCCCCGACCGACGCGAGCATCTATAGCGCGGCGCCCGGCGCGGACAGCACGACGCCCATCATCACCTTGGATTTGGCCACCGACAACGCCAGCGCCACCATCCCGGCAGGCCGGGTCCTCAACGATCTGACCGACCTGCTCGCCGGCAAGCTCTACTTCAACATCAAGACGGCGAACAATCCGAACGGCGAGATCCGCGGCCAGATCAACCTGCAGGGCGGCGTGTTCGCGGGGCTGCGCGTCATGAACGCCGGCCAGCAGCTCACGCCGCCGTCGAACAGCACGGCCACCGGCGTTGGAACGCTGCTGGTGGACGCGGCGACCCGCCTCATCCTTATTTCCTATATGACCCACAACGTGGCCAACGCCACCTTCGCGGATATCCATACGAGCCCGGGCCCGGTCGGCCACGCAACGGTCGGAGATCCCATCGTCAATTTCATCCTCAAGACGGGAATCGCCTATGCGCCCGCAGGAGCGCATATGACCCCGGACAACATGCTGGATTTCGGCGCGGACTATCTCTACTTCAGCATCCGCAGCGCGGCGCACCCCGAGGGCGACATCCGCGGAGATATCTCGCGCTTTCAGTAGGGGCGTCGGGCAAGGCGCGGTTTCGGGTTCGCGCGCCGCGTCGCGCTTGTAACACAAATCCTCTGCTTTCAAGGCGGAATAATTCCGCTGAGCCTCTGTTTACACGTCAGCCGTCACACGGATGGCGCGGGTTCCGAGGTAGCAGCGAACCGCGGCATCGCAAAATCCTTCGAGAGGAGATGTTTATGATGAACTTCCGAAACGTCTTGGTAGGCTTGATCGCATCTGCCGTCCTGGCCGGGATCGCGGTTTCCTGCGGCGGGGGCAGCGGGGGATACGATAATACTCCGGCTGCCCCGGCCGCTGTCGCGTCGGGTACGGGCCGCGGCGCGCTCGTGGTCGATGCGACGACGAGGGATATAACCGGCGGCCTCAGCTTCAAAGGTCTTTCCGGTACATTGACGAGCGCGGGCATCTATCAGGCTGCCGCAGGTCAGAACGCGGCGACTCCCATCATCAACCTGACTGTGGATCGCGTCAACGCCGTCGTGCCGGCCGGTACGCCCGCGCTGACCGTGGACCAGTTCAACGCGCTGCAGGCGGGCAATCTGTATTTCCTGATCAAGACCTCGACCTTCCCCAATGGCGAAATCCGCGGCCAGATCACCGGAATGACCAACCTGGTCGCGGGTCTCGCCCCGTCGATCGATGCCGCACAGGAGGGAGGGACGGTCGTGTCGAGCGGTACGGGCCGCGGCGTGTTCGTGGTGGATTCGAGCACGCGACTGATCATGGCCGGGCTCATGACATACGCCAACCTTAACAACCCCAACAACCTTCTCAACCCCGCGACTGCGGCGCATATCCACAGCTCGGCGCAGAACAATGGCGTCAGGGTGAACTTCCTGCCGCCGCTGGCGACTCTCGCCACTCCAAGCGACCCAGATACCGCCATAAGCTCAACGGACTTGACCGACTTTAACAACGGCAACCTCTACTTTAACGTTCATACAGGTTCGTACCCCGGTGGCGAGATTCGCGGCGCGATCGTGCTGACGACCACGCAGCAGCAGGTGGTGCGCTCGGCGACCCTGGACACGACGCAGGTAGTTCCATAGAAACCACGGGAGCTCCGCGGTTGCGCTCGGCTGCCGCGGTGGCGATTCTCCTCCTCGCCGGCTGCGGAGCGGGCAGCGGCGAAGGTCTGGATGAGAACGGAGTGCCCTTAGGACAGGCGTCGGCCCCCGCCTGCAAGAGCGCCGGGACTCCGCCGGAGACGCCGCCCCAGCCGGGCGCTCCGCTCGAACCGACCTTGGCGTCGATCCAGGCCAATGTTTTCTCCCCCACCTGCGCCGTTTCCGGCTGCCACGGGGGAACCGCGGCGCAGCAGGGAATGAGGCTCGATCCCGGTTTCAGCGCCGGAAATCTGATTTGCGTTCTCGTTCCTCGGGATCCGTCCAAAATCCGCGTAATCCCCGGGGACCCCAACAACAGCTTCATCATCCAGAAACTCGAAGGCAAACCGATACCGCTCTTGGGCGATCAAATGCCGCAGGGTGGTCAGCCTCTTCCGCAGTCGACGATCGATGTGATCCGGCAGTGGATACAGAACGGAGCGTCGCAGTGATTTCTCTATGACATACCTGCTGATTCCCATGAAAACCTCAACGATAATCGCGGCGATACTCGCCGCAGTCTTGCTCGCTCCCGCCGCCTCGCGCGCCGAGCCCTATCTTGCGGTGCGCACCGGTTTCAAATGCAATGTGTGCCACGTCAATCCCACGGGCGGCGGCAAGCGCACCGAGTTCGGCAGCATCTACGGCCAGACGACGCTTCCCGCGGCGTACCTCGATCCGTCGACCGGCAAAACCGCGCCGGCTCCGCAAGGGGGCTCGCAACCGGAGCTGTGGACCGGGAAACTCAACGATCGTTTCGCGGTCGGCGCCGACCTGCGAGCGAACGCCCAGACCACGCTGATCCCGCACACGACCGACACCTACGCATTCGATCCGATCCGCGCCCAGGCTTACCTCGAAATCAAGCCCATCGTCGATCGCCTGACGATTTATCTGGACGAGCATGTCTCGCCCGGCGCGGCGACCAACCGCGAGACTTACGCCATGCTCTGGTTCGCGAACCGGACCGCCTACGTAAAGGCCGGCCGGATGTTCATTCCCTTCGGGCTGCGCATCGAGGACGACACGGCCTTTGTCCGCCAAGCGACGGGAACGAGCTTCAATTCATCCGACGACGGCGTCGAAGGAGGCGTGGAGCTCGGGCCGTGGTCCGCCCATATCGCCGTGACGAACGGCGCAGGCGGCGGCACGGAGACCAACCGCGGCAAGGAGTTCACCGCGCTCGTCAACTACGTGGAGTCCGCCTGGCGCGTGGGTTTGAGCTCGAGCACGAATTTCAATGGCAATGCGGATCGCCGCATGCAGAGCGGTTTCGCGGGACTGCGCACTGGCATCGTAAGCTGGCTCGCGTCGGGAATTTACAGCACCGAGGACGGAACCTCGAGCGGGCGCTTGAAGCAATGGGCGACGCTCGTCGAAGGCAACGTCGAAGTCGCCAAGGGCCACAACCTGAAGCTCACTTACGAGTACTACGATCCCAACGCCGACGTGAAAGAGGACCAGCGCGAGCGCTACAGCGTGCTGTGGGAGTACATGCCGTTCCAGTTTACGCAGTTCCGGTTCGGCGCGCGCAAGAGCAACGGCGTTCCGCAGAGCAATGCCCAGAATGCGACCGAGGTCTTCCTGCAGTGGCACGCGTTCTTCTGAACGCGGCGTCGGATAGAACGACCCCTCCACTCCGACGTCTTTAAAAAAAGCGTCTTCAAAAAGCGACGTCGCCAAAAAGCGACGTCCTCAATCGGCGACGCTCGCAAGAGCGAAACCTTCGCCTCCCGTCCGCCTTTCGCGCTACGACGAAATCGTCGGACTCTCCGTTGGAACTAGAGCGCGTAATTTTCTTGAACGGAAAATTTGCTTTCATAGCTGCGCAGGACAGCTACATCTTGTCTCTCGCGCCGCGTCGGCTGCAATTCTCGAGAGGCGCCAATGGAAAACGTTTCGAAAGGAGAGTCATGTCACCTGCCAGATATCTCGTGCGCATCGGGGCTGCTTCCCTGATGCTTCTTCTCGCCGCCTGCGGCGCCGGCAGCGGCGACGGCATGGATCAGAACGGCCAGCCCTTACCATCGGTAGGCGGCGGCGGTGGTGACGCCCCGCCGATTCCGGACCTTATGCCGACCCTCGATTCCATCCAGGCGAAGGTTTTCACTCCCACCTGCGCAGTCTCCGGCTGCCACAGCGGCGCCGACGCGCCGCAAGGCCTCCAGCTCGAGCAGGGACTCAGCGCCAGAAATCTCATCAACGTCCCGAGTCCCCGTGATTCCCATCTGCTCCGCGTGATCCCCGGCAATCCCGACGGGAGCTTCATCATCCAGAAGCTCGAAGGCACGCAGACTCTCGGCCAGCGCATGCCGCGCGGCGGGCCTTTTCTCCCGCAGTCCACGATCGACGTGATCCGCCAGTGGATCACCAGCGGGGCGCCGCGGGAGTGAGTTGCCCGTGGTTCAACCCCACGGGCCTAGATAGGGCTCGCCTGTATACGTATCGGACTTCGGCTCGACCGCCTCGGGCCACTGGCTGATGCGCGCCGGGACTCGGCCTCTTTTCGGTCGCGGCTTTCCGTTCCAGCCGACCTGCTCCATGTAGTAATAGAGCTGGACTGCGTGGCCGGCCGGGTCGAGCACGTGGGCGCTGTAGTCGATTCCCGGAGTGAGGGCGGGCGGGATCTCGACGAACTTACCGCCGCGCCCTTTCAGGAAATCGATCGCCGCGCGCAGCTGGCGGTAGGTGGCGAGCTGCACGCCGAAGCTCATCACCGTGGTGTGCGGCGAGAGCCCGAGCTTTTTTCTGAGCGCGATCGAATACAGCGCGAGCGAATGGTGCTCGGTGCTGCAGCGGAGAAACACGCAGCGCTCACCTTGCCACGTGAGGGCCTCGGTGCGCGTGAAGCCCATGATGTCGGTGTAAAACGCCTCCATCTTTTTCAGGTCGCGGCAGAATAGCCGCACCGGCCCGTGGCGCACGATCTTGAACGGCCGCGGCAGCAGGATGCCGTCGACGTCGTACTTCGCGGGCATTTTTTCAGGATGCCTGAATCCGGAATTGAAATCGACGCCCTGGCCGCGGCTTTTCTCGACCTCCTGGTATTCCGGAATCTGCGGAAGCGGCGGACGCTCGCGAAAGCCGCGCTCGTGCATGGCGCGCGGCTTGGACAGGCCCGTCCAGCCGATCTGCTCCATGCCGTAGTAGATCTCGTTGCGGTGGCCTTCCGGGTCGTAGGGATAGCAGTGCCAGTTGGAGCCCGGCATATCGCGGCCGACGCGGCTGATGCGCACACCCCTGGAACCGAACCAGTCGAGCGCGTTCGACACTTCGGCGAGGCTCGCCACCTGCCAGGTCATCTGGTTCACGGTGACGTCGGCGGGAATATCGCCGCCGCGGCCCGCGGCGTTGTAGATCGTATCGTTGATACGGCCGAAACAGAGATGTACACTGTTGTCCTACACGAAACTCTTCCGCGTCTCGCGCAGCAGGTACAGACC
>Ga0137370_10000874_pt1 | contig 11944 bp, 8 predicted proteins | sample SagtaG_11_FD_104920 | JGI IMG/M metagenome (GOLD analysis project Ga0137370, IMG submission 104920) | Vadose zone soil microbial communities from Sagehorn Ranch, Mendocino, California, USA - Sage1_R_20_16 metaG | ecosystem: Environmental > Terrestrial > Soil > Vadose zone | place: USA... | reverse complement strand
GCGTTCGATGACTACGCGGTTTCGGCGTTCGAGTTTGGCGCATTCGACTACCTGCTCAAGCCCGTTGACCATGTGCGCTTCCACCAGACGCTCGATCGCGCGAAGAAGCGGCTGAAAGACTCGCCGGCGCCGAGCGTCTCGAGTCAGCTCAGCGCGCTACTCAAGTATGTGGGACAGCTCGACGGACCGAAGAACAGAATCGGCGTCAAGGTGAACGGGAAGATCCTGTTCCTCGATCCCGACGAGATTTTCTGGATTCAGGCGCGCGACGACCTGGCGCGAATCCACCTCGCCGAAGTTGCCTACGACGTCCGCGAGCCACTCAGCAGGCTCGAGGCGCGCCTGCCGCGCAACCGCTTCCTCCGGGTTCACCGGTCGACGATCGTCAACACCGCGCAGGTCCGAGAGGCGCAACCGTTCGACCAGGGCGATCAACTCCTGATCCTGCGGAACGGCAAGCGCATCACCACCGGAAGAAGCTATCGTAAAGCAGTTCAGGAATTCCTCAAGCGCGCGACATGAGATTCATTCTCGCGGCGGAAGATCGCGGAATTCCTCTAGTGCTTACTCGCACTGAGAGCGCGGAGGACCGTGCCCAGCTGCTCGATCTCGCGCCCGTATTCCGACCAGTTCCCCGCTCGCTGGGCGGCGATCGCGCGATCGTAGTGCGTTTGCGCGTCGCGAAGCAGCTGGCTGACCGCCGCTGAGGGAGCCGCGCCGCCAGTTGGCGCGGGTGCGCCTCCACCTGTAACTGTTGGCGTCGTAACCGCCAGCGCGCTAGCCGAGTCCTGCGCGGCGGTTCTCGTTTGGTTTGCCGCTCCGGGTCCAAATAAGGCGTTCAATCCTTCTTCCAGCGTCTCGCCCATCACGACGCGGTTCTCGTGCGCGACGACCACGCGCTTGAGCTCGGGGATGTTTCCTCCCTCGGCACGCAGATAGATCGGCTGAACGTAAATGAGCGATTCCTCGATCGGAATCACCAGCAGCTCGCCACGAATTACTTGCGACCCGCGCTGATCCCACAGCGTGAGCTGGCGCGATATGTCCGTGTCCTGATTGATCCGATTCTCGATCTGCTTTGGCCCGTAAACGAGGCTCTGCTTCGGGAACCGGTAGACCGAGAGCTTGCCGTAGTTCTCGCCATCCATACGCGCGACCATCCACGCGGCCAGGTTGTCCTTCCCGCGCGGCGTGAACGGCGTCATGAAGATGAACTCCGGATTTTTTTCACCCGGCAAGCGCAGGATGATGTGCCTCATGTAAGGATTTTCGTTCGCCTTGGTCGTCGGCGCCGGAATCTGCCACTGATCTTCGCGGTGATAGAACGCCTCGGGCTGTAACATGTGATACGTCGCGTGCAACGCGGTCTGAATCCTGAACAGGTCGCCCGGATAGCGTACGTGCCGTCTCACATCGACCGGCATCGCGCTGATCGGTTTGAAGATTCCACCGAAAATCTTCGCGTACGTACGGATTACCGGATCGCCGGGATCGGCGATATAGGCGTCGACCGTTCCGTCGTACGCATCGATCACGACCTTCACGCTATTGCGCATGTAGCTCGTCCCGTCAGCGGTCCGTTGCGCGTACGGGTACGCATCGCTCGTCGTATAGGCGTCGAGGATCCATTTGAGCTGCCCGGCATCCGTGATTATCAGGTACGGATCGTTGTCGAACTCGAGAAACGGCATGGCCGTCGTAGCGCGATCCATAACGTTCCGCCGGTACAGGACTTTCGCCTGTCCCTTGATATCGTCGGAAAGAAGGATCTTGAGCGATCCGAATTGAAACGCGTACAACAAGCGCCGGACGAACGATCCGATCGGGACGCCGCCGCGACCCTGGTAGTGCGTGTAGATGTTGGTGTCACCCGCGGGGTAATCAAACTCCTGCTGGCCGGTGCCCACGAAGACGTATTCGTTCGTGAACTCGCCGTAGTAAATCTGCGGGCGCGTCAGCCGGGTCGAGATCGTCGAGACGGGCGGGAGATCCTTGATGAACAAAACCGGCAGCCCTTCGGTCGTCACCTGATTCACGGGGGCCATCGTGACGCCCATTCCGTGTGTGAAAGTGAGCCGCTCGTTGATGAACGTGCGGGTCGGTAGCGATTCCGAGTTGAGCTCGCGCGCCGCGATGTGAACCTGACGGTAACGTCCGTCGATCGTGTAACGATCGTCGTCGGCGGATACAAAATCGTAGTAGGTCCGGATCTCCTGGAGCTGCTTGAAGGTCGCCATCAACAAGTCGCGCTCCCACAGCCGGACGTTGTCGACAGTCGCGGCATTCGCTTTTATGTCCGCGATCGTCAGCTGGACTTCACCTGAGAGGTCGCGGCTCTGGACGTTGTCCAGGCCCCACGCTTTTCGCGTCGCGTCGATGTGGATTCGGATGTACGGCGTTTCGCGAGTCAGCTCGTTGGGCGAGACGACGAGCTTCTGAAAAGCGGCGGGAACGATGCCGCGGGCGAGCACGCTTATGACAAGGTAGACGGCGGTTGCCGAGACAGTGGACCACACCATTCTGTCACGCGCGACGCCGAGGACGATCCAGCCAGCGGCGAGGAGCGCTGCGATCGCGCAGAAATAGAGTCCCGGCAGCGCCACGTGCACGTCGGTATAACTGGCGCCGACCAGTGGGCCAGTGGTCGAGAAGAGGAGGTCGGAGGTCCCCGCGATCCAGTGTCGCACTGCAAGGAGCACGAAGCAGAACGCCAGCAGCGCGCCCAAATGCCGAGCCGCCCGCGGCTTCGCGGACGCACGGCGTGGTGGCAGCGTGATGTCGTTGCGGAGCCAGTACATCGCTGCAGTCGCGACGGTGGAGAGAAGCGTCAGAGTAATGAGCGTACCCAACACGCCGGAAATCAGCGGCAGCCGGAACAGATAGAAGGAGATGTCGCGATTGAAGATGGCGTCGCGCGTCCCGATCTCCACGCCGTTGATTCCTTTGAGAACCGTCTGCCACCAGGCAGAGAGCGAAATCGCGGTGAGGAATGAGAGGAGGAGGGCAGCGGGAAAAAAGAGCCGCGTGAAGAGGCGCGAGACATCGACCGTCACGCCGTCGCCTCGATTGACGTAGAGAACCGGAAAGCCGGTTCCGGCCCCCCGCGCGATTCTGACGTTGCCGTAGAAATACGCGAATGCGAACGCGCCTCCCAAAATAAAAAGCCCAATTCGCCAGACGAGCGACGTGGCGAATACCGTCTGAAAGCCGATCTCCTTGAACCAGAGCCAGTCGGTGATGAAGCTGGCGAGCCACGGCACGACGATGAGCGCGATGAAGACGGCGGCAACGATCCACAGGGCGATGCGCCGCAGGGAGCGTGGGAGCGGCGGCAGTGTCGCTGGGCCGGGCCGCTCGAAGGGTGAGGTCATCGGAGAGAAAATGGCACCGCGGGCGAGGCGCTGCCACTGCCGACGCGGCGAATTCCCTGGGCGTCGAGATCTCAATGAAGAGGTCCATGGGTACGCCATCTGCACTTCTAGCCGGCATTAACAGGAGGTTACGATGCCACGCGGAGACAAATCCAAATACACGGACAAAGAAAAACGGCAGGCGGACCACATAGAGGAAGGCTACGAATCGCGCGGAGTGCCGGAGGACGAAGCGGAGCGCCGGGCGTGGGCGACGGTCAACAAAGTGCACGGCGGCGGCGAAAAACCGGGCGGTGGTGGCTATCGCAAGTCAGAGAGCCACGAACCGATGCGCAAGGGTGGCCGCAAATCGCACGGCGGCGAATCCAGCTAACCCCAGAGACACCGAAGGGCATCCAGTGGATGCCCTTTTCTTTTGCCCCGGCTTCTCGAGTGACCGGTTCAGTAACTCGTCTTTACGACCGAGGTGAGGCGGCAGCCCTCGTCGTGATCACCACAACGCCGTATGAGGCGTCGGGGCCATACCTCTTCAATGCCTCGTTGCCCTTGATCACACGCACGGTAGCGATCTGATTTTCAGTGAGCGAAGGTACCTGGTCGCGCTGAAGGCGTACGCCGTCGACGACATAAAGCAGCGGTACCTGAGTGGTTGGGGCCGCGATCGAGGCGGCGCCAACGGCGATCGAGGGTTGAGGGCCGATGGCGCGTTCCGCGGTGCAGGCGGTTGCGGCGAAGAGGCCAAGAATGCAGGTCAGATGAGAGAGTTTCATTTTGTTTTTGTCCTAGGTGGCTTCAACCTCAACAGTAAGCATTTGTAGTGCCACCCTCGGTTGACCCTTGAAATATGCGGTCAAGCTCATCCGTTGGCTAGGTTAGGGCCTCCAAGTGCCTTTCGCCACTGCGGGGACGAACGACTCCAGACCTTGGGGCGGGAACTCGAGGGTCTGGCCGCTTTCGGCACTCATGTAGGCTGCCATCAGAATCTTCACGACCTCCAGCCCATCGTCGAAGGTGAGCATCGGCTTCTCGCCAGCGAGAAAGGCGCGCGCCATGTGTCGATTCTCGCCGCTGTACCCGTAAGCCGATGCCTCCTCCGCTACGACCGGCATCAATCCCATCTCGGCGTTCTGCTTTTCGACGAGGTCCTCTCCAGCCTTACCCTTCACTTCCCTGCTGAAAAACATCTTGAGGCTCGTGTCGAGCGTGTTCCACGACATGGAGTACTCGGGACCGAGCAGCTCCGCTGACAACCTCAGGCCTGCGCCGATGAAGCTCCAGGATGTCGTGACTTCTCCGACGAGCGTCTCGCCGTCTTCCGATTCGTATTCGATCGTGGCGCGGGCGAAATCCTCGGACGGGCGCTTGGTGTAGTCGACATCCTTCCCCATCGTCTCGGACAAAAGCTTTGCGTAATGGGCGCGTGACCATTTCAGCGATGCGATGTGGGCACTGATTCGCACCGGCTTGATCGAGGACCGCGGGGACCCTGGCTTGGTGAGTAGATGGCGCACGACCTCGACCGAATGACACATCATGTCGTTGAGAACTCCGCCGCCCTGAAGCGCCCCCTGCCAGAACCACGGCATGTGAGGCCCGCTGTGCTCCTCGGCGGCGCGCGCCAGGTAGGGTCGTCCAGTGAGCGAGGCGCCGCGAGCCCAGATCAATTCGCGCCCGCGCGTGATGTCCGGCGCGAAAAGCTGATTCTCGAGATAGCCGGTGTTCAAGCCGACACTGCGAGCGAGATCCGCGATTTTTTTTGCTTCGGTAACGTTGCGCCCGAGCGGTTTCTCGCAGGCGAGACCGCGCAGCGTTCCCGCTCCGCTCTGAATCGCGGCGACTATCTCCTCGATGTTGGCGACGCGCGCCTGATTCGGGCCGCAGATCCAGAGCGCGTTGATCGCCGGATCGGCAACCATGTCGCGAATCGACTTGTAGGGTCTTGCTTCGCCGACGTCGAGCTCCCGAGCGAGCGCGGCCGACGACCCGGCATTTTTCTCATTGGGACTCCACACCCCACGAACATCGATCTCGCGCACCGACGTCAGTGACTGGATATGGAAGCGAGCGTTGAAGCCGCTGCCAACGAAGCCGATGCCGAGACGCTCTGTGGTCATTTCGTTTCGCCGAAGAAAAAGGTCGGGACCTACATCGTGCTATCGCTGGTTGTCAATCCGGATTAAGGCGCAGCTTGCTGCGGTCGAACTTGGCGTAGCTGACGCCGAGCTTCTTGAGCGCAGCTGGCGGGCAGCCATTCCAATTCGGAGCGAACGTGCTGCCCTGGTACCGGAGATCCTTCACGCCGACCTGACTCGACCAGAAGCCCGTAGCGGTGAGATCGCGGAAACGGTTGAAGAAGCTCACGCCATCGGCCATGCTGGCGCTCGCGCGTGACGGCCACGCGATGTCGTTCAGGATCGCTTCACGTTGTGACTGCGCGGCATCGGCGAAAGGCTTTCCGAATCTCGAGCGCGATTGTGCGTCGATCCACGCGAGTCCGTCACGCATCCATTTCTGACTATTCGGCCTGTCGGTCATGGTGAAATCCATGAACTCTGGCACGCCAGCGTCACTAGCGTTTCCAGACCTCTCATCTCGCGGAATGATCATGTCGGCGAGTACGCGAACCGTCTGGAATTCAGCGGTCGTGAAAAACTTTGGAGCGTATGCATTCCCCTCGACGGCTCGTCGGAGCGCACCGTCCACGTAATTGCGCACCTTCTCCTGTTCCGCTGTCGGCCAGCTCAGAAAAGCGGCGAGTGGAAGCGCGGCGAGAACCTGAACCGCATCGCGGCGACTGATGTCCTTATTCAAGCCCTGTTCTTCCTTGTTCGTAGCGTGCTCCGGGACCGCGCCTTTTTCGAGGCCGTCATCGTGTGAAATGGTCATTAGATCGTCCCCCGCTTCCGTTCGTTCGCAATGAATTCGCTCGTACGCATCGCGAGCGCCAGAATCGTCCAGGTCGGGTTCTTGTCTGCCTGCGATACGAATGGCCCGCCATCGGTCACGAAGAGATTTTTTACATCGTGGGCCCGGCAGTTGGGATCAACCACGGATTTCGATGCGTCAGCGCCCATCCTCGTAGTTCCCAGCTCGTGAATGATTTCACCGCCTCTTGCGATGCCGTAACCTTTGGTCTTGTCCGGCATCGCACTGAACACCTGGCCGCCCATTTCATCGACCAGCGCACGGAAAGTTTGCTGCATGTGGCGCACCTGGTTGTACTCGTGCTCGGTCCACTCCCAGTGGAATCGAAGGACCGGAATCCCGTACTTGTCCTTCATCGCGGGATCGATCTCGCAATAACTCTTGTCATTGGGGATCATCTCGCCACGCCCGGCGAAGTACACCTGCGCGCCGTAGTAGCGGCGATAATCTTCTTTCAACGACTTCCCATAGCCACCACCGCCGGGATAGCGCTGGATTCCGCCCATGAATCCGTAACCGGGCGGATTGAGCCCGCCGCCCACTTCGATGTGGTAGCCGCGCGGGAAGTCGAGCTTCTTGTTGTCGATCCACCAAGGCATGTAGATGTGGTTTCCGCCAACGCCGTCTTCGTTGTGCGGAACGTGATCCACCATCTTGGGGATGAATCCGGAGACGTCAGTCCCCGTCGTATCGGTGAGATACTTCCCGACAACTCCACTGCTGTTGGCGAGTCCGTTCGGAAATTTTGGAGACTTCGAATTGAGAAGTAGTCGCGCCGTCTCGCATGCGCTTGCCGCCAGCACTACGACCCGCGCATCAGCGTGCCTTTCGGCGCCGGTCTGCGTGTCGATGTAATTCACTCCGCTCGCTAGTCCACGATTATTGACGGTCACCTCGTGCGCCATTGCGTGCGTCACCAGCGTGAGACGACCAGTTTGTTGGGCTGGTGCGAGAAGGACGTTGGTCGAGGAAAAGTTGGAGTTGGTTCTGCATCCGCGGTTGCACTGTCCGCAGTAGTGACACGCCATGCGCCCGTTGTGGGGCTTCGTGATAATCGAGAGACGCGAGGCTATACACGTGACGTTCAGTCGATCAGCCGCATCCTTGATCATCAGCTCGTAACAGCGCGGCGGCGGGGGCGGCAGAAAATATCCTCCCGGATGGTTCCGCAGGTTGTCGTTGTTGCCGAAGATTCCAATCAGTTTGTCGATGCGGTCGTAGTACGGCGCGAGATCGGAATAGCCAATCGGCCAATCGTCGCCAAGGCCGTCGCGGCTTTTTGCCTTGAAGTCGTCGGGACCGAATCGCAGCGAGATACGCCCCCAGTGATTGGTGCGGCCGCCGACCATTCTCGCCCGCCACCACCTGAACTCGGTCCCTTCCGCCTGAGTGAATGGCTCGCCCTGCAGATCCCATCCGCCGATGCAAGCGTCGAATTCGCCGAAGGGGCGGTCCGTTGTGGAGGCTCCGCGCCGGGGCGACTCGTACGGCATCTTCAGCATCACGGAATCCTTCGTGTTGTCCCACGGCCCGCCGGCCTCGAGCAGCAACACGTTAGCGCCCGCGCGCGTGAGCATGTAGGCAGCCATTCCGCCACCGGCACCGGAACCGACGATGCAGACGTCGTAGTTCTTTCGCTGCGCGGTTGGAAGACGCGTGGAGGATGGGGCACTCAGAGTCATCGCAAGTCCGGCGTTGAGGACACGAGAAAGTAAGACCGGCCGCGCAAAGGCACTAGGCCCGGCGGATATCATTTTTGTGTTGCGACGGATAAAGCTCCTCGGCTGGAAATCAATGCCGAAATTCGACGCAAAAACGTGACTTCGCGGGGCGGAAAACCGTCTTCTTACCGAGCGAACTACTGACGCCCAACCCCCTCGCGCGTGCCCATGCAATACACAAGTGACAGCGCGAATCTGTACCGCATCGAGACGACTCGAAAGGCGGTCATTCTGACGATGCTGAGCGGCGAGGAGCTCCGGGGGAGCGTCTTCATCCACTTCTCCTCGTACCGCCCGTTCGAGCTCGAAGACGTGTCCGAGCTTTTCAACGCCGACGCTCCCTTCCTGCCGCTGGAGCTCGAGAACTCCGAAGTCATTCTCATCTCGAAAGAGCGCGTCGCCGAAGTCGCGGCCGACCGCGGCGAGAATGCATCCGACCAGATCCCACGCGTCGGACCGATTCCGACCGCGCTTCTCCAGATACTTCTCATTGGCGGCGAGGTCCGACTTGGCTCCATCCAGTTGGAGGCGCGGCCTGACCGGGCCCGCGTGCTGGACTATCTGAACGCGCTGACCTCGCGCTTTCTCACGCTCTATACATCAAACGAAGCGCGCCTGATCAATCGTTCGTTGATTGACCGGGTTCGCCCACTGGACTGATATGGCCCAGCTAGATCGCTTTCTCAATCTTCTCGTCACCAACAAAGCGACCGCGCTCGTCCTCTCGGAGGGCGATGTCGCGACCGTGACGATCAAGGATTCCCCGCGCCCGGTGATGAAGCAGCCACTCACGAGCGCGCAGATCCTGACGCTCATTCGCGAGATCGCTCCTCCGACCCATCCGCACTCGCTCGATGCAAAGGGCTCGGTACGCTTCGAGTACTCGTGCAGCGAGGGCACGTTCGAGGTGTTGCTCACCCAGAACGGGAAAATAGCGGCGCGCATTGAGCCACGGTCGCCCTCGCCTGCTTCGGCGCCGGCGTCAGTTGGGAGCAAAGCTCCCGGAGCTGATGCTCCACGCGCTGCAGCTCCGAGCGCCGACGTTCCGCGCGTTGAACCCGTCCGCGCCGAGACGCCCGTTGTTCCAGCAGCACGCGGCGCGCCGAGCGGCAACCGCATGCTCGACAGGATCGAGAACCTCCTGCGCACGCTCGTCGGGAACAAAGCGTCGGATCTGCACCTCCGTGCGGGATCCCCGCCAATGCTGCGCGCAAGCGGCGAGATCGCTCCGATTCCGGGCGAGCCCGTTCTATCCTCCGACGAGATCGACGCAATGCTGGGCACGGTGATGCTCGACCAGAACCGAATCGAGTTCAAGGAAATCAACGACACAGACTTTGCCCACGAGATTGCCGGCGTCGCTCGCTTCCGCGGAAACGCGCTCCGTGACCGCAAAGGGTCCGGCGCCGTCTTCCGTGCCATTCCGGCGGCGGTCGTCACGGTCGACCAAATGGGCATTTCCCAGGAGGTGCAGCGACTCTGTCATCTCACCAAGGGACTGGTCCTCGTGACAGGCCCAACGGGTTCGGGAAAGTCGACGACGCTTTGCGCGTTGATAGACCTTATCAATCGGACCCGCTCCGACCATGTGATCACGATCGAGGATCCGATCGAGTTCGTCCACGAGAGCAAGAAGTGTCTCATCACGCAGAGGCACGTCGGCGTCCATACGTCGTCGTTCAAGCACGCTCTGCGCGCGGCGCTCCGCGAAGATCCGGACATCGTGCTCGTCGGCGAGCTGCGCGACCTGGAGACCGTATCGATGGCAATCGAGACGGCCGAAACCGGCCACCTAGTCTTCGGAACGGTTCACACGTCGACGGCAGTAAGCACGGTGGACCGCGTCATCGACCAGTTTCCGCCCGACCGACAGGCACAGATCCGCGTGATGCTCTCCGAGTCGCTGAAAGGCGTCATCTCGCAGGTGCTCTGCAAGAAGATCGGTGGTGGTCGCGTTGCCGCACGCGAGATCATGCTATCGACGCCCTCGGTGTCGAACCTGATTCGCGAAGGCAAAACCTTCCAGCTGCCGTCGGTACTACAGACGTCCCGGCGGTTGGGAATGGTGACGATGAACGACGCGCTGATCGAGCTCGTCGACTCGAAGCAGGTCGAGCCGCAGGAAGCTTACCTCAAGGCGACCGACAAAGTCGGCATCCTGAACATGCTCAAGCAGCGCGGTAAGGACGTCAGCTTCGCGGATGCGGATGATGCGCGGGCCGCTGGAGCGACTGCTGAACCGCCGGCGAAGGCCGCGGGGCGACGGTAGCGCTGCGACGAGGAATACTGCCGCAGAGGCACTCCTACTAAAGGGGCGAGGTGCCAGGTGATAGGTGGCGAGGTATGAGGAGATTGACCTCGTTCCTCGCACCTATGCCCTGGCACCTCGCCCCTTTTTTTTGATCTGCCTGGACTTACTCCAGTACGTGCTGCGCGCCAGCACTTGCCCGGGTGTGCCGGACAAGCACCAAAAGTGGAATAAGAGCCAGTATCAGTGCCGCACTCAGGATGTAAATGCGACTATACGCGATGACGCTCGCCTGGCCCATCAGCTCTCGATCGAGTATCTCGAGTGCGCGCTGCCGGGCGGTCCATTGGTCCGCTCCTCGCGCGACCAGCGCGCGGGTCAACATGTCCACTCTGCCAATCGTCGCTGCATCTCCAACCGAAAGATGCTCGGCGAGAATGGCGCGGAATTGGGCTGTGTAGTGAGATAGCAAGGTCGCGATCGCCGCAATCCCCAGCGAGCCGCCGAGCTGGCGAAAGAAATTATAGAGCCCGGTGCCCTGCGGGAGCTCCCGCGTACTCAGCTCGGCGAGCGTAATCGTCGTGAGTGGAACGAACATCATTCCAAGGCCTACGCCACGCATGATCAGGGACCAGAAGAAATCCGTGCCGCCGCTCTCTCCCGTGATGAGCGAGAGCCTGATCATAGCGCCGGCAAACAGCAGCGCGCCGATCGTGATCACAACCCTGGGATCGAACTTGTTGGTGAGACGTCCGACGACTGCCATGGATATCGCCGTCGCGAGCGCTCCGGGAAGCAGGACGATCCCTGTCTGCTGCGCGGTCATCCTCAGGTACCCCTGCAGGAAAACGGGCAACGTGAACACCGAGGCGTAAAGGCCGACGCCCATCACTACTCCGAGCAACGTCCCCACCCACATCTGTCGGTGGCGCAGCACGCGGAAATCGATCACCGGATGGTCGACCGTCAGCTCGCGCCACATGAGGAGCGAGCCACCTACGATGCCGGTCACCGCAAGCACTATCATCGAGCGCGAGTCGAACCAGTCTTCGCGCTGACCATATTCGAGCAGGTACTGCAGCGAACCGACGCTCATCGCGAGCAGCGCGATGCCGATGTAGTCGATGGAAGGCGGGCGCCGCTGGTGCTCCGGATCGTGCACGTATCCGATGATCATCGCCGCCGCGAGGATCCCGACTGGAATGTTGACGTAAAAAATCCACGGCCAGCCGTAATTGTCGGTGAGCCAGCCGCCCAGTGTCGGGCCGATCGTCGGACCGACCATCACGCCAAGTCCGAACAGGGCCATCGCCGTTCCCGCTTCCTTGCGCGGGAACGATTCGAACAGTACCGCCTGCGATACGGTCATCAATGCGCCGCCGCCCAAACCCTGCACGATTCGCCAGAAAACGAGCGCCGCCAGCGAATGCGACGCTCCGCAAAGGAAGCTCGCGACGGTGAAGATCACGATCGAGCCGACGAAGTAGCGCTTGCGGCCGAAGAATTCACCCAGCCAACCGGTGAGCGGGATGATTATTACGCTGGCCAGGATGTAGCCCGTAGAGACCCACGCGATCTCGTCGAGACTCGCGCCGAGGTTTCCCATCATGTCGGGTAGCGCGACATTGACAATTGAGCTGTCGATGACCTGCATCAGCGCCGCGAGGACAACGGCAAAT
>Ga0137370_10000871_pt1 | contig 11973 bp, 10 predicted proteins | sample SagtaG_11_FD_104920 | JGI IMG/M metagenome (GOLD analysis project Ga0137370, IMG submission 104920) | Vadose zone soil microbial communities from Sagehorn Ranch, Mendocino, California, USA - Sage1_R_20_16 metaG | ecosystem: Environmental > Terrestrial > Soil > Vadose zone | place: USA... | reverse complement strand
TGCCTGGCATTCCTTTTTCGTCTTCCCGAACGGAACCTGCCGCATCGGCGAGAGCTGCTTCCTCTGGTGAGAGGAACGGCTTAAAACGACTCTTATCGATCGCTTTCATGAATGCTTCGTACGTAGACACGATGCCCGGTTGTAACAGCGCCCAGATGGCATCATCCATGAATTGCATCCCTTGGGCTCTGCCGGAGACGATCACGTCCTGAAGCTTGTGCGTGGCGCCTTCACGAATGATTGCAGCGACAGCAGCGTTGGCGATTAAAATTTCATTCACTGCGATTCGTCCAGGACGGTCTGCTCTTTTTAGAAGTAATTGGGCAACCACGCCGCGCAGCGAGTTTGCCAGCATGGCACGCGCCTGCGCCTGACGGTCTGCCGGGAAAGCATCTATCATACGGTCCACGGTCTTGCGCGCGTTGTTGGTGTGCAAAGTGCCGATCACAAGGAGGCCTGTCTCGGCGGCAGTGAGAGCGAGGGAAATCGTTTCCAGGTCGCGCATTTCGCCGATCAACACGATGTCGGTGTCCTGTCGCAGAGCTGCCTTCAGCCCAGCAGGAAAAGAAATCGAGTCTGTTGGCACTTCCCGCTGGGTAACGATGCTCCTCTTATTTTCGTGCACGAATTCGATCGGTTCCTCAATTGTCACGACGTGCTTGGAAAAGTTTTGATTGATGAAATCGATAAGCGCCGCCTGGGTTGTCGTCTTGCCCGAGCCGGTCGGCCCGGTAACAAGGACAAGGCCACCGCGCAAATGGGCGAATTCCTTGATCACCACTGGAACACCCAGCTCCTCGACACTTGAAATCTTGGTGGGAATCAACCGAAAAGCTGCACCGTAACCATCTGACTGTTTAAAGTAATTACTGCGAAACCGCGATTGCTCATCCATTTGGTACGCGAAATCGAGATCGCCGTGTTCCTGGAAAATTTCCCAGTTAGGCTTGCCGCAAACTTCGCTTAGCATTCGTGTGGCTTCGTCGTGCGAAATCGGCTCGGAACGAATCGCCATGATATCGCCATGGGTACGTATTTTGGGCGGTTGCCCCTCCGCGATATGCAAATCCGACGCGTTCTGCCGCACGACAATCTGAAGAAACTGGTCGATGTAAGCCATAGCTAATGAGGAATGACGAATGACCAAGAAATGCCAAAGCTACAATCACCGAAAAACGTCAGGGCGGCTGTAGTGTCCGCTGTCATCAGCGGACATTTGCTCACGCATGGCACTTGTGCGCTGAGGCCAGCGTATGCTACGGCATTTGATTTCTGTTCGGGCTTCATCTTTCGAAGTTCGTAATTCCTACGTGTTCTCGCACGATGTGTTTTTGCTCCGCGCGCTCGTAGGCTTCTTCTGGGCTTATCAGGCCACGGTCATACAGATCAATCAATGCATCGTCCATCAGACGCATGCCTTGTTTTTTGCCGGTTTGAATGATGCCGGGCAACATGAAGGTTTTGTTTTCGCGAATCACATTCCCCACAGCTGGCGTATTCGTGAGAATTTCGAGCGCGAGCACGCGGCGTGTTCCATCTACGTTTGGTATCAGTTGGTGACTGATGATGCCGCGCAACGATTCCGCCACCATTACCCGCACGTGTTCCTGTTGATCTGATGGAAACACATCCAGTAATCGGTCGAGTGTGCGTGATGCATTAGCCGTGTGCAACGTTGCCAAAACAAGGTGCCCGGTCTCTGCTGCAGTGATGGCGAGTGAAATCGTTTCCAAGTCGCGCATCTCGCCGACCATGATCACGTCCGGATCTTCGCGCAGAGCGGCGCGCAAGGCCGTCGCAAATGACTCAGTATGTGTAAACACTTCACGCTGACTAACGTGGCAGTTTTTCGATGTAATGACGTATTCGATCGGGTCCTCGAGTGTGATGATGTGGTCGCGCCGCTCGGTATTTATGTGCTCGATCATTGCCGCCAGTGTCGTTGACTTACCGGTTCCGACGGAGCCTGTGGCAAGAATCAGGCCATTTTGGTAACGAGTCAGCAATTTGAGTTGTTGCGGCAATCCCAGCTCGTCCATTGTCCGCACGTACCTGTTGATGACGCGAAACACAATTTCGACGCCGAGCCGCTGGCGGACCACGCTAACACGATAGCGAGCGAACTCGTTCTCGTAGCCAAAGTCCGAGTCGCCGCGTGTCTTAAGTTCCTTCTTGTAAACTTCCGGCATGAAAGCCTCTGCCAAGGCTGCTGTTTGTTCTCCCGTAAGGATTGGCGCGTCCGGCCACATTGGCTGTAAGACTCCATGCACACGCCAGACAGGTGGCGCTGCCACGCCGAGGTGGACATCAGAGGCGCCGGCCTTTTGTCCGATTTCCAAATATCCGTCCACATGCTTCAGTGGATGCGATTCAATCGGGATGTCCGAAGCAAGACTTTGTGTGGTCATGGCAATGCGCGGAAATAATTACGCACCGCAACCGAGCGCGTAAACCCAAAACGAGCCGCATCGCAGACCCATGGGAATTATTTTTTGCGTCGCGGCTGGCTGCCGAAATCGGTAAGGCGATTCTTGAGGAACTCGACCACTACCGGGCGGACCATGTTCGCAGCGATTTTGAGCACCGCCAGTGCAAAGCCGGTTTCGACCAGCTTTTTCTGTGACTTACGGCCGCTTTTCGCATCAACATAAATCTTTTTCTTCCGCATCGGGGCCAGTGCGACCAGCGCGCCGACAGCGGCTGCGGTTGTAAGCCAGGAAATGGTTTGTTCGCGGAACGACCTGCGGAATTTGGCCGCGAAATCCACTTCGTATCGCAGGCCACGCAGATCGCGCGTTACGCGTTCCCGCGACTGGGCGATTTCCGCTGTCAGCTCGTCGATTGATCTGTTGCGTCCAGATTTTTCAGCCATTCGCGATCCTTCTTTAATTCAGCCAGCGTCGCGCGAAAAAGCGGCTTGGTGATGCGGCTGCGCGCGACTAGGAGTAAGACCAGCGCAAAAACGAAATGCACGGCGGCTGCGGCCAGCGCTATCCATGGCCATGAAACTCCGGCAAGATGGGCCAGTCCCACAACCACACCAGTGATGAGAAAAACGTAACCCAGCGCGCAGAGAAGCAGCGCAAAAACTACGCTGCCGGCAAGTATCAACACTTGCACGGCGGCAGTTTTCGACTCCTGCGCAAACAGGGCAAAGCGACTCTCAAAAAAGTCCGTAACTGCGCTTGCCAGCGCGAGCAGGTTCTCGAGCAAACCGGCATGGCCCGCGGGATTGCGGGGGCTGGACCTCTTGCTGATCATCTCCGAAACGTTTCGGAGTTCAACGCCGGAAAATCAGACCCAGTACGAAGCCAATTCCGAGCGCTGCGAAAATTGCTTTTGTCGGATTTTCACGCACGTATTGCTCTGCATCTTCCTGGAACGTGCGGGCACGATCCCTGGCGTCGCCCCATGCTTGTTCTGCTTTGCCGCGTGCCTCACCCCAAGCCTGCTCTGCCTTCCCACGGTACTCTCCCGCCAAAGCGCCTGCGGCTGATTTCAAATCTTCCGCTGCTCTACGCGCATGTTCTTTGCTGCTTTGTAATTTATCCTGCGCCTCCGCACTAGCCGGTGTTTTCTGTTCTGATTTGTTTTCTTCTGCCATTGGTAATCTCCAGTTAACCCCGAAACCGTTCGGGGGTTGGTTTGTTCGCTGCGACTATCCGCATTCTTCGCTAAATGGGCAAACACTGAGTTCTTCGTTGAAGCGTTCAACCAAGGGCATTGAGAAACCGCTTCAAGCCTTCAACGATTTAACGGTTTAACGATGCGCATTGGCCGCATCATTGTTCGCGAAAAATGATGCGTGCTTTTGTTAGATCGTAAGGCGAAAGCTCGACGGAGACTTTATCGCTGGGCACAATACGGATGAAATGCTTCCGCATTTTGCCCGAGATGTGTGCAAGCACATTGCGCTGGCCGGGAAGATCAACGCGAAACATCGTTCCCGGCAAAACCTGGGTCACGGTGCCTTCGGTCACTATTGGTCCTTCCTTCGCCATGCCGGGCGAATATACCCGTGGGCACGCGTCTCTCAACCCGCGCGGCATATGTCTTGAGTCTCGATAGTTACCGCAGCTGATCCAGCGAGATCGTTGGCAGATATTCTCTTAGCTCCTGGCGTTTCCACCACTCGCCAGTTTGTCGTCGTTCGTTCAGCGTCGTAAAGCGGTAACGATAATACATCCCGCGAACATACCTGGGTGGCTTCTCTGGAAACGGGTTGTGTGCGAACAATCGGTCCACGTCGCGGGAGCCCTGCAGGAGTCTGACGACCAGGCCGCCAATCCACGGATTTTCCTGCGGTGTTCCCAAAGCGGCAAACCACATCTGCCAGTCGAGCCTTGGCTGGTGCGGCGCGCACCAACCCGGTGCGCGTTTTACGTCGCCGGGTTTCCATTTAAATTCGTACGGCAACCAATCCATTCCATCGGCGCTGCCTTCGAAGATTATCTCGCAGCGGTCCTTCGTCATCACCCGAAACAATCCATAGCTATTGACGATCCGGAACGCTTCCAGCTTTCCGTAAACATTCGCCAGTGTACGTGGTGGTGTGGCTTCCGGTTTGAATGCACTGAAAATCAACCAACCGTTGATCGGCAACGTCACGATGATCACGATAATGGTTGCCGAGGTCGCCAATCGATGTGCGAGCGATCGCGCGTTGCGGGCGCCTGTAGAGGATGCTGTTAGCGTCCCAACGGGAAGCGAAGCGCTTCGCCTACAGATTGATGCGTCATCAATCAGTAACAAACACAGCGCAATCGTTAGCAGATTGAAGAAACAATAGTTGCCGGTGATAGCGATCACGAGTTGGAGGAAAATCAACAATCCAGCAGCGATGAGCCGTGGACGTCGCGGCGCCCAGATGAAAAAGGGCACGACAATTTCAACCACGAGACAAAAAGCGACTGAAAAGTGCTTGAACCATTCCGGGCCTTTGTCCGTCCACCACGCGAACATGGTCGGCAGTGGTTGTGACCAGTAATGATAATCAAGTGCCGTCAGCGCGCTCCAATGAAAGGAGTGATTCACCCAACCCCAGGAGTCATCGCCGCTGGTCAGCTTCACGACACCTGACATCAACATCAGTTTGAACAAAAGAAATTTGAGCAAAAACAAACCGGCACGTGAAACCGGCGGTGCTGTAGCTGGAGGCGCTTGGAGTTCCGCGTTTAATCCCGGACCGTCTGAAGGCGGGACTCCAAACGATCCAGGCCACAACAAAAGCTCCCTCGGCCAAAGCTGCCAGGGCGCAAAGAAGATCGATAAAAAGCCGGTCTCAAGCAGCAGAATGTCCCATTGAAAGCTAAGGAATGTTTGTCCGGCATTGGTGAGCGACAGATAAAAGATGAAAAGCGCGACGAGCGAGAGCGCCGGTGCGACCCCGAAGGTCAGAAGCAACGAAAGAGCAACACCGCCGCCGCAAAGCAAGTGAAGAAAAGCGTTGCTCGAATCAAACCAACAAAGCGTTGGCAAGAGAGTGTACGCGTCTGGTCCAAGTTGCGCCCGAACCGCTGGTAGGAATCGATTCAGGGGCGACATCCCATCGCTGCCGATCAATCCATCCACTTGTACCCAAAGCGACACGAATGCGATCAGGTAGATCATCCCAAGCGCGCGCAGAAACCAGCGGCGCGCCCAAAAGTATGTCGGAGGCCGCACGTCTTTTCCCCAGAGCAGCCGAGTAATGGCCGAGGCGACACCGCGATGACGAGCGACAAACTTGTAAGCGGTTTCGGAAATCGCCGCGAATCCCGGAATGCGATCGTAACTCCAGGGCAGCCACTTTTTGGAAGCTCGATGTGCTAACGAGCGATAGACCGCTTCCGCTGCTAAGAAGGTTCTGCCGTCTGTCTCAATGAAAACCATCGCGTGCCTGAACTCTTCGCGAGGAATTTCTGGGAATCGATCTGCGACGTCCTGATAAGACGCGTAATCGACCTTACCGACCGTGATTACCTGCCAGCGCTCGATCCATAACCGGCAGAAATCACATTCGCCATCCCAAATCAGAAGCGGCTTTGGCGGCGGGTTAGAAACGCGCAGATGGCGTTCGTTAGTCATAAGCGCCGAACGTCCAACGCCCAACGCTCAACGTCCAATTCAGAATCGGAATTCGGCGTCCGATGTTCAGAGTTGGGCGTTCGGCCTTTTCTTAAATGCAAACTCCGCCCATACCGGCGCGTGATCGGACGGTTCCTTGCCTTTGCGCATTTCAATATCGATTCCGGCTGCGCTGCATCTTTTCGCCGATGTATCGCTGGCCAGAATCGCGTCGATGCGAAGGCCGCGATTTTTTTCAAATGCGCGCATCTGATAATCCCACCAACTGTAAAGTTCGCCTTCCTTGTGATGGATTCGCAGGGTATCGCGCAACCCAATTTCGCAGAGTTGTCGAAACGCAGAGCGTTCGCCTTCCGAAGCCATGATGGCCCCGCGCCAGAGATCTGGATCGTAAACATCGATGTCTTCCGGGGCGACATTGAAATCGCCGCAGACGACAAGATCACCGGATTTTTCTTTCGTAATGCAATCACGGAGCCGGCGGTACCAATGCAGTTTATATTGATACGCCGGCGAACCGACAGCCTGCCCGTTCGGCGCGTAAATCGAGAAGACACGCACGTCGCCAATCGTAGCGGCGATCACACGCGCCTGCGGATCGACGACTTCATCACTAAGCGAGGGGCGAACCTCACGCAGATCGCTCTTCGCGAGAATCGCCACGCCGTTATACGATTTCTCTCCGTGACAAGCGGAGTAATAGCCAACCGCTTGCAAAGCGAGCGCTGGGAATTGGGCGTCCGGGCATTTTGTCTCCTGCAAGCAGACGATGTCCGGCTTCGTCGCCTCGAGCCAGGCAAAGAAGCGATCCTGTCGTTTGCGCAGCGAGTTGATGTTCCATGAAACGATTTTCATTCAGTAAGACTTGAGAAGTGAGATGTGAGAGCTAGTTGTTTTGAATTTGCGCTCGGTCTGCCACCTCTCACCAATCACTTCTCACAAATCCAGCTCCACTCCCGGTGGTGGTACAATTATCTCCGACTGGGGAAGCTCTGCGGACAAAGTCGCGCGCATCCACTCCACTGCCGGGGGATCGCCGTGTACGAGAACAATTTTTTTTGGGGCGAGTTTCTTTGCGTATTCAATCAGCGTCTCACGTGTAGCGTGTGCGCTGAATTGAAACTGTTCGATGTTGCAGCGGATACGTTGCGGCGGTTTTTCAGGATCAAGAACAACTTCGCCGCCCGTGCCGGCATCCCGCAAAAGACCGGCAGGCGATTCAGGGTTGGCGTAGCCGACAAAAAAGATCGCGTGCCGTGGGTTTTCGATTAGTCGGCGGGCAAAAACGTTGGAGAGCGTTTTTGGGATCATCATCCCACTGGATAGGACATACACATGTCGCGCGCGCAGCGGTGCATCGCGTACTGTTTCATCGTTCAAAATAAACGGCGCGACTTCTCTCATCAGTTGCAGACGCGGCAATTGCCGGCGCGTCATCTGCGCGCGGCGGTCGTAAATGTCAGTCATTTTTGAGCTCAGACCGCCGATGTAGATTGGAAATTCAGGTCCCGAATACATTCGGGATTCACGACGAAACTTGTACAACATGGCCAGGATCTCCTGTGTCTTGCCCAACGCGAATACTGGTATGAGCACGCCTGAGCTGCGCTCGAAAGCGCGCATGAGTGCTTCTGCCAGGCGCCGCTCTTCACCGGCCCGGGTCCAGCCCGGCGGTTTTGCGTGATCGCCTCGCGTGCATTCCATGATCAGGATGTCGACGTTCTCTTCTGGGAAGATCGCCGCCTGCATGATCGTTTGATCGTCGAAATTGACGTCACCCGTGTAAAAGACGGTTCGTCCTTCGGCGTGCAGTAAAATTCCAGACGAGCCAAGGACGTGTCCTGCGTCGAAAAACTCGAACGTCAGCGCGTCTCTTTCACGCTGTGGTGCCCGCTCACCGGCAATGGAAATACATTGGCGCGACGGACACCAGCGCCAACGTTCCGAGGCCTTGTCCGTTTCGCGATGGGTAAAAAGCGGATATGACATTTCTCCGATCTCCTCGCGCTGCCGCGTCATCACGTTGACCGAGTTGTGCAAAAGCACACTGCCAATCTCTGCCGTGGCCTCCGTCATGAACACGCGCGCGCGTGGAAGGCGCCGCATCGCCACCGGCAACGTGCCGATATGATCCTGATGCGCGTGCGAAATGAGGATCGCTTCAATCCCGCGGTCCGCGATCGCCTTAAAATGAGGCAGTGCGTCCTCCCCCGTATTCTTTGGATGCATTCCGCAATCGAGCAGTAGCCGATGACGCCCAATCTCAAGGTAGTACGAGTTCGCGCCAATCTCCGTGCGACGAGTCAGGTTAATAAATTTCAAGGCTGCTTCTCCTGCTGCTCACTCATTTCATTGTAACCAGAGTCCAAGGCGCCTGGTCTAAACAAGAGGGGTAAGAATAATTTGCGATTGAGGCAACTCTATCTTGGGAACCTGGTTCAATGAACATGTTGGCTCCGTTGCCTGCGCTGCGCTGGAATAAGGAAGCTGCGGCACATCTTTTGAACCGGGCGACGTTTGGTGCCACGCCAACTGAAATCGAGAGCGCGCAAAAAAAGGGTCTAGCCACCATGGTGCGAGAACTTGTCGATATACGCAGCGATGCGGGAAATGTTTCGCCGCCCACCTGGGCGAAGCCGCGCGACATTCGCGCAGCGCGGATGGCGATCAAAGCGGCAAAAGAGCGCGGCGAAAATTTTCGGGAAACGGTACGGCAATTCCGCATGATGGAAGGAGATGAGGTTCTCGATCTCCGTCGCTGGTGGCTCGAGAGAATGATGAATAGCTCGACGCCGCTTCTGGAGAAGATGACTCTTTTCTGGCACGGTCATTTCGCCACAAGCGTTCAGAAAGTCAAAGACGGTTACTGGATGTGGCTGCAAAACGACACGCTCCGTCGAAACGCGCTTGGGAACTTTGGCACGCTCGTCAAAGCAATTTCGCGCGACCCGGCGATGATGATCTATCTCGATCTCCAGCAGAGCCGTAAAGAGCATCCCAACGAGAATTGGGCGCGCGAGCTGATGGAGCTTTTCACCGTCGGCATTGGCAATTACACCGAGGAGGATATTCGCGCAGCGGCACGTGCGTTCACCGGCTACCGGATCGACATGACGACACAGCAATTTCATTTTGTACCCCTCCAGCAGGACCTCGGGAGGAAGACGTTCATGGGCCATTCCGGCCCGCTTGATGGTGATAAAATCATTGACATTCTTGTCAGGGATCCGGCATGCGCGAAGTTCATTGCTCGAAAATTGTGGCGATTTTTTGTTGAAGACGAACCGTCCCCGGAAATTGTCGATGCCATCGCCACTCGCATTCGCGCGCACGATTTCGAGATGCGCCCGGTGCTGCGCGATATTTTCAACTCGGCCGAATTTTATTCCGATCGCGCGGTGGGGACGCAGATCAAGAGCCCGGTGCAATACATCGTGCAAACATCGAAGCTACTCGAAACGCAACTGCCATCGCCGCTTGTCACGCAAAACGCAATGCGGCAAATGGGCCAGATTCTGTTTGCGCCGCCAAACGTGAAAGGCTGGGATGGTGGCAAAGCCTGGATCACAACGTCAACTTTGTTGTTCCGCTATAATTTGGCGAATTATCTGATCAACGGCGACGCGATGCTGCCCGCAGGTCCGGCCGCGCGTGCGAAGCCGCAGGACGCCGGCTTCCGTCGATCGGTGCAACGGCAGCAACTCGCCGAGCAGATTAAACGCGACCCCATCGACGTCAGTAAATTTGTGCCCTACCAATTGCGCGACAAGCCGCACGACCTTGTCGATCTCTTGAGGGTGCGATTTTTTTGGACTCGTCCGGCAGAAAAAGAAATCAACACGTTCGTGCAATTCCTGGAGTCGCGGAAACCTGACACGAGCGACGCAGCCATGCGCGAGCTGGTGCACCTGATGATGAGCACTCCGCAATTTCAGCTCGCCTGACGAATGAAAACGAAAAATACATTGCAGACTCGCCGCGAATTTTTGCGCACCTCGATGCTCGGTGCAGCCGCGACGTGGACGCTGCCAGTTTTCCTTGAGCAAACTTTTTTTGTGCTGGATGCGATGGCAGCAAATGCGGTGACGCAAACGGTTGCGGGAAAGGACGGGACGATTCTCGTTGTTCTGCAACTGGCCGGTGGAAATGACGGCCTTAACATGGTCGTGCCGTACGCAGACGATGCCTACCATCGCGCGCGGCCGCGCCTTGCGTTGCCTAAAGAGCAAATTCTTACGATCAACCATCACGTCGGTCTGAATCCAAAACTCACTGGATTAAAATCACTCTACGAGGATGGACATCTCGCCATCGTGCAGGGCGTCGGTTATCCGAATCCGAATCGCTCACATTTTCGCTCGACGGAAATCTGGCAAACGGCATCCGACGCGGACCGGAACGAAACGCACGGTTGGTTGGGCCGTTACTTCGACAATTGTTGCTCTGGCGCCGATCCGACCATCGGCGTGGCGATCGGCGAAGAAATGCCGCAGGCGTTTGCGGCAAAAAATCCCATAGGCATTACATTTTCGCGCCCGGAGCAATTTCGCTGGCGCCCGTCTCAGCGTAATGGCGGCAACATGAGCGCGGAGGAAATTTTCTTTCGCCAACTAAACGGCTTCGACGAAGAAAGCACTCCGGCCGCAACGGACGGCGCCTCCATCGGAACACTTCCGGGAAAAGTGAAGAGCGACTTGAGCACGCTGGATTTCTTGCAGCGCACCGCCCTCGATGCCCAATTGAGCTCTGACAAAATTCTGGCGATCACGCGCAAGTACAAATCGACTGTTTCGTATCCGCAGGGTCAGCTGCCTGCAAGTTTGAACATTATCGCGCGGATGATCGCTGGCGGCCTGGCGACCCGCGTTTACTATGCGAGCCAGGGTGGATTCGACACGCACTCCGGACAATTTAACACGCACGGACGTTTAATGACCGAGCTCAACGACACCATCGCCGCGTTCGTCGCGGATTTGAAACAGCAGGGAAATTTCGAGCGCGTTTTGTTGATCACCTTTAGCGAATTCGGTCGGCGCGTGGCGGAAAACGCGAACGGCGGTACCGATCACGGAACGGCTGCGCCAATGTTTGTGGTAGGTGGCAGCGTCAAGCCAGGATTATTCGGCAAGCATCCAAGCTTGACTGATCTCGATCACGGCGATCTGAAATTCAATACGGACTTTCGCAGTGTTTACGGCACGGTGCTGGATAGTTGGCTCAATACTCCAAGTCAGATCGTGCTCGGGAGAAAATTTCCCTCGCTGGCGATCCTGTAGGCGGTCACCGCGCCACACGCATCGTCGCTCGCCGCTAGAGCACTTGCTCGAAAATGCGTAGCCAATTGCCACGAAGGATCTTTTCGATCTGCTCGTCGGTAAATCCGCGCTCGATTAGCCTGCGGGTGAGATTGCGCGCGTTAGAATGGTTCTTTAGATCGGGGATGAAATGCGGCGTGGCTAATTTTGCAGCGAGTTCTTGTTGTCTCGGCTCAGGCCACTGGCGATAGATGAATTCGAAAAAATCGAAGCCGATTCCGACGCAGTCAATGCCGATCAGATCGGCGACATGCTCAATGTGATCGATGTAACGATCCATCGTGCTTTCTTTTTCCTTCGGGCTCACCAGCACGGAATTTACGCCGATGACCCCACCGCGTTCACCGATCATATTGATCTGCTCATCGCTAATGTTGCGCTCGATGTCGTAATAGCGGCGGACATTTGTGTGCGACACGATGGCTGGCTTTGTAATGATGGACAAAACTTCGTCAAAACCGGCTGGGTTGATGTGTGCAAGATCAATGATCACGCCAAGCTTCTCGCATTCGCGGACTACGTCACGTCCGAAGCTCGTTAAGCCATTCGGCGACGAACCGCGCGCCGCAAAGACCCCGCCATGTCCCGCCGC
>Ga0137370_10000869_pt1 | contig 11989 bp, 10 predicted proteins | sample SagtaG_11_FD_104920 | JGI IMG/M metagenome (GOLD analysis project Ga0137370, IMG submission 104920) | Vadose zone soil microbial communities from Sagehorn Ranch, Mendocino, California, USA - Sage1_R_20_16 metaG | ecosystem: Environmental > Terrestrial > Soil > Vadose zone | place: USA... | reverse complement strand
TTGGGCAGCGCCGTGGCGCTCAACCTCCTTTTCCATATCCCGCTGCTGTGGGCGGTCATTATTACGGGACTGGATGTCCTACTGCTTCTGGCACTGCAGAGCTTTGGTATGCGTACCATCGAAGCGATCGTAGTGCTGTTGATTGCCACGATTGGCATTTGCTATTTCGTTGAGCTATTTGTCTTGCCCCAGACCAAACCGAGCTTTCTCGAAATGGGACGCGCGTTGGTCAGTCCGCACTTGCGCGAAGCGGGGATGTTATACGTCGCGATCGGGATCATTGGTGCGACGGTTATGCCGCACAACCTGTATCTCCATTCGGCGCTCGTGCAGAGCCGCAAGTTGCAGCAAGATGTCCCGTCCATGCGGAAGGCGATTCAGTTCAACACTATCGATTCCACGGTCGCACTTGCGGTCGCTTTTTTCGTCAATGCGGCGATCCTGGTTCTCGCAGCGATTGTTTTCTTCGGGAAGGAAAGTGTCGCGGTAGCTCGCGGACACGTGGTTCACTTCAGCGCCGAGAGCGATTGGATCCGGGTCGCCTATCTGACCCTCGCACCGCTTCTGGGCACAGCACTTGCGAGCACGCTGTTTGCGGTAGCTCTCCTTGCCAGCGGACAAAGCAGCACGATCACCGGAACATTGGCTGGACAAGTGGTGATGGAAGGATTCATGCACTGGAGAATCCGTCCTTGGGTGCGGCGTTTGATCACACGGACGCTCGCAATTCTGCCGGCGGTGTTTGTCATCGGGGTGAGGGGCGACAGTAGCGTCACCGACCTGCTCACTCTAAGCCAGGTAGTGTTGGCTCTGCAGCTTCCTCTTGCCATGTTCCCGCTGCTGCAGTTCACTAGCTCGCGGAACCGTATGGGTCAGTGGGAAAACGGGAAGATTCTTTTGATCGCGGGCTGGGCCAGCGCAATCCTAATCACGGTAATGGATATATTCGGTCTTCCAGATTCCTTCAAAGCTGCTTGGCACGTGATAATGGGCGGGTAGCATTTCTCTCGAACGGCGGCGAGCCATGTACAAAACGATCCTCGTAACACTGGACGGCACTCCGACGGATCGCGCAATCATCGAACACATCAAGCTACTGGCGAAGCTTGCGGGCAGTCGTGTGGTCCTGCTCCATGTGGCTGATGGCTGGGCAGCAAGAACCTATGGACCCGACGCTGTCAGTCAGGAAATTACGGAGGACAAGGCGTATTTGCAGAGTGTGAAAGAAGAGCTTCAATTAAAAGACATACCAGTCGAAGCCGAGATGGCGTACGGGGATCCGCCGCGCGAAATCACGAAGTGGGTGGAACAGAAGCACTGCGATCTCGTGGCAATGAGTACGCATGGCCACCGTTTCCTCGCGGACCTTTTCTTGGGGACAACTGCAAGTCGCGTCCAGCACAACGTTAGCGTACCCGTTCTCCTTCTTCGAGCCAAGTAACCCAGGAATCGGAATGGCAGGATATAGGAGAACGCAGACTGCGACTGATCCCCGCCATGTGGTTCCCCGATGCCCAAAAGGCCAGATGGATGGGCTAACTCCTGGTCGGGTTACCGGAAAAGTTCCTCCCAGTACTCACATGGCCTTACAATCCGGCGCGGTCATGGCAGCTAGATAGCCTTTGCGAGTTAGAATCCCTGCCTTGAAAAAGGGCCCAAACGTGGAACCGATTCAACGTACGCACCGGGGACAAGACGCAACAACCGCTAATGCCAGGCGCGCACCACCAAACCGTGAAATCTCTCTGGCAACTGTGGAACGAACGGCGCTAGACTAGAAATCCCTCCTCTACCTAATCCATCCTCGGAAGTTTCAAATGTTCAAGCGCAACTGCGTCGTCAAATATGCGGACAGCTTTGGAGTCGAGCACGCTGCCAAAGTCGAAGCGGAGTCACTGCTTTCGCAATTCCGCAGACTGTCGGCGTGTCAAAGCGAACACATGACCGGATTCAGATCAGTGGGCTTGATCGCAAGGTCCTTTAGTTTGATTCCAGTGTCCAACCTGATTTGTTCCGTCGTTATCTCCGCCAACTTCTTGCCGAAGTGAAAATTGGAACGACGGTGCGGAAACTGTAGGCCGTGAACGGACTCCCATTGCTCAAAGACCATCATTTGGCTGGACACGGGATGGTTGGGGTCAGCGAGCGAAAGCAATGTTCGCTTCACCGGCAAAAAGGTTGTGGGATCGAACGTGATTTCCGTTTTGTGAGACGTGTCGTTCTTCGTTGTAATCGTGATGACATTCGGCGCGGGGGACGCGAACACGTTCTGAGCATCACGGTCGGCGAGCCACTCCGAATTTAGGCCTCGCAGGTAGTCCTGGGCGAATTGCAACTCGCCGCCGGTGAGATCAGCGACGGTCTTGTCGGGAAGTATTTCCCAACCTGAAGTCCCATCAAAGAAGAGGACATAAGTGTCACCAGGGCCGACTTGGTCGAGGCGAAGATAGTTGGGGCGAATGAGTCGCACTCGCTTGCGCACTATGCCATGCGCCTTTCCTTCATTATCCCAAGTCTCGGCACGCACACATTCTTCGAAGTCGCGAATTGAGGCCATCTTTTCCTCGCCACCCAAGGCGGTCTGCATTTTGTGGAAAAGTTGCAGTCCATCCTGGGCTCTGACTCTGACAGTAAGTGGCGGGAAACAAAAGAAGGCCACGAGCGCGGACGCGATTAGACTTGAGCGTAACGCCATATGAATAATACCGTGCAGCCTCTCGGTTGGATTTCCTGCTTATCTTTCTTGGGCGCTTGCAGCCGTTTTCCAGGAGGCTCTGGTGTTTCCCCTTCGCTTTCGCTGCCCTAAACTTTGCCCACCGCGCTTTCGTCGCCTTCGAAATCCTCGCTCTCGCAGCCGCAGACATTACCCGTTTCTTCACGGCCTAGAATCTTCATCGCTGCTCTTACAGCGTCCAACTGTTGGGCACCTTAGTTGCGTGCTTCTTTAGCTTCGCTTCTGCCTGCCTCAATGCCGCCAAGATATATTCATGAATCCTCCGGGCGGCAACCCTGGCTGACGTTACCCTCGGAGCAAGTCCAGGCCCAAAATGCCAATCTAGTCGCCCCGGTTTAATCCAAAATAACAGAAACACTTCGGGAGTCGAAATGAAAACACGGTTCTTGATGTGCATCGCGCAACTTATGTCTGTCCTCGTTGTGGCGTCCACATCGGCAAACGCTCAATCAGCGCCAACGATCAAGCCGCAGGGAAAAGACATACCGACGATAGCCAAAGCTGCGAGCGGTTCCATCGTGTCAATCGTTATGTCGGACAAAGACGGTAAGCCAATCGCCCAAGGTACCGGATTCATTGTGAGCAAGGATGGTCTCGTCGTCACTAACTATCACGTGATTGCAGAAGGTAGCTCTGCCGTGGTGAAACTACCGGACGGTGCATTTTATGCCGTGGACGGAGTGCTTGCATTTGATAAGGTGCGGGATGTCGCCATCATCAAAGCACACGGCCAGAACTTCCGGATTCTCGCCTTAGGTAATTCAGACCGAGTACAAGTAGGCGAAGAAGTTGTTGCCATCGGCAATCCTCTCTCGCTCGAATCGACGGTCTCGAATGGTATAGTCAGCGGAATCCGTGCGGTTAAGGAGGACAGTGACAAGTATTTGCAGATAACTGCGCCCATCTCTCCCGGCAGCAGCGGTGGACCGTTGTTTAACACGGCTGGCGAAGTGATCGGAATCACTACCTTGCATCTCAAGGGCGGCGAAAACCTCAACTTCGCAATTCCTATCAACGACGCGAAGCGATTGCTTCGCACCAATTCATCAAGACTCCAGAATTTGCCGGACGAACTTGACACGGCCCACACGGGTGAGTCTCCCTCTACCGAGGGCGAGGGACCTCGGGCCACCAGCATTGCTCGGCGCTATTACCAGCAGTTGTTCGATGCTGGGGCTTTCTCTTCGGGGGGAAAGGCTACCTGTGGACGGCGCCAACTGTGGACTATGTTTGCTTCAGCGATGAGCCAGATTCAGACACATTTTTCACTTTTGTTGCGCATGGCTATGATCAAGAATACGCAGAGGTATATGCAAAATGGTTCAAACTGGTAACAGATAGCTCCTCGGATTTCCAAGAGGTGGAGAAGTACTACCGCCGAATGCAGACAATAGAGCGAACAGCGGATTACCCTTATCTACATTTTTTTTCAGCCGACGAGTTTAATGAGTACACGTCAGCCGCGCAAAAAGTCTGGCGAGACGGCATTCGCTCCCTGATGGCCCATGTCTATGAGAAGGGTGTCAAAGTCGCCAGTCGTATGTATCATGCAGGTTACAAATTCGATTTTAAGACTGTCTTTGAGGACGCGTGGTGGGACTCGCACGAACTTAGCAAGCTCTCCATCGAACCGAGTAAGATGCGTTATGTCAGGACAGACTACCGCGGCGGCGAAGCAGATTGGCGTATCGAAACCTCGCAAGCTGGTCATTGCGAGAAAGTTGCGCGGCGTAGCAATGTTGCGCCATGCACTTCGCCATCTGGCCCTTAACTGCCGGACTTACCCCGCCGCGCAGCGCCACTGCTGCCGCCCCCGAAGAAGCAGGCTAGTCCAAACAGATAGCCGAAGTTGTACCATGCTCCATTGTTGTGGACCTCATAGATACTGAGGTTGCCCTTGAAAAGGGAGGCCACAAACACAAACGGCGCAATAAATCCCTGCCAGAGCCCGAGCCAGAAGCCCGCTACGGAGCCTTGTTCGTTTGCGGTTCCCTTGGACTGGTTAGGACCCGGCGCACATGCAACCAGAACGTTCAGCAGCAGGAGGACCAGCACAAGCCACGTCACAGGAGATTTCATATCCATTCCTCCCTGACATGTCCTACGAAGGAAGGCCATGAAAAGTCTCAGAAGACTTGCCCGCGACGCGACAGCCTTTAATGCCGCACATCTCCGGGTTGCTCGTTAGAACGTTGCCGCCGGTGTGGCGGACGCGAACATGCTGATCCAGTTTGAAGCCGCTTGATTGAGTCTCAGGCAACATCAGGGATTGGCCACGATGCATTGTGCGCCCATATAAATATAATAGGTAATCGTCTGGCCTGTCGCCATGCTGGAAGACGAACGCGGCTTCGTCAAAATCCTGGCCCGCCCACACCCTGACGACAGTCGCCATCGCCAAATGCAGCGCTAAATCGCGTTGGATCGCCGCTGCGACTCTTGATCGCTACCTCCAAAAGATCGACACAGCAGCCCCGGATTTGTGGGACGCAGTACTCTTTCGGCCCAAACCAGGGCGACAAGTGCACCCAAGAGCCATACAACCGCCAACTGGTCCCAGACTCCCTGCGTCTGGATATGTGCTTCCCGGATCAAGCATCACAAGAGCAGGTGCTTGACCTCGTGAAACAGGCAAAGAACATCCCGAGCCGAGAAAGCCACCGGGTTGTTAATCCGAACGACGCGGCTTTCCGCCAGTCCAAATACCTGATCAGTTCGCCAACCCGTACAAGTCCGCAGTAAAATCAACCGTCCGGGAACTAGCGGCTGGTTTCTGCTCATACTGCTCAACTTGCTCTAGTGCCAAGACATCGGTTACACCGACAAGTGCCATGACATCGGTTACGGACCCTACTCGTAGAGGTTCCCTTAAATCGGAGGTCGCGAATGAGGTTTCTTGCCACTGCTCTGGGTGTCCTCAACCTGGGTCTGCTGGCCTCATCGTCCGCTCATGCAGAATCGCAGACCAGCCAACAACCCAAATTTCGGACCGAAATTCAGGCCGCTGCAGAGGGGGGACCAAATTTCACCGTTACCAATCTTTCCAGGAAGACTCTGACGGCCGGCACTTTCCAATTCTTCCTCTCATCGGAACGTAGACCGCAAGGAGCAATGGATTGGGATCTTCTTGTGCAAGGTAGAGGCGAGCCTGGACGCGAAGCGTCCGGGGCCACTCGAACCGGGAGCAAGCCTGACACTGTTTCTCCCTCATGAGGTCGGCGGCGCTCTTCCTGACAAGGTCGAGGTCGTGGCCGGAATTTGGGATGACGGGGAAACCTTCGGACTATAATAGCAGTCTGGGTGAAAACGCTCATCGACAATCGCGCTTCCCTGTAGATCCGCGTACGAGCAGGCGATCTCCCTTTAGCAGAAAGGGCTGGATGAGAATTGGCCCCGTGGTCAATACTTGGCAGCGCTCAACAGCAAACCAAATTCCTTACCTTTTTATGCGATTCGCAGCACGTTGGAACGAAGCGCCAGTTAGGATCAAGACCCGCGGTTCCTACGAGGAGCAGTGAAGAATTTGTTGACGTATTTCGCTAAGAATCTTGCGCTGTTGCGCCAAGCAAAACTGCCCGGGACCGACACATCCAATCCCTAACGCCATTCTGGCTAGGGGTCGGCTTCCGGACTCCGCTGTTTGGTCCGCTTCGCGGACAAGTTGCTCAGAGTATTTTACATGCACGATTTCCAATTAATCAGACTTAGGCGATTAGTTCCGAGTGACGAGCCAGGACGGGTTCGAGAAAATCGAAGTGTCCACGCGCGATAGACTGTCGGTCACGAGCCACGTGAACAGGGTACAATTCCCGGAGAGCTTAGTAGCATTCGATCTGTGATCCCGGACAACCCACTTATGTGCCGTGCCTGGAGGATTTCGCCGATGAAGTTTTTGCTGCTTTCTCTTTGCGCACTTTTGACCTTGTCCTTGTCGTTTGAGCTGATGGCCATGCCGACGCTCACTGTAGCCGATCGTCAAATTGCCATCACCATTGACGATCTCCCAGCAGCTGCTTCCAGCGCCATGACTGGCGCGGCCATTGTTCAAATGACAGCGAAGCTGCTTGCCGCGCTTCAACAGGAAAGAGTACCCGCAGTCGGATTCGTAAACGAGAGGAAGCTCTACCATAAATGGGGAGAAGTGGACGAACGAATCGGCGCTCTTAATCAGTGGTTGGACGCAGGTTTCGAACTGGGCAATCATACGTTTGGCCATACCTCGCTGAATCAGGTGGGGTTGAAAGAATTTGAAGAGTCCGTGATTCAAGGCGAAACCGTCACCCGATTGCTGATGGCGCAGCATGGGAAAAAATTGCGTTACTTCCGGCACCCCTATCTGGACACGGGCCGCGATTTGCAGACGCGCCGCGAGGTGGAAGCGTTTTTGGTGTCGCGCGGATTCCGCATTGCGCCTGTCACCATGGACGCGTGGGACTGGAACTTCGCCGGCGTCTACGATGATGCGAAAAAGCGCGATGACAAGGCGCTGCAGCAGGAAGTGGTAAGCAACTATCTCTCCTACCACACCGCGGTGTTCGACTATTTCGAGAAGTTGTCTAAGGACTTACTCGGGTACGAGCCGAGGCAGATCCTGCTGCTGCATGCCAACAATCTGGAGGCCGACCATATCCGTGAGCTGATCGAACTATTGCGCAAACGCGGCTACCGTTTCATTACGCTTGAGGAAGCCCTGAGCGACGGCGCTTACGGCTTGCCAGACACCTACGTCGGCGAAGAAGGCCGCGGCTGGATCGAGCACTGGGCGATAACAATGGGCAGGCCACCGCGGGGCGCCCCTGTTTTTCCGGAGTCTATCGGAGACCGCGCGAAATTGTTGCCTCATCCCCAGCCATGAAATTTCAAGGTCCTGCACTAACCAGTCGCAAGGCGCTAGGCGTGTTTGGTGGTGCTGGTATTCCGCTGGTGATCCGGTGATCCGGACGATTTGACGGAAGTAATTCAGCTTGCCTGATTATAATAGTTGGCTAATCGGAAACGTTGCGGCTAGTGCGAACCTCGGCGGTAAGCCGGTTAATCGAGCAGGGGGTCTAGAGGTGTCCATGTGGAGGCTAGACCGAGTGCCAGCCACAACCTCTGCTCAGTGGTCTGGATGTGCTGCAGGAAGCCCGCTGTTGTGGTAGTTGGGATACGTCGGCCGCTGGTGCACTGGCGGGGGATTTTTGGCCAAATCTGCAAGAAGGATCTCGACCGTTCGCTCCAATTGGGGGTCGTGGCCTTCTCGCACGGCCTTGGGATCCAATTCGACCTCGATGTCCGGAGCGATTCCCTGGTTCTCGACTTCCCACTTATTGTTTGGGGTCCAAAACCCGCGGCTGGGCGTGGTCACAACTCCTCCATCCATCAAAATTTCGAATGGCCCGTGGAAACCCACCAGCCCGCCCCACGTACGCTTTCCCACTAACCTACCGATTTTGGCTTGCCGGAAATGCCAAGGCATCGCATCCCCTCCGGACCCCGCGTATTCATTGATGATCATTGCCTTGGGGCCGAGAATCAGGCTCACAGGCGTGGTCATGTCTTCACCATCACGGGTGGTGCGGTAGTTCATCAATGTGCGCCGCAAGTAATCCAAAATGTAGTCCGTGTTTGCTCCGCCGCCGTTAAACCGCTCATCCACGACCGCTCCTTGCTTGCCGGCTTGCGCAAAGAAATAGCGGTTAAAGAACGTGTATCCCCCGGATGCCGTGTCGGGAAGATAGATGTACGCCAGCTTTCCATGACTCAGCTGGTCGACTTTTCGGCGGTTGCCTTCCACCCACGCCAATTCTCGAAGACCGGACTCGCTCTCAACCGGGACAACGGCCACGTCGCGCGAGCCCGTGCCGTCCGGATTCGGCCCCACGCGGAGCAGCACAGATTTTCCGGCGGTCTCTTCAAAAAAGCCATAGATGTTGTCGCTGCCGCGCACTTCGCGCTCATTGACAGCCAGTAAATACTCACCCTCAACAACATTCACGCCGGGCTGCGTCAAAGGCGCGTTTAACTGGGGATTCCAATTTTCGCCGTCGTAGATCTTCGCGAAACGGTAACGCCCATTTTCGATCTTATAATCCGCTCCGAGAAGTCCCACAGGAACGCGTCTCACTTCCGGACCGTCGCCGCCGGAAACGAACAGATGGCCCACGCTGAGCTCGCCCATAGCCTCGGCGAAAATGTAGTTCAAGTCCTCACGCGAAGCTAAGCCCGGCAAATAAGCCGCGTATTTCTTTTCCGTAGCCGCCAGATCGAGGCCGTGAAATCCTGGGTCATAGAAAAAATCGCGCTCGATGCGGAAGGCCTCGTGATAGATCTCCTTCCAATCCGTCATGGGCTCGACACGAACATCCATCGAAATTAGATTCAGAGTTTTCGCTCCCGGAAGCCCACCACCTCCTCCAACCGGGCCAACCGCTCCAGGCCCGCTTGAAGACGGCGCCGGCGGCACCGGCGCGATCACCCAAGTCTGCGGCGGGGGCGTATTTCCCGCCGGCGGCGGACCACCAGCTTGCCGGTAAAGCAATTTCTCTCCGTTCGACGACACGTGGAGCGAGCGGATGTTCTCCAACAGCTTGTCGGTGTTGCGCGATTTCAAATCAAATCGGCTTGCTGTCAGCGTGCTGGGGCCGTTGAGCGGATCGACGAGCGGACCCTCCAAAAGAAAGAGCACGCCTTCCTTGCCGGGAATAATCTCCAAATAATTCCTTGCAGGAATCGGCAGCGCAAGGATACGCTGGCCAATCTTTTCGAAATCCACTTTTACAGGTTCCGGCGGTTTCGGTTTTTCCCTCTCCTGGCCGTCGGTCTTTGCCGTTTCGGCCTTAGCGGTGTCTGTCTTTGATGCTTCTGTCTTTCCTGTTTCCACTTTGCCCTGGCCCTCCTCGTCACTTTCAGGTGCGAGCGGCGAAGGCACGTCTTTGCGCAATACAGCGACGTAAATGTTGCTGGTTACCGGACGGTTAAAACTGTCCATCGAACTGTCCATGGTCGGGCCTGCGTCCGTGCTCGACAATAGATAAAGATATTTACCGCTCCGGTCGAACACCGGGGAAAAGGAATCGCTCATTCCGTCCGTAACGCGCTGGCTGTGCCCTGTCTCCAGTGAATACAAATGCACGGAGCGCATGTGGCTTAACTCTTGCTGCGTGTAAGCTAGCCATCTGCTGTCTGGGGACCAGGCAGCCCGGTAGATCTGTTGGTCGCCTGTGAAGCGGTCGCGAAACACTTTGACCGGCGTTTTGTTTTCCAGGTTCACGTACCACAAGTGCAGTCGCTTGTCCGCGTAGGCAATTTTCTTGCTGTCCGGAGACCAGGTCGGGAGGTAAAAATAGGAAGGCGGCGTGCCCAGGTCGACCTTCTGCGCTTCTCCTTGCCCATTTTGGTTCTTGATATAGAGGGCGACCTCTCCCGATTGATCCGAAAAGTACGCGATCCTGGTCCCGTCGGGAGACCACGAGGGATATCGGTCGTCCGCACCGGGCGTGTTCGTCAGGTTACGAACGTCGCCTTTTTCGGCAGGCACGGTAAGGATTTCGCCGCGCGCTTCGAACACAGCGCGCAACCCTGTCGGAGAAATATCCGCATTGGCGATTCTGTTTGCGACGTTGATGAATCGTGGACGCAACTGGGGCAAATCAGCAGGAATCCGGATATCAACTTTATGGGTCGTTGCGCTTTTCAAATCGTAAAGCCAGATAGCCCCAAATTGCTCGATCACAATCGCGCCCGGCCCGGCGCTCGCCGACTTGAAGTCCAACCCATCATTCTTCAGCGCCACGCTGACGCCCTTGGTTTTCGTGTCATAGCTCAGCAGGGACATCGGTCCGTCGCGATCGGAGAGGAAAAACACGCGATCGCCAACCCACATGGGATTGAAGTCGTTAGAATTGTCGCGCGGAATGGTGGTCACGCTGGAATCGGAAAGCTTGGCTATCCAAATCGGCGAAGTCCTCCCGCCGCGGTAGCGCTTCCAAATCTCGAAGGCATGATCCAACGGAACGTAGGCTAGGTCCTTACCGTCGGGCGAATACGAACCTTCCGCGGCAATTGGCAGCGGCAGTTCGGATGGAAATCCTCCTTCGCGCGATACTGTGAAAAGCTTGCTGTGTCGGGAGATGCTGCTGCTGCGCGTGGACGCAAACAATACTTGCTTTCCGTCGCGCGTCCAACCCATAACGAGGTCCGGCGATGGATGATAAGTTAGCCTCCGCGGCGTGCCTCCTCCGGCCGGAATCAGATAAACATCCGCATTCCCGTCGTACGTGCCTGTAAAGGCGATCTCACTTCCGTCCGGCGAAAACACCGGTCGGGACGCCGCTCCATTGGCGGCCGTCAGCCGCTGCGCGGTTCCTCCCTCTTTCGCAACGCTCCACAAATCACCTCCGTACACAAAGACGATTTGCGTCGCGCTCACTGTGGGATGCCGTAATAGTAGGGGAGGATTTTCGTCCGCCAGGCAAACATTCGCCAATAACAGGGCAAAAAGTCCGGCAACGAATCGCAACATTTTTCTTACCTCCCTCGCTTAGGCGCCACATCTTACTGCAACGCTTTGAAAAGCGCGTAACCGATGCCGTGCACAACCCAGACCGTTTATCGAGTTAGGCACAGCAGGAATCGGCAATGCTTAAATCAGGCAAACGAAACGCTGGCCCGACCGGTAGGTATCAGCCAAATCCAGCCAAAACGAGCCGGAAGCGATCGGATTTTCACCGTCTCCAGCACTTCGCGGCCGGAGCCTCGCGCATTTGCTATTTCGTCTTCGACCTGCTCATTTGGAATGGGCGCGACCCGACGAAGACGCCGCTGACGAAACGCCGAGAACTCATGAAGTCAGTTCTCAAGCTGCGCTCGTCCCGCATCCGCATCTCGGAGCAATGCGATATCGCTGCCATTGACATGCTTGCCGCTGTGCGCCAGCAACAGATTGAAGGCGTCATCGGGAAGCGCAAAGATAGCTTGTATGAGCCTGGAAAGCGCACAGGCGCATGGATTAAATACCGCGTGAATCAGGGACAGGAGTATGTGATCGGCGGATATGTCCCTGGGCCACACGGCTTTGACTCCCTCATCGTCGGCTACTATCGCGGCAAAGATTTGGTCTATGTTGCCCGTGTCCGCAACGGCTTTGTTCCGGCATCACGTCTCCAGGTCTTCGAGAAAATCCGTCCCCTCGTATCCCCAACGATGCCCTTTGTTAACCTGCCGGACACGAACAAATCTCGCTGGGGTGGTGAACTCACCGCCGAAAAAATGAAG